>WBZT01002491.1_pt1 | contig 12757 bp, 10 predicted proteins | sample 5204241 | NCBI WGS metagenome assembly WBZT01 (sample SAMN12344358, study PRJNA552823) | activated sludge metagenome | biome: Activated sludge suspended growth; feature: Nitrification reactor; material: Wastewater; isolation source: activated sludge from nitrification reactor of wastewater... | reverse complement strand
CATTCTCGGCGGTGATCATGTTCAGTTTCGAGATCCGGTTCTGGTGGCGCCACAGCCAGGAAACGCAATTCTTCGCCCCGGTTGTTGTCGGCCGCACCACCAGACGGTCGCCTTCCGCTTCCGCGAAGTCGATGAAACGCTCCAGCGCGAAGCGATAATAGTCGGAACTGTTGCAGCAGCCGGTAATCACCTGAGCTTCGCCGGCAGCGCGACGCCACAATTTGAGCGCGAGTTCTTCGCTAATGCCAGTCCTGTTGGCGATCCAAGGCAAAATCTTCGGTGCTTTCATGCGAGTACTCCTGAAAAACTGGCGATGCCAAGCGCTGTAACCTACAGACCACAAGCTGGCGAGCCGGGGCTTGTTGCAGCGCAGCATCATTATAAAGAATTCCGTCTGAAAAGTTAGGCTTTTCTCTCCAATTTGTCGTCAAGCCATCGGGCAAGCTCCGGTCATCGTCACTGCTCCACAGCGAGAGCACGTAGCCACGTACTTCGCACAATAAATCAATGGCCTTTGTATCTTTCCCGGACACTATCGGGTGACCCTTGACTTATAAACAGCTTATTCCAGAGCGCCACCCGTTGCCGTGACGGAATCCGCAAGAGCACCATCTTCGGTCGCGGCAGAGCGGCGCAGCTGGTCGACCATCCTTGGGCAATGGACGAGACCGGACGACACCTGCGCCCGGATTTCGCAATTTGGGCGACAACCGCCTCGGCCAGCCAAGCCGGAACTTTGCTTTGCCGTTTCTGAACGCCGAGCAATCGTCCGACCCATCGCAGACGAAAAGGAGCATGGGCAGCACACTGGCGTGCGTGGTCACGCACCCTTTGTCGTGGAAATCCGGCGGCGGCTTTTGCTCAGCCGGGCCAGCCGAGTGCCTGACCAAGGCGACGCAGCCCGGCGGACTGCGTCACGCATGTCTACGAAACGGCCTGCCCGGCTGCTGGGCAACGAAAGCATGCTGACCCGGGCTGGCGCCAAGATCAGCGAAGTGCTGGCATTCGACCTGGCACCAATGGCACTCCCGTACTCTTGAAACGCATCCCTCGGATACGGCCACGACCCGGGGCGCTCGGGCGCTGCCCCGGGCGGTCGTCCGGCGGAAAGGGAGGGGTCAATGCATCGGCCCGGACGGGCCTTCTTCGGGCGCTGACGCTGCAGGCTGTGCGCGCTGCGCCTGTGCGGCGGCGCTGCGCAGCAACTGATTCAACTGGTTGGCCAGATTGGCCGTGGTTTCGAGGCTGAGCGCCAAGCGACACGCGAGATTGCCGGCGATCGACTCGGGGACGTTGACTCCCGGCTGACCGAGGCGAGCCAGAATAGCCATCGTCTGCGGCTCGACGAAGCCGAAGTCGATGAAAACCAGTCCCGAACCGCCTTGCACGGTCGTAATGTTGGAAAACACCGGTTGTTCGGAATGGTCCACGGATTGCAGCCGGATCGCCACCGAAACGGTCTGCGCAGGCTGCACCTGCCTTTCCACTGCCGACTCGCGCGCGTCTACCGCCCCACTCGCGTCATCGCGTTGGTTCGTTTGTTCTTTCGTCATTGTCCTGTTTCTCGAAAAAGTCGGGGAGCGAACCGGTTCTCAGGCTTCCGATGCCTCCTGAGCCTTGCGGCGCGCCGCCACACCCAGCAGACCAAGCCCGGCAAGCAGGAGGGGCAAGCTTTCCGGCTCAGGAACCGCTGCCGCCTCGGCAATGCCGACGTTGAAACCATACCAATTCTCAAACACCGGATTGGTCCAGGAAATGCTGCTGTAGGTTCCCTTGAACTGGATCGTACCATTGGCTTCGCGCCCGGAAACCGTGTCACCGGCAACCGTAATGCCGACCCCGCCGTACTCGGCGCTGGGCCCGCCGCTGATGAAGACTGGCGAGAGTCCCGCGAAAACAAACTTGGCATCGATGCCACCCTGGCCCAGGCTCCAGATCGCCATCACGGGGTCGACCACCGGAACCGAAAACGAGACCGTGTTCAGGTGATCCGTACCGCCAGTGAGCTGCATGATGCCGTTGGCTGCAACCGGGCCGTTATCGATGATGCTGCCGTCGGCAAAGGTTGCTGATGGCGTCCAGCTCGGGTACGGCGATGCAACACCGAAGGCCGGCCCGGCAAAGGTCACCGCGATCGTTCCGCTCGGTGCGGCAAGGGAACCGGCGATCGTCGAAGACCAGGTATTCCAGTAGATTGGGGCAGCTTGCGCGCCGGCACTGCAGGCGAGTAAGGCAGCGATGGCAAGGGGCTTGAGTTTCATGATCACTCCATTTCGGGATCGGATATCGAGGTCGGCAGCGAAGCGCGCTGTAAGCGCTACTAAGCAGCATCCGTGCCAAGCCGGCGGCGATAGCATAAAAAACTTTTATAACAAATACTTGTAGCCTGCACAATGCCCCCGCCCGGCTTCCCGAAGCGCACTAATGTAAATTTTTGCGACACGCCGTTCGGGCTTCCGATCGATTGCAAGGCGCTGCGGCACGACCTGTATGCTGCCCTGGCATAGACCGTGACGAGAACCTGTGCAGCCGACCATATGAATTTTTACACCATTTTTACCTCCCGTTTACGAAACTGGCGGCGTTTCTTCATCGACGGGGATTGTCGGTCATGGACGTCATCCTGCCTGCGCGCCGGCGCGGCGCCCGCTATCTGCTTGCGACACTGCTGTGCATCGTGACGACATTGGCCACGGCTCCGCTGCGCGAACTGCTCGATCTCGCCAACATCGTGATGCTGTTTCTGCTGACGGTATTCGTCAGCGCCGCCTGGCTTGGCCGTGGTCCGGCGGTCATGGCGGCTTTCCTCGGCGTCGCCCTGTTCGATTTCTTTTTTGTTCCGCCGCACCTGTCGTTCGCGGTAAGCGATGCGCAATATCTCGTGACCTTCGCCGTGATGCTTGCCGTCGGGCTGATCACCTCGCATCTGACCGCCCTGCTCTCCGAGCGAACCGAAGAGGCACGGGCGCGCGAGCACGAAACGCACGCGCTCTACGACCTCGCCAGGGAACTCGGCAGCGCCCTGGCCGTACCCCAGGTTACCGAGATCGCGCGGCGCTTCCTGGACCGGCTGACGCTCGACATGACATTGCTGGTGGCCGACACTTCCGGCAAGACGGTATCGTTTCAGGAATATGGCGGCCGCCACCTGAATGAACTCGGACGGAACTTCGCGCGCTCGGCATACGATCGCGCGACCATCGTCGAGGCCGACTCGCTGGCCGGAATGGGAATGGCCATCGCCTTTTTGCCCCTGGTTGGCCCGACCCAGGTCCTCGGCGTGCTGGCGCTCGCGCCCCGCAGCGACGACGTCGAGCAATTGCGGTCGCAGCGGTCCTTGCTCGAGGCCGTGGCATCGTTGCTGGCGATCACCATCGAACGCGTGCGCTACGCCGACAGCGCCCAGCACAGCGAGTTGCAGGTGGCCGCGGAACGGCTGCGCACGTCGATCCTCTCGTCACTGTCACACGACCTGCGCACCCCGCTGACCAGCCTGGTCGGACTCGCCGATACGCTCGCGCAGAGACAGCCACCACTGCCCGAAAGCGCCTGCGAAACAGCCGGCATCATTCGTGATCAGGCGCGGGCAATGCACCATCTGCTGTCGAATCTGCTCGAAATGGCGCGCCTGCAGGCCGGCAACATGCCGCTCAACAAGGAATGGCAAGCGTTCGAGGAAGTCGTTGGCTCGAGCACCCACCTGCTTGCCGGCGTTCTCGCCGGACGAAGGGTGGAAATCGAACTGCCGCCCGATCTGCCGCTGGTCTTTTTCGACGCGGTGCTGCTCGAGCGCGTCCTGTGCAACCTGCTGGAAAACGCAGTCAAGTATTCGCGGGACGGCGCCCGCATTCGCCTGGTCGGGGAAATTCGCGAAGCATCGCTCGAAATCGCCGTCGACAATGACGGTGCCGGCTTCCCGGCCGATCGAACCGAGCAACTGTTCGATCTTTTTGCCAGGGGCGAACAGGAACCAGCGGTGGCCGGAACCGGCCTGGGCCTGGCGATCTGCAAGGCGATCGTCGTCGCGCATGGCGGCACGATTGTCGCCGAGAACCGGCCGGGCGGAGCCTGCGTGCGCTTCACGCTGCCTCTCGGAACGCCGCCGGCGATGGAAGACGAGGAATCACCATGAGCGAGACGCAGACCCATGTGATCGTCGTCGAAGACGAACCGCAAATCCGCCGCTTCATCTGCGATGCACTGCAGCGGGATGGCTGTGCTTCCTTCCCGGCGGGAACCGCCCGTCAAGGGCTGGACGAAGCCGCCACAGGCAAGGCCGCCCTGGTGATCCTCGATCTCGGCCTTCCCGACATGGACGGCCTGGATTTCATCCACAACCTGCGCACCTGGTCGGCGGTTCCCATTCTGATCCTCTCCGCACGCTCGGCGGAGCGCGAGAAGATCGCCGCCCTCGACGCCGGCGCCGACGACTATCTCTGCAAGCCCTTCGGCATTGGCGAGCTGCTGGCGCGAGTGCGGGCACTGATCCGGCGGCACTGGCAAAGCGGCGAAAACCATCCGCAACACCGCTTCGGCGACGTCGAGGTGGATCTCCTCCGCCACATCGTCAGCAGGAATGGAGAAGAGATCCATCTGACGCAGATAGAGTATCGCCTGCTCGCCGTGCTGCTCGCCAATAGCGGCAAGGTGCTCACCCATCGCCATCTGATGCACGAAGTCTGGGGCCCGGGCCGCAGCGAACAGGCGCACTACCTGCGGATCTACGTCGGCCGCCTGCGCCAGAAGCTGGAGATCGACCCGGCACAACCGCAACACATTCTGACCGAGACCGGCGTCGGCTATCGTTTTCAATCCTGACCACAGAAAGGCAAGCATCATGTCTGCAAACACGGCCAATGGCCGTCTGGCCGCCCTGTCGCTGGCAGCCCTTGGCGTCGTTTATGGCGACATCGGCACGAGCCCGCTGTACGCGCTGAAGGAAGTCTTCGGCGGCGCCCACCATCCGGTACCGATCACTCCCGACAATGTTCTCGGTATCCTTTCGCTGATCTTCTGGTCATTGATGATCGTGGTCAGCCTGAAGTACGTCAGCTTCATCATGCGTGCCGACAACAAGGGCGAAGGCGGCATCATGGCGCTGATGGCGCTGGCCCTGCGGCCGGCCGAACTCGGTGGCGTGCAACGCAGGCTGATCGTCATCCTCGGCCTGTTCGGCGCCGCGCTGTTCTACGGCGACGGCGTCATCACGCCGGCAATCTCCGTGCTCTCGGCGGTCGAAGGCCTCGAGGTGGCGACACCGGCATTCACTCCCTACATCCTGCCGATCTCGTTGCTCATCCTGATCGGGCTGTTCGCGGTGCAGCGGCACGGGACCGCGACCGTCGGCAATCTGTTCGGGCCGATCATGGTGCTGTGGTTCCTGACGCTCGGCGTACTCGGCGTCATCAGCATCGTCGACAACCCGCAGGTGCTGCACGCGCTGGGCCCATGGCACGCCTTCGCATTCTTCGAGGAGAACCCGATCCTCGGCTTCTTTTCCCTGGGCGCTTCCGTGCTGGCACTGACCGGAGCCGAAGCCCTGTACGCGGACATGGGGCATTTCGGGCACAGGCCGATCCAGCTCGCCTGGTTTGGCCTGGTGTTGCCGGCGCTCATCCTCAACTACTTCGGCCAGGGCGCGCTGCTGCTGCGCGACCCCGAAACCATCGCCAACCCATTCTACCTGCTGGCTCCCGGGTGGATGCTCTATCCAATGGTCGTGCTCGCCACCGTGGCGACCGTGATCGCCTCGCAGGCCGTCATCTCGGGTGCTTTCTCGATGACGCAGCAGGCCATGCAGCTTGGCTTCTCGCCGCGCATGGAGATCAGCCACACATCGGATCAGCAGATCGGGCAAATCTACCTGCCGGCAATCAACTGGACGCTGCTGGCGGCAGTCGTGGCACTGGTCATCGGCTTCGGCAACTCGTCGAATCTGGCCGCCGCATACGGCATCGCCGTCACCGGCACGATGTTCATCACCAACCTGCTGGCATTCGTCGTCGCCCGCTATCTCTGGGGATGGTCGGCGTGGCGCGCGTTCTTCGGTGCTCTGCCGTTCGTCGTCATCGATTTGGCTTTCTTTTCTGCAAATTCGGTGAAGATCGCCGACGGTGGCTGGTTCCCGCTGATTTTCGGTCTTTGCGTCTATGTGCTGCTGTCCACCTGGCGGCGTGGTCGCGACCTGCTCGCTGCCCGCCTGGCCGCCGACGTGATGGACACCCGGGACTTCATCGAGGGAATCGAAGGAGTACTGCGCATACCTGGCACGGCTGTATTCCTGACGCACAATCCGGACAAGGTGCCGCACGCGATGCTGCACAGTCTCAAGCACTACAAGGCCCTGCACGAGCGCATCGTGCTGGTTGCGGTCAATATCCTGGACGTTCCCCATACCGAGTCCAGCCGCAGACTGGACGTGGTGCGCCTGCCCGGAAATTTCTGGCAAGTCCGGGTCTTCTACGGTTTCATGGAACAGCCGAACCTGCCCGAGGCTCTTGCCGGCTGCGAGGAGTTCGGGCTCAGCCTCGACGCGATGGACACCTCGTTCTTCCTCGGTAGGGAAACGCTGATCCCGAGCCTGACTACGGGCATGTGGTCGTGGCGGGCCAAGATCTTCGTGGCAATGTTCCGCAACGGCGGCAGTGCAGCCAGCTTCTTCGCCCTGCCGGCCAATCGCGTCGTCGAGCTCGGCGCACAGGTCGTTCTGTAGCGCTGCTTGCCAATGAGCATTGCACTGCTGCCAACCGCCTGCAAACGGATAGCGCGCCGGGACGCGCCCTATCCGTGACGGCGTATACCGCACGCGAGCAGACGCTTGCACCTGCCCGGGGGATTCACCGACAGGCCAGAAAACATGCGGGGCGGCCTCCCGCGCATCAAATCAAGGAGGGAACATGACGGGAACAAGCGCCCCGCAGGGCGAGAAATCGGGGCTGGCTGCCACCGCGCTGGCGGCCATGGGAGTCGTCTTCGGCGACATCGGCACCAGTCCGCTGTACACGATGAAGGAAATTTTCAGTGGCCCGCATGCGGTGGAGGTCACTCCCGACAATGTGCTGGGCATCCTCTCGCTGGTGTTCTGGGCATTGACCATCACGGTTTCGATGAAGTACGTCCTGTTCATCATGCGCGCCGACAACAAGGGCGAGGGAGGGATCATGGCGCTGACGGCACTGGCCTTGCGCACGGCCAATGCCTCGCCACGCACGCTCTGGTTCATGTCGGCGCTCGGCATTTTCGGTGCATCGCTGTTCTACGGCGGCGCGGTGATCACCCCGGCAATGTCGGTCCTCGCAGCGGTCGAGGGGCTCGAAGTGATCGAGCCCGAGCTCGAAACCTACGTCCTGCCGAGTGCCGTCGTCATTCTGCTTGTTCTCTTCTATTTTCAGCGGCACGGAACGGCGGCCGTCGGTTCGCTCTTCGGACCGGTGATGATGCTGTGGTTCACCATTCTCGGCCTGCTCGGACTGTGGAATGTGGTGCAGTATCCGGCGGTATTGGCGGCGGTCAATCCCTGGTTTGCCGTTTCCTTTGTCGTCAAGCACCAGATACTCGCCTACCTCGCCCTGGGTGCGGTCGTGCTGGCGATCACCGGCGGCGAAGCGCTCTACGCCGACATGGGCCACTTTGGCCACCGGTCGATCAAGTGGGCCTGGTTCGCCTTCGTCTTTCCTCTACTCTACCTCAACTATCTCGGTCAGGGAGCGCTGATCCTCAGCAATCCCAAGGCGATCGACAACCCCTTCTATCTGATGGTTTCGAGCGACCTGCTGCTGATCCCGCTGATCTTCCTCGCCACCATTGCAACGGTAATCGCATCGCAGGCGGTGATCTCCGGTGCATTCTCGCTAACAAGTCAGGCGATACAGCTCGGATACTGTCCACGCATTCTGGTCAAATTCACTTCCGCGCTGCAGAAGGGCCAGATTTACGTACCGAACATCAACTGGCTGCTCCTGCTTACGGTGATCGCAGTGGTGCTCGGATTCGGATCGTCGTCGAACCTGGCATCTGCCTACGGCATCGCCGTGACGCTGACGATGATGATCGACACGATCCTCGCCTCGGTCGTCGTGCGTGCGCTGTGGAAGTGGAGTTGGCCACGTGCAGCGCTCTTTCTCGCGTTCTTCGTCGCCGTCGATTTCGCCTTCTTTTCGGCCAACGCGATCAAGGTCTTCGATGGCGGGTGGCTGCCGCTGGGAATCGGTCTTTCCGTATTCACCCTGCTCGCGACCTGGAATCGTGGCCGCAAGCTGCTGTCCGAAAGGCTGCGGGCCGATTCGGTCAGTCTAAAGGGTTTCATGCAGAGCATCGCCGAAGACCCACCCCATCGTGTCGACGGCACGGGGGTTTTTCTGACCTCGACTGCCGACCCGCAGGGCGTGCCGCGTCCGCTGCTGCACAATCTGTATCACAACAAGGTGTTGCACCAACGCATCGTGCTGCTGCACGTGACGGTCGACGACGTCCCGCACGTCCCCGAGACGGATCGAGTGCGAATCGTCACTCTCTCGGCAGGTTTCTATCGCCTGCTGGTGCGTTACGGGTTCATGGACGACCCGAACATACCACGCGCCATGGAGCTGTGCGCAACACAGGGAGTGCCTTTCAACCTGATGGAGACTTCCTTTTTCCTCGGCAACGAGAGCGTCGTCCGGAGACCGGTTTCCAGAAGGGGAGAAAGCATGATGCGCTGGCGTCAGATGCTGTTCTCGCTGATGTTCCGCGCCGCCGATCCGGCGACCATTTATTTCAAGATACCCCATACCCGGGTCATCGAGCTGGGAGCACAGGTCGAAGTGTAGTCCCTTGCTGGTTGGCCACCGCCCGCGCGACGGCATTCTCAGCACCGTCAGCCAGGCTTCGGATCAACCCGCGGAAGAAGAGCACGCCGCAGGCACTGACGACGACAGTTGACCGACGTGAATCGGATTCGGTGGAAACGGATTCGTATGCTCTCGGCTTCGCGCGCCCGCGTAGCCGGAAGGGAGCGGATCGCGGTGGGAGGGAGCAGCTCACCCGGCGGCAGCGCTGATCCGCAGATGATCCGACACGCGAAGGCTAGTAGAATGGGCGCTGAATACCAGACCAACGCACAGAGTACGGCACCCGATCATGAACCCCGATACCTTGCAGAATCGGTGCTTCGACGAAATCGACATCGGCGATACGGCGAGCATCAGCCACACCTTGAGCGCACGCGACGTGCAGCTTTTCGCCGCCGTCTCCGGCGATCTCAACCCGACCCACATTGACGCCGAAGTGGCGAAAACGCTCGGCGCGTCGGATTTGAGCGGGCACAGCATGTGGCTCGGCGCACAGGTCTCGGGATTGCTCGGCAACCAGCTTCCCGGTCCGGGAACGATCCATGTCGGACAGGACCTCGAATTCCTGGCGCCGGTGTCGATCGGCGAGCAGATCGTGATCAGCATCACCGTACGCGAAAAGCACACGGCAACGCGGCAGGTGACGCTGAGCTGCCGTGCGCGCAACGCGCGCGGTGACACGATCATGACCGGCACGGCACGGGTCATCGCGCCGGACGTGAAGATCACCATGGACCGGCGGGACGCCGTGCAGGTTTCGATCCAGAGTCACGACAATTTCGAGAACTTCGTCGAACGCTGCCGGAAGCTGCCGCCGGTAGCCGTCGCCGTGGCGCACCCGTGCGACGAATCGTCGCTGGCGGCGGCGCTGCAGGCCGCCCGCGAGGGGCTGATCGAAGCCATCCTGGTAGGGCCGGTGCCACGCATTCGCGGCGTTGCAGCGCAGCACGGCTTCGACCTGACCGGCATCCAGCTCGAAGATGTTCCGCACAGCCATGCCGCCGCGCATCGCGCAGTCGAGCTGGTGCGTCAGGGCAAGGCCGCGGCGCTGATGAAGGGAAGCCTGCATACCGACGAACTGATGACCGAAGTGGTCAGCCGGGAAACCGGTCTGCGCACCGAGCGACGCATCACCCACGCCTTCCTGATGGACGTGCCCACCTACCACAAGGCGCTGATCGTCACCGACGCGGCGATCAACATTGCTCCCGACCTCGACACCAAACGCGACATCTGCCAGAACGCAATCGACCTCGCGCATGTGCTGGGCGTTGCCCGCCCGAAAGTGGCAATCATTTGCGCGGTCGAGACGATCAATTCGCGGATGCTATGTACCACCGACGCTGCGTCTCTGTGCAAAATGGCCGATCGCGGCCAGATCACCGGGGCCATTCTCGATGGGCCACTGGCCCTCGACAACGCAATCAGCAAGGAAGCCGCGCGCATCAAGAAGATCGAATCGCTGGTCGCCGGCGATCCGGACATCCTGATTGTTCCCGATCTTGCCGCGGGCAACATTCTCGCCAAGCAGCTCACTTTCATGAGCAACGCCGATGGCGCGGGAATCGTCCTCGGCGCACGCGTGCCGATCATTCTGACCAGCCGCGCCGACAACCAGCGCACCAAGCTTGCTTCGTGCGCGGTCGCCTGCCTGATGGCCAGCGCGCCGGCCGCTCCGGCGACGAAGGTTGGGGCCTGAGATGGAAAACGTCATTCTGGTCCTCAACGCTGGTTCGTCGAGTCTGAAGTTCTCGGTTTTCGAGGCACCCGCCGATGGCGAAATGCGCGCGCGTGCGGTGGGTCAGGTCGAGGGTCTGGGTACCGCACCACACCTGAAAGTCAAGGACGGTGACGGCGAGAGCATCGCCGACGTGCGCTGGAACACGAGCGAGGTCGCCAGCCACGCGCAGGCGCTGCAGCAGATCGCGACGCTGCTGCGCTCGCGCTTTGCCGGATCCGTCCTGGCCGGAGTCGGCCACCGTGTGGTGCATGGTGGTCCCGATCATGCGGCGCCGGTGCTCGTCACTGAAGAAGTGATCGAAGAGCTGGCGACGCTGGTACCGCTGGCGCCGCTGCATCAGCCACACAATCTCGCCGCCATTCGTGCCGTGCAGGAGGTGCAACCCGAGCTGCCGCAGGTGGCGTGCTTCGACACAGCTTTCCATCGCAGCCAGGACATGGTCGGACAGCTCTACGGCCTGCCTTACGAATACTACGAACGGGGCGTTAGGCGCTACGGCTTTCATGGCCTGTCGTATGAATACATCGCGGCCATTCTGCCGACGGTCGCGCCGGAAATTGCCAGCGGCAGGGTAGTGGTCGCCCATCTCGGCAGCGGCGCGAGCATGTGCGCGCTGCGTGACGGTCGCAGTGTCGGCAGTTCGATGGGGTTCACGGCACTCGACGGACTGATGATGGGGACACGCCCGGGCAACATCGACCCCGGCATCGTCCTCTACCTGATTCAACAGGAAGGGCTGTCGGCGAAGGAGATCGAAAACCTGCTCTACAAGCGTTCGGGCCTGCTCGGGCTGTCAGGTATCGGCAACGACATGCGCGTCCTGGAAGCGAGCGACGCGCCGCGCGCACGCCTGGCGATCGATCATTTCGTCTACCGCATCAACCGTGAACTCGGCGCGCTGACGGCGGTCCTCGGCGGCCTCGATGCACTCGTCTTCACCGCCGGCATCGGCGAGAACAGCATGCGCATCCGGCAAATGGTCTGCCAAAAGGCGGCGGCATGGTCGGGAATCGATCTCGATGCAGCCGCCAACGCGGGCGGTGGTCCGCGCATCAGCCGCTCCGGCAGCCGGACTTCCGCCTGGGTGGTGCCGACCAACGAGGAACTGATGATCGCGCGCCACACGCGCAAGCTGCTCGGGATATGAACAGCTTCGTCGCATCGCCAAAACCTGATGCCCCTGTCCCTGCCGGTCCGGCGTTCGGCGACCAGGGCAAGGCGCCCGACGAGCCGGAAGCGCTGCGAAAAACGCGGGCGACGGGCGCTGTCAGCCGGACTTCTCGTTCTCGAGCGCCCTGGCAGTGATTTCTTCGTACAGACTGGCCATTTTCGACGCCACCTCCTGATACTCCGGGTGCCGTTCGAGGAAGGGCGTGATTTCTTGCGATTCAACAAATACCCGCTCGAGGAACGCGATGTCGAGGTCGTCGAGCCGCTCGCCGGCGTCGACTTTGGCTTTCAGATCAAGCGCTCGTGGCAGCCTTTCCTTTTCCAGGCGATCGAGAACGACCGTCGCAACACCGATGTCTTGTGCTTCCTGATTCATTGCTTGCTCCTTTCAGGATTGTGTGGAAGGGTGTTTCACCGCGCGCTCAACTGGCAACTACAGGCAGGCCGCTGCGACCCGAAGGAAAGATAATGCCAGTTCCTGCAAACAAATGGCAATAGGTGCCGGCAACCGTTCGCAACGTCGCCAGAGCATGCGCAGGGGCGCCAGATGGCGAATCACATGCCGTTACAAAACGGGAACAGAGGGGCAACAGATCATCGCAGCGACATTCGCTATTCTCCCTCCTGTCGCTGCCACGCTTCTCCCTCCCCCAGCGTGGCAAAGACTGTTGTACCCGGCCCGCCCAGCCCTCCCTCTGAGCGGGCCGTTTCCATTCTGGGCCGGGGTCGATCGCTGCTCCGGACAAGCGGTTCCTTGCCGCCGATCGGAATTCACCCGGCAAACGCCGCGAATCTCTGGAGTCGATCATCATGAACCGATGGACTAGGTTTCTGGGCAGTTTCCTGTCGTGGTCGACACTGGCCTTCGTCTCGCTCACCGTGTACGCGGGTCCGACGCTGCCGACTGGTGTCGAAAAACTGACCACGGTCGAAGGAATCAGCGAATACCGGCTGCAGAATGGTCTGCACTTCGTCCTTTTTCCCGATGCGGCGAAGACGACCGTGACCGTCAACGTCA
>WBZT01002490.1_pt1 | contig 12757 bp, 8 predicted proteins | sample 5204241 | NCBI WGS metagenome assembly WBZT01 (sample SAMN12344358, study PRJNA552823) | activated sludge metagenome | biome: Activated sludge suspended growth; feature: Nitrification reactor; material: Wastewater; isolation source: activated sludge from nitrification reactor of wastewater treatment... | reverse complement strand
AGGGGTTTCTATTCGCTGTCGTGCGAGACGTACAGCGGAACGTCGACCACCACGGTCGCGGCGAGCTGCGTCGGGTTTCTATTCGCTGTCGTGCGAGACGTACAGCGGAACGGGATCCTCACCCTCGTCGACTACGAGCCAGCGCTCGCCGGGTTTCTATTCGCTGTCGTGCGAGACGTACAGCGGAACCATCGCCGTGCTCCGCGGACTCCCAGCATCCGGGAAGGTTTCTATTCGCTGTCGTGCGAGACGTACAGCGGAACAGGCCGCTGCGGCGATCGGCAGCAGCGCCCGCTCCCGTTTCTATTCGCTGTCGTGCGAGACGTACAGCGGAACTGCGAAGTAGATGAGCTGGGGAGCGGAAGTGTTCGGGTTTCTATTCGCTGTCGTGCGAGACGTACAGCGGAACCACCCCACGAGGGCCGGCGCATGATCGCTATCGCAGACGTCGGGTTTCTATTCGCTGTCGTGCGAGACGTACAGCGGAACAGGTCGGCAAGAACAGGCTGCCGGTCAAGTGGGAGTTTCTATTCGCTGTCGTGCGAGACGTACAGCGGAACCTACCTGGAGGCCAAGAGCCCCGCGACCCCGTTCTGAGTTTCTATTCGCTGTCGTGCGAGACGTACAGCGGAACGCGTCGGGTCGAGCGCGCATTCCGGGAGGCAATGGAGTTTCTATTCGCTGTCGTGCGAGACGTACAGCGGAACGGCAGGCTACTGCAAACCACTCAATCAAAAAGTTTCTATTCGCTGTCGTGCGAGACGTACAGCGGAACCAGCAGTTCAAGGACGCCCAGGGCCGGTCCATCGTGATGTTTCTATTCGCTGTCGTGCGAGACGTACAGCGGAACATGGTGGTCGGACGCCATCGGGGACCTCGCTATGTTTCTATTCGCTGTCGTGCGAGACGTACAGCGGAACGGCGTCGCCATGGTCACGGCCGGTATGCTCGGCTTCGTTTCTATTCGCTGTCGTGCGAGACGTACAGCGGAACGCGCAGGCGACGTACAGGGCGACAGTATCTGTGACGAGTTTCTATTCGCTGTCGTGCGAGACGTACAGCGGAACTCGTCCACCACCACGTCGACCAGCCCGACCTCGCGTTTCTATTCGCTGTCGTGCGAGACGTACAGCGGAACCACCTGGGGTGCACGGCCGAGGGTATCTTCATTGTTTCTATTCGCTGTCGTGCGAGACGTACAGCGGAACCCGCCGGATGCAAGCCGGGCGGGGTCGTCCTCGACCCGTGTTTCTATTCGCTGTCGTGCGAGACGTACAGCGGAACCCTACCCCCTCGGACACCCCTGCTGACCCGCGGAAACGATGTCCGTTTGCACACCCGACACGGCGAGGCCACCAAAGGTCCCGGTTCTACCGGTCGGTAACCGCATTTCCGCAGGTCAGGGGCGTGCACACCCGACGGGGTTACTGGCGAGTTTCCGACCCACCCCCACTGACCCACCCCGGCGCGCGGCTGCATCGTCAGCCGTCCTCCCGCGCCTCGATGAGCCGCAGCACGTGAGCCCAGTCGAGGCGCTCCTGCTCCAGCCGGACCCGCGGGCCATAGGTGTCCTCCACCAGGTCACGGTAGAGGTCGGCCTCGGCATCGGTCAGCTGCGGCAAGCGTCCCGCAGTGGGGGAAGGCTCCGTCCCCCATCGGTCGCGGTGACCGAGCAGTGTCTCGCGGTCCATCGCCAACGACTCGACCTGCCGGACGCCCGCCCGCAGGCTGCTGAGGATCGCGAAGCCGTGCGTGTCGAGGTCACCGGCATAGATCACGCGTGGCGCCTCGCGCACCCACGGCAGCCGACTGAGCCTCGGCGCGAGGTAGCCCGCCCCCCAGACGACCACACCCTCGAACGGGATCGGCCACGCCTGGAAGGTCTGCAGGTTCTCGACGACGACGACCGTGCCCACCGCCACCCGGATCCGGGCCAACTCGGCCAGCCGGAAGCTGCCCTCGGACAGCTCACGCGGCATACCGGCGAACTCCGTGTCGAAGCGCAGCTGGACCAGCCGCTCGGGCACCCGCAGACCGAACCGTTGGGCGAAGGCACCCACCGCGCCGGGGGAGCCCTCGACCGGCAACGGCGTCGCCCCGCCGGCGACGAGCAGCTCGGCGAGCAGCACGTGCTGCTGCTCGACGAACTTGGTGTCGACCCCCGGAGCGGAGATCTGCCGCAGCCAGGCGCCGGCGGTCCGCGGTGACCGTAACCAGCGATAGGCAGCGAGCGCCCGCGACCAGACCTCGTTGGCAGCCAACGCCCGCATCGGATGCCCGACGACCCACTCGGCCAGCTCGGGCGCCTCGTCCCGAGTCTGCCCGAGCAGACGGGTGAAGCCGGCCACCTCGGCCTGCACCCCGAGCAGCCGCCAGGCCTGGTCATAGCTCTCGACGACGGCGCGCCGGGGGATCGAGTTGCGTCCGATCGCTCGCCCTCCGACCGCTCCTTCGACCAGCCCGTATGCCGCGCCGCCCCCACTCGCGCGCACCAGCGCCTCCCGCCACCGACGGACCTCGTCGAGCCGCTCCCCGATCTCGCAGGCGCGCGGCCCCCGGACCGGCAGGGAGATGGTGGGGAAGGGGAGGTCCGCGGCATACCCGCCGAGCAGTGACCCGTCGGTCCACCGCCGCCGGACCGCGGTCCGCAGGTCGGCGACCGTGGTCCAGTCAGCCATGGTGCGCGTCGACGACGGCCGCGTGGAAGGCGTCGCGTTCGGCCTGGTAGTCCTCGATCGTGAGGGTCCGCAGCCGGGACCGATCGCCGGTGCGGTTCTCGACGAAGCCGACGGCGCGGACATAGGGCTCGATGACGTGCACCTTCTGCAGCGGCGTGACGACGAGCAGCTGCAGGCCCAAGCGCCGGAAGAGGTCGAGCGCATAGCGGGTCGAGGCATCCGATCCCCGGCCGAAGGCCTCGTCGATGAGGGCGAACCGGAAGTCGCGCGCATGCCGCACCCCCCACTGCAGACGGAACTGGTAGGCCAAGGACGCGGCGAGGATCGTGTAGGCGAGCTTCTCCTTCTGGCCGCCGGACTTGCCGTCGCTGTCGGCGTAGTGCTCCCACTCGCTGCCGGTCTCCCGATCCCGCTCCGAAGCCGCGAAGACGAACCAGTTGCGCACGTCGGTCACCAGAGCGGTCCACCGCTTGTCCTGCTCGGTCTGGCCCGTGCGGCCACGGAACCGTTCGAGGATGCGGGTGACCTGCACGAACCGTGCCTCGGAGTAGAGGGCGTCTCCGGCGAGTGCGTCGTCGGTGCACGCGCGCAGGTCGGCCCGGAAGTCCTTGACCTCGTGGTTGGGGGTGGGCTGGTGCAACAAGGTGATCGAGCGCCCGGGGTTGTATTCGATGGCCGCCAGCGACTCGTTGATGGTGTCGATCCGGCTCTGGATCTCGCGAGCGGACGCGCGCAGCCAACTGTCGAACGAGGCGATCTCGCGGATCGCATTGGTGTTGAGCTGCTCCTTGAACTCCGCTTCGAACCGGGGCAGGTCGTCGCCGGCCACCCGATCCCGCAGGACGCGGAAGCCGTCGGCGGCCTCGATCGCGGCGTCGAGCTCGCTGGTGAGCGCCGGCCAGGCCTGGCGCACCTGGGCCATGGACGCGACGGCGCGGTTCGCGGCGGTCGTCGCCGCCTCCCGGGCCTTGTCGATGCGGCGGGTGAGCGCATCGACGTGCTCGCGCTCGGCCTCGTCGCAGGCCCCTTCGTCGCTCGGCTCGGGCAGCGTCGTGGTGAGTGCCTGGTATGCCGCCCGATAGCGTTCCGCGTCGACCTCACCGACCGCGCTGCGCACCGCCTCGGCCCGGCTGCGTCGCTCGGCCAGTCGCGTCAGCTCGCTGTTGAGTTCGCCGATCCGCTGCTGCAGCTCACCCTGCCGGTTCGCTGCCTGCTCGAGCTCGGATCCGACGCCCTCCAGCCGGGCCGTGAGTTGGGCCAGCTGCTCGTTGCCCTGTTCGATCTCCGCCTTCTCGGCGGTCATTGCGCTCACGTCGGCGGCGCAGGCCTGCCAGTCCACGTCGGTGAAGCCGGGATAGACCTCGATCTGGGCGAGGGCGCGGCGGCGCTTGTCGAGTTCGCCGAGGGGGCGCTCGACTTCGCGCAGCCGCACGTCGATCTCGTTCTGCTTCTTCTGGCAGCCGGCGCCGCGGGCCAGGAGGGCCTCGATCTTGTCGGCGTTGGACCAGCCGAGCACCCAGCGGGTGCGGTCGCCGATCGCGAACCGGTCGTCCTTCTCGTGTCGGTCGCCGTTCCTGACCTGGCCGTCCTGGGTGACTGCTAGCGCGCGCTGTTGGAGCAACTCGGCGATCGAGTCGACACACACGTGGTTGGCGCGGCGGTGCCGCAACTGGCTGCGCAGCCAGCTCTGATGAGGGCCGGGTCGCACCTCGAGCAGGTCCGCCAGGACCCGACCGCCCGCCAGCGGGGCGTCGTCGCGGACGAACCGCGCCGGGACCCGGTAGTAGACCAACCGTCCGCCGAGATGACGTGCGTTGACCCAGCTCGCCGCCGCTTCGTAGTGCTGCGCCGGGACCAGCACGGACAGGGCGAAACCGCGAAGGACCCGCTCGGCCGCGCCCCGCCAGTCGTGGTGCTCGGCGCCCACCTGCACCAGCTCACCGACGAACGGCAGCTCCGTCTCGGGCACACCGATGCCTTCGGCGAGCGCCTCGCGGACGCGCAGGCTGCGCACGTCGATGTTGCTCTCTCGATGCTCCAGCGAGCGGATCTCCCGCCCGATCCCCTCTCCTTCGCTGCGCAGTGTGCGTTGCTCGACGAGCAGGTCGGTGCGTGCGTTGTCGAGGTGGGACTGCTCGGCGTCGAGCTCGCCGGCGAGCTCGTGAGCACGGGCGCGCACGCGCGCGAACGAGGCGGCGTCCGTGACCGGCGGAAGCCCAGCGATCTTGACGCTCTCGGCCAGGGCGCCGGCACGCTGACGCCGCTCGTCGCGCTCCCGCTCCTTGCGCTCGATGCTCCGCTCCAACTCGGCGATACGGTCACCTCCGACCCCGTCACGCTCCCGTTCGAGCCGGTTGCGGGTCTCGGCCAGCTCGGTGATCCGATCGAGCAGCCGGGCCTGCTCGTCGCGCACGGCTTCTCGGGCCGACACCCCCTGTGCGGTCAGGGCGTCGAGCAGTCGCACCCGGTGCCCGGCCATCCACGACGGCAGCGCCGCGCGGGCAACGGTGTCGGCGGCGATCCGCGCCCCGAGTTGGCGGTGGGTGTCGCAGTGTGCGACCAGAGGGTCGAGGGCGGCGAGCTGGTCGCGCGCCTCGCGGACGGCGTCGTGGGCCTGGGTGAGGTCGTCGAAGTGGCGAAGCAGGGTGTCGATGCGCTCGCGGGCGTCGGCCCCCTCGAGCATGTGCTGGCGCACGAACTCGGTGAGGTTGCCGACCGACTTCATCGAGATGGTCTGATGGAGCAACTCGAGCGCCTGGTCGGAGTGGATGCCCAGGAGCCGGCGCAGCCGGGCACCGTAGTCGGGGAAGGCGTCGGAGATCTGGGCGCCTGCCTCGCGCAGGCGTCGCCGAAGCACCCCGAGATCCTGGCCGAAGTCGACGAAGTCGGCCTCGATTGACAGCTCACGCTCGATCGTGACGAAGAAGCGTTGCGGCTGGCCGGTGCTGTTGTCGCGCGTCGAGAACACCTGGGCCAGCGTGACGACACTCTCGGCTGCCCCCGGGCCCTGGTTGCGGAAGACGGCGAGCAGAACGGAGTAGTGCCTGTGGTCGCGCAGCCCGACCGAGCGGCGGCTGCCGGTCGTCTCGTTCTGCTCGGCCTTGTAGTGGCCGAGGACATAGGAGCGCAGGGACCGCTCCCGGGTGTCGGCTCCGGCGGCCTTGTTGTAGTTGATCCGCTGGGCGGGCAGCAGCAACGTCGTCATGGCGTCGACGAGGGTGGACTTGCCCGACCCGATGTCGCCGGTGAGCAGGCCCGTGTCGCCGCGGAGATCGAGGCGGAACACCCGCCCGTCGAAGGTGCCCCAGTTGAAGACCTCCAGCCGGTCGAGGCGGAAGCCGGGTCGGGCGTCGTCGAGGTCGAGGTCCAATGGCGAGAAGAGGCCGCCCTGGTCACCGGTCATCGCCCGCCTCCTGTATGCCGCCCGCCTCCCGTATGCCGCCCGTGCCGGCCGCGCCGAGGCTCACGGCATACTCCTGCAGTCGTGCGTCGAAGTCGTGCAGCCACTGGGCGTCGACGAACGCCTTGAGGATGCGGCGCACCTCGAACTCGGCGTTCGCCCCGCTCGTCCCCTTCACGGGCCGCAGGTAACCCAGGTCGACGATCTTGCCCATCGTGGCGTCGATCTGGTCGACCAGCCGAGCCTCGTTGGGACTGTCGGCGAGGAAGGTGCGCAGATCGGCGACGATCCGATCTCGGCTCAGGACCAGCCGCCCCACCCCGTCGGTGGCGTCGAACTCGAGCAGCGCCTTGCGCAGCAGCGCGAGCATCAGGCTCTGCAGCAGGGAGAGCTTGTGCCGGGGAATGAGCCGAGGCAGGGGCAGGTCCGGATCGTCGGGACGCCCGCGCAGGAACGCCCAGCCTTCGGCCTCGTCGACGTGGACGTCGAGGCCGAGGACGCCCATGTGATCGGTGAGCTGGGGCCGCAACCGCAGCACGTCGCGCCAGGTCTGCTCGTGGGTATCCCGGTAGACGACCCCCTTCATGAGGGCGATCGCCGCGGTCGAGAGGTTGGGGGCCTGCAGGTCGGTCGCGTTCATCGGCTCCCCATTCGACGGGCGTGGACACCAGCGGCGTCGACGAAGGTCACCTGCGCGAGGGTGACCCGACGCGGGCTGCCGTCGTGGGCGGCATACGGGATGGTGACCCTGCGGGCTTCGTCGACGACGATCTCGATGTCGTCCTCGGCGAGCGCCAGATGGGCCACGATCTCGGCCAGGCCCAGGGTCGGGGGGTGCTCGATCAGGTGACCGGCGAGGTCCACCTGGCTGCGCCGGCGCAGGGCTTCGCGCAGGGTCGCGGTGATACGGGGCAGGTCGACGAAGGTCTGGTCGAACAGACTCGACGGGTCGAGCTGCTCCTCCGTCCCGGTCTCGGGGCCGGGAGCGCTGAGGGCGTCGACGGGCGGCGGGACATAGAGGGGCCGCTCCATCGGCAGGGACAGGCGAGGGGCCATGGCGTCGAGCTGCGAGAACGCTGTGCGGGCATCGGGCGGCGCTGTCTGGCGGACGGCCAGCGCGCTGCGCTCGATCGAGCGCAGCAGGTCCATCACGCGACGGTTCTCGAGCCAGACCTTGTCGTCGAGGAACCGGCGTAACTGCTCGGAGAGTTGTCGCACGGTCTGCTGCGTCCGCTCGGCCGCGACCAGCCAGTCCTCGTGGATGTGCCCGAGCCGTGGGTCGACCGTGAGGTCGGGGATGGCGCGCAGAGCGTCGAGCAGCTCGGTGAGCTCGTCCTGGCGGCGACGGCTGAGCAGGAAGTCGTGGAATGCCTGGAAGCTGCGACCCTGGTTGGACGCCGCGATCGCATGGCGCTCGCCGACGAGCAGGTCGAGCAGGTCGCCCTTGCCGCCGTCCCATCCGGCGATGAGCTCGCGCGCTCCGCGGTCGAGGGTGCGGAAGTTGTCCTCGACCTCGCGGAAGTCCCCGAGCAGCTCGCGCGCGGTGCGCTCGACGTGTTGCAGCCGGTCGAGCAGCGCCGGGGTGTCCAACGGCGGGTTGTCCCCGGCCTCGGCCCGGTCGATCTCGAGGTCGAGCTCGGCTCGGCGTCGGCGCAACTGGTCGAGCCGAGCCCGCGGATCGGTGTCGGCACCGTGGACGATCTGGCGGAGCAGCTCGACCACGGTGTGCAGCCGTGACTCGGTGCCGACGAAAGCCCGCTTCTCGAGCTCGGTCACCCACCGGTAGGCCCGCTCCAGGTCACTGGTGACGTCGAACGACGCCTCGGTCTGTCCCTCGGGATAGAACTTGCGCAGCAGCCCCAGCTCGGGGCTCGCCCACGCGTCGATATAGTCCTTCGCCGACCGGGGGTATGCCGTGTCGTCACCTCCCGCCGCCTCGTTGGCGGCGTCGAGCAGCTCGTCGACCATGGCCACCAGGCGGCTCGCCGGGACGGTCCGATGATTGTCCTCGACGAAGATCCGACCGAGGATCGCCAGCACCACGGGAGCTGTGTCGGCGCGCATCAGTCGCCAGGCAGCCGAGTGCTGCCTGAGTGCGACGATGCGGTCGTAGTCCACGCCTGCAGCGTAGATGGGCGATGTGACAGCGGTTCGGGCAAACCGCGGCTCGGGCGATCCTGGCTGGGGCGATCCTGGCTGGGGCGATCCTGGCTGGGGCGATCCTGGCTCGGGCGACCCCGGTTCGGGCGACCCTGGTTCGGGCGACCCTGGTTCGGGCGACCCTGGTTCGGGCGACCCTGGTTCGGGCGATCCCGGTTCGGGCGATCCCGGTTCGGGCGATCCTGGCTCGGGCGCCCCCGGTTCGGGCGCCCCCGGTTCGGGCGACCCCGGTTCGGGCGACCCCGGCTCGGGGGCTGCGACGTGGCGAGCCGCGACGACGCCGGTATGCCGGCCACGCGGCATACCGCTCCGACAGTGACGTGCGTCCGACCCCGTGAGGGACGACTTGTTGTCGTCACAGCGGGCGTTTGACGACAACAACCCATCCCTCACGCTGCGTCCGATTCCCCGCGCCGCCGCGCCGAACCCGTCATCGGTCGGCTCGCCGAACCCGTGATTGGTCGGCTCGCCGAACCCGTCATCGGTTGGCTCCCCGAACCCGTGATCGGTCGGCCCGCCGAACCCGTGATTGGTCGGCTCGCCGAACCCGTCATCGGTTGGCTCCCCGAACCCGTGATCGGTCGGCCCGCCCAACCCCGTCATCGCCCTCACTCGAGCGTGCGTGTGGTGACGCAATGCATAGCTTCTCGCTTCTCGCCCATCCCCATCCACCCCGCCGCATGATGCGCGTGGTGACGCAATGCATAGCTTTTCGCCCATCCCCGTCCACCCCGCCGCATCATGCGTGTGGTGACGCAATGCATGGTCTCGCTCGAGCATCCCTCCGCCGCGCCGGCCCCGCCCGCCGAGGCTGTGGATGACGACGCGCGCGATCCGCGGCTGTGGGTGATACTGGCTGGGCGAGTGAGTGGGCGAAAGGGGTCGCCGTGTCGGTCGGGTTGGCGTGTATGCCGTCCCGCCGCGCCTGGGGTGCTGTCGCCTCGGTGTTGGTCGGGGCAGTTGTGGTCCTGGGCGGATGCACCCCCGGCGGTGGTTCGACTCCGGTCGGGACGTCGGGCGGGACGACCTCGGCCACGTCGAGCGGAGCCCTGACGACTTCGCCTTCCGGGACTTCGAGCACGGCTACCGGCTCGTGGACTGCGCTGCCGTACCCGTCGGACGTCCCCGAGGCCGCACGGCCACACACGGATGCCGGCGCCGAGGCCTTCGTTCGGCACTGGGTTGATGTTCAGTCCAGTGCGTGGACCCGCCCTGAAGCCGGGTTGTTGCCGCTCTTGTGCCTGCCCACGTCGAAGTCATGCGCGAATACCGAAGCGACTGCGGCGGAGCTGGTGGCCAACCGCCGGCACTACTCGGGGACGCCGGTATCGATCACGAGCGCCGTGATCTTCGGGCCCCGGGAAGGTGCGTTGAGCGTCTTGGTCCTCTCCGTCCAGGAGGAGCGCTCGATCATCGACGACAAGGGCAACGTAGTCGAGAAGGTGCCCCGCAGTAGCGGCACGCTTGACTTCCGACTCGTCTGGCAGGGGGAGCGCTGGTGGGTCTCGGGCATCTACGTCGACCTGCACACATGAGAAGAGTCCTGTGGGCTGGCCTCCTGGGCCTCGTGATGACTCTTGGAGTGGCGGAGATGGCCGCTGGGGGGTGCGCAACCTTCACGTGCATGGTCTCCGGTGAGGGTGGCATGGTGCGGATGTCGGAGTCGCAGGTGGGGGGTTTGCCGGGGAGTCCCGGCTCGGGGTCGGGGGTGGGGGATCGGTTCGAGTATCGGTTTGAGGTGCGTTGTTCGGGTGCGGGGGTGGGGGCGAGTTGTGTGGGGGCGATGATGGCGTGTGCGGGGGATCCGGGTGGGGGTCCGTTGCATGATGTTTTCCGGCGGATGGTGCATGCGGATGGTTCGGTGTCGGGGTGGTCGCTTGTGGGGGAGACGTGTTTCCCGCCGGTGGGTGCGACGCCGCGGTTGACGTACGCGATGATTCTTGATGCGTTTCATGTGACTCCGTGGGCGTCTGCGTTGGTGCGGACGCAGCCGGAGGGGGATGTGACGTTGGTGGGGTTGGCGACGTTTGTGCGGGTGCTGTGGTCGGGGTCGGGGTTCGAGCCGGGTGAGGTGGAGGTGGTGGATCCGGCGAGGATGTTGGGGCATCGGGTGGAGATCCGGCCGCGGCTGGTGGGGGTGGTGTATCGGTTCGGTGACGGTTCGGGTTTCGGGCCGACGCCGGATTTGGGTGGCACGTGGCCGAGTGGTCGGATCACCCATGCCTACGGCAAGGCTGGGGTGTATGCGGTGCATGTCGAGGTGACGTGGAGTGCGGATTTCCGGGTTGATGGGGGTGGTTGGGAGGCGATCCCGGAGTCGGTGACGGTGACCGGTCCGGATACCGTGGTGACGGTGAAGTCCGCCCGCGCGGTTCTCGTCCACTGACCTCGGCGTGAAGGGCCGAGCGTGATTGTGTGAGCGCATCGCCCTCGGCGGGCCATGGGCGCGCACGATCAGTGAGCGGCGGCGACGCGGGGGACGGCGACGCCCCGCCCGGCCTCAGTTGCGCGCCATGTGGAGGACGTCGAGAAGGCGAGAGTAGCTGCAGCCGCCGGCCATGCGCGTGCTGGTGACATGCGCGTGGTGACGCAATGCATAGCTTTCGCGTCGGGCCCAGCCCAGGGGATCGCGCCGGCACGCAAAGGGCGACCTCCCCACCCAGATCCTCCACCCGGCTGAAGCGCACGTCCTGCCTCTTCTTCGTCGCGCAGTTCCTTGAAGTGTGCAGTTCCGACCCCTTGATCCTGCGGGCTTTGGCGCGCAGACTCGGCCACGCCGTGCCTCCGTTCTTGCGGAGCGGGCTTCTTCGCGGATGCCGTGGCTGTGGATGACGACGAGCGGGATCCGCGTGTGTGGGCGATACTGGCTGCGCGAGTGAGCGGCGAAAGGGGTCGCCGTGTCGGTCGGGTTGGCGTGGTCGGCGGGTATGCCGTCCCGCCGCGCCGTGGGTCTCGTGGCCTTGGTGTTGGTCGTGGCAGTTGTGGTCCTGGCCGGATGCACCCCCGGCGGCGGATCCACCCCGACCGGGACATCGAGCGTGACGACCCCGTCCACGTCGAGCGTCTTCCCGACGGCTACGCCTGCCGGGACGACGAACACGGTCACCGGCTCGCGGACCGCGCAGCCGTATCCGTCGGACGTCCCCGTGACTGCGCGGCAGCACACCGACGCCGGCGCCGAGGCCTTCGTCCGGCATTGGTTCGGCGTGCTCAACAAGGCGTGGACCGGCCCGACTGCGGGCCTGCTGACCGCGATCTCCGTTCCGTCCTGCAAGTCGTGTGCGCAGTACGAAGGAGCCACGGTCGACCTGGTCTCGGCGAGGCAGCGATTCGTCGGGGATCCGGCTGTCCTCGGCACGGTGTCGATCCTGGATCTGACGGCCGAGGGGGCAACTGTCCTGACACAGTTGAACCAGGAGTCCCGCACCGTGCTCGACAGCACCGGGGCCGTGGTCCGGACGCAGATGGCCAAGCAGCTGAGCCTCCAGCTGCGGTTGGCCTGGGAGTCTGACCACTGGCTCATGGCCGAGACATTCGTCGTGCGGAGCGCCACGTGAGGTCGTGGGCCAGCGTCGTTGTCACGTCCTGCGCCCGCCGGCGCGCAGGCCAGTGGTTCAGTTCTTAGCCGAGTGGATGGCTGAACTGACGAGGGGGGCCTGTGGATGACGACGCGCGGGATCCGCGGCTGTGGGTGATACTGGCTGGGCGAGTGAGTGGGCGGAAGGGGTCGCCGTGTCGGTCGGGTTGCCGTGGTTGGCGTGTATGCCGTCCCGCCGCGCCTGGGGTGCTGTCGCCTCGGTGCTGGTCGGGGCAGTTGTGGTCCTGGGCGGATGTACCCCCGGGGGTGGATCGACCCCGGTCGGGACATCGAGCGGGACGACCTCGGCCACGTCGATCGCTTCTCAGACGACAACGCCTGCCGGGACGACGGGCACGGCTACCGGCTCGTGGACCGCGCAGCCGTACCCGTCGGACGTCCCCGAGGCCGCACGGCAACACACGGATGCCGGCGCCGAGGCCTTCGTTCGGCACTTCTGGACCCAGGTCAACCGGGCATGGACGGAGCCCAAGGTTGGCCTGATCAGGCCGCTCTGCCTCCCCACGTCCAAGGCTTGTGAAGGGCTTGAGGAGACGTCAGCCCGGCTAGTTGCGGACCGTCACCACTACTCGGGACTCCCCATGACGCTGACCTCCGCAAGCGCCTTTCCCGAGCGCGAGGGCGTGACAGAAGTCGACGTCCAGGGTCGGCAAGAGCGGCGGGATGTCATCGATGCCCAGGGCAACGTCGTCCTCACCGACGTTGAGAAGCGCCTGCACTTCGTCGCCTACCTCGTTCGCGCCGGCGATGCATGGGTGATCAGCGAGCTGAAGGTCGTCCAGTGAGACGCCTGAGGCTGTCCGCCGTCGCCGTCTTGGTGCTCGGACTGACCCTCTACCCTCCGTGCGTGGCCCGGGCCGACATCGGCGTAGAGCTGGACAAGGGCGGCACAACTGCTCGTCTGTCGGAGTCGCAGGTGGG
>WBZT01000986.1_pt2 | contig 12757 bp, 11 predicted proteins | sample 5204241 | NCBI WGS metagenome assembly WBZT01 (sample SAMN12344358, study PRJNA552823) | activated sludge metagenome | biome: Activated sludge suspended growth; feature: Nitrification reactor; material: Wastewater; isolation source: activated sludge from nitrification reactor of wastewater... | reverse complement strand
ACCACTTACTTGCGGAATTTTGTAACGAGACTGCTTCCAAACTATTTAATATTTTCTATAATATATCAATACAGACTATTACAAAAACAGCTGCAGATATTTGCCTGGCTATGGAAGAGCATGAATATTGCAAACCGCTCGCCCAAATGTTAGAACATGAAGCGGCGTTTGTAGCCTTTACTAATTCATTCGTTGGCGCTTTTTGCGATATTGTATCTGCGCATATTGCATTATGCAATTTAGTATTAGAACCGAGCGCGTTAAAAACCGAAGAATACAGGGAATTGTGCAAAATGATGCATAGCATAGCTAAAATTATTGGAAAAAATGCCTATATTCAACAAGAATATGTGCAATTGCTTTCTGCATTGCGTTACGTTTATCTAGAAAAATACGCAATTTATAGCAATGTAAGATTGCAGAATTATCTAGAAGGGCCTGTGTTTTATATTAATTCTGTAGAAGCAGTGATATTTACAGCATTTAATGAACGCGAGCTGACGTCAAATCTATATGCAAAATTATTACCTGCTCATTTACTGGCCGCTTTTCATATTCCAGCGGCAAAGGAAGCGATTAGCTTGAATTATGCAAAATTGCTTCATATGCTTCGTACACACAAATGCATAATACACTATGTGGATAGTAGTGGTAGCTCTAATATAATTGAAAGGATTAAGAAATTCAGCCCTGGTAGTATATATTGCCTAGAACAGGAATTAAACGTAAATAGTAATTCATTTTTTGGATATAAAGGTCAGCAAACTATCTCTATACCCAAGGCACTCCGTAAAAATATATTATCAGCACATGCTTTAGAAAGAATGATAGCAGATCCGTACGCATTTTGTTTGCAATATATTTTAGATTTAGATAGTAATTACATACAAAAAAACAGCAAATTATACGCAATGAGGTTTGGTTCAGCTATGCATGAATTGATACAGAATTGTAATTTTTCAGAGGAGTTAACGCTGGAAGAGTATCTAAAAAAGGCAAGGCTATTTTTTGATACGCAGTGGTGTGATGCCGAACTATGTCATGCTTCTATTAAGGCTATTTTTGCAAAAAAAGCAGAAAGAATTATTGTATCTTTATACAGGCACTATAAGCCATATATGAAAGATGCTGCCGTATTTGTTTATAATTACAGTTCGACATTAGATACAGCAGAGGATGTTAAAATATTTTCTTCATTAGATTGCGCATGTATTAAGGGTGAACATATTTATTTGCATGAATACAAAGCAGGATATATACCGAATAAATCTGATATTGAAAAGGGCAAGTATTTGAAAATATTAATCTCCGCTTTGGCTTTACAGCAGCTTGAAATGGTCCCAGAATGCTATATTATTCCGCTCAATACAAATTATAAAAAAGCATACGAAAAAATTGATTTAAATTTTTTAGACTTGTTGTATAATATTAAAAAGACGTGCAATTTGTATATGAATGAGCAATTTGTATTTGATGCATTGCATATAACAGACAAAACGGTGCAGAAATTCAACCATTTTAGGAGATGCGATGAATAAAGAGAAAAAATTTTCTAAAGCTGAGTTTAGTGATATGGTCATAAAGACCTCAATTGACATCATTGCAAATGAGGGGCATCATAACTTAAGCGCCAGAAAAATAGCAGCTAAAATTGGCTATACAGTAGGCAATTTGTACAATGTTTTTTCTTGCATGGAAGAAGTTCTTATGTACGTCAATAGCTATACTTTAGATAAGTTATTAGCTTATATGCAAGATAGTTTGAAATCCGCTAATCAGGATGATGTTTATTCTAAAATGTATGCTATTTCTAAAGCATATCTAGAGTTTAGTAAGGAATATCTCAATTTATGGGTTTTGCTCTTTGAATATAGGCTGCAAGAGCAAAGTATTATTACTGCCCAGTATAAGAAGAAAGTCCAAAGTATTTTTGGCTTTGTAGCTGATACAATATACCGGAATATTGAGGGTGGCGCACTGGATTTAATGACATTTTGGGCTTGCATACACGGTATAGCAATACTAAGTAGCCACGGGAAATTTGATTTAGTATATAAAGCATCGGAAGAAGACCTTATCAAGCATGCAATAGAAGTATTTAGAGGCAAAGCAGTAACACAAGCATAATATGTATTCAGCTGTAATTAATATGCTTTCCTTTTGTTTTTCTGCTTAATATCGTTATAATTACGACAATACACTGCATATAAAGCCATATTTTGTCAAATACAGCATTGGTTGCACTGTACAGTGTTCTAATTGGCCTTGGTTTTGGTAATTTGCCATATACTATGCCTTCTGTATTTAGGTCTAATAACTTCTCTGTTTCACCATATGGACTAATAATGCCAGATATTCCAGAGGTGGACGCTCTAATTAATGGCAATCCATATTCTATGGCTCTTATTCTAGATGTGTTCCAGTTGCGCAAAGGGCCTGTCGTAGCTCCAAACCAAGAATCATTTGTTATATTCAATATAAAATCTGCTTTTGTATGAAATTCTGAGATATACCAAGAGAAAGCGCTTTCATAACATATAATAGGTATAATATTATGTCTTTCAATCTGCAGTGCAGAAACATTATTGCCAGATGAAAAATCCATGATGCCATAGGAAAATTTCGATATTAATGTACCAATTATACTACGCAGCGGTATATATTCACCAAATGGAACTAGTAAATTTTTTCTATATGACCCAATAATACTGCCCTTTTCATCAATTACAGAAATGGCATTGTATAATTTATCTGCTAATGAATAGTGTATTGTATCGTGCCCAGTAAATAGTATCTGTTTTGAACTGAGATATTTAGCTAGTTCTGGCAGTATAATTATATTATCGTTAAGTACGTATGGAAGTGCTGCTTCTGGCCAAATAACATATTGAAAATCATCTTTGTTATAGCGGTTAATAGAGGCATTTTCCGTCATTGAGGTAAGTTTTTGAAACCATTCTACGGCCTTTGTTTTGTCACCCATATGATGTTTTAGATTAGGTTGTATAATAGCTATCTCCGTTTGATTGTCATAAAGCATAATTTTACTATTTATTATTGCGTACCCATAAGCATAACACAGCATTATAGAAACAAGGAAGCATGCTGCGTATTTTTTTGCACACAGGATTGAGCTCCATACCATTATAATAAAGCTCATCCCATACATGCCAAATAGGCCAAAGCATTGCGATAAATATTGTGACTGAATTGCAATATTGCCAATTGCAATATACGGAAAAAATATTCCTATTGCTCTTTCAATTATACACCACAAAGCTACGTACTGAAGCCACTGTGGTATTACTGCTTTTTGTAGCGCAAGGCCTATTATGGAGTAGGGGAAGGCCATAATGCCAGTTGTTAGCAAGGCTGAAATATATTTGAGGTATTTGATATTGTCTGGCGCCATATCAAATGAAGAAAATACCCAAAATGAGTTATTAAAAATAAAGGCATACGCAAAAATATATGAAAACAAAGCTCTTTTAGGCGCAGTATTGTTGCTTATAATATATATAGGCAAAGAAATTATTAACGGCAAAATATATGCAACGAATGGGTAGATATACGCATATGATAAAGCTGTGCCACACAGCATAAGCGCCAATATTGTAATGCCGAAGGATAAAGTACTAATATGCAGCATCATAAATATTGTGCTGTAAAAGCGTTCAGTGAATGGAGGAAATTTGAGATTGCATTATTCATATATAGCTCGTATTTCTTGTGACCATTTATTGTTAATTTTGTAAAAGCTCCTATGATTCTAAAATTTCTTTGTAACCCTAGTAAATAATAGCTGTATAAGAATTCTTCTTTATTGCTTTTTAAAGTTGCAATATAGTACTGCACCAAAGCAGCCTGCATAGGATAGTCTATGAACCTGCGCACGTCTTGTATTAGCGAAACTGCATCGTAAGCATAATTACCTAAAGACGCATCTTGAAAGTCCAATATACATACATCGTTGAGTACTTCTGGTTGCTTTTTTCGAGTATGAAGCATTAAATTGTCTACGTGATAATCCCTTAATACGAGTACCTTAGCGCTGTTTATAGCTTGCTCGTAATATTTTGCAAAAAGTTTCGTCGCAAGCTTAATTTCAGCTTTATACTCAAAATAAAAAGCGTTTTTTTCGATAAAGGTTATAGCATTTTCCATGGCCATGACCAATGCGTCAAAATTATGTTCTGGAAGGTCTATACTAGCTATGTTCGGCTTGCTATATGTGTTTATATGCGCCAAGACATCTAGCAATATATAATATGTATGCAATATATTGTCACCTTGCAGCTTAGTAAGAGCTTTATTTAACGAAATATCCCCAACATCTTCTAATAGCATGAATCCCTGATTTTCATCAAATTGTATGATGTTTGGCGCTTTTAATGCGAATAAGCTGTGTAAATAATTAGCAATTTTAATGTAAGGCGCTATTGTATGCTTCTCTGAACTGGCGTCCATAAAAATTACGCTGCTTGTACTGTATTGTATGCGATAGTACGCCCTCTTTGACGCATCCTTTGGCAGTGATATTATCTGATAGGGCTTAGTTACAATAGAGTCCAAGAAAAGCTTTGCTGCATTGGATAGCATGATCAATTAAATACTTAATAGTTGATTTGGCTATATTATGCGCTGAGAAAGGTTTAGTAGCAAGTTAAATTTCATACTTATCCAAAGTTTGTAATGTATAAACGCGAGTTCGGGATTAGCAAGAAGCTTGCAACAGCCTAGACACTGTTAATAAAGGTTTTATATATGAGAATTTTATATATGAGAATTTAGATATAAGGTTGTTAATGAAATGGCGCTGATAATCTGCTTACTTTTTATTTATAAAATTACAGTAGGAAGGACTTATTTCCTCTATAAAGCGCGATATTTTGCTGTACTGAAAGCCTCCAGAAAATTGCGCCCTACGTGCAGCATGGGTGATATATAGACGTTGCTTTGCCCTAGTTATGCCAACATAAGCAAGTCTTCGCTCTTCTTCAAGGGAGTCACCAGTCCTGTCTTCATATATAGCGCGTGAGTTTGGAAAAACACCCTCTTCCCAGCCAACCAGGAATACGGTGTTAAATTCTAGGCCTTTTGCAGCGTGCATAGTCATAATTTTTACACACTTGTTATGCCCCAAATTATCAAGGTCAGTAGCGATATTAATATGCTCTATAAAGGCGCTTAAATTCCCATGCTCTTTGATTGTTCCTAGAAGTTCTTGAATATTTTCCAGCCTTTCCTTAGGATTATTTGCAGCATCTTCCCTTATATGATGCATATAGCCGCTCTGCTCTAGTACGTGCGCAAGTAAAATATGATGCGGCACAGTATCTAGACTTTTTCTCCATTGCTCTACTTGCTCTACAAGCCATTCTAGAGCTTTACAAGCTTTTCCGCTTATATTTTTGTTCGAAAGCATTTCTTTGGCAGCGCTAAATACAGGAATGCCTTGATCCATAGCGTACAGCTCGATATTCTCCATAGTTGTAGCACCTATACCGCGCTTAGGCATATTTACAATGCGCATGAATGCAAGGCTGTCGTTAGGATTGTGGAGTAACCTACAATACGCTATTGCATTTTTCACCTCCATTCTGTCATAAAATCTCAACCCACCAACGATTTGGTAATGAATATTGAATCTATTTAGCGAATCCTCGAAACTCCTGGTCTGATACCCAGCCCTAGTTAAGATGGCAACGTCATTACTTTGAACAAGTTTTGCCGCTATCAGCTGCTTTATCTCCTCCGCTACATAAAAAGCTTCAGAAAAATCATCTGCAAGCTTCACAATATTTACCTTCTCGCCATTTGCTTGCGTTGTCCAAATAGACTTGCCATGTCTTTGCTTGTTTTTTTCTATAATAGTTGATGCAGCGCCTAAGATATTATTTGTAGATCTATAATTGAGACCAAGTCTGATTATTTTTGCATTCTCAAAGTCTTTTTCAAATCTTAATATATTCTGCACTATTGCGCCACGCCATCCATATATAGATTGATCATCGTCCCCAACACAACATATATTATGGTGCTTATATGCCAAAGCTCTCAGCCACAAATATTGTACGGTATTAGTATCTTGATATTCATCTACCATTATACGTTGGAATTTATCCTGATATTGCTCACATACTTCTGGATTTTCATTAAATAATTGCAAACACATCATAATAATATCGCCAAAATCCACCATGTTGTAGTCTGATAAAGCTCGTTGATACTGTTCATATAATTCGCTAAACAAAATATTATTTAGGACAACTTTATTTTCGCTTGTTGGAATTTGGTTAAAGGATAGCCCTTTATTTTTAAATTTGTCTATAGTGTACAAAAAACTCTTGGAATTCATTACTTTGTCTGCTATATCATGGCGCTTTAATATATCTTTTGTTACTTTTACTTGCTCATCTACGTTAATAACATTAAAGCCATTCTTTAAGCCTATTAATTCTCCATGCTTCCTCAATATTCTAAGAGCCATAGAATGAAATGTGCCAATCCATATGCCTTCTGCTAATTCCCCTAGCATTGCCACTATTCTTTCCTTTATTTCGTTAGCTGCTTTGTTTGTAAATGTAACGGCCAACACTCTATGAGGTTCTGCTATACCTTCATTTATGATATGCGCAGTTCTCATAGTTAAGACTTTTGTCTTGCCAGTACCAGCGCCCGCAAGCACCAATAATGGACCATCAGTGTCCGTTACAGCCTCAACCTGCTGTTTATTTAGCTGCTCTAGTCCAATAGTAGACCTTACACTCATATAAGTACCTATTTTAAGAAAAATATACATAATTGGCCGAATAAAGCTTTATCATTCAGCTGAGTATGTACATATATTAAGCCAATTCAAATAAGAAGGGCATAACACAATTTGCTACGCACAGCATAATACAGCTTCATATAAAGCGCAATCAATTTGGTTAGTTTTGTCCGTGAATGCGCATAGGTAGGCTGCAATATTGATGATACAACTAAAAATTTTACTGAGCTTGGCCCAGGTAGGCTGTGCTTATGATCATTACAATTGCCTTACGAATGTTTACCTAATTTTAAGAGTTGCTATGCCAATAGCGGCTAAAATTATCGATATAATCCAAACTCTTATTACTATTTTAGTCTCAGATAGGCCATTTTTTTCAAAATGATGATGTATTGGTGCCATTTTAAACACCCTTTTTTGTCTTAATTTAAAAGAAGTGACTTGTATCATCACTGACAATGTTTCTACAACAAAGACGCCACCTATTATGCATAGCAATATCTCGTTTTTTGTAATAATGCTCATTCCACCTATAGCTGCGCCCAAAGCCAAGCTCCCAACATCTCCCATAAAAATTTGAGCAGGGGCGCTATTAAACCATAAAAATCCCAGCCCAGCCCCTATGATAGCGCAACACAACACTGGTAATTCACTAATATTCTGTACATAATGTATTTGTAGGTAATGAGCAAAAACTGCGTTGCCGCTGAGATAGCATATTATTGCAAAGCACGCAAAGACGATTATTACCGGAACTATAGCTAAGCCGTCCAGTCCATCTGTTAGATTTACAGCGTTGGAAGCAGAAACTATAACTAGGGCCCCAAAAACAATATAAAAATATCCTAGATCTAGAACATAATTCTTAACAAATGGAACGGCTAACATAGTTGAGGTTGCAGAATCAGAAATATAATACACAATTGTAGAAGCTATGATTGCGATGCAAAATTGCGTGATAAATTTACTTTTTGCTGACAAACCATTGTGATTTTTATATAAGATTTTATAATAATCGTCTATAAATCCAAGCGTGCCATAAGCAAGAATCAAGAATGCTATGACCCATAAAAACTTGTTGTTTAAGTTTGCAAGTAGCAATATTGATATGGCCGATGCCAGTAGTATCAGGACCCCGCCCATAGTTGGAGTACCGACCTTTGTTATTAAATGCGATTCTGGACCATCCTGCCTAATAGGCTGACCTCCATCTTGGAACCGCCTCAGGTAAGATATAAACTGGCCACCAATAAGCAAAGTTATAATAAAAGACATAATCATCGCAGCAAAGCTACGAAATGTTATATATTTAATCAAGCTACACCATGGGCTATAAAATGCTAAGAATTGCGATATATGATATAGCATAAGAACAAGCCTGCGCTAGAGTATGAATTTACGAAGGTTGTGGGTTTTTGCAAGAGAGCCGATATGCTTGCGAACGTATTCCGCTGTGACAATTATAGCGCTTGGAGTCGCCTTATTTGCGCAGTAACTGGCCTCATAAAGGATTTGAGCAAAGACTGTATGGAGTCTGCGAGCGCCTATATTCTCCACGTTTTTATTCATGTCAAGAGCTATTGTGACTATTTCATCGATACCTGATTCATCAAATGAGAGCTCCAAACCATCAACTTTTAACAATGCTTGATACTGCTTAACCAAACTGTACTCAGTTTCTACCAAAATCCTTTTCATATCTTCGAAGCTTAATGGGCTAAGCTCAACACGCACAGGGAAGCGACCTTGCAGTTCGGGTAATAAGTCTGATGGCTTGGCAAGATGGAACGCTCCCGCTGCTATAAATAAAATATGACGAGTATTGATAGGGCCGTATTTTGTACTTACTACAGAACCATCAACCAATGGTAATAAATCACGCTGGACACCCTCTCTGCTCACTTCTTTAACCTGAGCACGCCCAGTAATTTTGTCTATCTCATCTATGAAGACTACCCCTTCTTGCTCTACACGCCTAATCGCCTCTCTTACTATGTAATCTTTGTCTAATAATTGCTCAATCTCTTCCTTTAGTATAGTTTCGTAGGCTTCCCGTACGGTCATTTTTACATTTTTGTACTGAGGAGATGCATTTCTATTCAGTAAGTCATTAAGATTAAACACGCCCATTGCAGCACCACCAGGGATATCGAACCCTGGCATTTCAAAAGCATTTGAAGCAGGATTGTCAATAATGCTTATCTCAACTTCTTGATCGTCTAGTTCACCATGCAAAAACTTAGCTAGATATTTTTTCTTTGTTTCATCATTGGAGCCCTCCCCTACAAGCGCAATAATTATGCGTTCGATGCAAGCAAGCCTTGCCTTACCATGCACTGAAGCTCTTAAATCTTCTCTAACTAGAACTATAGAGGCTTCTACAAGATCTCTTATTATGGAATCAACATCTCTACCTACATAACCAACTTCAGTAAATTTTGTTGCCTCTACCTTTATAAAAGGGGCCTTCATAAGCTTTGCGACTCTACGAGCTATCTCTGTCTTCCCAACGCCAGTAGGTCCTATCATGAGTATGTTAGGTGGTACTATTTCATCCTTAATTGCATCAGGGACACTTTTGCGCCTTTCTCTATTACGCAAAGCTATCGCAACATGCTTTTTCGCATCACTCTGGCCAATAATATACCTATCCAGCATGCGCTCAATGTCCTGTGGAGTATAATTAGCCTCGATGGCCCCGTGAGCCTGTTGTTCTATTTTTGATTCGCTCATGTTAATATTAATAATAAATAGATCAAAATTCAATATATGACATCAAAAATCTCAGCAGTGTACAAGCAATGCACATAAATGATTGATGTTAAAGCACATTTGGCTACGCACATAATGAGCCATGTTATAGTATCAAATAAGTTATATGTGTCAATAATTTTATATTTGCAACGCCAATTGAAAATATCCTCATAGGGCAAAAAAGAAAAATATCACTACTCACATCATTTTATACTCAGTGCTTGAATTATATTGAGCATAACTGAAAAACAATATTAGAGTGATTTTTATCTATTAATGCTTTAATAAAGCCAAATTTTTCAATAAAATACCACAATCATAAGTTCATCTTTTTCCAAAAACTTGTCCTGCAGGATATTTAATTTGCATTCTCGGTATTGATATTCACAGATCCTATAAACGTTATAGTAGTAGTAGTGCCAAGCCCAACTTCGCTTCTAATATCAAAGGTACCATGCATAATTTCTATTAATTTCTTGCTTAAAGGTAAACCTAAGCCGGTACCATCATACCTATCACTAAGCTTGTTTTGTATTTGACCGAATGGAGACATAGCTTTAGCAAGATCTTGAGGCTCCATTCCAACGCCAGTATCTTGTATCTCTATAATCACTTTATCACCATTTACATTTACAGAAGTAGTAACTTTTCCATTTTCTGGAGTAAATTTAACGGAATTAGACATTATATTAAGTAAAACTTGTTTTAATCGCTTCGGATCTGCTTTAATAACGATGCCGTCTAATGCAATATTCTGTATCAAAGTGACATGCGCTTCTTCTGCTCTAGGCATTAACATCCTTAGACATACCTTGACTAATTTCACAATATCAACATCTTCTATATGAGCATCTAATTTATTCTCTTCAGCTTTTGAATAATCTAATATATCATTTATCAAATTTAGCAAATGCTGACCAGATGCATGAATATCTTTTACGCATTCTTTATATTGTGCGTTATTTATTGGGCCCATATCTTCGTTTTTCATCATTTCAGAAAATCCAATAATAGCATTTAATGGTGTTCTAAGCTCGTGGCTGACATTAGCTAAAAAGCGTGATTTATTAAGGCTTTCATTCTCCGCAATTTCTTTAGCTTGAGCCATTTCGACAGATGTGGCATATTGCTTTTCTATCAAAGTCATACTTTTTTTACGAATTGTTACTGATGCGCCAATAATAGCTACACATAATACCGCAAAGCATGCAGCCAGTATATATTGTACTACTGTTAGCATTAACATTATATTACTAACGTTGAAATATATTACTGCGATACTAAGAGTATTAGTTGCCGCATCTTTGTATTTTTCATTTTCACGCGTGGCATGCATAGGCACCGTGACTGCGACGAAATATTCATTGCTTGTTTTTTCTTTATTTTTATATTCTTCTTTTGTTAGATATGCTTTAAAAATATTATTTGACGCGTTTCGAACAATTGTATTGTAATCTGTATATAGTAGGTTAGAGATTAATGAGTCGTGTTTAATGATATCTTGTGTATTGTCAAATAGCATAATTTGAGAATTATCCGCTTTTATAATAACGGCCTTAGCTACGTCAGCAAAAAATTGTATAGATTCTGTTTTATAGTTCTCGTATTGCGGAATAATCTCCCTTTCATTTTTATCACGTTGTATAGCAAAATTTAGAACAGGATAATATCTATTAAAAATATTCTCCGTATATAATTTAGCTAAAGAATTTGCTTGCACTGAGTATAGGTTCAATACCATGTAATGGATTATATAATGCTTGAATATAACAAAAATAAGTATACCTACAAATCCCGCTATGGAACCAAACAAGACATTAAAATTTTTAAAACTATAATTCATATTATACTCCGAACATAGTATCTTATGTAGTACCATTGCCTAATTATGGCAAGACATATCGTCTTTCGCTGCGTCAAAATTGCGCAAGAAAAAAGTATGAAATATATTTATATCACGAATTTTTCTCTGCGCATTTTGCTCATATAAAAAGCGATCTGTCTAATCATAACCGAGAAATGATATTATAACCGGGACTCGTAGATAACCGCCACATCGAATACCTTGTAAAAGGGACTCGATGTGTTCGTTTAATTATATATCCTTAGGCCTCCGTTGACAGGCATTATTACACCAGTTATAAAGCTAGAATCATTATGTGCAAGGAATAATGCAGTACGCGCTATTTCACTTGCTTCACCAAGTCTGCCAACTGGCACTTTAGATACAATAGCTTTCAGTGCCTCCTCTGGCACAGCTGCTACCATCTCTGTATTAATATATCCAGGAGCAATTGCATTAACCGTAATACCTGCGCGCGCACATTCCAATGCTAATGTCTTTGTAAAGCCTTCTATTCCGGCCTTTGCTGCTGAATAATTAACTTGGCCTAAAGCACCTTGCGCGTTAACGGAACTCATGCTAATAATGCGGCCAAATTTCTCTTGACGCATTTTTTCTATCACGGCGCGCGACATATAAAATACTGAGAATAAATTAGTATGGAGCACTTCATCCCAGTTTTCCTGGGACATTTTATGCATCATGCCATCTCTCGTTATACCTGCATTATTGATAAGAACTTCGACATTACCACCTAGATGCGCCTCAACTTTCGATATGCCATCTGCGCATTCTTGAAATTTAGAGACGTCCCATCTAAAGGTTTTTATACCATGCTCTGATTCAAATTTTTGCGCAGCTGCGATATTGCCAGCATATGTAACGGCTACCTTATACCCAGCGTTTTTGAATGACAGCGCCATAGCTGCGCCTATTCCTCTGGTTCCTCCTGTAATTAGCACTCTTCTTGTCATAAAATTCTCCTAAAAATTATACAGATTCAACACATAAAGCGACGCCCATACCGCCGCCAACACATAACGTTGCAAGACCTTTCTTTGACTTGCTACGCTTCATTTGATGCAACAATGTTACTAATATACGAGCCCCTGATGCACCTATTGGATGCCCAAGTGCAATAGCACCACCATTAACATTTACAATTGCTTTATCCCATTTGGCCAACTTCGTCACAGCAACGGCTTGAGCGGCAAAAGCCTCGTTAGCCTCAATTAAATCTAGCTCCTTGATTGTCCAGCCCGCTTTGCTTAACGCTATATCGACAGCTTTCACAGGTCCTATCCCCATATACATAGGTTCAACCCCTGCTGTAGCAACGCTTTTTATGATGCCAAGCACTTCCAAGCCCCTTCTCTTAGCTTCGGAAA
>WBZT01002489.1_pt1 | contig 12758 bp, 10 predicted proteins | sample 5204241 | NCBI WGS metagenome assembly WBZT01 (sample SAMN12344358, study PRJNA552823) | activated sludge metagenome | biome: Activated sludge suspended growth; feature: Nitrification reactor; material: Wastewater; isolation source: activated sludge from nitrification reactor of wastewater... | reverse complement strand
GAAAAGCGCATGCCAGGAACAGGTACTTTGATTTACAGGCCTTAAGCATTCACTTTTTCCTTTGTGTAAAGGAAATCTCTTATAATCTCTGAAACACCCTTCGGATCCATTTTAAGATCCCTGAAGAGCTCATCCGGAGTTCCATGGTCAACAAACTTATCAGGCAAACCGTGCATGATAAGGTCAACATCCTTGATCCTGTTCTGGTTCATGAATTCAAGTATTGCCGAGCCGAATCCGCCGGTAATAACATTATCTTCAAGAGTAATTACTTTCTTGTGCCTGCTGAATACATCCTTAAGCAGCTCGCCATCGAGCGGCTTAACGAAGCGCGCGTTTATGACTTCAATATCAAGCTTTTCATCAGCAAGTATAGCGCGTGTTTTCATTGCAATATCAACCATGTTACCGATTGCAATAATCGCCGCATCAGTTCCTTTAGCTACGATCTCGCCTTTGCCAATTGGAATCTGGCTGAAAGGCTTTATCTCAACACCCAGCGCATTACCGCGGGGATATCTCATTGCGATAGGACCCTTTTTATACAGCGTAGCTGTATAAAGCATATCGCGAAGCTCCTGTTCATCCTTGGGTGCCATTAAAACTGTGTTCTGTATGCAGCGGAAATAGCTCAAGTCAAGCGAGCCGTGATGCGTGGGGCCATCGGCGCCTACGATTCCCGCCCTATCCATTACAAATACAACGGGAAGCTTTTGTGTAGCGCAGTCATGTATTATCTGGTCAAATGCGCGCTGAAGGAATGATGAGTATATTGCGCAAACAGGGGTGAATCCTTCGGTAGCCATTCCTGCTGCGAATGTTACCGCATGCTGCTCTGCAATTCCCACATCAAAATACTTTTCAGGCATCGCCTTCTGCAGTATATCCAGACCTGTACCATCCGGCATAGCGGCTGTTATACCTACGACTTTTTCATTTTCTTTGCATATCTCTACAAGAGCCTCGCCGAATATTTTTGTGTATGCGGGTGAGCCGCCGGATTTTTTGAATGCTTCGCCTGTAACTTTATCCCACGGCGTTGAAGCGTGGAATTTCTGGTAGTGATTCTTAGCAGGCTTATAGCCATGCCCTTTTTCAGTTACAACATGAACCAATATCGGGCCGCTGAAATCCTTTATCTCTTCAAATATCTTAACTACATTAACAATGTTATGCCCGTTTATTGGACCGAAATACCTGAAGCCAAGAGCTTCAAAGAGCATTCCGGGAGTAACAACACCTTTTATTCCGCCTTCAACTTTGGCAGCGAAGTTACGCAGCCTGTCGCCGATCTTCTTATCCAGTTTGCCGGTTGCATCCCAAACGTAATTCCTGAATTTATTGTATGAAGGATTTGATAAAAACTCATTGAAATAATTATGCAGCGACCACACGTTCGGCGCGATAGACATTTTGTTATCATTCAGCACAACAATAATATCTTTCTTAAGCAGGCCGATATTATTCATAGCTTCGTATGCCATACCGCCTGTCATAGAGCCATCGCCTATTATGCCAACTACTTTGAATTTCTTCTTGAGGAAATCCCTGCCTGCTGCAACACCAAGCGCTGCCGAGAGTGACGTGCTTGCATGGCCTGCGCCGAATACATCGTACTCGCTCTCGCTGCGTTTCAGAAAGCCGCTGATGCCGCCGTATTGGCGTATGGTTTTAAGCTGTTCTTTTCTGCCTGTGAGAATTTTGTGAATATAACCCTGGTGGCCAACATCCCAGATAAGCTTGTCATCGGGGGTGTTAAAAACGTAATGCAGCGCAACAGTGAGCTCTGCCACACCAAGCGAGGCGCCCAGGTGACCGCCAATTTTCGAAATGGTATCAACAAGATACTCCCTTATCTCATCAACAAGTACTTTTAGCTCGGTAAGGTTCAGCTTTTTAAGATCTGCGGGTGAATTTATTGAATCCAGGTATTTATATTCTGTTTCCAAAGTATGTGGTATTAATTTTTATTTATGTTCTTTTAACTCAATATCGCCTTTAGAGTTCCTGCTTATTTCCTTTATACGTAACTCGGCGTTATTGAGCTTATCATAGCAGTAGCGGGTGAGAGCAAGTCCTTCTTCGTACAGCTTGATCGTTTCTTCAAGGGTACAGTCATCGCTTTCAAGCTTCTCCAGTATGCCTTCAAGCCTGCTGTATGAATCTTCGAATGTGCTTTCGTGTTTGGATTTTTTTGAGGCTGATGCCATCTATTCTATTTTTGCTTTCTTCTTTGAATCATGGAACTGAAGCTCTACTTCTTCATTTTTCCGGAGCTGCGATGCGCGTGTAACGATCTTATCAAAATCGAACTGAAGCCGCATTTCGTCCATATCAACTCTTTTCTTAACGATCGCATAGCCCTTCTTCAGATTAGTTTCCGGGCTAACATGATGCAAAGTCTTACCGTAATTTTTTACCTGGTTCTTCAGCGATGATACTTTTTCATTCGTACATTTTTCTATTCTGCGCGAAATATCATCAACAGACTGGTAGAAATTGTAAACCAAATCCTTAGGCCGATTGAAATAATAGCTTTTTTCAATCTCTCTGATAGAATTTCTCAAGCTTACGGTTTTGTTTTGGACAAAACTTCTACTAAAATACGAAAATTTGTCAAGATTTTCAATTAACTCTTTTGTATCCGGCGTTAAGATCTCTGCTGCTGCAGATGGTGTCGGAGCCCTCAAATCCGAGGCAAAATCGCATATTGTGAAGTCAACTTCATGTCCAACGGCACTTACAATGGGAATTTTGCAGGAATAAATAGCCCTTGCAAGCTTCTCATCATTAAATGGCCAAAGGTCCTCGATAGATCCACCACCGCGTGCTATTACTATAATATCAACTTTAGGCAGCTTTCCCTTTTTTGAAGCGGTTTCGGTTTCATGAAGTGCGTCTATTATAGTCGATGCCGCGGAGATTCCCTGAACATTTACGGGGTATATAAACAGATTCAGCATGGGATAGCGCCGTTCAGTTATCCTGACGAAATCATGCAGCACTGCACCGGTTCCTGAAGTAATGAGTACAACATTTTCAGGGAAAGCGGGAATGGGCTTCTTGATTGATTCATCAAACAGGCCTTCTTCATATAATCTTTGCTTGAGCTGCTCGAACCGAAGCTGCAGCTCGCCTGCACCCTGCGGTTTTATTTCCCATACTTCAACCTGGTAATTACCGCGCGCGGGATAAACGGTCACCCGCCCTTTTATAATTACCTGCATGCCATCTTCGGGTGTGAAAAGGAGCGCGCTGTTGCGTGATTTCCACATCACTGCGCTTATCTGCGAGCTTTGATCTTTAATTGTAAAGTAATAGTGTCCGGACTGCACATGCAGCTTGAAGTTAGAAATCTCCCCTGCAAGATTAACAACGCGGAAGTTCTCTTCAATAAGTTCTCTTATCTGCGCATTCAGCTCAGAGACGGTCAGTATTTCGGGGAGTAATCCGCTCATTCCTTCACAAACTTTATGTTCACATTCTCAACCGTCCAGCCGCCTTTGATTCCCACTGGCGACGGATAAGCATAAAACGGTTCGGAATATTCGAACGGCATTGGATACCCGAAATCATAAACCCCGCTGGAGTTTCTATCTATGAATGAGAATAGGGTGTAGTTGGCTTCAAGCAGATTTTTGAACGCGAAGACTGAATCCCTTACATCGAATCCGTATTTAATTACTGGAATTATCTTTTCTGCCGAAAGTTCTATCCTATAGGGAATATCAACAGGCAGATCGTTGAAGTATGCGGAGCTTATTCTGCCTTTAAGCTCACCGTAGGAATTTGAAGTGATTGTTCGAAACGGCAGGCGGAAAGTATAGACCGAGTCGCGGCCGGTCTTCACATCAAGCCGCATTTCATACTTTCTGTTCATCGCAAACTTGTTTGCGGAAAATACTTCTACCAATGAATCATTCTTCCAGTTAAATACCACTCTTTCAGCAGTACCGTTCTCGTCAGTAATTTTAAGAGTATTCACAATATCATCGCGTTGCGGCTTGTATCGGCTGAAGAAGACAAAAATGCTTTGATCAGGCTGTACAAAGTTCGAGCCCGGTTCAATTGATGTATATACAATCGAAGCGGAGTCTTTATAGTATTTGGTATAATCCAGTTCCGGCAAAACAGATGAAACCGAAATCTGCTTCATATACATATCTATTCCGCCCGTGGTTACTGAATCTTTAATATCAACATCAAACGGCAGCACAGCGAAACTCTCTCTTTCAGAAGTAAAGAGCAAGTTGCGGTCTTCGTCAAATATAGAAATTATGCGGTACTTTCCGGGTGCCATATTGGTGAGCTGGTACGTGCCGTCTGCTGCGGATTCTGTCTGGTAGTCGGGTATATTCACAGTAGGATCATATCCAGTTGTTGAGCCAAGGTCGTAGGCTAGAATTGAAACATTCTTGCTGTTGGTGTTGAACACTTTTCCTGAAACTGCCCCAAGATCGATCCTGCTTCCGGTTGAAAAAGCAAACGTAACGGGAGCCGTGATAGCATTTCCTCGGATATCTTTCAGAGATGTGTTTATGCTTACAACAAATGTTTTGTTGGAGTTGATCTTATCAAGGTCACGGGGGAATCTAACCTGCACATCCTTTGGTCCCCAATCAAACTCAATATCTCCCTTAATTTGCGGAGAGGTACGGAAAGCATCCTGAAAGCTGCGCCTATCAATATACTCACTGAATTCAAATTCAAGGCTGTTGCCGCGAAAATTTACAGAATTTGGCTTGGGACTGATTATTTTAACAGCCGGGGGTACTTTATCTTCCTCACCGCCTCCGGGAGGCTGCTGATTTGCACAAGAAGGAATGCACAAAACGACGGCACAAATTCCCAAAAAAGGAAGTAATCTAACGCAAAATATGTAAAAAATAGCCTTCAATACTCAAATATACCAATAAAATCACAAAATTCATAAATACTATATCACCCTTTGAATATAACGGAAACAGTGTATTGAAATACCCTATGGATTACCCCATCTTTGTAGTAGTAAGATTAATGATATAAGTGTAATACTAATCCAAATATCCTACTGAAAAGAAGTTAGATGCTTCTGTTATCATGAAAAAAACACTGACATATAAAGCCTTCAAAATAGCGGTAATGAGCCTGCTGCTGATAGCATTCTCAAACCCCGTCAGAACGCAGGATGTTTACAATGACCCGGGATCAAGCGGAACCAGCACAGTACTAACTGAGCTGCAGGGCGGAAACTGGGTACTAACAGGAGTTGAATCCAAAGTTTATAATGGTGTAAATGTAACAAAGTGGAATACTGTTGGAGCCGAATTGACAGGCCTTTGCTCATGGAAAGATGTATTGACTATTGAGCACACGGTTATCTCTTCATTTAAATGGCAGGATCCTCCGAAAACAATGCAGCCCGGAAGTTACCTTAATCTGGAGGCAATTTACACAAACGTAGATTACAGCACCACAGCTAATATAAATACCGGCGTAAAAATGTTCTTTGAAAGAGTTGGCGCAAGCTACCTCGCAATGGGACCAAACGCAGTTGAAATACTGAAACTGAACAAGGATAACAAACAATACGCCAATGAAGTAAAAAAAGGTTTTTACTACGCTCCCAACACATTATTTGATGAAACTAAAGATTGCCAGTTAATTGTTGATTGTTATGTAGGTAAAGACCATTACGTTACAACATATACATACACATATCAACCATAGAGTTTAAAATTAAGGCTTTTTCTGCTATAACAGCTTAGCTGATAGTATTCCCTACTAATTAGCAGATGAACCGGGGCTTACACTGTAAGCCCTTTTTTTATTGTCTGAATTTGACATAACGGACCAATAAACTTTTTTTCAGAGGAATTTGTTATTAAATTAGACAAATAAAATCTCTCTTTTTTGAAATATGAAAATAAGGTCAATAATAATATTCCTCTTCATAATATCCATGACAGGTTACTCACAGGAGCATAAAAGCCTGTTCGGGCACAGGGGAAATGTGAATTGTATATCATTTTCTCCTGATTCCAAAACAATGGTTAGCTGTGATGAAAACGGCAACCTGGTTTTCAGGGATACTGAATCGGGTGCTTCATCCCATAGCATAGATTCAAAAACGAATATTACCAGCATAAATTACTCCCCCGCTTCTCTGAATGCGGTTGTATTCACTGAATATACGGGCTATGTGAACCTGATGAAAGCAGACAGCAAGGAGATATTCAAGAATTTCAGTGTTGATGGTAACTGCTACTACGCCGATTTTTCCGATGACGGAAAACAGCTTGCAGTTGCTTACGTTAAGGAACCTACCCAGAAGGAAAAGGATAAAGGCATAAGGATAAGCTACTATGTTGAGATATTTGAAACTGATAAATACACAAAGATAAAAACACTGAAGCTCACAAAGACAAGCGATAATGACGGTGAGCTTTTCGGCAGCGAGTTTTTCGAGACGTACAGGTTCAATTATTTCAACTGTGATTTTAATCCGGCAGCAACCTACATAGCGGCAGGAAGCATGGGTAAGAATATCCCTATATACAGCTTTGAATATAAGAAATTCGTCCCGCCGTATAAAGGGCACGGCAAAAGGGTTTTTTCGGTTACATTTTCACCTGACGGCACTTACCTGGCAAGCTCCAGCAAAGACGAAACCGTAAAGCTGTGGAACGTAGTAAATGCGGGAACAATCCTTACTTTGAAAGGACACAGTGATGATGTGAACTGCTCGGCATTTTCACCGGATAGCAAGTACATAGCGACTGCAAGCGATGATGAAACAGTAATGATATGGGATGTTAAGACCACGAAGCTTGTGAAAACACTAACCGGATTTGGCGGCGATGTGATCACAGTCAAATTCTCCCCTGACGGGAAATATCTCGCAGCAGGCGGCGAAAATGCAAAATTATGGATCTGGAACGTGGCTGAAATACTGCCTTAGCTAAAATTACATATCATTTCAATAATATCATCTTTTTCGTTTCTGAAAAATTCCCGTATTTCAGTTTGTAAAAATAGACACCGCTGGGATAATTTTCCGCATTCCACGAGAAATCATAATCACCTGCCTGCGAATGATACTTCGATGCGTTCTCGATTTCATTTCCAAGAACATCAAAAATTAGAATATCGATGCGGCCTGGAACTGGGATCGAGTAGCTGATATTTGTTCGAGGGTTAAATGGATTGGGATAGTTTTGATGCAAGGCAAACTCAAAGGGTTGTTGAGTAGTATTAACTCCTGAAAAAACCTGGTTAAATTTTACGACGGCGAAATCATTATTGGCGGTACCTGTTGCAATGATCTCGTTTGAGCTGTTCAGGATAATCGAATTAGAATTATCTGAAGCACCTTTATCAAGTATATACTGTGCCGTCAGTGTTCCCGCCGCACTGTATCTCAGCAGAACCATATCCAGGTTTGTGTTCATTACAAATCCGCTGGTATAAACATTTCCCAAAACATCCACAGCTAAGCCTCTTGGTTCATCGTTTGTACCTGCAGTTCCGCCAAACTTCCTTGTCCACAAAGTGTCTCCTGAAGGATTCAGTTTCATGGTCAATATATCTGTATTGGCTCCCGTTACCGTGGTTCTGCCGGCAATATATATGTTAAAGGAATTGTCAACTTCCAATCCATAAGGTTCATCAGTATCGCCCCCTGGACCTGTGAATGTTTTAGTCCATAGAATCACACCTGAAGAATTTGCCTTTATCACGAAAATATCCGTACCTGTACCTCCATTGCTTAAATAACCTGCTGCATATACATTTCCGGAAGAATCAAAACGAATTCTCTTTGCATAATCAGAGGCGTTGGAACTTCCGTTAAAAGTCTTTGTCCATAGTGTATCACCGGCAGGGTTCAGTTTCATGATCCAGAAATTATTACCCCCGTTTGTTGAACCCGCATATCCGGCAACATAGATGTTTGAGAAATTATCAACCTTAATATCCCAACAACCGTCAGCCTGATTTGGTCCGCTGTTGAATGTTTTAGCAAAGAGCAATATCCCGGCCGGTGAATACTTCAAGACAGTTGCATCACTGCTGTTGCCGGTATTTGTTGAATAGCCGCCGACATATATATTTCCTGATGAATCAATAGCAATACAATTGGCTTCATCGCCTATATTCTGAGTTCCATTATACCTTCTAACCCAAACAGTATCACCTGAAGGATTATACTTTATGGTTACCATATCAAATCCGGCAGTATAGTTAGCTCCACCAGTAACATAAATGTTCCCTGCGTTATCAATTACCATGGCATTTGCAGCATCAAAAGCATTTGCTGTGCCATTGTAAGTTCTGCTCCACAATAAAACGCCTGAGGGAGAGTATTTTACAATCTGCATATCCGAATTTGTACCTGTATTTACAGTGTTGCCGCAGGCGTAAATGTTTCCTGAGTTATCGGAAGCCGAAGCTGTAGAGCCTTCATAACTATTAGCGGTACCGTTAATTGTTCTAACCCACAATGTATCAAATTGAGAGTACAAACTTGAACAAAAAATAAGTAAACTAGTTAAAGTAATCTTCACCATTTTAATTGATATTTATTTTACTTTTAGGAAGAAATCGTGACTTTTGATGTAAACTTTGTTTTAACCGTGAAAGTTACAAATTAAGCGTAAATATATTACTTAGTCAAAGAGAGAAATGCAGTTATGTGAATCTACATTTGGAATAGGTTATTTGAATACTGAGCAAATTCACTGTTTTTCTTCAATTATGTGAAATTGACAGGCTCCAATAAATCAACTTGTCGTTGCCTCTGTTTTTTGATGTTTGTGATATATGTACATGATATAATACATGTAGTGAAACTTCTAGTATCAATTTTCATCACTGTTTATACCCAAATTGCAGTAGAAATATTTCGTTCTTTTCTCTCAGAAGTTCTCCATTTTCGTCAAATATCTCCAATTTTGCTATTAACTCAGAGTTATAGTAAGTTCTTTCTCGTCTAAATACTATACCTTGCAAGCCAGATGCAATGTTTCCATCTACGAGAAGATAGGTTTTATCTGTCGATCTGTCTATAACAGAAAGTCTAACATAAGAATCCTCTGACAACGAAAACTTAATAGTTGAGTTTTCCATAAAATGACATGGTTCACAATAAAACGATGAATGTCCAGATGTCTGCGAGAACGAAAAACAAGATAACATAAAAATACATCCTACAAAAAGTGCCTTCTTACATTTATCCATAATTTTTACTAAATTTGAATTAGACAAAAATACATTTGTACTGGATCTATTGCAAAGAATTTTTTCTGAATTTGCACCACGTTTCATGCTACATTTGAACCTTAAACTAACTAATGCATCATGAATAACTACATTTTAAACACAAAGTTCTTCAACACAATCTCAACTCTATCAAAGGCAGAATTAAGGGAATTTGATAAATTTGTTAATTCCCCATTTTTCAATAACCGGCAAGAAGTTTCTCTTCTCTTTAAAGCAATAAAGGAAGGTTTGCAGAAAAAGAATCTGCATCAGATAGATAGAACCAATTTATATTCACAAATCTATAAAAATAGCAAATATAAAGATAATGTTCTGAGAAGAATAATCTCGAACTTAAACCAACTGTTGAACAAATATTTAGTATATAAAGAACAGGAAAACGATAAGATAGAATTCAGATTCAACTTAATAAGATCTGCCTATCGAAGAAAACAGCTTAAAATAGTCACACAAAACATTGCACATGCTGAGACTGAAGTAGATAAATGCAATGATTTGAGTTCAGAATATTTTGAAAAGAAATTAAAACTAATTGAAATCCAAAATTCATATAGTGTATTTGAAAGTAATTGGAAGAAAATTGTTGATAATATGAATAAAAAGGGAAAGTACCTTCTGTGCTATTTCCTAACGGAGTTATATTGGGAACTCATTGAAAGAAAAACATATTCCTGGAATACAAACTTAGCTGATTTGAATGATCCATTGACCTATTTCATGAAAGCCTTCAATCCTCGCTTTTTTTTTGAAACATTTTCACAGAGAGATAACAACTTCTATTTAGTTCAAACATTTTATTATGCTTACGAAGTATACAAGTCACCAAATAGCATAAGAAAACAAAAAACATATTTAGACTTTCTTTTTTCGCATGATGATAAATTCAACAAGAATACACAATCTTTTTTTTATAATATAATGCAGGGTGTGTATGTGTTTAACAAGAAAATTTATCCGCAAAAAAGGACTTCGATTTCTCAGAAGCAGTTTGAACTATACAAAAAAATGATTAAGAAAAACTTGTTGATTCAAATCGACTATACTTATATAAGGGAAGAAGCATTTAATAATGTTATAAAAGTAGCACTGCAACTCGATCAGTTTCATTGGATTAGTAATTTTCTGCGGAACCACGTTCATTTGCTGCCCCCATCAGTAAAAGAAAATTGTTTAAATTTTAACCATGCTAGAATTGAATTCAAAAAGCGTAATTTTGCAAAGTCACTTCTTTACATTGCAAAAGTAAATCATAATAAGTTGCTTTATAAGCTGCAATCGAAAATACTGATGTGTAAAATCTTGTATGAACTCAATTATTCTGAACAGCTTCTTTCTTTTTTGGACAGTTTCCGGCATTTTGTCAAGAATAATAGCAGCATTTCAGATCGCTCAAAAAAGTCACATTCGAACTTCATTAATGCTGTCACTTTGTTATTAAAATGCAGATTGTCTTCGAATCCAGCAAAAATCAATTCTTCAATACACAAGATAAGCGGTATGGATTTAACAGATTCAGAGTGGTTTAACTCTAAAATAGCAGAGTTAAAATGCGAACTCCCATAAAAAGTGGAAGGGTCCTGTTTGGTCAGGACCCTTCCGGGTTAATGGAGGAGGCTTTTTGGGGAAAAGATGAGGAGTAAAACTGAAGATGAACAGCAAACCAGGGCCCGGATTAACCGGAACGAAGCCAGGCCGCAACCGTACAGACAAGCAGAGCGGAACTAAGATACTTGCCATCTGCAGGCCAGCTTCGTGACGTCATCCTGATCGCTTTGAATCGTTCATCAACTTATCCATAGCGGGACAGTACTTTTTTTAATTAATTCAATATTCATTAATCCATTTGTCTTCTTAAAAACGCCGGCTTTTCATCGTTGCTGATCTTGAAGTCATCTGAATTGAAATCAAAATCTTCCATATCATTATCTTCATTCCTTGTTCTGATCTTCTTTATATCTTCATCACTCAGCAAACCTTTCCTGATAACCGGCGGAATATCATAATTCTGCAGTTCCTTTTGAGAGCTTGGTATGCGGATCGAATTTGAATCTCCATCCATATTCAGCAGAAGGTTCTTCTGTTTTACCTCTTCCTTTTCAGGATATGAATTGGATTGTTTCTGCTGCACGCTTGAGAATCCGGTAGCGATAATTGTAACTATCACTTCGTCTTCAAGCCTCTCATCCGAAACAACACCCCAGATAAGCTTGCCGTAATTGCATCCGGCAGCCTGTTTAATAAGCTCGGTCATGCTCTTAAGGTCAGATATCTTGAAGTTAGGATCGGCAATGATGTTCAGAAGTATTGATTTTGAACCGGCGATCGAAACACCTTCAAGCAGCGGGTTATCGATAGCTTCCTGGGTAGCGCGGAGAGCTTTGCTTTCGCCTTTTGCATAGCCAATACCCATTAAGGCATCACCCATATCTCTCATGATGGTTTTTACATCGGCAAAATCAACATTTACTTTACCTTTTTTCGTGATGATATCCGATATTCCGCGTGTAGCGTTATAAAGAACGTCATCAACTTTACGGAAGCTGTTTTCAAGCGTAACTTCCTCGCCAAGAACTGTGAGCAGCCTTTCGTTCGGAATAACAATGCATGAATCCACTTCCTGTTTAAATCTTTTCAAACCCTCTTCGGCTATCCTGAGCCTGTCATCGCCTTCAAAATCGAAAGGCTTGGTAACAATGCCCACAACCAGCGCACCTGTTGCTTTTGCAACTCGTGCAACTGCAGGCGCTCCGCCTGTGCCCGTGCCGCCGCCCATGCCTGCTGTAATGAATACCATATCACATCCTCTTACAACCTGCTCTATCTCTTCACGGCTTTCTTCCACTGCTTTTGCGCCCTTGGTTTCATCCATGCCTGCGCCAAGCCCCAGTGTAGTGTTACGCCCGATCTGAATCTTAATATCGGCTTTGCTTCTATCGAGATCCTGGATATCGGTATTGAGCGCGATAAAATCCACTCCATCCAGACCTTTCTCGATCATGTTATTGATCGCATTGCCTCCTGCGCCTCCGACGCCGATGACTTTGATCTTTGCTCCGTATGTAGCGTCGGTAACAAGTGAAATTGACATTTTTTGTTTCTCCTTCTCTTTCCCCTAGAAAGGAATTCGGTTTAGTTTATGATTATTATTAAAATTTTCTTCTGTTATAATTTATTTCTTTTACGATGTTTATAATTCGTCGAACCAGTGTTTGATCCTCTCAAAAACATTCTTCAATCCGGGGTGCTGCTTGCCTTTGAGGCTCTTGACTGATTTTTTCTGATTCAGGTATTTCATTCTGTGCAGAATAAGCCCGATGCCGGTAGCATAAATCGGACTTTCAACTTCTTTGATTAGTCCCCCGCCGATATCCATAGGCACACCCAGATTCACTTCTGAACCCAGCACCTGTGTTGCAAGCTCCTTAGTTCCCCTTAGCAGCGAACCGCCGCCGGTAATAACTACTCCGGCGGGAAGGTAACTTTCTATGCCCGAGCGTTTT
>WBZT01002483.1_pt1 | contig 12781 bp, 12 predicted proteins | sample 5204241 | NCBI WGS metagenome assembly WBZT01 (sample SAMN12344358, study PRJNA552823) | activated sludge metagenome | biome: Activated sludge suspended growth; feature: Nitrification reactor; material: Wastewater; isolation source: activated sludge from nitrification reactor of wastewater... | reverse complement strand
GACAAGCCCGCAGCCGATGCCTACCTTTGCAAAACAGTTGACCAAAGCCATGGACAGCACTACTAATGAAAATCATAGAATCTCTCCAGTTAATAGGGGGTTGCTACAATAAGTATGCACAATTTCTTTGGTACCACCGTCAATTTATAAATGCAGGACTTAGCATTTTATCATTAAACCAAGGTGTTCCATATTTGGACACCACCAGTATGGAAATCGCCTGGAATCAAAATTCAGGAGCGCGATTCAACTTTAACAAAATGGGAATATCCTTAGAAATTGCCGGATACTACCAAACAGGTAAAATTGCTCAAAATACATTAAGTGCATACTATGGTATGGCAGGATTGAGTTTTAAGACAAAAAGCGGAATTACAGTTGGCGCCGGCTGCGAGCATTTCTCAGGAAAAGCAGGAAACGATCAAAGCAAAACTATAAAAAGTTTTACTCCCTGGTATGGAACAAATCATAAATTCAATGGGTACATGGATTACTTCTTTGTCAACAACCATAAGTTTTCAGTTGGACTTACTGATATTTATTTGAATCTGATTTACGAAAAAAACAAATTCAAAGCCACTATAACTCCACATATGTTCGCTAGTGCAGCGAAATTGTACGTTGGAAATGAGGCACAGAACAGCAATCTTGGTAATGAATTGGACCTGACCTTACAGTATCAAATTGTAAGAAATATTGTATTAACTGCAGGATACTCACAAATGTTTGCAACCAAATCCATGCAAATCCTGAAAGGCGGCGATTACAAAGCACTAAACAATTGGACATACATCGCTCTGCACTTTTCGCCTGAAATATTCAACTATAAGAACTAGCTGAACGCAACGGTTAATGGAAGACCATGAGAAAATATATACGCCACCCGGTGAACCACCGGGTGGAATTCTCATCTGGATTATTATTTGCATTGAACTCCTTACCTACTCGATCGCCATTGCCTTCTTTGTAATTTCACATAATTCCGACCCTTCTGGCTTTAAATCCGAAGCAACATTCTTAAATAAAGAACTTGCTACTATAAACACTATTCTTCTGATCACAAGTGGCTTTTTAATGGCCCAAACTAATTATGCACTTAACAAAAGGCAAACCCAAAAAGCTACGACCTTACTCTTTTCAACGATATTTCTCGGATTAACCTTCATTTTTATTAAACTTTCGGAATACAAGCATTTAATTATACAAAACAAGCAAATTGGCACCAGTACTTTTATGGATTTTTACTGGTCTTTGACAGCCTTCCATTTAATTCATATTGTTGTTGGAGTAGTTTTGCTAATCAGTATATACCTCATGCATAGAAAAGACCTGAATCCCGGTGCAATTGCAAATTACCAAGCCGGGGCCGCTTTCTGGCATCTCTGCGATCTGATCTGGATTCTAATATTTCCTGTACTATATTTAAACAATTAAAGAAATGGGATCAAGAACAATAACAATCTGGATAATACTAATACTTCTGGCAGGAGTACAATATTTAATATCTATATATTTTCCTACTGCTACAACCACCCTGAAGGTAATTTCATATATATTGGCGTTTATGAAATTTATTCTGGTCGGATTATTTTTCATGGAATTATACTTACACGAAAGGATATGGAAAAGGGTATTTCTATCAGTCAGTATATTGATATTTACACTATTGATAATCATCACATCATTATGATAAATGTCATAAACTTCAAAGATGACAAATTTGTCCTCAATAAAATACTTACTATCTTTGTTAGAAAGATTAATAAATGCTGTCGAAAGCCTGCGAATACGGAATCAGAGCAATGATATTTATAGCCAACCAATCACTGAATGGTGAAAGGTCATCTATCAAAGAAATAGCCAATGGGATTAAATCGCCTGAAGCATTTACAGCAAAAATTCTGCAGGCACTAATAAAAAACGATCTTCTGACAAGCAAAAAAGGCCCAAATGGCGGATTTGAACTTACCAATAAACAAATAAACACAATTTCACTTTCAGATATTATTATATCGATTGACGGAACAGATGCGATGAATGGATGTGTATTAGGCTTAGATTCATGTTCCGATTTACACCCCTGCCCTGTTCATCATAAATACGCACCCATCAAAACAGAATTATTAACCTTTCTTCATCAAACTCCGCTCAAAGACGCTGTGGTAAATTTACATATTCTGAATACGCATATACGCTCATAAAAAAAAATTAACTATTTAGTGGACTATTTTGTCCACTTTAATTAACCTAATAAAACAACAATTATGTTATCAAAAAGTCAAGCGCGAACGTTTTTCCTCGGTGGTACCGTGGTAACGTTTGCCATATTCCTGGGGCTATCCTGGAATACGCTTAGCGAAGAGGTTCCCAAAAGAACACATGAGGAGAATCTTACTCCACAGGTAGTGGAAGGTAAAAAAATCTGGGAGTCTAACAATTGTATGGGCTGTCATACCATTCTCGGAGAAGGAGCCTATTACGCTCCGGAATTAACGAAAGTATATGAAAGGAGAGGAAAAGCTTATATCAAAGCTGCTCTAATGTCCCCTGTTCCATGGGCACCACGTGGTCGCAAAATGGTCGCATATAAACTTTCAGAAAATGAAGCAGACGCTGTAGTTGCATTTTTGAAATGGATCGGAGAAACAGATCTCAATGGCTTCCCTGCAAAAACCAAATATAATTCAAAACCAACTTCAAACTAACCCATTATGAAATACAAATCTCAAAAAATAGCATACTGGTTCTTTGCACTATCCATGCTCCTGCTATCCCTACAGATAATATATGGTTTCATTATGGGTTTTGCCCATATGGGCTATGATGGATTACATGAAGCCATTGCATTTAATACAGCCCGTGCAGTACATACCAATCTGCTTGTAGTTTGGTTGTTATCTGGATTCATGGGTGCCGCATACTATATTATACCGGAAGAAGCAGAGCATGAACTCGTGAATACAAAACTTGCCTATATTCAACTAATCTCACTTGCAGTAGTAGGTGTAATCGCCATCGTGGGGTATCACTTCAACTACTGGGAAGGACGTAAATTCCTTGAAATTCCCAGACCATTGGATTGGCTTGTTGTAGTCAATGTTTTGACATTCCTTGGTTTAATTCTTGCAACACTCTTCAAAGGGAAAAAAAGAACCACCACCTCCCTTGTACTTACGATGGGACTGGTATTCGCAGCTCTTCTGTATCTGCCCGGCATGATATGGTTCGATAACCAAACCATGGACTCATTCTTCAGATGGTGGGTTGTGCACCTTTGGGTTGAAGGAGTTTGGGAACTCATCATGGGGGGCATTTTATCCTACTTACTGATCAAAATAACCGGGGTAGATCGTGAAGTAATCGAAAAGTGGCTATACGTAATTGTAGGACTTACGTTTATTTCAGGAATACTTGGAACCGGCCACCACTATTATTACATAGGGGCTGGTAAAATCTGGTTAATCGTTGGTGGTATTTTCTCAGCCTTGGAGCCATTAGCCTTTCTCGGCATGGCATTATTCGCATTAGCCATGTATCGCAAAGGCGAGAAAAAGCACCCCAATAAACTGGCACTAAACTGGACGCTAGGCACCGCCATTACTTCATTTGTAGGAGCGGGATTGCTCGGTCTTGCGCATACTCTTCCACAAGTTAATCTGTACACACACGGAACGTTGGTAACTGCAATGCACGGCCACTTGGCTTTCTGGGGAGCTTATGCAATGATCGTTCTGGCCATCATAAGCTACACAATGCCGAATTTAACAGGAAGAAAATTATTTGACAGTAATAGAGGAACATTGGCTTTCTGGCTATCAAATATTGGCATGTTGGGTATGACGGTTGCCTTCGGTGTAGCCGGAGTTGCACAAGTTTACCTGGAAAGAATTATGGGTATAGAATTTGGCGAAGTGCAAAAGGAGATTCAGGTGCACTTTTTCATATTGATATGTTGCGCAACAATGTTTACCACAGGTATAATTTTATACATAGCAGAATTTATTAAATACGGTCAGCCCAATGATGAAGCAATGACAAGTGTATAAACTAGATGAAATTAGCATGTGATTGATACAGGCAGCCACTATCAAAGATTGTGGCTGCCTATCATGAATAACCCAGCTATCGGAGAAAGAAAAATGGAATACACACCAGCTATAGAAAAAAAAATGGCGAAAAACAACATCTACTATTTTTCGACGGGCAAAGAAGCCGATGTCTTTCATTCAGCCGCGGAAAACAAACTACCAGTATTGTTAAAAGGTCCCACCGGAACCGGAAAATCCAGGTTTGTTGAATACATGGCATCCAAACTTGATCGTGAATTAATCACCATCAGCTGTCATGAGGAAACTTCTGCTACTGATTTGATTGGCCGGTTTATTATCAAAGGTGCGGAAACCGTTTGGATGGATGGTCCATTAACTATAGCCGTTAAAAAAGGAGCGATTGTCTATCTTGATGAAGTAGCAGAAGCACGTCCGGATGTCATCGTTGTGATCCACCCTCTTACCGACCATAGAAGACAACTTTACATTGACAAATTAGGTGCAACCATTACTGCACACAGCAACTTTATGCTGGTGGCATCATATAATCCCGGTTACCAAAAAGGGTTTAAAGAACTTAAACCATCAACACGACAACGATTTATAAGTTTAAGCTTTAAATATCCAAACCCTGAAGCAGAAGCAACAATCATCTCGAATGAAACAGGTCTAGATCTACATACCGCCTCAAAACTTGTAACAATAGCCTCTAAAATTCGCAATTTGAAGGAACTGGGGTTGACAGAAACAGCATCAACACGTCTGCTGGTAGACGCAGGGCTATTGATCCACTCAGGACTACCCAAACGATTAGCTGTTAAATCCGCAATAATAGAACCATTGACGGATGAACCAGAAATTTCTGATGCATTATGTGAGCTATCGAATTTAATTCTTTAACTGATGTCGCTTGATGAATTTTTATTTGGACGCTTTAATGAATTTCTAAAAAACCGTCAGAAAAAGAGATCCACGCTGACTGTTAACGAAATCCAACTATCCGATATCAGCAACAAATTAACACTTCTTGCGCGTGCAGTTTCGGGCCGTCCAATTGATATTTACCCCGCAGAAAAAGAAGGAGGTGTAAGAGGTGACAATTTCTTCCTGCCGGAAAAGTCATACTACTTTTCATCACCAAATTTAAATCTGAAATTTTACTATTTCAGGGTCTTATACTTGTCTGTCCAACAAGAATTAAACATTTATTTACCGTCTTACGCAAACCCAGCAACGGATTCGTTATCCGCTGCCATTACTTCATCCAAAAGAATTCTGGAAACACTCTTCTGCCAATACCCAGCTGTTCAATCCATCTATTCAGAGTTATTGGCTGAAGTTGAGAAAAATAATGATGACAAACGAAGTGCCCCTGTCTATAATCTGCTATTGGGACGTCTTATGATGGCGCCAGAACCAACCAGTACAGATCAATCCTTAAACTACCAGCCAACAGAGTTTCATAAAAACTCTATTACGCCTCAGACCATTATTAAGTCTAAAGCGGTTGAAGAAATAAAATCAATACTACTTGACAAGAAGGCACAAGAGGACTATGTGCTAACGCACAATTTTGAAAAAGTTGATACAGCCGATGAGTTCAATGGAGTTTGGAGAGACTTTGATGGAGAAGACGAACTTAAAGACCACAAAAACGCATTGGATGAACTTAATTTACGATTCACAGTCCGTGTAAACGACCCGGTGCATTCGGTATATCAATCAGAATTTCTGGAAAACACGAATGTTCCTGAAAGCAAGGACGCAGAAAAAGAACGAAAAGGCATGCCTTATGATGAATGGGACTATAAAAAGAAAAAATACAAAAAAGATTTCTGTACCGTTTATCCGGCAACTGTAAGTACTGCAGATTCAATATTCTGCCAAAAAGTGTTATCCCGTCACAGAGCTCTCTTTTCTGAACTAAGGAAAATGATGGCAAATATTAACAATCGGTTACGACAACAAAGACGTCAGAATCAAGGAAACGAGATAGACATTGACGCTGTGACGGATCACTTCACAGATATTTTTACCGGCCACACCCCTTCAGAAAACATATATCTCAACCAACGAAAAAAAGAAAAAGACTTATCTGTCTTTCTCCTTCTTGACGCAAGTTTATCAAGTGATAGTTATGTAAATGGAAACAAGGTCATAGAAATTGAAAAAGAGATAGCCGTGTTATTTGGAGAAATTCTTCACGAATTTAATATTGATTTCAGTATCGCTGGCTTTTATTCAAACACTCGAAACAATACCACCTTCATCTCACTGAAAGATTTCGAAATGGAATGGAACATTGGAAAGCAACAGATTTCAGGATTAGAACCATCAGGATATACCCGCATAGGGACTTCTATCCGACACGCGTCAAATTTACTCCATCTTCGACCGACTCAAAACAAATGGCTGATTCTGCTTTCAGATGGAAAACCCAATGATTATGACCGATATGAAGGGAAGTATGGTATTGAAGACACCCGACAAGCGCTGAGAGAGATGAACGCAAGAAATATTAAATCTTATGCATTAGCAATAGAAGCGACGGCAAAGTATTACCTGCCACAAATGTTCGGTCAAAATCATTATCAAATTGTATCCTCCACGGAGGCTGTTTTCACTTCTTTGATTCGTCTGTATGAAAAGATCCGATTTAACCGGTAGCAAAAGTCATTATACATAAATATTCAGAATTACAAATAGACTCGGGCAACTACAATAAAAAAGGCCCCGCACTGCGGAGCCTTACCTTAACAATTTTATCGATTAACGGATCGTCACCATTTCACGATATTTCGGAAGCGGCCAGCTTTCATCATCTACCACAAGTTCGAGTTTATCAACGTGATAGCGGATGGTATCAAAGTAGGCTTTCACCTTATCGCAATAAGCAACGGCACGACTACGTACATTGGTCATCGCATTCGCCTTTTTACGGGCTTCGATCATCTCATCCACGTTCTTCTTGATCACTGAAATATGAGTAGAGATTTCGCGGATAAGCTCTACCTGTGCGGCATAGGTATCCTTCGGCATACCGATATCCTTCAAACCTTCTACGTTTTCAACGAGCAGGGTCTGATACTTGATAGCAGCCGGGAGAATATGGTTCACCGCGAGGCTACCCATCACACGTGATTCAATCTGGATTTTCTTGATATATGTCTCCAACATGATCTCATGACGCGCTTCATTTTCACGGTGTGAGAAGATGTTATTGCGATCGAAGAGTTCGGTAGATTTTTTTGTAACGAAAGCATCCAGCGCAGGAGGCGTAGTGGTAACGTTACTCAGTCCGCGACGTTTCGCTTCCTTCTTCCACTCATCGCCGTAACCATTTCCTTCAAAACGGATCGCTTTTGATTCCACGATATACTTACGGAGCACCTTCAGGATCGCCTCATCTGTTTTCGTTCCTTTCTTTGCAATCGACTCCACTTCTGTATGGAATTTGCGCAGCTGATCTGCAACGATCGTATTCAGGATCGTCATGGGCAATGCGCTGTTGGCAGAAGAACCTACCGCGCGGAACTCAAATTTATTACCGGTGAACGCGAACGGAGATGTACGGTTACGATCGGTATTATCGAGGAGGATCTCAGGAATCTTTCCGATATTCAGTTTCAGCGCAGTCTTCTCTTCCGGCGTCATCTTTTTATCCTTCACCGACTTCTCGATTTCATCCAGCACGGCACTTAGCTGTTCACCAAGGAAAATCGACATGATTGCAGGAGGAGCTTCATTGGCACCCAGACGATGATCGTTGGAAGCAGACGCAATAGAAGCACGGAGCAGGTCCGCATGTTCAAAGACGGCGCGAATAGTATTCACGAAGAACGTCAGGAACATGAGATTACTCTTCGGAGAATTGCCCGGAGAAAGCAGGTTCTTACCTGTATTGGTTCCCATACTCCAGTTATTGTGCTTACCGCTACCGTTGATACCGGCATAAGGTTTTTCATGCAACAACACTTTGAAGTTATGACGACGTGCTACCTTATCCATCATATCCATCAGGAGCTGGTTGTGATCCACCGCCAGATTGATATCTTCAAACACAGGTGCGCATTCAAACTGAGACGGCGCTACTTCATTGTGACGGGTCTTCAGCGGGATACCCAGCTTCAGTGATTCCACTTCCAGGTCCACCATAAACGAATTAACACGTGCAGGAATAGAACCAAAGTAATGGTCTTCCAACTGCTGACCTTTTGCAGGCTCCGCACCGAAGAGCGTACGTCCGGTCATTTCCAGATCAGGACGTGCATTATAGATATCGATATCAACCAGGAAATACTCCTGCTCAATACCGAGTGTAGAATACACCTGAGAAACATTTTTATCAAAATACTGACACACGGGAACTGCAGCCTGATTCAACGCATGCAGTGCTTTCAGCAGTGGTGCCTTATAGTCGAGTGTTTCACCTGTATAAGAAACAAAGATGGTAGGAATGCAGAGCGTACGTCCGGAAGGGCCTTCCATGATGAAAGCAGGAGAACTTGGATCCCATGCTGTATATCCACGGGCTTCGAAAGTATTACGGATACCACCACTCGGGAAAGATGAGGCATCGGGCTCCTGCTGAACGAGCGCAGAACTTGAGAATCCCTCTATCGCCCGACCATCGTCGCTCAATTCGAAGAACGCATCGTGCTTCTCGGCTGTGGTTCCTGTTAATGGCTGAAACCAGTGAGTGTAGTGCGTAGCCCCCATGCTAACCGCCCAGCTTTTCATCGCTGCAGCAACCAGTTCGGCTACTTTACGATCAATGCGGTGACCGGTATTGGTAGCTTCCATTACCTGCTTAAATACTTCTTTACTGAGATACTTATGCATCTTCTCTTTATCGAAGACGTTAGCACCATAGTAATCCGACACTTTTGCTGAGGGCGGAGTTACTACTACAGGAGCACGGTTGATACTGCTTTCAAGCGCGCGAAAACGAAGAATTGCCATTTTGTTTAGTTATGATTGTTTACTGTTTCCTTAAGATTGCGGGTTTATACGTTCTCCCTTTTTGAAGGTTTCAAACAGGGGGGGGGATATACCCGAAAACGATAAATCCGCGGCAAATATAGGCTGATTTTAGGGGGTTGGGCAAGAAAAAAGTACTTTTTTTGAACATAACCCCTGTTTTTTAGGGGGGTGCAGGGGAAAAGTTGCAAAGTTACAGTCCCGCCATTGCTTTGCAATGCGGGATGCAGGGATGCAGGGTTGCAGGGTTACAGGGTTACACCGCTACAGGGCTGCAGGGCTACAGGGTTGAAGGGTTGCAGTCCCGCCATTGCTTTGCAATGCGGGATGAAGGGTTGCAGGGTTGCAGGGTTGCAGAGTTTCAGAGTTTCAAAGTTTCAGAGTGGCAGAGTTTATGAGTTTATGAGTTTATGAGTTAATGGAATAGCTTTTTTTGAGTAATTGGATCCCATGGTGCACAGAAGTATCATGTCAAAAAGACGCGGAAGGTTCCCAAAGTTTTGCATAATTAGGGGCTTTACATTACTAAACGGATACAAACGAATACAAATGTTTAACAGACGGCAAATTTCCATTGCGACTTTAATTTTGCAATTAAAAAAATGAGCGATTTCAAAAAACTATTTATCTGGAACAAGAGCATGGATCATGCTGTCAAGGTATACAAGCTGACTAATAATTTACCAGATTCTGAAAAATTCAACCTTTCAAGCCAATTGAAACGAGCCGCTGTTTCAATACCAAGTAATATCGCAGAAGGAAGCTCCCGAACTTCCGGAAAAGAGTATGCACACTATTTGAAAATAGCTCTTGGCTCATCATTTGAGATAGAAACACAAATTCTCATAGCCTATCACCTGGGCTACTTATCATCCGAAGAAATAAAAGAACTGGAGGAAGGGAATAAAATCCTCCAATCCGGAATCCGAAATTTGAAGGATAGAATAAAGCGCAAAGCAATAACGCACATCATTGGAATGATTGTCCTTTTCTTACTCACGGTTTACGGGATAACAAACTCATAAAGTGTCGCAGAGACGCACCACTACTGTTTACATCCAAATACTATTCTCCAAACAACAAACTGCTTGCTGAAATACCCAAAAGGCCTGGCGCCCCAGAAATCAACCTCACTTCTTTTCAAATCCCTGAATTTGAAATTCATACTTTGCAAAGCAACCGAAAAACCTATCTTCCTCGTCTCTGAAACTCTGTAACCCTGAGGCTCCGCGTAGGGCGGAAGCGCTCTGTAACCCTGAACTCTAAAACTACGCAGTTCTCTTCAGCTTAAGCCCGGAAATAGGTTTCACAATCAATGGCACTTTCTCCAGCGTAACAGTAGAGGTATCGAGCCCGAACGCTTTTTCATCGGAGAGCGAAAACTTCTTAATGAAAAAGTAAATATCCATGATGATCTTCTGAATCCATGGGAGTTCATTATCGAGACTGAGGAATTTCTCCATCACCACAAAGCGGAAATCGCCTACCATCTGACGTTTACCCAACGAAGGATAACGGCTGATGATATCCACTTCTTTATTCCGCACCAGATCTTCCACTACCTGACGGAACATCAGATTGATGCGCGGATCGACTCGGAAACCAATACGAAAATCAACACGAATCAGTCGACCTTTCATTATCTCCGACACTTTGTACTCAAGGGTGTACGGTTCATCCAGTACATCCACATGTACAAACCAGTAAATGTCTGCACGCTTGGGCTGCTTGTATAAGATCGAATACATCACCTTCTCTTCGATCTCTGTGGGGTGATTGGCACTGGTCAGATAAACCAGATGCGTAGAATACTTCGGAATTGTTTCGTCTTCACTCAAGGTATCGAGTAAAGGGATATACTCTTTCACGCCAACAAATTCGACCAGACGATTTCTGATTTTCCTTGAGTAATACAAAACGATCATCACGATAATGAGCACACTGGCAATCATGAATGTCACCCAGCCGCCATGGCTGAATTTTGCCAGGTTTGCTGCCATAAAACAAGATTCTATCGTAAGATACACAGGAAGTAAAACAAAAGCAATGATCTTAGGATATTTGTAAGTCAGGAGATAATTGGTTAGCAGAATCGTTGTCATTAAAAAAGTTGTAACGATCGCCAAACCATACGCAGCTTCCATTCTTGACGATTCCTCGAAATACAATACGACAGCCACACAACCAGCAAACAGCAACCAGTTTATAGAGGGAATATACAATTGTCCGCGCAAGTCAGTTGGATAAACCACCTTCACCTTGGGCCAGAAATTCAGACGAATTGCCTCATTAATCAGAGTAAACGATCCGGAAATCATAGCTTGTGATGCAATGATCGCAGCACAGGTGGCAATACCAATTCCGATTGGCAGGAACCAATCTGCCATAATCAGATAAAAAGGATTTCCACCATGTAATACCTGACCATGGTGATCCATCAGATAGACACCTTGTCCAAAATAATTCAACAACAACATCGCCTTTACGAACCCCCAGGTGGCCCGTACATTTTTCTTTCCACAATGCCCCAGATCACTATACAAAGCTTCCGCCCCGGTGGTACAAAGGAAGACAGCACCCAGCAACCAGAATCCATCAGGGTATACCGTCAACAGTTCAATTCCATACATAGGATTCAGCGCCTTAAACACCGTGAAACTGGTGCCAATACTCATAATCCCTAACACCCCCAACATTGTAAACCAGACCAACATCACTGGTCCGAAAAACTTCCCGATAAAGTTGGTTCCAAATCGCTGAACAATGAACAGCGCGGCAATAATACCGATAACAATGGGTATGGTAACAATATCCGGATTAATCACTTTGAGTCCCTCTATAGCAGAAGCTACCGAGATAGGTGGGGTAATAATTCCATCCGCCAGCAAAGTACTACCTCCGATAAGGGCCGGAAAGACCAGCCAGGGCGTTTTGCGTCTACGCACCAAGGCATAAAGCGAAAAAATACCACCTTCACCCTTATTATCTGCCCGCAGGGTAATAATCACATACTTGATGGTCGTCTGCAGCGTAATGGTCCAGAAAATACAGGAAAGCGCCCCAAGTATGACCATATCATCGATTGGTTTATCTCCCACGATAGCCTTCATAACATAAAGCGGTGAAGTACCGATATCACCATAAATGATACCCAATGTCACCAGCAAACCGGCGGCAGTAATTTTCTGATGGGAGGAGTGTGAACTCACGGAGGATAAAACCGAGGCGCAAAGGTAGGGGGATTTTCTGATCCAAAGCAAGGAACCGGCCGGAAGAATTTTCAAGGCGGCCATGCCCTGACAGACTGCCTAGTCTTAGTCAGAACACCCCACACCCGCAGCAGAACACATACATTTGTCCATATAAAATCTTATCACATGATCAAACGTTTACTCTTCCTTATTGCCATCTCTTGTTGCACGCTCTCTGCTCAGGCTCAATGGTCAACGGCGAACCTTCCATCCGGAGGCCGCATGTTTCTTGCCGGCGCCGCCATTCAGGACCGAGCCATCTTCGCCGGAGGAATCGGCATGATGAGTATCCCTCCGGATGTAATGGATGTATATCAGCTTACGCTTAACACCTGGACTTCAGGAAATATCAGTCAGGGTCGGGTGAAGCTGGCCGGCGCCGGAAACGGTAAATACATGGGCTTTGCCGGAGGAGCCAACGACTGGATTTTTGCTGTTTACGATAACGTTGATCTCTACAACCGGAATACCAACACCTGGTCAACACCAAGTCTATCAGCC
>WBZT01002481.1_pt1 | contig 12786 bp, 9 predicted proteins | sample 5204241 | NCBI WGS metagenome assembly WBZT01 (sample SAMN12344358, study PRJNA552823) | activated sludge metagenome | biome: Activated sludge suspended growth; feature: Nitrification reactor; material: Wastewater; isolation source: activated sludge from nitrification reactor of wastewater treatment... | reverse complement strand
CTGGCGGCGCTGTTCGTGACCGGATTGTCGGGCTCCGCGATCACCGCCGAATTGGGCGAGATCAAGGCCAACCAGGCCATCGACCACCTGGCCGCGATGGGCGTCGATCCTCACGGGTTTTTCGTGTTGCCCCGCCTGCTCGGCATGATCCTTTCGCTGCCGATCCTGACCTGCTGGCTGAATGTCGGGGTGACGGTCGGCGCGGCGGCGATGCTGGATATTTACCAGAATGTCCCGCTGCCGATTTTTCTCGGCGTTTGCGCCTCGGGACTGAGTTACCCGTCATTGGCGCTGACCGGTGCAATGGTGGTCACGCAAGCGATTCATATCATTCTGGTGCAGTCTTCTCGCGCTTTTCGGGTCAGGGCTTACGTGGACATCCCGCGTGCATTGCCCGGCGCGTTCGCCCAGTCGTTCGTCGGCTGTTTGATCGTCAGCCTGCTGTTTTCCCTCATTCGCTATGGCTGACGGAGCGCCGGTGCGGCTGTGGGATTTGGTTTTGGACGTGAGACCGATTCCGGAACCGTTCGATTTCCAGGCCCTGCCCGGCGAACTGTGGGTGTTGGGGGGGGCGGTGGATTCGGGACGGCGCGAACTGATCAGGACCATCGCCGGCTTGGCCGATCCCCGAGCCGGCCGCGTCGAGTTGTTCGGTCGCGATTTGGCGCGGCTTCGGCCGCGCGCCCGGGCGAAATTGCGCGGTCAAATCGGGGTGGTGCTGGAACAGGCGGGACTGGTGCCGGCCTGGAGCGTGTTCGAAAATCTGTCGCTGCTGGTTCGCTATCATCGGCTGGTGCCGGCCGGTGACATCGAAGGTTATGTGATGGATTTCGCGGAGTCCTGTCGATTGCCGCGCTCGATTTTGCCCCGACTTGCGGGGGAGCTGTTGCCGCTGGAAAGCAGTTGGGTCGGTTTGTTGCGCGCGTTGATCATCAAGCCGAAACTGCTGCTGGTCAGTACCTACCTCCCTCAAGAAACATTGGTGGCCGGGTACGACGCGCGGATGTTCTTCGAGGAGGTGGTCCGACCGATGCGAATGACGATCCTGGTCGATGGGGGGCCGCAATCCTTGAAGGTCGAACCGGAAACGCGCCTGCTGGTGATGGACCGGGGAACGCTGTTGGCGGCGGGGCCGTCGCGCGAGCTGGCCGACCATCCGAGCGCCCTGGTCAGGCACCGCGCGCGGGCCGATCATGCTTGAGACCGCGATCACCGCTCGCGACCGGCGCTATCGGCGGGCGGTCGGCTTGCTGCTGCTCGTCACTCTGGGGGTGCTGTTCGCCGTCGCTTGGCTGGCCAATCATCGGGTCGGTTTCTTCAGCCAAACGTATCGCTTGCAGGGCTATATCGACAACGTGCGGAGCATCCAGAAAACCACGCCGGTCACGCTCGCCGGCTTGAGGGTCGGCGAGGTCGACGCGCTCGCGATCAGCGACTTCAACCGGATTCGGATCGACCTGGTTTTGGACAAAACCTATCAATCGCGAATCCGCGAGGGATCGTCGGCCCTGATCAGAACCGATTTGCTGGGGAACGCGCGGATCGAAATCGGCATGGGCGCGTCTGATCGGCCGATGCTGCCGGATGGGGCCGAGATCGCCATCACCCGCGCCCCCGATCTGGAAGCGTTGGTCCGGCAGACCCAGGAGCAATTGACCCAACTGGCCCCCGTTTTGGCCAATGTCAGGGCGATCACCGAAGAGTTGCGGAAACCCGAAGGCGCGCTGCTGGGCACGCTGACCGCCTTCGCCCGGGTGACGCAAGAGTTTTCCGGCAAGTTGACCGGTTACTTGCAGCGGGTCGATGCGGTGTTGAGCGATGCCACCGAGATCGGCGGGCTGTTGCAACCCTTGTTGCGGGATTTGGCGCGGGTCACCCGGGAAATGAGCCGGGCGGCCACGGATCTGGCGGCGGTCGGGGAGCGCGTTCGCCAGGGGGGCGGGGTGTTGGGCGGCATGACCGATAGCGACAGCCCGCTCTCGCGCGACGCGACCGCCAGCGTGCGCAAGCTGCGAGCGGCCTTGACCGGCATCGAGAAACTGACCGATCAATTGCCGCGCTACGGCCAGCAAATCGACCAGATTTTGCGGCAGACCGAACTGCTGTCGGCCAGGCTGGCCGACGCGAGCGAACAGGTGCCGGGGTTGGTCGATAAAAGCCGGCGAGTGGCCGAGGATATGGACGAGATGGTCGCCGGGATCAGGAGGAGCGCCTTGCTGCGCGTCTTGAGCCCGACGGAGCCGCCGCGCCGTCCGTTGCTGGAGGCGCCGAGGGACTTGGGGTGGCCGATACCCGCCGCGCCGCCGCGCTGACCGCCCGACGGATATCGCATCGCGACCATAGGCGGAATGCGGGCATGGCGGTGCGGAGTGGATGGCGGGGGGCGTTGCTCGCGGGCGGGGTGCTGCTGGGTTTGGCCGGGTGTGGCGGTCCCGCGCCGACCCCCTTGCAGGCGCGTTATTTGCGCGAGGAGGAACGTGCGCTGCGCTATCATGCGGCGGGTGAATTGCCGCGCGCATTGCAGGCGCTTCAAGCGAGTTTGGCAACGGCCGAGCTGATCGACGACCGGCCGGCGATCATGGCGCAATCCTTGCAAATCGGGTTCACCGCCTTAATCCTGGGGGAGGGATCGCTGGCGGAACGAAACTTTCAGCGCGCTTGGCGGACGGCGGTCGGGCTGGGGGATGCGCCGGGAATGGCGCAAGCGCGGTTGGGGCTGGCCCAAGTCGGTTTGATGCGCGGCGAGTTCGCGGCCGCGAGCGAGGCGTTTCGGCGGGCCTTGGTCGAAGCGCGCAAACGGTCGGATCGCGCCGCCGAATTGGTGGCGCTGAACGGGTTGGGGTTGGCGCAAAAAGAATTGGGGCAACCGGAAGAGGGTCGCGAGCTTTTCCGCGAAGCCGAAGCCTTGGCGCGAGCGCATGGCGATAAACGCTTGCTGGCGGCGACGCTCGCCAATCGGGCCGATCTGGCGCTGCGAGGCGGCGAACTCGGCCAAGCCGAGCCCGCTCTGGCCGAGGCCATCGAGCTGGATCGCTCGACGGAGAATTTGCCCGGCCTAACGCACGATCTGTGGATGAAGGCTCGGGCGAGCGAGCTGCGGGGCGATGCGCCCGGCGCGCTGGAGCTGTACCGGCAAGCCCGGACAATCGCGCGGCATACCGGTCAACAGGGTCAAGCCGAGCGCTACGAGCGGGCAGTTGATCGGTTGGAGTGCGAATCCGGTGTGCGTTTGCAACAGGGACGAGTAAAATCGACGGGTTGCAAGGGCCGGTCCGAGTGAGTTCGCCGATCGATTTTCGAGCTTGCCGGAAGGATCGCGCAGCCTTTTCCGGAGGTGCCCAACAGTGCCCGCCGATACGACGATAGGACACTATGATCAAGAAAACCAATACGCTGCCCATCGGTTATCGCCTGCATCATTACCGCATTGAGTCGGTGCTGGGCGCGGGCGGATTTGGGATCACCTACATGGCCGTGCACGAGGCGCTGCGCAGCCGGGCGGCCATCAAAGAATACTTTCCGGTGGAATGGTCCTATCGGGACCGGGACGACGTCAACGTTCTGGCCAACACCCAAGGCGGCTTGCCGACCTCGGAAGCGGGCGAGGAAGCGTGTTACGCCTGGGGATTGGAACGGTTTCTCAACGAAGCCCGCGTCCTGGCCCAGGTCAACCATCCCGGCGTGGTGCGGGTGAAGGATTTTTTCGAGGCGAACGGCACCGCCTACATCGTCATGGATTACGAGGACGGCGAACCGCTCAGCCAGCTGCTGCAGCGGGAAAAGACCTTGCCCGAGGAACACATTCGCCGCTTGCTGGACGATGTGCTGCCGGCTCTGGAAGCAGTGCATGCCCTGGGGTATCTCCATCGCGACTTAAAGCCGGCCAATCTCTACTGCCGCTCCGACGGCCGCACCATTTTGATCGATTTCGGCGCCGCCCGTCAGGCGTTGAGCCAGCGCAGCAAGAATATCACCAGCGTGTTCACGGTCGGGTACTCGCCGATCGAACAGTACCTGGTCGAAAGCAAGGGTTACGGACCCTGGACCGATATCTACGCCGTGGGCGCGGTCCTTTACCAGTGCGTGACCGGCAAGCAGCCGGTCGAGGCGCCGGCCCGGGTGCTCGACGATCCGCTGAAGCCGGCCGTGGACGCGGCGGCGGGCCGGTACAGTCCGGCGTTGCTGCGGACCATCGATCAAGCCATGGCGATCCGTCCCGAAAAACGCTTTCAGACCATCGCGAAAATGCGGGCGGCGCTGGAAGCGCCTCCGCCCGGCGACGAGGAACTCACCATCAAGCTGCCGCTCCCCGTGCGGCCGGATTTGCACCCCAGCGGCGAGAAGCCGCGCCCGGCCGGGGTCGAATCGGCGCCCGTGGTGCGGCCGGAACCCGTCAAGACCAGCGCGAAAACTCGCTGGTTGGACTGGCGTTGGGCGGCCGGTCTCGTGGCGATGGTTGCGGTCGCCATTTTTGGAGCGGTGAAAATACCCTCGTGTTCGAAGGATATAACCACTTCGTCCACATCCTCTTCGAAGGGGCCTCAGACGGGGCCTCAGACGGGGCCTCAGACGGGGCCTCAGACGGTCAAAACCACTCCGAGCGGCCCACCCGCCAATCCCGTGGCCGGTCAGAGTTACCGCGATCCCCTGACCGGCATGGAACTGGTTTGGGTTCCGCCCGGTTGTTTCGCCATGGGCAGCCCGGAAGCGGAGAGGGATCGCAGCGCCAACGAGGTGCCTCATCAGGTGTGTCCCGGCGGATTCTGGGTAGGAAAATATGAGGTGACCAACGCCCAGTATCGGCGGTTCGACGCCACCCACGACAGCGGCAGCTACGAATCCTACACCTTGAACGGCGCCGAGCAGCCGGTGGTGCGCGCGAGCTGGCAGGAAGCGGTCGCTTACGCCGATTGGTTGTCGGCGCAAACCGGCTCCCGCTTCCGCTTGCCGACCGAGGCGGAGTGGGAATACGCCGCTCGCGGCGGCAAGACCAGCTCCCGCGATTGGGGCGAAAATTCGAATCAGGCGTGCCGTTACGCCAACATCTACGACGAAACCGCGCGCAAGGCCAAGCCGTTCAACTGGGCCAACTATCCTTGCGAGGATGGCCAAGTGGTCTCTGCTCCGGTCGGGAAATACGCGGCCAACGGATTCGGGCTGTACGATCTGCTGGGCAACGTCGCGGAATGGACCTGCTCCGAATACGACAACACCTACGGCGGCGGCGAGACCCGCTGCGCGGATCGGGGCGCGACAGCGAGCGGCCGGCGGGTGCTGCGGGGCGGCTCCTGGTCCGATTATCCGGGCCTGGTGCGGTTCGCCTACCGGTTCCCGGCCGCGCCGGAGTATCGAAAATTCGACCTGGGCTTTCGCTTGGTGCTAGAGCCATGAACGAGCGTTTTCCGAGTGATGGTGGCGAGATGCGCGTGATCTTACTCAAGCCGCTGGCGCTGCTGCTGGCGCTGCTGCTGGTTTGCCTTTCGGCCGGTCGGGCTTGGGCGGCCCCCGAACCGCCCCAGGAACGGATGACGGCCACGGTGATCGAGTTCAGCGTCAGGGGCGAGCTGAACGAGCAGGCCGGCGCCATCATCGCCGATCTGATGATGTCGGCCATCGCCAATTCCGGCCGATTCACGCTCAAGGATCGCTTGCCGCTGTCGGCGGCCGCCAAAATCGCCAAGGCCCAGGAGCTGGGATCGACCGGCCTGCTCGACCCCAAGACCGCCGCCGAACTGGGCCGGCTCTACGGCGTGGACGCGGTGGTGACCGGCGGGGTTTCCAAGTTGGGCGATCTGATCACGGTGACGGCGCGACTGATCGATACCAAAACCGCCTCTTTGTTGGGCAGCGGTCAGGTTCAGGACAAGAACATCGATTCTATCCAGATAAAAATCAACGATTTGGCCGCAATGGTGACGGCGCCGCCAGCCGCCCCTCAAACCCATGCCTTGACCGTGAGAACCGATCCCCCCGATGCCAGCGTTCGCCTGCTGAACCATCCAACGCCTTATCAGGCGGGAATGCGGTTGCTGCCCGGCGAGTACGAAATCGAGGTGTCCAAGCCGGGTCATGTGACCCGCAAGGAGTCGGCCCACATCGGCGACGGCGACCTGGCGTTGAACGTGGTGCTGGAAAAAGCCCGGTATGGCCTGACGGTCCGCTCCGAACCGCCCGACGCGCGGATCCGGCTGCTGGGCGCCCCGGTTCCGTATCAGCCAGGGGTGACGCTGCCGCCCGGTGACTACGAGATCGAGGTGGCTCGCGAGGGCTACGTCTCCCACAAGTTCCCGGTGCGGATCGTCGATGGCGAGGTCAGCGTGCCGGTGACCCTGGAAAAGGTCGCGCCGCCACCGCCACCGCCACCGCCACCACCCGTTCGGCAGTATCGCCTGACCGTTCAGGTCGATCCCCCCCAAGCTGCGGTACGGCTGCTGAACGCGAAGACGCCATATCGGCCCGGCATGTCGCTGCCGCCCGGCAGCTATACGGCCGAAATCAGCCAGTCCGGTTACGAGTCCGCCCAAGTGGCGATACCGATCATCGACAGCGACGTGACGGTGCCGATCAAGCTCGCCCGCAAGCCCGAACCCGCGCCGATCACGCAATATCGCTTGACGGTGCGGGCCGACCCGCCGGACGCCCGGGTGCGGCTGCTGGGAACCAGGGCCGCCTACAAGTCCGGCGTGTCGTTGCCGCCGGGGAGCTACACGGTGGAAGTTTCCCGCAGCGGCTACGAAACCCGGCAGGTGGCGGTGCGGGTTGCCGACAGCGACGTGACGGTGCCGGTGGCGCTGGTCAAGCAGCCCGCGCCGGAGCGCCCGCCGCAATACCGCTTGACGGTGCGGGCCGATCCGCCGGACGCACGAGTGCGATTGCGCGGGACTGCCACCGTCTACCGGCCCGGCATCGCGTTGTCACCGGGCGGCTACACCGTCGAAGTATCGCGGCCGGGCTACGAAACCCGGCAGCTTTCGGTGACGATAGCCGACGGCGACGTGACGGTGCCGGTGGCGCTCACCAAGCAGCCCGAACCGGCCCAGCCCGAGCAATACCGGCTCACGGTGCGCCCGAATCCGGCGAATGCCTGGGTACGGCTCGTGAACTCCTCGTATATCTACCGGCCGGGAGTGCCGTTGCCGCCGGGCGGCTATACCGTGGAGGTGGGCGGTCGCGGCTACGAGCCCAAACGGGTGACGGTGCAGATCGCCGATAGCGACGTGACGGTGCCGGTCGAATTGGAGAAAACGGCCTCCGTCACGCCGCCGCCGCCTCCACCTCCACCCAGATCGCGCCCCGGCGAATGGCGTATCGGGCGAATCACGGTCGACAGCTCGCTGAGCGGCGTCGACCGTTCGGAGGTGTCCAGGGTATTGAGCGGCTACGCGGGGCGAACCGTGACGCGCGATTCCTTGCTGGACGCCGCGATGCAGGTTTATCGGTCTACGGGCATCACGCTCAGCTTTGTCGTCCGTTCCGGCGGGGCGGAACTGTACGCTCGCGCCGCGCGCCAGACCCGGCGGACCTACGAAAGCACCATTTCCATCATGAGTCGCAGCCAACTCGAAAGCTCGGGTTTTGGCGTTTCGGTGGAATAGTCCGAAAGCCGAAGGTCCGCGTCGCCTTTGGCCCGGATGATTTTGATCTGGCGCGTCCGCCGCGCCGAGGTTGACGGCGCGGCCTCGGCGCGACTATTCGTCCTTGTGATAGCCGGGATGATCGATCATGGCGGTGTGATCGCCGCGCACGATCGGCAGGTAACGCGGTTTCCAGAACCGCGAACGCAGATAGGTGTCGAGATCCTGCCCGGCCAAATCGATTTTGCCGGCGACGCCTTCTTTCAATGCCTGCTCGATCACCCGCGCGCCGACCCGGATGCTGACTTCGCGCAGCTCGCGCACGGGCGGGTAGATCCGACCGGCGCGCAGGTGGGCGGCGGCGGTGTACTCGGCCAGCGCGTAAGCCGCTTCCAGCACCATGGTGTCGGTCACCTCGCGGCACTCCGCCAGGATGGTGCCGAAACCCAGCCCCGGAAAAATGAAGGCGTTGTTGCCCTGCCCGACATGATGGACGTGGCCGTCCCGCTCCACGTCCGGGAACGGGCTGCCGGTGGCGACGATGGCCCGGCCTTCGCTCCAGTCCAGGATGTCCTCGGGCAGCGCTTCGCAGGCCGACGTGGGATTGGAGAGCGGGAAAATGATCGGCCGGGTCGAGTGGCGGGCCATGGCCTGCACCACCGGATGGTTGAAAGAGCCGGCTTGACCGCTCAACCCCAGCAGGGCGGTGGCCTTGGTGTTCTCGATCGTTTCCAGCAGGGTGGGGATCTCGTTGGCGATTTGCCAGCCGGCGGTTTTCTCGCGGGGCTGCACGAAGGGTTGTTTGTAGGGTTCGACGTTGCGTCCTTCCACCAGCAGGCCGCGGGAGTCGAGGACGCAAACCCGGTCGCGGGCTTCCTCGGGACTCAGGCCTTCCCGTATCAGTCCTCGGGTGATGGCCCAAGCCACGCCGATGCCGCCGGCGCCGGCGCCGAGAATGACGATCCGCTGGTCGCGCAGCGCCTCGCCCTTGAGCCGGCTGGCCGAGAGCAGACCGGCCAACGCCACCGCGCCGGTGCCCTGAATGTCGTCGTTGAAGGAGGGCAGTTGCTTGCGGTAGCGTTCCAGGACCGTAAACGCCACATCCTTGGACAGATCCTCCCACTGGATCACGGCGCGCGGCCAGCGCTCGTGGATGGCTTTGACAAACTTGTCCAGAAAGGCTAAATAGCGCTCTCCCCGCAACCGCCGTTGCCGGACCCCGAGATAGAACTCATCGTTGAGGAGTTCCAGCCGGTCGGTCCCCACGTCCAATTTCACCGGCATGGTGTGGAAGGGATTGACGCCGCCGCCGATGGTGTAGATCGCCAGTTTGCCGATGGCGATGGCCAGCCCGCCATATCCCTGATCGCCGATGCCGAGAATGGCCGAGGAATCGGTGGCGACGATCATCCGCACGTCGTTCCACGGGAAATTGCGGACCACACCGGTGGCGCGATCGATGTTGAGCGGCGAAAACGACAGCCCGCGCGGATTCTGGTACAGGTGGCTGAACTGTTGCACCGCCTGTCCCACCGTCGGGGTGTAGATGATCGGCATCATTTCTTCGAGATGCCGCTCCAGCAGGGCGTAAAACAGAGTTTCGGCGCGTTCCTGCAAGGCGCGCAGGTATTGGTACTTGGCGATGGGATCGGGTTCGCGCAGGAAGCCGCGATAGACCCGCTCGACCTGTTGCTCCAGGGTGTTGACTTGGGGCGGCAGCAGGCCGTCGAGCCCCAAGGCCACGCGCTCGTCCTCGGTGAACGCGGTGCCCTTGTTGCTGAGGACCAGCCGCAGCAGGGCGATGCCTTCCAAATAAACTTCCATGTATTCTTGACCTTCGGCATCGGTTTTGATGTCGAAGTAGGGGCTGATAGGATCTCGTTTCATCGGGCGGCTTTCGGTTGGGGGAAGTGGTCAGAGCAAATAAACTGAAAATTATGGCATACTGGTTGAGAACAATCAAAATTACTTGAAAAATCATTGCAGATCGATTGATGCGATCCACGCCTCCACTTTGGGTCATCGGGCCAAATTGAACCGAATCACATGATGTTTTGTCGCTAAAGCGATGGTCGTTGTCAACGTTGGTCGCAGGAGAAAGGAAAGGTTTTACGATGATTTAAATATTATACAAATTAATAATAAAGCATATAGATAATATAATAGTAAACATTAAATTCCAAGCAATGATTATTTCTGATTTTTGTATTATTTTTAATTCATCTATTTACGGTTTGTTGATAAGTGAATCCGAAAGATGAAACGGGCACGGTATAGGTGTATCGAGCGGGTTCTGAAAAATTTGGCATTAATGTTGCTTAACTGATCTCGCTTCTCAGTCAACCCCATACTTTTGTATCTACCAGGAAGTCGCTTGGATGAACATGCAACTGGGCCGCAAGCAGATTCTCATATTGGGGATAGCCATGTTGCTGGCTGTGGCGTCCTTTTGGATACCGACCCCCCCGCAATCCTCGCCGCAAAGCTCGACGCCGGAACGGTCCATGCCCGTCGGGGGCTCGGGATCGGCCGAAGTGATCGTGTTTGCCCGGGAGCCGGCCACGACACGGCGGTTCGCCGTGTCGGAGCAAATCCCAAAAACCATGCCCTCCGACTGGCGCTCCATCGCCAGGTCGGAGGATGCGCCGTCGGCGGAAATCCCACCCGACAAGCAATTTCTCGATCCGAGAGATCTGGCTAATGGCGACGCGGCGCGGCTGGGCGATGTGTTGCTCGTCCCGGTCAAAAACCCCGACCCGCCGCGAAAGCCCTAGCCGATCCGGTGAAGTCGTCATTTCAATCCCCGGTTGCATTCTTGAAACCCCCCTCGCTGGCGCGTCTGTCTAGCCCCCCGTAACTGGCGCGTCCGCGCCGTTCTTTTGTCCTCTTCCCGAGCGATCGATCCCCATCGCGATCATCCTGAACCGGTTCATTCTGGCTTATACTGTCCACAGTGGCCGACCGACAGCGGCTGTGGTGATTTTTGCAGCCAAGCCGCGCCGCCGCCATCCTGTCAGCATCGAAATGGCCCCGCAATGCTCGGGAGGAGAATCAACGCATGAATAACTATGAGAATATCCGGGTCGAAACCCGCGGTCCGGTGGCCCTGATCACCCTCAACCGGCCCAAAGCCTTCAATGCCTTGTCCAACGAGCTGATGGACGAGCTGACCCAGGCGCTGGACGCGGTCGAGGCGGACGAGGCCGTTCGCGCCATCGTCCTCACCGGGGGTGAAAAGGTGTTCGCCGCCGGCGCCGACATCAAGGGCATGAAGGATTATTCCTACATGGACGCCTACAAGGGCAATTTCATCACCCGTAACTGGGAGCGGGCGAGCCGTTGCCGCAAGCCAGTGATCGCGGCGGTGGCCGGGTATGCGCTGGGCGGCGGCTGCGAGCTGGCGATGATGTGCGATTTCATTTTGGCCGGCGACAACGCCAAATTTGGCCAGCCCGAGATCAAACTCGGCATTTTGCCCGGCGCCGGCGGCACCCAGCGCCTGACCCGGCTGGTCGGCAAGTCCAAGGCCATGGAATTGTGCCTGACCGGACGGATGATGGACGCCGCAGAAGCGGAGCGGGCCGGCTTGGTCAGCCGGATCGTGCCGGCGGCCGAACTGATCGAAGAGGCGGTCAAGACCGCCGAACTGATCGCCGCCCAATCCCTGCCGGCGGTGATGATGACCAAAGAGTGCGTCAACCGGGCCCTCGAAACCACTTTGGCCGAAGGCTTGTTGTTCGAGCGGCGGACCTTCCATGCCGTGTTCGCGACCGAGGATCAGAAGGAAGGGATGGAGGCGTTCATCGGCAAGCGCGCACCGGAGTTCAAGCATCGTTGATCCGGCCTATCTCGGGGCCATTGATGACAACGAAGTTAAACGGACAAACGTAAATTCATTATAATATTTGGTGATTCAGGCCGGCGTGTTTTCAATGCCGGAAAACCATGTGTCACTCTCCACAATAAGGCATAGGCGATGGAAATCAAAAAAGTCGGTGTGATGGGCTGTGGTGCGATGGGTCTGGGCGTGGCGCAGGTGTGCGCGCAGGCCGGTATCCCGACCGTCGCGGTCAAGGCGACGCCGGGTTCGACCGACAAGATTCGGTCGGGTTTGGAGAAATCCCTTGCCAAGATGGTCGAGCGCGGCAAGATGACCGCCGAGAGCATGGATTCCACGCTCGGCCTGCTGCAATTGACGACCAAGGAAGAGGATGTCGCCGGCTGCGATCTGATCGTCGAGTCGATCATCGAGGATCTGGAAACCAAGAAAGCGCTGTTCCGCCGCCTGGAGGGGATCGTGGCGCCGGAAGCGCTGCTGACCACCAACACCTCCACGCTGTCGGTGACGGCGCTGATGGCGGTGTGCAAGCATCGGGCGCGGGTGGCCGGGCTGCACTTTTTCAATCCCGCCACGGTGATGAAGCTGGTCGAGATCATCCACGCGTTCGAGACCTCGGACGAAACGATCAGGACCCTGGACGAATTCTGCAAAAAGCTCAAGAAAGATCCGGTGATCGTGCAAGACACCACCGGCTTCATCGTCAACCGCCTGCTGACGCCCTACATGCTGAGCGCGATCCGCTTGCTGGAAATGGGGACCGGCACCATCGCCGACATCGATCACGCGATGAAGTCCGGCGCCGCGCATCCGATGGGGCCGTTCGAGCTGGCCGACTACATCGGGCTGGACGTGGTGGAAGCGATGACGATGAACATCTATCAGGACATGCACCAGCCGCATGTGTCTCCGCCGCACACCCTGACCCGTCTGGTCCAGCTCGGCTACTTGGGCCGCAAGACTAACAAAGGGTTCTACGACTACTCGGTCAAGCCGCCGATCGCCAACCCGCAACTGCGCCATCCGGTCGCCTGATCGTCGCAGCACCCCTCTCCCCTTGGGAGAGGGGTCGGGGGTGAGGGCGCTAGCGACGTTCACCCCTGGCCGCATTTTTGCTCCAGCCAAGCAAACACCGCTCGCATTCCCATCGCTTCGCCACCTTCCGGCCGTCCCGGCTGGGTCTTGAGGTTCCAGGCCATCAGGTCGAAGTGCGCCCACGGGATGCCGGCGGGCACGAATTCCTTTAAAAACAGCGCCGCCGTGATCGCTCCGGCATAGGATGATTCCGTGGCGTTGGCCAGATCGGCGATTTTGCTGTCGAGCATTTCCCGATAGGGCTGATGCAGCGGCAAGCGCCAGAGCGGGTCTTGCTCT
>WBZT01002480.1_pt1 | contig 12786 bp, 14 predicted proteins | sample 5204241 | NCBI WGS metagenome assembly WBZT01 (sample SAMN12344358, study PRJNA552823) | activated sludge metagenome | biome: Activated sludge suspended growth; feature: Nitrification reactor; material: Wastewater; isolation source: activated sludge from nitrification reactor of wastewater... | reverse complement strand
CAACTCACTCCCGCGCAGGTGAAGGAGTTGGCGGTGGCGGTGGACGCTCTGGGCGAGCCGTTGTCGCGGGTGACTTCGGTGGTGATCGGGTGAGCGTCTCGCGCCGTGGGTTCTTGGGCCTGGCCGGCGCGGGGGTCGTCGTCGCCGGCGCCGGAGTGGCCGTGGGCCGGGCGGCCCCGACGGCCGCGGCCGCCACCGACACCTACCCCTTCTACGGTCCCCATCAGGCGGGGATCCTCACTCCGGCTCAGGATCGGCTGCACTTTGCGACGTTCGACCTCACGACCGACCGCCGGACCGACCTCATTGATTTGCTCCGGCGCTGGACCGAGGCCGCTGCCCGAATGACCCGCGGCGAGTCGGCCGGGACCTACGGACCCATGAGCGGGCCTTACGACGCTCCGCCGGACGATACCGGCGAAGCCTTCGGACTGCCGGCCGCCGGGCTGACCATCACGGTCGGCTTCGGGGCTTCACTGTTCGATCGATTCGGATTGCGCGACCAACGTCCTGACGCCCTGATCGACCTGCCCCGGTTCCCCGGTGACGCCCTCGAGCCGAGCCGCTGTGGGGGAGACCTCGCGGTGCAGGCCTGCGCGAACGATCCGCAGGTCGCGGTCCACGCAGTACGCAACCTGGCCCGGATCGGTTTCGGCACCGCGTCGGTGCGTTGGTCGCAATTGGGTTTTGGACGCACGTCCAGCACCAGCACCAGTCAGGACACTCCGCGCAACCTGTTCGGCTTCAAGGACGGGACCGCCAACGTGCGTGCCGAGGACTCCGATGCCGCCCAGCACGTGTGGGTTCAGCCCGGCGATGGTCCGGACTGGATGGTGAACGGCAGCTATCTGGTGGCACGCCGCATCCGCATGACCATCGAGACGTGGGACCGGACATCGCTGCGGGAGCAGGAGGCGGTCATCGGTCGCGACAAACGAGCGGGTGCGCCGCTGTCGGGCGGCGAGGAGATGACCGAGCCGGACTTCGCCGCCGCTGGTTCGGACGGCGGACCGCTCATCCCGGCCGACTCGCATGTGGCGCTGGCTCATCCCGGCCGATTCGGCGGTGTTCGGCTGCTGCGGCGTGGCTACAACTTCACCGACGGCAGCGACGGACTGGGTCGACTCGACGCCGGCCTGTTCTTCCTCGGGTATCAGCGCGATGTCCGCACCGGTTTCCTCCCGGTGCAGACGGAGTTGTCCCGCCGGGACGCGCTCAACGAGTACATCCGGCACGTGGGTTCCGGGGTGTTCGCCATTCCGCCGGGCGCTGACGAGGGCGGATTCCTGGGCGAAGGGGTGCTGACCTGACCTGGCGGTCACGCCGCGAGGGTGCTGACCAACGCGAACGCGCCGAAACACAGGGCCACGCTGACCACCACGTGAGCGAGTGCGGTGAGCCGGAACCCCTCACGCCACGACTCCTCGGTCAAGGCGGCGAAGGTCGAGAAGGTGGTGAAGGACCCGCAGAAGCCCACCGCCAGGAACACCTGAGCGGTGCCGGAGGTGCGGACCACCGCCAGCCCCATCAGGGCCGACCCCAGGACGTTCACGGTCAGCGTCCCCACAGCGATACGGCGCGGATGATTGGCGACCAGGTGCAACTGGACCCAGCGGTCCAGCAGGAACCGGGCGGGGCCGCCGAGGGCAGCGCCCAGCACGACCGCGATGACGTCGATCATCGCGCCAGCCGAACGGTGAATGACCATCCCACCCGGACGGCGACCCACCCGACCAGCACCGTGACCACGGTGTAGGCCAGTGCCAAGCCCGGCACCCCCGCTCGGGCTCCTGTGACCGCTTCGTCGGCGAACGTGGAGAACGTGGTCAAGCCTCCCAGGAAGCCGGTGGCGACGAACGCGGTCACGTAGGGAGGCACGCGGTCGATCACTTCGATCCGACCGAGGAAGATCCCCATGGCCAACGCGCCGATCACGTTCGCGAGGAAGATCCCCCAAGGCCATCGTTCGGGGTCGGCGGGAAGGGCGAGGCTGAGTCCGTAGCGGAGCAGGGATCCCAGCACCGCCCCCGCTGCGACGCAGGCCACCACTCGCCCCACGGGTGCCGCCACAGCCACGGTCCGACGGTAGCGGTCGTCAGCCCGCGCCGGGTCGGCTCCGGCGAGTGGGGAGCGAGTCGCTCAGCGGCTATGATTGGCACTCGGCAGCGGCGAGTGCCAGGTGACGGATGCAGTGATCTGGTCCGCTGGCTTCGCCGCCCGGGAGTGAGCGGAGCGGGTCCCTGTGCGCGGCGGCTGCCACCACGATGTGACAGGAGGAGAAGTGCCCACCTACGAGTACCGGTGCACCGACTGCGGTCACGAACTAGAGGCCGTCCAGTCCTTCAGCGACCCGGCGCTGACCGAATGCCCGCACTGCGGAAAATCCACGCTGCGCAAACTGTTCGGCAATGTCGGGGTCGTGTTCAAGGGCTCCGGCTTCTATCGCAACGACTCCCGGTCGGAAGGCAAGTCGACGTCGGCTGCGCCGAAGAAGGACAGCGTCGATTCAGCGGCCAAGTCGGAGAAGGCGGACAAGTCGGGGAAGGCTGACAAGGCCCCGACGGCCACGACTCCCAAGAAGGATTCCGGCGGAGGTACGTCCACGGGGGCGGCGAAGCCGTCAGGTTCGTCCGCCGGCAACTGACGACCGACGCCTGTGGACGACCCCGGCACGCACGGGGTTGGTCGGCATACGGTGCCGACATGCCGATCCCGCCCCGCTGGGCCGCCTGGAGTTGGCGTTACGGGCGCCGCGTGCGGTGGGCCGCCGCAGTCGGGCTGCTGCTCCTGGCGCTGGCGGCGGCCACGGGTACCGAAGCCGAACCGGCCCGGGTGCCGGTCACCGTGGCAGCACGGGATGTGGCCTCGGGCGTGATGCTCACTGCCGATGATCTGACCGTCGTCCATTGGGGGGTGGCGCTGGATTCTCCGTCTCCGGACCAGTTGTTCGGGGCGATCACCCGGGGCCCGGTGGTGGCGGGTGAGCCCATCACCCGATCTCGGCTGGTGCCTGGCGGCGGTGTCGCCCCGCCCGTGGGCACCCTGGTCGTCCCGCTCACCTTGGCCGACGACCGGGTGGCTGCGTTGCTGAATTCCGGCGACCGGGTCGACGTCTTGGTCACGCCCGACTCGCTGCACGAAGGGGAGCCGCGCACCGTGGCATCGGACGTCGAAGTACTGGGAGTGCCGGCTGCCGAGGCTGGCGCGTTCGCGGGGCCGCAGTCCGGTGCTGTCGTGCTGCTGGCGGTGCCCGAGGACCGCGCCGGTGACCTGGCCGGGATCCGCCGAAGCGACCACGTGACTGTCGCCATCCGCTGACCGGGCGGCGCCCGGTGGCGGTTTCAGTCGCAAGCGACTGGAACCGCCAGTTGCGACCGGTTCTTTCGGTCGCAACTGTCCGTTTCGGTCGCCTGCGACTGAAACCGCTCCCACCCCAGCCGACTAGGCTCGGGGTGTGTCCCGCATCATCCTGTTCGGCGCCACCGGCTACACCGGTCGGCTGGTGGCGCGGGAACTGGTGCGGACCGGCTCCGCCCCCACCCTGGTCGGTCGCTCCAGCCAGGCCCTTACCGAACTCGTCGATGAGCTGAACGAGGAAGCTCCCGGTGGTCGCGCCGCCGCCTTCGAGGTGGCCGACATCGACCGCCCGGCTTCGTTGCGCCGACTCCTCCACAGCCCCGACGATGTCGTCGTCAGCGCCGTCGGCCCCTATGCGCGACTCGGGTCGGTGGCGGTCGAAGCGGCCATCGACGCCGGCTGCGCCTACGTAGATTGCGCCGGGGAGCCCGCCTTCATTCGGCAGATCTTCGGCGTCTACGGACCCAAGGCACGCCGCACCGGGGCCCGGTTGCTGACCGCCATGGGGTACGACTTCCTTCCGGGGAACCTGGCCGGATCACTGTTGATCGAGCGGTACCGCGAGGCCGGGTTGCGTCGGGTCCAGGTGGGCTATTTCGTGACCGGGCCGTTCGCCGCCAGCAGCGGCTCGGTCGCCAGCGCGGCCGGCGTCATGCTGGACCCGTCGTTCGCATTTCGCGACGGAGAACTCGTCACGGAACGCCCCGGTGCGCAAGTGGCCACCTTCGACGTCGACGGCACTGCCACGACCGGGCTCTCCTTGGGCGGATCAGAGCTTTTCACCTTGCCTCGGTTGGATTCCCAACTCACCGACGTGGCCGTCCATGTCGGTTGGGCCGGGCGATGGGCGAGAGCGGCGTCCGCCGCGAGCACGCTGGCGGCGGGTGCCCGGCAGCTGCCGGGCGTCGGTACTGCGGTCGGAGCGGTCTTCCGCACTGCCCTGGGCGGCGCGTCGGCCGAAGGCCCGGCCGACCACATCCGGGCACGCTCGCGCAGCCTGGTGGTGGCCGATGGCTTCACCGCCGACGATCAACCGCTGGGTCGGATCCGCGTCGAAGGGCCTAATCCGTACGACCTCACCGCAGCGGTGCTGACCTGGTCAGCGCGCATGCTGTCGCGGCGAGCGGACAAGGCGGTCGGCGCCCTGGGACCGGTCGAGGCCTTCGGGCTCGACGCATTGGTCAGCGGGTGTCTGGCGCTCGGTCTGGCCGAGCAGGACTGAGCCGCCCGGCGGTCGGGCCGCGCGCAGGGACTCTCCCCGGCAGTGGCGCAGCGCCGCCCGATGGCGCCGAACACCAACGTCCGCCGGGGTCTGTCGGGTCCCGGGGACGGGCCGGCCGAGAAGCGGTTGACCGGTGGGACCGGTGACGGTTGGGATTGGCGCTGACACGCAGATGGTGTGGGGGGTCGCATGGACGGCGCTGACCCGGCACAATCGGGCTCACGACGACAGCTGGGAGACGATCATGTGCGGGTGTTTCGTGGTGGGCCTGGGGGCATTCTTCCCCCGCATCGCCCTCTTGCTCATCTGGCTGTTCACCGACCATGTGCAGCGGGCGTTCAACGGGGAGTGGATCCTGCCGCTGCTGGGTGTGATCCTGCTGCCCTACACGACGCTGACCTACGTGGTCCTGTTCTGGTGGCTCAACGGCGTGAACGGGTTCGCCTGGTTCTTCGTCGGTCTGGCGTTCCTCATCGATCTCGGGGCATGGTTCGGGGGCGCTCGCTCCGGTGCGTCCTACCGGACTGCGCAGCAGCCCTGACCACTTCCGGTCCCGCCACCCCCGGTGCCGCCGCCAAGGCGGCGCTGCGGGAGCGGATCCGGGCCGACCGGAGCGTCGAGCCGCTGGCCCGAGGTGCGGCCCGAGGGGTTCGACTCGCCACATTCTCGACAGCCTTGTCCGAACGCAGCGAGTCCGGTCTGGCCGGCTTCCAGCCCACCAACCGGGAGCCGGATGTGCTCGCGCTGCTGCGCGCAGTTCACATCCCGGTCTTCCTCCCGCGGGTGACCGGCGTGACCCTCGAGTGGGTCCGCGCCCAACCGGACGACCTGGCTGCGCGGGAGCGCCGGGGGATTCCCCGCCCCACCGGACCGGCGATTGCCCGCGGCGCCGAGATCGCCCGCCTCGTGGACGTCCTCCTGGTCCCCGCCCTGGCGATCGATCCGACGACCGGCGCCCGGCTCGGGTACGGCTCCGGGTTCTACGACCGGTTGATCGCCGACCTCCCCGCGTCCGTGCTCACGGTCGGAGTCTGCCGGGACAAGGACCTGCAGCCCGTTCCCGTCGAGGTCCACGATCGTGCCGTGGCCGCCGTGCTGACGGAATCGGGGCTGCGCCCTGTGGGCGCTGCGACCGTCGACACCCCGTAGGGTCGGGGCATGGCCGAACTGTTGGACGACGTGCGCAAGGCCGTCATCCCGGTGGCCGGCATGGGCACCGGTTCCTCCCCGTGACCAAGGCGGTGCCCAAGGAGATGCTCCCGGTGGTGGACCGTCCCGCCATCGACTACGTCGTGCGCGAGGCGGCTGCGGCCGGCCTGGACGACATCTTGTTCGTCCAGGGCCACGGTAAGTACGCGATCGACAACTACTTCGACCGCGCCCCCGAACTCGAGGCGGCACTGGCGCAGAAGGGCGACGAACACCAGTTGGCCGAGGTCGTTGGACTCACGCGCCTGGCCACCATCCATTCCGTCCGGCAGCAGCAGACCCTCGGGCTGGGACACGCCATCGCGACTGCCGAACAACACATCGGCCACGAGCCGTTCGCGGTGTTGTTGGGCGACGACCTGATCGACGAACGTGACCCGCTCCTCAGTCGCATGATCCGGTTGCAGCAGCAGGTCGGGGGTTCGGTGATCGCCTTGACCGAGGTCGCCCCCGAGGACATCTCGGCCTACGGAGCCGTCGCCTGCCGTCCCACCGACCAGAACGATGTCGTCGACATCACCGATCTGGTCGAGAAACCGCGGACCGACCAGGCGCCCAGCAACTTGGCCGTGATCGGTCGTTACGTCCTTGATCCCCTGGTCTTCGACGTCCTGCGCGAGACGCGGCCGGGAACCGGTGGCGAGGTCCAGATCACCGATGCCTTGCGCACCATGGTGACCGTGCCGCGGGACAAGGGCGGCGGCGTGCGTGGGATCGTCTTCCACGGTCGCCGGTATGACACAGGAGACAAACAGGCCTACCTGCGCGCGGTGGTCACGCTGGCGTTGGAGCACCCCGAACTGGGACGCGAATTCGGACAGTGGTTGAGCACCCTCGCGCAACGGGAACTGTCGTGAAACAGGAGCAGTCATGAGCCTTGAAGAACACCTCGGCGCCATGCTCGGACAAGTCGGTCCGCTGGAACCGCTGGACATCACGCTGCGCGAGGCCATCGGCTGCCAGTTGGTGGGCGATGTGGCCGCGCCCAATCCGGTGCCGCACTATGCCCGCGCGGCTATCAGTGGCTACGCGGTCCGCAGCGTGGATCTCACCGGCCCGGCCACGCTGAAAGTTGTCGACGACGTCCAGCCCGGCTTCGCTCCGACCCAACCCGTCTACGCGGGAGTGGCCGTCCGGCTGTCGGCCGGGTCGCCCATCCCGGGCGGGGCGGACTGCGTCGTCCCCGGCCCCCCGGCCGCGACCGGTGCCATGGTCGAACTGTCCGACGTGGCGGCGCCCGGAGCGGGGATCACTGCCGTGGGTGCGGTCGCGGCCGAAGGGCAAGAGGTCCTGCGCGACGGAGCGGTGATCGACCCGTCGGCCGTGGGACTACTCGCCCTGCTGGGCGTCGTGCGAGTCGGCGTCCGGCCGCGGCCACGCGTGGTCGTGGTGACCATCGGCAACGATCTGGCCCCCGCCGGCTCCCCGCCCACGGCCGGCCTGGTGTACGACGCGGCCGGCCCCATGCTGGTGGCCGCGGCCGAAGAGGCCGGGGCCGTGCCGTACCGGGTCGGGCCGGTGGCGTACGACGACCGCGACATCCATAGCAGCATCGACGACCAGGTGATCCGCGCCGACCTGCTGGTCGTCGTCGGGGAGACGGCCGCGCCGGACGGCCTCCTGCGCACCCAACTCGACTCCCTGGGGTCGGTCTCGTTCGACGAGGGGTCCACTGCCCTGGGCGCCTTCGGTCACGGCACCATCGGTGAGGACGAGAACGTCCCGGTCCTGGTTCTTCCCGCCGACCCCGTGGCTGCGGCCCTGCTCTTCGCCGCCCTGGCGGTCCCCTTGATCCATGCCATGCGAGGTGTCCGCGGAGCGCCGCCGGTCCAGGTACAGGTGTCGGACCCACTGCACCGATCCGACCTCACGCAACTCATCCCCGCCCGTTACGAAGGTCCCGGCGTGGTGCGGCCGATGCCGGACCCCACGTTGGTCGACCTGACCACCGCCGACGTTCTCCTGCGAGTACTGCCTGGTTCCGACGATCAGCCCGCGGGCGCCACCGTGCCTGCCCTCCCGCTCCGTCACTCGTGAACCTCGCGGCGACGCTGCGCCGGGATGAGGTCACCCTGCGTCCCTTGCGCCGCCGTGACGCCGCCCGGTGGCAGCACGTGCGACGGGTCAACGCCGACTGGCTGCGTCCGTGGGAGGCGACGCTGCCTCAGGCCGACGAGGCAGTCCCGGCCACATTCGGCGGAATGGTCCGTACCTTCCGGCGGGAGGCGGCAGCAGGCCGCAGCGTGGCGTTCGCGCTCGATGTGGACGGCGTCCTGATGGGGCAGGTCACGCTCGGGGGTCTGGCGTGGGGCTCCCTGCGCAGCGGGTACATCGGGTACTGGATCGCCCGAGAAGCCGCGGGTCGCGGGGTCATGCCGCGTGCAGTGGCGATGGTCACCGATCACGGGCTCGGAACACTCGGGCTGCATCGGATCGAGATCAACATCCGCCCCGAGAACTCGGCCAGCCTGCGGGTGGCGCAGAAGTTGGGGTACCGCCGCGAGGGTTACCGCACCCGGTACCTGCACATCGACGGCGACTGGCGTGACCACGTGTCTTTCGTGATGCTGGCCGAAGAACGACCGTCGCCCAGCCTGTTCGCCGAGCTCCAACGCTGTGGGGGCGATCGGGACGCGGCAACGTCGCCGCATCGATATGGAATCGTGCGCGACACGGGCGGCCAAGTCCCCCCGCAAATGCCCCCGCACCCCTAACCTGGGGCCTGTGACGGGCCTGATCTATGTGATTCTCATCTCACTGTGGGGAGTGGTGCTCGTTCCCCGATGGCTGCGCCATCACGACGAGTCGCGTCGTCGGCGCGAATCCGAACGAGTGGAGCGGGCGCTCAACCCGCACCTCCAACCCGAGGTCGAGGACGCCCACTACCAGAGTTGGCGGGAGTACCTGCGGTCGCTGTCGCGGCGGGACCCCCGCGAACACGCCCAGTGGCTCGAGACCCTCCGGACGCCTCGCGGCCGGCACGCCCGCCGTCGCCGGACGATCGTGATCGCCCTGGCCGGAGCCTCCGTGGTCGGTCTGGTCGGCGCTGTCGTCGGTGTCGTCCCCGGCTTCCTTGCGGTGCTCACCGTGCTCCTCCTGGGCGGCTACGTGAGTCTGATGTTCTTCCAGATGCGCCAATGGGATGCCCGGCGCCACGGCGACGTGGCCTGGACGGATTCGGTCGATGGGCGACAGGCACCAGCGGCAGACCGGCCCCAGACTGCCGCCACCGATGGCGTGCGTCTGGTCGAAGGCACGGTGGCGGTCGGCACCCAGTGGGAGCCGCGGGAGACCACGCTGCCCACGTACACCGCGAAGTCCAAGGCCTCCAAGGTTCCGCGCCGCATCGATCTGACGCACGAGGGGTGGAACGGGGCCAGCATGGTCGAGCAGGCCCGCGCGCAGAAGACCCCGCAGCAGCAACAGTTCGAGCGGGAGTTCGCAGCACTCGAGCCGGCCGTGGACGAGCAGATCGAAGACCTCGCCAACCACGCCGACAGCGACCGCTACTACCGTCGCGCTGTCAACGAGTAGCACGGTATCCTGGGGCGATTCCGGGGCTGTGGCGCAGTTGGTAGCGCGTCTCGTTCGCAATGAGAAGGCCAGGGGTTCGAATCCCCTCAGCTCCACCCAGTCACACTGATCACGTGCACCATCTCCTGCTCCCCATCGCCGGGCCACTGGTTCTTGCGTCGGTCCTGGCCTCGTGCAGTTCCACCCCACCGGCAGCAGTGCCCGCCACCAGCGCCCCCGAGCCGGAAGCCGTCCCGCTCACCTACGCCATGACCGGGACCCAGGCCCCCGACGGTTGGCGGCCGCGCCCGGTCGTGGTCATCAAGGTCGACAACACCACCGACGGACGGCCGCAGTTGGGGGTGGATTCCGCAGATCTGGTCATCGAAGAGCCGGTGGAGGGCGGCCTCACCCGCCTGGCCACCTTCTTCGAGTCCGAACTGCCCGAGACCGTCGGGCCGGTGCGGTCCGTGCGGATCAGTGACATCGGCCTGGTTGACCCGGTCCGGGCCACCGTCGTGGCCAGCGGCGGTGCGCCCGACAGTCTCGCCGCGTTCGAGAAGGCCGGGGTCACCCTGGTGACGGAAGGGTCCCCGGCGCTCGGGCGCGACTCGACTCGCCCCGCCCCGTACAACCTGTTCGCCGATCCCAGCAAGATCGACAGGCTGGTCAAGGGAACCGTCCCGCCGAAGCCGTACTTCGACTTCGGCACCCCGGACCTGGCCCAGGGTGCCCGTGCCGAGCGCGTCACGCTGACCTTCTCGCCGAGCCGGTCCGAGACGTGGCAGGCGGCCAAGAAGGGGTGGCGCAGCAGCGACACCGGCTATGCGGCGGACACTATCGTGGTCCTCACCGTGAAGACCCGGGACACCGGCGAACGAGATGCCGCCGGCTCCCCCATCCCCGAGGTCATCTCCACCGGACGAGGCGCCGGATTCCTGCTGACCGAGGGGCAGGTGCATCAGATCCGCTGGTCGAAGCGAACGCCCTCAGCGGCCTGGCGATTCACCACGCCGGCCGGTCTGTCTGTGCCGATCCCGCCCGGGCGGACCTGGGTGGCGCTGATGGAACAGACCGGTCAGGTCGATTTCGACTGAACATCCTGGCGGGCGATGGCCGCCAGGCGGGCGTTGTAGGCGGCTAGTTCTGCGTCGCCATCGCGGTCGGCCTGACGGTCGTGCCGTTTGGCCGCTCGATCGTCACTCCGGGCCCACTGGATCGCCACCACGATCATGACGACGATGGTGGGGATCTCGCCGATGCCCCAGGCGATGCCGCCGCCGTCGGCGGAGTCCTTGACCGCGTCGGTCAACCACGGTGGCTGCACGCCGGCGAACCACTCGGCTCCCAGCGGCTGCTGCGACATCATGATCGCGACGGCGAAGAACGCATGCAGGGAGATGAACACCAGCAGCAGAATCAGTCGCGCCCAGGCGGGGACCTGCCGAGGGCCCGGGTCAAGCCCCAGCACCACCCAGTAGAAGAGGAACCCGGCCAGCAGGAAGTGGAATCCCATCAGCACGTGGCCAAGATGCGATCCCATCGCAGCGCCGAACAGTGGTGTGAAGTACAGGCCGAACAGGCCCACCGTCCCCACGGCCAACACGTACAGCGGGTGGGTGACGAACCGCGACAGCGGGGTGTGCAGCCCCCACAACACCCACTCGCGCGGACCCTTGTCGGGTCCCGGCGACGTGCGGAAGGCGCGCAGCGCCAACATGACAGGCATGCCCAACACCAGGAAGATGGGGACCACCATGGACAGCATCATGTGCTGCACCATGTGCCACTCCACCGACATCCGCGCGTAGCCGGCGATGCCGGAACACGTCGCCCAGATCAGGACCGCCACGCCGATGTACCACGAGATGGTGCGGCCCCAGGGCCAGTGCACACCTCGACGCCGGGTGCGCCAGACCCCCCAGCCGTAACCCAGGGCCAATACTGCGCCCAGCACGAGGAACACGGCATCCGGGTACCAACCGATCGCGACCGATCCCACCGTCGGAGCCTCGGGGAACGGGAATCCGAGCAGTTCTTCCGCGGGTGAGGGCAGCGGGACGTCGACGCGTGGGTAGGCGGTGATCGTCATACTGACCGCGACCCCGATGGTGACGGCCAAGAGGAGACCCTCGACGAGCAGCCAGCGGAGCACTGGACCGCGCGCCCCTGCATCGTTCATCGCCGTGCGGCGCGCGTTCCAGGCCACGACCGCGATCACCGCCAGCAAGGCGACCTTCAGCAGGACCAGGATGCCGTAGGGAGTCGTCAGCAGTTCCGCCGGCTGTTCCAGACGGGTGTACGCGTTCGCAACCCCACTTGCGGCCAGGATCACAACGGCGCCGGTGGCGAGGATGGAGAAGCGTCCGATGGCCACTGTGACGCCCGAATCCCCGCGCAAGGCGTGGCGGGTCACGGCCACCAGACCACCCACCCAGAAAGCCGCGGCCAGGGCGTGCAAAGCACCTGCGGCCAACGCCAGGGAATGGTCCCCCAGGGATGTCCCGTGCGCCATCAACGGAGGCCCGATCAATGCGATGGCGGCGATGCCGACCAGTACCGATGCGGCGCCGGAGCGGGCCGTGAGGGCAGCCGCGGCGGCGACGATCAGCGCCAGGATGGCCGTGACCAGGTAGGCCACGTTCTGCGGGATCTCGAAGGCGTAGGTGAAGAACACCGCCGGATCGAGTGCTTCACCCAGGGGGAGGCCCACCACCGTCGCGAGGGTGAACACCAACGTCGTGAGGGCAGCCAGCGACCAGACGAAGGCGGCCCCTGCGGCGAACACCAGATCGGCGCGTCCTGGGCGCGAGACGACCGAACGGTCCGCCCCCGGCATGAGAAAGGCGGCCGAGATCAGGAAACCGAGGGTGAGGGTCCCCGTGATCACAGTCGTCGCTTTGGCCAGCGGCAGACCCCAGCCCACCAAGGCGCCCGGGTCGGGCAGCCCATCGGTCGCGGGTTCATAAGCGGCACCGCCCAGGGAGAGGCCGATCAGAAGACCCGCGAGCGCCGCCAGAGCACCGACGGCAGCGGGCCACAGCACCGGGCGCGGCGCCGTGGTCGGCTTCGCCGGGCGGCGGGTGTCGCTGGTGGTGGTCATCGTGCTCCCGGAACGGCATGGAGTGCACTGCAAGGGTAATCCGAACACCGCGGGGCGAGTGCCGCCGGAGCGCGCACCCCCTCCGGGGTGAACGCCGCCGGAGCGCCCACCTTCCGCGGGTGACTAGCCGCCGGAGCGCCCACCTCCGCGGGGTGACTAGCCGCCGCAGCGCTCACCCTCCGCGGGGTGAGTAGCCGCCGCAGCGCCCCCCTTCCGCGGGGTGAGTAGCCGCCGGAGGCGGCGTATCGAAGCCCACTGGGTCGTCGATGCTGGCCCCTGGTTGGTCTCGCTGCGCCGGGGTGGGGGTGGGGATCGATCCGGCGGCTCTTGGAGTAGATGTCGCCGCCCTGCGGGCGGCGCGGTGTTGATCAGTGCTGCGCCT
>WBZT01002479.1_pt1 | contig 12788 bp, 14 predicted proteins | sample 5204241 | NCBI WGS metagenome assembly WBZT01 (sample SAMN12344358, study PRJNA552823) | activated sludge metagenome | biome: Activated sludge suspended growth; feature: Nitrification reactor; material: Wastewater; isolation source: activated sludge from nitrification reactor of wastewater... | reverse complement strand
TCCTCACACTCGACTCTCCTCCGCTGGCGAGGGTCGTGGTGAGTCGCTGATGTGACTTCCACGCCAAGGAGCAACGGCATGCCGCGTACCGCATTGTTACGAGACTGGGTTCAAACGCTTTTCGAAGCACAATTCCCGGTCGATGAAATCCGCATCGAACCCGCCTCGGTCGACGCCAGCTTCCGGCGCTATTTTCGCATTACCCTGCCGGATCAGCGCACGCGGATCGTCATGGACGCACCGCCCGAAAAGGAGGACTGCCATCCCTTCGTAAACATTGCATCGCTGTTTCATGAGGCGGGTGTGCATGTCCCCCAAATCATCGCCCAGGATCTTGCACAGGGTTTTCTGCTGCTCTCCGACCTCGGCGGCACCACCTACCTGAGTGCCCTTCAGGACAGAAGGACAGCGCCTCAACTCTATCGCGACGCCAACCGCGCGCTCGTGGCGATTCAGCAAACCAGCCGCCCCGGCATCCTTCCCGACTATGACCGCAGCCTGCTGGAACGTGAACTCGCACTCTTCCCCGACTGGTACCTGGGACAGCACCTTGGCCTGAGGCCGGATGCCAAAATGCAGAACACACTCGACGCGGTTTTTGCCGCGCTGCTCGCCAACAACCTCAAGCAGCCACAGGTTTTCGTCCACCGCGACTACCATTCGCGCAATCTGATGGCCATTGACGGCAGCTTCCCGGCCAACCCCGGCATCCTGGACTTCCAGGATGCCGTCTATGGTCCAGTGACCTACGATCTCGTCTCGCTCTATCGCGACGCCTACATTGAGTGGCCGGAAGACCAGGAACTCGATTTCCTGATCCGCTATTGGGAAACCGCGCGCCAGGTCGGGCTGCCAGTGCACGTCGACTTCCATGATTTCTACCGTGACTACGAATGGATGGGCGCGCAGCGCCAACTCAAGGTGCTGGGCATTTTCGCCCGCCTCTGCCACCGCGACGGCAAGCAGGATTACCTCAAGGACATGCCTCTGGTGATGCGCTATCTGCGCCGGACCTGCGAGCGCTACCAGGAATTGCGACCGCTTGCGCACCTTCTCGATGCCCTCGATCAGCAACCGGCCGAAGTCGCTTACACTTTCTGATGAAAGCCATGATTCTCGCTGCCGGTCGCGGCGAGCGCCTGCGACCACTCACCGATACGACGCCCAAACCCCTGCTGCATGCCGGTGGCAAGGCGCTGATCGTCTGGCACCTGCAGCGCCTGGCGGCAGCCGGCTGGCGCGAAGTCGTGATCAACCACGCCCACCTGGGCGAGCAGATCGAAGCAGCCCTCGGCGACGGCCGCGCCTTTGGCCTCCACATCGCCTACTCGCGCGAACCCATCGGTGCCCTGGAGACTGCCGGCGGCATCGCCACCGCTTTACCCCTGCTGGGTGAACAGCCTTTTCTGGTGGTCAACGGCGACATCTGGTGTGACTGGGATTTCGCGCGGGCGCACCTGGCGGCGCAAGCGCTCGACCGGCGCCGCGCCCACCTGCTGCTGGTCGACAACCCGCCGCACCATCCCGCTGGCGATTTCCGCCTTGCCGGCGAGACCTTGCTCAGTGCCGCGGACACGCCCAGCGAGGCCCTGACCTACGCCGGCATCGGTGTCTTCTGGCCGGATTTCTTCGCGTCTGTCCCCGCTGGCATGGTGATGAAACTGCGTCCGCTGCTTGATGAAGGCATTGCCCAGGGAATCATCAGTGGTGAACGACACCACGGACGCTGGGTCGACGTTGGTACCCCCGAACGCCTCGCCGCACTCGATATGGAGCTTGCAGGAGCACCTCATGCATCACCCGCCTTACTCTGAACGCCGCCAGCGGGTTCTCGCTTGCCTCGGTGACGGCGTCGCGGTCATCCCCACCGCCCCCGAGCGCCTGCGCAACCGCGACGCACATTACCCCTATCGTTTCGACAGCTATTTCTGGTATCTGAGCGGCTTTCCCGAGCCTGAAGCAGCGATCGTTCTGGTCGGCGGCAAGGACGCCCGGGCCATCCTCTTCTGTCGCGAAAAAGACGATGCGCGCGAAATCTGGGATGGCTTCCGCTACGGACCATCCACCGCAGCCGAAGCCTTCGACTTTTCCGAAGCCTATCCGATGGCCAGTCTCGAACAAAAACTGCCCGAGTTGATCGCCAACCGTAGCGTGCTCTGGCACTCGCTCGGCCACGACGCCGATTGGGACCGCCGGATTGCCGGCGCGCTGAATGCCGTGCGCGCCGAAAGTCGCAGCGGCACGCGAGCCCCCGGCGAAATCCGCGACCTGCACAGCTTGCTCGACCGGATGCGGCTGACCAAGGACGCGCACGAGATCGACTGCATGCGCCGCGCCGCCGACATCGCTTCTGCCGGTCATGCTTGTGCCATGCGCGCCTGCCGGCCGGGCATGGCCGAATACGAACTTGAAGCCGAACTGAGCTACGAATTCCGCCGCCGCGGCGCCGACGGGCACGCCTACACCCCGATCGTCGCTGGTGGAGCCAATGCCTGCATCCTCCACTATATTGAAAACAACCGCTTGCTAGCCGCGCATTCGCTGGTCCTGATCGATGCCGGTTGCGAGCTTTCCGGTTACGCTTCTGACATCACCCGGACATTCCCGGTCAACGGTCGATTCAGTTCGGTGCAACGCGATGTATACGAAATCGTTCTTGCCGCCCAGCAGGCAGCGATTGCCGCAGTGCGCCCTGGGGTGTCGTTCATGGATTATCACCAGGCCGCTCTGCAAGTTCTCACACAAGGCCTGATCGACCTCAAGTTGATCACCGGCAGTGTCGACGACGCTATCGAGAGTGAAGCATACAAACCTTGGTACATGCATCGCACAGGCCATTGGCTGGGTCTTGACGTCCACGACGTCGGCGAGTACCGCAACGGAACCGCTGCAGATGACTGGGTGAGACTGACGCCGGGCATGACGCTGACCGTCGAACCCGGCCTATACTTTCGTCCCGGTGCCAATGTCCCGCCAGCACTGCATGGCATCGGCGTGCGCATTGAAGACGATCTGCTGCTGACCGCCGACGGCTGCATGGTCTACAGCAGCGCACCCAAAACGGTCGCCGAAATCGAGGAAGTGATGCGCCATGACTGAACCCCTCGATACGGTCGACATTGCCATCGTCGGTGCCGGCCCGGTCGGCATGGCGCTGGCGCTGGCGCTGGCCGGTAGCCCGTTCAGGGTATTGCTGATCGACAGCCGCCAGCGCGGCACCTGGACCAGTGATCCACGGGCGCTAGCACTGTCGTACGGGACCCGACAGCTTCTCGAAAGCCTCGGCGCATGGAATGTCGACGCCGGAACATCCATCGAAACCATCCATGTCTCGCAACGTGGCGGCTTTGGCCGCACGCTCATCGACGCCGCGGATTACAACATTCCGGCGCTGGGTTACGTGCTGCGTTACCGTGATCTTGCGGCCAGCCTGGATGCCCGCATCGAGGCTTCGCAACGGCTGAACGGCCATGAGGTCGTCGCCATCCGTCTCGGCAGCGAGGCCGCCGAGATCATGCTCACGGGCGGCGGCGGTGACACGCACCGCATCTTGACACGTCTGGTCGTCCATGCCGAGGGCACTCCCGCCAACGATGCCGGCGTCAGGGTGTACGATTACGGCCAGCACGCCGTCGTCACCGAAGTCCGCCCGCTCGCTGCGCACGCTCGTCAGGCATGGGAACGTTTCACCCCTGACGGCCCTCTCGCCTTGCTGCCCCTGGGTCCGGATTACGCGGTGGTATTCTGCGTGTCGTCGGCACAGGCCAACGGGCTGCTGCAGCTCGACGAAGAACACTTTCTCGCCGCCCTGCGTACCTCCTTCGGCGGTCGCGTCGATTTCGTCGGCTGTGGCCCACGCGCCAGTTTTCCGCTCGCACTGCGCATCCGCCAACAACTCAGCACTCCCCGGCAGGTGTGGATCGGCAATGCTGCGCAAAGTCTGCACCCGGTCTCCGGGCAAGGTTTCAACCTCGGCCTGCGCGACGCCTGGGAACTGGCCGAAATACTGCGCACGCGCGCCTGCAGCGACGCCGGTGAAGCGGCCACCCTGGCCGCCTACACTCGACGCCGGCGCATCGACCGTAGCGGCAGCATGGCGTTTACCGATGGCCTGGTGCGCGTCTTTTCCAACGATCTGGCACCGCTGCGGGCCGCTCGCGGATTGAGTCTGCTGGCCCTCGACCTGCTGCCGCCGCTACGCCACTTCGTCGCCCGCCGCATGATCTGGGGAGCCAGGGCCTGGCCTTGAACACGCGACGCCGGTCCACAGGCCGCCGATCTGGCAGCCGCGCCATCCAGTGCCTGCAGCCAACCAGCAGCAGGACTGCCGGCGTATTTCGCTTTGTTGTCGATTCGGCTAGACTTCGCTGCTTTCCAGCCACAGGCTGACGCGATGCTGACGACCATTCAATCCCCTTTCTGACGGTGCCATGCAGCGAACCAACAAGACAATCCAACTGATCGAATTCAAGGGCACCACACTGCCAGTCGTCGTCGTCACTCTGCGCTCCCTGCAGCCTGAAGCATTGGCCGAGGCGGCCAGCCGGCTATTCGGTGACGACGACTTTTTCGACGGGGATGCCGCTTTGCTCGATCTGGCACAACTCGCCGATGTGCCCGAAGCCGACTGGCGACGCGTCAAACAGGTGCTGAAAACGCACGGCCTGAACGTCATCGGCGTACGCGGCGGCAGTGAGGAGCTCCGCTACAGCGCGGCCTTCGCCGGCTTGCCGACCTACGCGACCAGCACACGTCCGGTTGCTGCGAACGACGAATCAGCACCCCCAGCGACAGTCGCCGAATCCGCGCCCAAGGCAGTATCGCCACCGACGCCCGCGGCCGTGAGCGCGCCGACACTGTTCATCGACCGGCCATTGCGTTCAGGACAGCAGGTCTATGCACGCGGCGGCGACCTGGTGATTCTGGCGGCGGTCAATGCCGGCGCCGAAGTCATTGCCGACGGCCACATTCACATTTACGCACCCCTGCATGGTCGCGCACTCGCCGGGGCCAGCGGCGCTGCCGGAGCCCGAATCTTCTGCACCCGCTTCGATGCCGAACTGGTCTCGGTCGCCGGGCTGTACCGAACCTTCGATGGGGGAGTTCCGGTCGAACTGGCCGATAAACCGGTGCAGATCAGGCTCTCGAAAAAACCCGCCGAGGAGGCAAGCACTTTGCTCGTCGAAGCCTTGCGCATCGACTAGCGACGATGGCGCGTGTGGACGGGCATCAGCGAATAGCCGAGTCAATCAACAGAAGACCCATTCTGCGGGTAGAATCTCTTCTTTCATTTGCGGGGAATAATCCGTGACACGTATCGTCGTCGTAACCTCCGGCAAGGGTGGAGTCGGCAAGACTACCACCAGCGCCAGCTTCGCTTCGGGTCTCGCCCTGCGGGGATACAAGACTGCCGTGATCGATTTTGACGTCGGTCTGCGTAATCTCGATCTGATCATGGGTTGTGAACGCCGCGTCGTCTATGACCTGGTCAATGTCCTCAACGGCGAATCGACACTCACCCAGGCCCTGATCAAGGACAAGCATTGCAACAACGGCAATCTTTTCGTGCTGCCGGCGTCGCAGACCCGCGACAAGGGCGCGCTGACCGAAGAAGGGGTGGAAAAGGTTCTCAAGGAACTCGAGCACATGGGCTTCGATTACGTCGTCTGTGATTCACCGGCAGGGATCGAGCATGGTGCGGTGATGGCGCTGACCTTTGCCGACGAAGCATTGGTCGTCAGCAACCCGGAGGTCTCCTCGGTGCGCGACTCCGACCGCATCCTCGGCATCATCCAGGCCAAATCGCGGCGCGCTCTGCTCGGTGGCGAACCCGTCAAGGAACACCTGCTGATCACTCGCTACTCACCCAAGCGTGTCATGGAAGGTGAAATGCTGTCGTTCAAGGATGTCCAGGAAATCCTGCGCGTGCCGATCATCGGCGTCATTCCCGAGTCCGAAGCCGTGCTCCAGTCATCGAACTCGGGGACCCCGGTGATCCATCTGACGGAAACCGACGTCGCCGGAGCCTATCTCGACGTGGTGGGTCGCTTTCTCGGCGAAACCATTCCCCTGCGCTTCGTCGACTATGAAAAGCCAGGCCTCTTCAAGAGACTGTTCGGGGGTAGATGAGCATGTCCCTGTTTTCCCTGATCTTCGGCAGCAAACCCAAGTCGGCAGCGATTGCCAGGGAACGCCTGCAGCTGATCATTGCCCACGAGCGCAATGGCAGCATCAGCACGCCCGATTTCATGCCGGCCTTGCGGGAGGAGCTGATGTCGGTCATCGCGAAGTACGTGTCGGTCAACCCTGAGGACATCAAGGTGTCGCTGGAGAAACAGGGAAACTTCGAGGTGCTGGAGGTCAACATCGTCATGCCGGAAGGCGGCAGGAAACCCTGACCGCTGGCTTGCGACAATCGGCTGCAAATTGACGAGAATCAAGGGCTGCATTGCAGGCATGCCTATACTGCGTACTTCGCTCGACGAGGTCGCGTATGTCACGCCAGAGAATCCCCCAACTGATTTGTCCCGCCGGCAGCCTGCCGGCGCTCAAGGCGGCGGTTGACCACGGCGCCGACGCCGTCTATCTCGGCTATCGCAACGACACCAACGCGCGTAATTTTGCCGGCCTCAATTTCGATCCAAAGGCGATGGTCGAAGGTATCCGTTACGCGCATTCGCAAGGCCGCGGGGTGCTGATGGCGATCAACACGTTTGCCCAACCCGGACGCACCGCCGACTGGCAATACGCCGTCGATGGCGCTGCCGAACTCGGCGTCGATGCGGTGATCCTGGCCGACGTCGGACTGCTCGACTACGCCAGCCGGCGCCACCCCGACCTGCGCCTGCACCTCTCGGTGCAGGGCTCGGCAACCAACTACGAGGCGATCAATTTTGCTCACCGCGAGTTTGCTATCCGGCGCGCGGTGCTGCCACGCGTGCTGACGCTGGCACAAGTCGAGACGGTGATCGACAACACGCCAGTGGAGATCGAGGTATTCGGATTCGGCAGCCTGTGCGTGATGAACGAAGGACGTTGCTGGCTGTCTTCGTACGCGACCGGTGAATCGCCGAATACCGTCGGCGCATGTTCGCCAGCCAAGTATGTGCAGTGGGACCGGTCGCCGGGACAGATGACGACCCGCCTGAACGGTATTCTGATCGATAGCTTCGGCGACCACGAGGCGGCAGGCTACCCAACGCTGTGCAAGGGGCGTTTCGAGGTGGACGGCGAAACCTACTACGCGCTCGAAGAACCGACCAGCCTCAATGTCCTGGAAGTCCTGCCGAAGATCGCCAACATCGGCGTCGCAGCGATCAAGGTCGAGGGGCGGCAGCGCAGCCCGGCCTATGTCGCACAGGTCACACGCACCCTGCGTGCTGCGCTCGATGAACTTGCCAGGAACGCGCAACGCTTCCACGTCAAGTCGGCGTGGCAGGCTGAACTGGCGCGTGTCGCCGAAGGCAGCCAGGTGACGCTCGGCGCCTATAACCGTCCGTGGCGCTAGGAGGACGGATGAAACTCGCTCTTGGACCACTGCTCTTCTTCTGGCCGAAACATGAGGTTTTCGATTTCTATGCCGAGATGGCGCAGAATCCGGCGATCGACATCGTCTATCTCGGCGAGGTGGTCTGCTCGCGCCGCCAGCAGCTTCGCGTCACTGACTGGCTGGGCCTGGCGCGCGACCTGAGCGACGCCGGCAAAGAGGTGGTCATCTCCGCGCAAGCGCTGCTCGAATCGGAAAGCGATCTGAAGGCACTGCGTCGCCTGCTTGACGGACTCGGCGAAATCCCCGGTTGCCAGTTCGAGGCCAACGACCTCGGGGCGATAAACCTTGCCGCCGGCCGTCCTTTTATCGCTGGCCCCCATCTGAATATCTATAACGAAGCAGCGCTGGCCACCTTTGCCCGCTACGGCATGCGCCGCTGGCTGCCACCCCTGGAGGGCAGCCAGCGGCTGATCGAAGCGCTGCATCATAGTCGCCCGGCTGGTGTCGAGACCGAGGTCTTCGTTTTCGGCAAGCTGCCGCTGGCCTTCTCGGCGCGCTGTTTCACCGCGCGTCGCTACAATCTCAACAAGGACGACTGCCAGTTCAAGTGTCTCGACCATCCCGAAGGAATCACCCTGCGCACCCGTGAGGGACAACCGTTCCTGGCCATCAACGGCATTCAGACCATGTCGGCACAGACCTACAACCTGTTGGCGCAGGTCCCCGAACTGCTGCGCATGGGCATCGAAGTGATCCGTATCAGTCCGCAACCGCAGGCCATGGCTGCGGTCATTAGTGCTTTCGACGCTGCACGCCAGGCATTGGCGGTCGAAACCAGTTCCGTCGGCTGGGCCAGCGAAGGATTGGTCAACGGTTACTGGTTCGGCAAGCCCGGCATCGTGCAGCACCCGCAGGCTACCGTCACGACACGGCAAGGAACTGTTCAATGAGCCATAGTTTTTCGATTCCCCGTTTCAGACTGCCGATCCTGGTTTCGGCGATCGGCTCGCATCTGCCACAATGGCCACACTCGCTGGCACTGGCAGCAGCGCTCAACGCGGCCGCCAAGCTGGGGTTGCTTCCGGCAGACAGTCTGGAGTTGCTCGAAGGACGTTGCTTTGTCATTGAAGTGCTGGACGCCGGTGGACAGGCGTCGTTCAGCTATCGCGAGGGCATTTTCCGACCGCTGTTCAAAGTTCCGGAAGTCCCGGATCTGTGCTTTCGCGCCAACCTTTCGGCTTTTCTGCAACTGCTGGTTCGCCAGGAAGACCCGGACACGCTATTCTTCAACCGTGAGCTGTCGATCGTTGGCGACACCGAACTCGGCCTGCTGGTCAAGAACATGCTTGACGCCGTCGAGTGGCCGCTACTGACGAAAGCACCGATTTTCCGCCACTGATCCAGCGCAAACCGAGCCGCGCCGAAGCCGGCCATGCGAACGCCACGGCCAGCGTTGCCGGCCCGTCGCGTGCTCGTCGATGGCGTGGCCTGCGCAATGGGCGCCGGCCTGTTGTGGGGACTGGTGTTCGTCGTCCCCCTGATGCTTCCCGACTATCCGCCGGCCATGCTCTCTTTCGGTCGCTACCTCGGTTTCGGAGTCATCGCGCTACTGCTTGCCTGGGCCGACCTGCCACGCCTGCAACAATTACAGCGACAGGACTGGCTGATGGCTGGCGAACTGGCGCTGGTCGGCAACCTCCTCTACTATCTTTTTCTCTCGGCGGCGATCCAGCTCGCCGGCGCCCCTTTGCCGACGATGCTCATCGGCACGCTACCGATCGTCATTGCAATCGTCGCCAACTTTGGTGCGGAAGCTTTGCCCTGGCGTCGCCTGCTGCCCTCACTGGCAGTCATCGCAACGGGCATCGCGCTGGTGAACCGCCATGAGATGGCCCTGCTCGATGGGCAGCGCAGCCATCATGACCATCTCCTGGGGGCGCTGCTCGCGATCGCCGCGGTAGTAGCCTGGACCTGGTACCCAATCCGCAATTCCCGCTGGTTGCGCCAGCGACCAGCGCTCGCTTCCGGTACCTGGGCGATCGCCCAGGGTCTGGTGACGCTGCCGCTGGCAGTCATGGGCATGACTGTTGCCGGTCTGTACTTCCGTGAGCAAGGCGGCTTCGACTTCCCACTCGGACCACAGGCGCTACGCTATATCGGCCTGATGCTGACCCTGGGGCTGTGCGCATCGTGGCTCGGTACTCTGCTCTGGAATCGCGCCAGCAAACTGCTGCCGACCGCCCTTGCCGGCCAATTGATCGTTTTCGAAACGCTTGCCGCTTTTGCCTACGCCTTCATCTGGCGAGGCGCCTTTCCCGGCGACACGGCACTGATCGGTATCGCCTTGCTGATCGGTGGCGTGCTTCTCGGCGTGCGAGCCTTTCGTCCGGCCTGAGCGGTCATGAGTGGATGGTTCTTTCCTGGCCGACAGTCTTTCGACCATCAGGAACGCCAAGCAGACGCCAATGCGCGCCGCCATCAATCGCTACTGCCCGTCCCACGGCTGCTGGACAGTTCGGACAATTTGGCGGTATCCACCAGCAGGTCTTCTCCCTCCCGAGTCAATACCCCCTTGGTTTGCAGCACCTGAAAAGTGCGTGTGACCGTTTCACGAGTCAGACTGACCATGATGGCGATCTCCTGGTGCGTCGGTGCCTTGAGAATGCGCCGGTTGCCGTCACTACCCATGGTCAGGAGTTCCAGATGTGCACAGATGCGTTGCAAGGGATTGTTCAAACCCAGAATCTGGCGATGGTTCACCTGGATGCGCACTCTTTGTGCCAAGCGCCGACACAGGGCCTCGGCCATCGAAGGCGTCGAGAACAGCAAAGGACGAATCTCGGCGCCCGGGACGAACACTACCTGGGATGCGCTATTGGAGATCACCAGTTCCGGCTGCGTCTGACCGTCGATCAGGGCCAATTCCGCAAAATAGTCGCCTGGATCGATGAAATAGAGGCCGACTTCCCTCCCGTCGAGGGTAAAGTCGATCGCCTGCAGGCGACCATTGACCAGAAAACACAGGTTACGGGGGGCACTGGATTTCGGCAGCACCACCTCCCGTTTGGCAAAGGTCTGGGTACTGGCCTGACCGGCAAGCCATTCCAACTGATCTGCGGGAAGCGAGTTAAGTAGCGGAAATTGCTGCAAAAGAAGAGGATGTACAGCCATGACGGGGATTATATCGCTTGTCTTTGCCCGCTGCCGGCATTCAGCAATTCCAAATTTAAGCCCGTCATGAATCAGATTCCCTGCGCTCCTCAGATCCGTTACCTGCTGGATCCGGTTTCTCCCGAGCACGTCACGCCGCTGTTGATGGAGATGGGGGAAGCGCCCCACCGATTGGGCGGGTTGGCAAATCACCGCATGCTCACCGGAGGCTTCGCAGTGGCCCTGGATGGGGTGGAATACATCTCCTCGTCGGCGATTTCCTGTCCGAATGGCTCCACGCGCACGCAGGCCAACGGCCAGACGCGCCATTTCCATGTCGCCCTCACCCCGGTCCTGATCGCGCCGGGGCAGGAGTCGGTTTTTCCGCTGTCCCCCGTGTTCGTCACTCCGCAGGATGGGCACCGCAAGCAGGACTGCAAACAGCGGCCAGTGGGCGCTGGTTGCAGCAGGGGGCGCTGCGTATAGCGCCAGCGCCCTGGGGCGCGACCTTCCTGGACGATGACCTTTACTGTCACCGGCCGTTCTGCGAAGAGGTGCGGGCACCGGGCTGCCACTTCCTCTGCGTCTGCCTGCCCCAGTCGAACGCCACCCTTGACGAACGGGTCATAGATGATTTTGTCATAGAGAAGGACTCGCGGCAAACCGGACCAGGCCGTAAACGCGCCGACGTGTGACCGCGCAGGAAGTTCTCCATTCGGGCGTCGAGATAGAAGCGCAGAAAGATGCGCCGCGACCAGGAGAGGATCCTGACAAAGGTCATCAGCGACCGGCGGGCGCGGCCGATCTGGAGATGACCGAAATGTGCCCAGTCGACCTGTCCCTGTTCGCCTGGGAGAGTGTGCAGGCGCAGATAGATAGGCTTCGCTGAACGGCCGTGGTCGGTGCAGCGAGACGGCGGAAGTGATCGGGGCCACCGTGGTAACCCCGCTCGCGCACCATCGCGTACAGGTGGCTGACCGTGAGGTTCGGAAACCTCCCCAGAGTCTCAAGAATGAAAGGCAGGTAGGAATCAACCCACGAGTGGCGTTGAACCGGGCCTCTGTCCGGGGGTAGCCGGCTTGCGCCAGGACGCGGCGTACCGTGCCGTGGTACACGTGCAGTTGGCGGGTGAGGGTTCCGTTTCGCCATTTCTTCTATTTAGCTGTTCGCCACCACGGCTGGCCAGCAATTGGGACTAGGTTCTGTTGACCCATCACCGCAGCCAGATGAGGGTGGAGGCGAAGCGCAGCATGCCCATGTAGTTGCGGGAGGTTTTTTCATGGCGTGAGAAAATCCTCCGGTAATGTTGGATTGGATTGAAGAAGCACTCGATCAGGTGGCGCTCCTTGGAAACGAACCCATCGACCTCGCGGAGTTTGGTGCGGTGGCTGCGGGGTGGGATGACCGCGTCCCTGTCGCGCGCCTCGATGGCCCGGACGAAGGCGTCGCTGTCGTAGCCCTTGTCGCCGATGAGCGCCTGAGCACCCTCTGGAGTCAGTGCCAGCAGAGACTGGGTAACGTCATGGACTTGGCTGCCCGTCAGCACGAAGTCGAGGGGGTTGCCCAGACCGTCGGTGATGGTGGGAATCCTGGTGCCAAACCCACCCCACGAACGGCCCGGCGCCTCGGCCTGCGCGCTGCTTTCCGCTGCCCCGGCCGCGCAGGGATGGGCGCGGATGCCGGTGGAGTCGATCAGGATGCTCTGCCAATCAGGCAGATGGGAACACCCCTTAGGCAGCGCCTCCCAGACGCCATGGCGGCACCCGCGGGAGAAGCGCTTGAAAACCGGGTTCACTGGCCATAGGCGGCAGGCAGTAAGCGCCAGGGCGCCCCCGACCGCAGCACCCACAAGACCGCCACCAGGAAGACCCGGCAGGCGGGTTCCGAGGCCATGCAGACAGGCTTGTGGGCCACACCAGTATCGGGTAGATCGCCCCCCATTCTTCGTCGCTGATTTCGAGCCGGTTCACCATCGCCCAAAGGCTCTAACCCTCGCAGTAGACGGGGCTTGTGTCAACAGAACCTAGGGCGTGTCGTCAATTAGGGGATTCACAAAGCTAAGCATATGTGATTCATAGAAAGTCAGCCTGATGGAGGGGCCGACCGATGACGCGACGCTATGCCTTGAGAGACGACCAATGGGAAAAAA
>WBZT01002478.1_pt1 | contig 12791 bp, 14 predicted proteins | sample 5204241 | NCBI WGS metagenome assembly WBZT01 (sample SAMN12344358, study PRJNA552823) | activated sludge metagenome | biome: Activated sludge suspended growth; feature: Nitrification reactor; material: Wastewater; isolation source: activated sludge from nitrification reactor of wastewater... | reverse complement strand
AAGAACGGGCTGCTGTTGAAGAGGGCGCTGTAGGTAGTGACAGCGATCGCCTCACCAGACTCGTACTCGGATGCCTTGGAGGGATCGAACTCGCGCTTGGGACCAGCGAGACCGTGGAGCTTGAGGCCGTACTTCGAGGTCGCGTTTGCGACGACCTGATTGACGAGCTGGCGGGTGGGACAGAGATAAACTGCCCGCTCCTTGAACTTGCGCCGCCGCCACTCCGCGATCAGCAAGCCCACCAGCGTCTTGCCGCTTCCGGTGGGAAGCTGGATCGCCACGTCCTCCTGGTCCACGGCCAACCGCGAGTACTCCCGAAGCACATCCGCTTGTTGCGAGAGAAGACCTTGAATGGTCCTTCCTCGAAGATCGCGAAAGAGCGCCTCAGGGTCTTCGGGCGCCCTGGGTTCCCCGGTGATTGTCTTGAAGGCCACGCGAACCCCCAACAACCAGACAGAATCTGTCGATACAAGGATGACCTGTGCTCTCACCTTGTACTACGTCACCGAGCATCATAGCGCCGTGGCTTTGGTTGTTCGAGCCGAGAAGCGCCCTGCGGCACCCGCTGTCGCCGGCCCGGCGCCGCTGTCGTGTGAGGGCACTAGTCGGGGATCTTGGGCACGGGAAACACGCGGGTGGCTGTGAGCCTCCATTCTGGAGCGCCGAAGACCTCTGCCAACTCGACACTATTCTCGACCTGGGTGGGTCCCCTGGTGCGGGACATTGTGGCCGCCGCGCACCCTACTGGCCGCCGGCCTGCACATCGTCCGCACACTGCACTCGTTGCGGCGGCCCGTGACGAACTCGTAGGTCTTGCGGACCCGGCCAGCAACCGACTTCTCGGACATCATCCTTCCAAAGCGCTAGAATGCCAGTTGTCCATCAAGCTCTGGGAACTCCAGCTTGGGCAAAGAGGTGCGAGCGATGAAAGACGAGCGGTTTGACCAACTCCGCCAGCTTCGCAACCGGCTTGCCCACGGTCTGATTCAAGTCCATGACGCTGAGTTCACGAAGCAGCTCGCGGCCCTTGGTATCTCGCTACCCCAGGACCAGCTTGACCAGTTCGGGCACGAACTCTTGGGAGCCTTCTCGGCCGGGACCGGCGGTCACGTAGTCCCACGGGCGCTCGTGCAGGTAGCACAGGAGCTCCTCGCCGGTCGCCAGATCAAGACGCTTTGCGACCCATGTGCGGGCTCGGGGCTCCTTGTATCGGCCGTCGGGCGAGCGGTTGGCGCCTCAATGGTACTGGCCTTCACAGAGCGCGGCCGGGCCCCGCTATACGCCCAGGCCCTCTCGCCTGAGGTCCACTGGATCTCGGGGACTCTCGTCGAGTGTCTCGGGGGTCTTGCTTCGCCGCTTGATGCCGTTGTTTCCATCCCGCACTTTGGCGGCGCTACTGCGCGGCCTCTTCCCCTGACCCTCTCCGACAAGAGCACGCTCACCATCGCTGGCGACCAAGCTGACCAGATGGTGGCGCTTACCTCGGCCAGGCTCTCCCCTGATGGCCTTGGCCTCTTCGTGGTGACCCCGCGGTTCTTCTTCGCGAGGACCACCACGATGCGAGTGCTGGCAGCGCTCGGCCTCCACCCAGCAGTAGCCCTTGCGCTCCCGCCTAGCAGCTTCGCCCCGGAGACGACGATCCCCACCTATCTCTTGGTCGTCCGTCGCGGCCCAGGCGGGGAGATGTACGCCGCTCAGTTGCCAGGCGACTTCCAGGGCATCTCGGCCGCGGCCGCTGACGTGCGGGCCTTCCTGCGTGGGGAAGAAGCAACGCTTGGCTACAGAGTGGCGCCGGAGGACTTCCGAGGCATCGGGAACCTGCGCCTGGCACAGGAGTTCATGGCAGCCGAGGCCAAGTCCGGCCTGCCCTCAGTGACCCTCGATGCCCTCGCAGCCCAGATCACACTTGGCCGGCCGGCCACACCGTTTGCCCCGGCGGCAAACGCGCTCTACGTCCCTCTTCTTGGCACAAGCAATGTCCTTACCGGCCTCGATGAGCTCACGCTGAAGTCGCAGAACTACGCCCAGGTTGTTGTGAACCCTCAACTCTCTGACGCCCGTTTTGTCGCGCAGTTCTTGAACTCGGAGCTTGGGCGACTCTCACGCGAAGCCAACAAGTCCGGCGCCGTAATCCCGAAGCTCAACACCGCGGGGTTACGTGCTCTCCGAGTGGTTGTTCCTGCCAGGAAACTTCAGGCGAAGGCACTGGCGGTCACTTCAAAGCTCGAGGCGCAGCACAACACGCTGCTCGGCCTGAGCAATGAACTGGCCTCGTTGCGCCGCGCGTTGTGGACGCGCCCAGCCGCGGTCGAGGAGATCGCCTCGGAGTTAGACGCCTTCTCAGCTCGCCTCTCTCCCGTTGCCGCCACGCAGGCGGCGCAGACCCTTGAGCAGTGGGGCGAATCGCTCCCCTTCCCACTGGCTTCAATACTCCGGGCCTGGCAGGCAAGCCCGAGCCAGGACTACAAGACCCGCTACGAGCACCTGCTTCACTTCTTCGAGGCCACGGCGGAGTTCATCAGCATCGTCTTGCTGAGCGCATTTGCCGCAAACACCGACCTCCTCAACAAGCACCGCGAGAAGATCGCCGGGGCTTGGCAAAGTCAGCACCTGAGCGTCGAGCGCGCGACCTTTGGAACGTGGAAGGTAGTTGTCGAGTACTTGGGTAAACAGACCCGCGCCCTTCTGGGCGGGAGCGCGGAAGACCGTGCCCTCTGCGCCGAGCTCTTCGCAGACCCCAGTTGCGCACTGCCCCAGATGCTCGCCCGCACGGACATCGTCGGGGTGCTTTCGTCAGCCAACACGAAACGAAACGACTGGTCCGGGCATGGCCCGGTGGTTGGCGCCGATGAGGCGAGGCTGCGAAACGAGCAGCTTGTGACCGAACTGGAGCGGTTGCGCGCAATCATGGAGGAGGGCTGGGACGTTGTCGCTCTGCTTCAGTGCCTCCATGCACGACCCCGCCAGAGGAGCTGCGACAACGAGGTTGCACTTCTGACGGGCAGCAACGGCGAGTTCCTCAAGGAGACGCGGACTCTCTCCGTTCCACTGATGGTGGACCGCCTGTACCTCCACTCGCGTGAGTGCAACCGGGCGCTCGCGCTTCTGCCGCTGGTGCAGATGGGGCCGTCGCCAGAGTCCGCCCGCAATGCCTGCTACTTCTTCAACCGGGTTGACCGCGAGGGCCTACGCTTCATCTCGTACCACTACGCCGAGGGCCCGGAGCAGATGGACACATCGCCCGACGCTGCGCAGCTCGTCGCGTTCCTGGCGCATGGGGATCTCCCGCCGGCCTAATCTCGTGCTCTAGGCAGCCTCCTTCGCCCGAGCCCCGCAGCCAAGTGGGCACCCGGGCCGGCTGGCCACCGGCGTCCGCCACACCGCCGAGTCTAGCCGAAGCGTCTCTAGCCACTCCTGCTGACCTTGCTCCTTCGTTGGCGTCATGTGATCCCTCCGATTCCTCGCCGCAGCGGGCGCGGCGCGGTGCAACGGAGGCAGCTCCTTCGAACCAGACGGTTGCCCCGGCAGCCTGCATCAGCGCTCGTTGATGGTAAGCGTCGGGGTGTATCCGCCGTTGACCTTGTCCAGATCGTAGATGAGAAACGCCGGATGCGCCTTGTTTAGAACGTCATGACCGCACATCACGGCAATCGGGATCGGGACGGCCGGAATCAGGTGGATGACCTCGATCGGAGGGTGATCACGCTCCAAGGCGCCGAGCGCTTCGAGGTACGCGCGACGGAAGCCGACCAGGTCGGCGCGCGTGTTGAGGAACATCGGGTTGGGATCCTGCCCTTCGAGCGTCAGTTCGTACAGGTAGAAGTCGGCACCGATGTCGGGCGGCAAGTGTTCGAGACGAACGGTGCCGCTCAACGAGAGCAGGATCGCAACCTTCGTGCGATCGCTGCCCTGGCGCCGCTGCTGGAACTTGTACCGGACCTGCGCTCCGGCATCCTTCCAGCACCACGTCTTGGTGTCGCGGTGGAACTGGAAGAACTCCACCTGCAGCTTATCGCTGAGGCACGAGCCCAGGTACGCAAGGAGGGGAATCGGACCGAACGCGAAGACTGAGATATGGTGGGCGGGCTGGCCCTCAAGACGCTTCTCCTGCAAGGGCCGGAGCACGTTATCGATCCGTTGGGTCGCGAGCCGAAGGAACCCGGGATCGCGGTCATCGAACTCGGACACATCGATGAGGAAGCCGTGTCGGTCCTCCGGGAAGTTCGGTGCGACCGCAGCAAACACGTCTGGAGTCGGGATGGCGACCGGCTTGCCTCCAATCCTGGACTTCAGTTCAACGATGGTCGTCTTGCGCGTGGGGTTCGAGGACGTCACCAGTTCGACGCGCCGCTCGTGAGCATCCTTGAACTTCTCCAACACCGTGCGCGGGTAGCGGTCAGAGTGCCGGTCGATCTCCAGGTGGCACGTCGGGCACAACAGCATGAGGTTAGGCAGTGCGTTCACATCCGCTGGGCGTGAGCCTTCTCCGCCTCGGGGTCCACCTCTTGAAAAGGCGACGATGTGCGCCTTCTCTCCGAAGTTGTCGACTGTGAGCGTGAGCGGGTTTTCGAGGACTGGCTTGTTACAGCCGTCAAACTCGCATCGCCCGCCAGCACGCACGTACAGCACCAGCTCCACCAATCGAGGGATCCCGCGAACCAGCGTCACGGCGGACTTCGGGGAGGACGGTTTTGGTTTGAGCTTCGGGGTGCGCTTGGTCATTCGGCCCTCCACGTGGGCAGCGCTGGTGTCGCGGGATGCTCTCCCCCACCCAGCCACTCGCCGGTGATTCGCCACGTCTCATAGTGGTGCAACCAGAGCGACGCCCACGGGATCAAGGTGTCGGCGATGTACTGCTCCCTCGACCACGGGCCGGGAATGTTCAGGCAAAGGCTGCCGTCGGCGTAGCGATGGGGTATGTCCGCCTCGGCCCGCCGCTGGAGGAGCGGATCCATGACAAAGACCCGAGGCTGGTCCCAATCCGCGCAGCTGATCCTGATGGTGTAGACCGAACTCAATGCTGTCGGCTTCAACGTGCCCTCCCAGACGTACCGCCTACCCCGTCGGAGAAGCTGGAATCCCGGCCACCGGGCCATGATCATCGCCGACTGCTGGGCCGGCCGCAGGCGACGCGGTCCTGGCGGCCTACCTCTCGCCATAGAAGGTGTTCCTCCGGACAGCCGCGACGCCGGCGATCGGCGCGACTGAGAGGGCACCGGTCGAGCGGGATACCCCGAGACTGCCAGCCCGCCGACGCGGCTCGACGTGCTCGGCCGTCAAGCGCTTGAACGCCCGCCGAGTCACCGGTTCGCCGAACATCGCGCCCAGAGTGACCGCGACCGCCTCGATGTCAGCCGATCGCTGAATCTCCGCCCAGCGCTGGGAAATGTTGGCCATGCTGGCCGCGAAGAGCTGGTACGTGTGCGGTTCACGCTGCCACTGCTCGCTGAGCAGTTCGTTGGGCTGTGCTGGATTCACCACCTGCAACGGAACCCCCGGCTTGGCGGTCACGGCCGCGATGGCATCGATGATCTTGCCAAACGCGTCAGACGTCGATGCTGCACCCGAGTAGAAGTGGCCAGCGAGCGTCGTCAGCACGATTGAGCGCGGTGCAGCTTCCGCCAGCTTCTCGTACCGCACATCCCGCCAGCGCTTGAACAGCTGTACCGCGCGTTGCAGAGGCGTCTTCTGGCCGGCCGACTCGTGGTCGGGCAGTGGCTCGACCGCGCGTGTCCGCAGCGTTTTGAAGTAGAGCGCAGAGCGGCTCGCGAACCACGCGGCGTAGCCCTTGGGGTTGCTCTGCAACCAAGCCAGGAGCTCTCGATCGGGGATGAGTAGGTTGGTGCCGTTGGGAGGGGACATCGGACGGGCGGGAAGCACATCGAGGTGGAACTCGTTGGCGTACGTGAGGCGGATGCAGCGCTTCTTCCGCTCGATCATGCGCGAGTACTCGGGGTGATCTTTCAGACGCTGCTCAACCAGGTTCAGGACCACGAGCGGGGAGGCCTGCTTGAGCCCGAGGTCGAGTTCGCAGACGAGATCTACGTCGAACTCGTCGCCCGCAAGCGGGTGGTTGGTCGTGCCGGTCCGAAACGAGCCCTGCGAGTAAATCGACGGGCGCCAAGGCTGCAGCGGACTTCCAGAACCGCCAAGCCAGTCTCCGACAGCGTGGTATCGCTGTTCAGCTAGTTCGTGGAGGCTCGGAGGCAACTGGAGCTCCTCACAAACAAGCCCGAGGAGCGAGTCGACGTGGTCGGTCCGTGACGCAAACATAGGGTCCCCTTGCCTGAGCCGTTCTTCTAACGTACTTTTGTTTCACCGTCGTATCGTGACGCTATCCGAGCCTGTTTCACAAGTCAAGTTCGGTTTTACGAAGGGAGGAACCATGCGTCGGAAGCCCCTCGAGAGCCTTGGGGCCATGGTGCGCGAGCGCCGCGGTAAGCGAACTCTGCGAGAAGTAGCCGCAGAGATGGGTGTGGGGGCCGCAACACTCCTACGGGTTGAGAGCGGCAGGATTCCGGACGTCGGAACCTTCGGCCTCATTTGCAGTTGGCTAGATGTCTCCCCAACTCTATTCCTGGGGGGACCGTCGGAGGCCGAAGCGCCGAATGTGGAGCCCGTGGAAGACCCCGTGATCATGTCTGCCCACTTCCGAGCGGACCATACCCCGCAGCCAGATACCATCACGGCTCTGGCCAAGATGCTTCTCTTTGCAGCGAAGTCGCAACCACCCAACCTGGACCCAGCGACCGATGAGCGCTCTTGAGCGGGGCTTCAAGAGTTGGGCAGAACGACTGTCTGAGGGTGTGCGCCGGGACTTGAGCGTCTCCCCAAGCGGAGCCCTAGATCCTTACAAGCTCGCAGCCCACCTCGCCGTCGAACTCCTGAAACCTCAGGACATCCTGGGCATCCCGCAAGAGGTGCTGGACCAGCTCCTTGAGAAGGACCCCTGGGGGTGGTCGGCAGTTACCCAGATCGTGGGCAAGCGAACGATCGTCATATTCAACCCGCGCCACTCCGCTGGTCGGCGGGCCTCAAATGTGATGCACGAGATGGCGCACCTTCTACTCGACCACGAGCCGAGCAAGATCATGCTGCTTCATGATGGATCGCTCGTCATGCGGACCTTCGATCAGCGTCAGGAGGATGAGGCGAACTGGCTGTCAGGCTGCTTGCTGCTTCCGCGTGTCGCGCTGCTTCGCGTCGTCCGCGAGCGGAAGAACACGCAGGAGATCGCGACCGAGTTCGGTGTAAGCGAGGTCCTGGTCAACTACAGGGTGAGGATCACCGGCGTCGCCGCGCAGGCAAAGTCCGCATCGCGGGCCCGGCGCACCGGGTAGTCCACTCGTGTCAGGGGTCCCTCACCAAGACTCTGCTGGCTTGAGCATCGGACACCAGTTGAAGACCAAGTGATTCAATCGAAGTAGATGAGGAAACGTGGGACGAATACTTGGAATCGCTGAGGCAGCCTGCATTAATCACTTCGCGCGAGCACTCGGTGGAGCCGTCGTGCTGCGTCGGCACACCTTTGACTTCCTAAGGGGTGACTCAACTCCGAAACGCCCGCACGGAGTAATGCTCCCTGTCGACGCCTACTTCCCAGCGCACGACTTGGTCTTGGAGTTCATGGGCCCGCAGCACTTCCTGGGCAATCCGCTGATGGACCGGCGAGCCGGGCGCAAGGAACAACGCGCGAGGTACCAGGAACGGCGCACGATCGTCTTGGCCCAGCACAAGATCAGGCTTATTCGGGTGCGTTTCGATGAGCCTCTAAGCGACGAACTCGTTCACGAGAAGCTCAGAGCTGTTGGAATCCGGGCTTGAACGCGTCAGGGTCAAAGCTCGCGAAGAGATTTGAGCGATCATGAAGGCGTACGGTCTCGGCACCCTCGACGGCCGCGGCCAAGTCCGGTGGATCCAGTACTCAGCCTGAAAGGAGAATCCATGTCAGGTATCAGAGAGGTCAAGGCCCCTGAGGGGTGCCAAGAACATGTTCGAATCCTCAACAGCTAGTCATAAGGTGAACCTGCCACTCTAGCGGATTCCTCGAATCGGGGCCGAGAATGATCGTCACGCTCCTAGTCTCAGCGCTTGTCTTGCTCGTAGCCGTCCTCGTTCTGCAGATTGTCCAGCTTGGCCGCAGGCTCACCGTTGATCTCAGCCCGATCCAAGGCTTGGGCGGCCTCATTGAGAGCAGGCTGGATCGCAATGAGCGGGCTCTCCGCGAGGAGATCGGACGCAACCGCGAAGAGGCTTCCGCGGCCACCCAGCGCTTGCGGGAAGACGTCAACGCCAGTCTCAAGAACCTCAGCGATTCCCTCGATCAGCGCATCGGGACTCTGACACAGACCAGCGATACCAGGCTGACGGAGATCCGGACGACGCTGGACCAGCGCCTACAGTCCTTCCACGAAGACACGACGCGACAGCTCGAGCTGCTCCGTAATGCATCGCTCGAGGATGGCCGTAAGCTGCGTGAGGAGGTCGGGGCGGCGCTGCAGCGCTTCGCCTCCTCGCTGACTGAGACCCTCTCGGGCACGGGGCAGCAACAGAAGGCGCAGCTTCAGGTCTTCTCGGAGGGGCTCGATCGACTGAGTGTCACCAACGATCAGAAGCTGGGAACGATGCGGGAAACCATCGAGCAGCGTCTGGAAACGATCCGGAACGAGACTGGTGCCTCGGCCAAGTCCATGCGCGAGGAAACTGCGGCAATACTCAAGGCGTCTAGTGAAGCCTTGGTCGCCACGCTGAGGACCTTCGGGGAGCAGCAGAAGGCCGAACTAGGGGGGTTCGGGCAGCGCCTCGACAAGCTCGTTGAGACGAACCGGTCGGGTCTAGATGAATTGAAGGTCACCGTGGAACAACGGCTCAAGCTCATCCAAGAGGACAATGCGACAAAGCTTGAGCAGATGCGGGCAACAGTGGATGAGAAGCTCCAGGGCACTCTCGAAAAGCGGCTCGGGGAGTCCTTCCGTTTGGTCAGCGAGCGCCTGGAGCAGGTGCAGAAGGGCCTCGGCGAGATGCAGACGCTGGCTACCGGCGTAGGCGACCTGAAGCGGGTGCTGACTAACGTGAAGTCGCGTGGCACTTGGGGCGAGGTTCAACTTGGTGCGATGCTGGAACAGATGCTGACGCCCGAGCAGTTCGCGACCAACGTCTCGACCAAGGGCGCTGGTGAGCGTGTCGAGTTCGCAGTCAAGCTACCCGGCCGTGGCGAGGACAGAGACGACATTGTCTGGTTGCCGATCGACGCCAAGTTCCCCGTCGAAGACTACCAGCGTCTGCTCGATGCGCAGGAAAAGGCTGATCCAGTGGCTGCCGAAGCGGCCGCGAAACAGCTCGAGGCGCGGATCAAGCAGTGTGCATCGGATATCCAGCAGAAGTACCTTAACCCGCCAAAGACGGTCGACTTCGGTATTCTGTTCCTTCCGACTGAGGGTCTATTTGCGGAGGTGCTTCGCCGCCCGGGGCTTGCCGAACACGTACAGCGCGAGAGCCACGTGATGATCGCGGGCCCGACGACACTGGGGGCACTTCTGACAAGCCTTCAGATGGGCTTTCGAACCCTGGCAATCCAAAGGCGCTCGAGCGAGGTCTGGAACCTACTCGCCGCGGTCAAGACAGAGTGGAGCAAGTACGGCGAAGTGCTCGACAAGGTCAAGAGGAAGCTGGACGAGGCCTCAAACACAGTCGAGGACGCCGGCCGTCGGACGAGGGCGATCGGGAGGAAGCTCAGGGACGTTCAGGAACTCCCTGCCGCCGACGCTGGCGCTGTGCTGATGCTCGATGGACAGGTTGAGGATGCGGGACCCGAGATCGAGACAGAGTGACGGCAGCGTCCGGCGAGGTCGACACCTGGGCGTTCATGGCGCGCAGGAGTCACGGGCCGCTCGAGGCCCCCTCGCCCGGCCCCCATTGCACCCTTCAGGCTCTGAACGCCTTCCTGGCAGGCAGGGGGTCAGGACGCCTCTGATGCAGCTAGGCGCAAGGACGTGCACTCGAACGGTCTAACAGATCGTTGATGTGCTGCTGGACTTGCCGCTGCCCCGAAGACCTGCGACCGGTTGCGTGGGGACTGCGGGCCCAGCGACCTTCGAGTTTGGACTCCTGACGGGAGATCGCTTTGACCGCCTGGTGTGGATGAACTGGAGGCCGCTCCACGCTCTCAAGAAGGTGAATCTCCCGGAATCCTCGTACGGTTCAGTCAATCGCGCAGGACTTCCCTCGAAGCGGCCAACCGCACCTCTCCTTCGATGCTAGCTGCCGAGACCCCGCCCTCGTCCGCCATCGAGGCCGCACGCTTTCGATCGAGAGCCGTCAGCCCAGGAAGATCGAGAGCCGAAGCAATGAGCCAGGGACGGTTGTCCGGGGCAAGGAATGCCATTCGGTCACTCTCCATGCCAGGCGATCGTCGAGAGCACCGCGCTGTCCTCGACGGCTTCGGGATCGTGCGGAACGTCCCGCTCGAGAGCAACCAAGTGCATGGCCCCCAAGCGCGCGCTCTCATCGACGCCGACCCGCTGGGGCGCGCATCCGTCTGCGGCCCCTCGAAGCTCTCCTCGAGGACCACTGAGAAGACTGTTCGATACCCTACTCTAGCCCTCGCAACTCTTCGGCGGGGATCACCAGGTCCACGGCGCGTCCACAAGCTTCACAGCGGACCTGCGTGTGCTCGGCGGCCGGCAACTTAACGCGATGGGAGATCTGTACGCCGCAGGCCGGGCACGGCCCATCGGCTCCAAGCAACGTGACATGCTCTCTAAGCTTCCAGAAGAACATCAGGGGGCCCAGGAGCAGGAGGCTGGGCACGAGAATGAAATGAAGCAGCGGGAGGAACACAGCCGCGACCGCAGCCAGCCAGCACCCGGCGAGTGCTCGGAATGCGGCGACCAGCCGGCCGCGCTTGTTCACCCGCCGCAGCCGGACGACTGCGGCCGATGGTTCGTGATCGGGGTAGCACCATCTCGCCACTATCTCAACGACGACGGCGTGAGGCGACTTCGGAGAAGAGTCCACGAGTTCGGCCCTTCCGCTGCGCGCAGCATTGTCAAGCGGGGCGACTTGCCATGCGGCGGGGTGACGAAGTTGTCGGCTTCCGTGAAGCTGTGGACTACCTCCTGGCACCCGCTGCTGCATCGACCACGCAAGGCAGGCATAGTGCAGACGACTATGGAAGCTTCGATCGTCAGGTCTGCGACTTCGTCCACGTCAGAAAGCCACGGCTAGAGCACGACCTCTTTCCCGTGTACACCCTCCCGATGGAGTCGGCAAATGTTCAGTGCATGTGCGCCGGGAGTTTTCGGGGCGGACGTCAATCCGGGAGGGCACATGCGGAAGTCGCGCCTCCCGGGCGCCGCCACGCCGACGGCGGCGGGTCCGACCGAAATGAGTTTCGGAAATGGTGACCGCTTCCTCTGCGTGCTGAGCCCCGGCGCCAACGCCCTCAACCCCTTCACCGCGGACGCCGCGGGCCATCTGGCCAGCATCGGGCCGGTGACCTCGAGGCCCGCAGGACTCAACGGTACCATCGCGCGCTGAGGAGCACCGCTGGCGTCTCGACGCCCAGGAGGCTATTCCCCCGGGGCGTCGACCGCCGCCCACCGGCCACATTCGCCGCGATCGGCAGGGCACGAGTCGTATGGGCCAGTCGCTTCATCCGAAGTCGGCGGCACAGCCATAACCTGCGCCGGCCGCGGCTACTTGGCCGCGTCAAGCTTCTTGAAGTACTGGATCAGGCTCAACGCCTCGATCCGCGTGAGGTGCAGGTTCATCATCTGCAGATTCTTGTTCTCGACCTTGAGGCGATGCGAGATGGGATCGGTCCGGGTCATCACCTCGGGGTTCATGATCTGGTTCACCAACCATGTCGTCGTGCGCCGGGTGGTCACCCCCTTGAGGTCGGGGCCCGTGAGCTTCTTGCCGCAGGCGTGGCAGGCCTTGCAAGCCCGGGTCGCGAACAACGTCCCCCCGGCGGTCGCCATGACCGTGTCCACTTGGCCTCTGGCCGCGCGCGGGCCGTCGTCGTATTGAGACGTGGCCAGAACTTCGGAGTCCGCCGCAGCCCCGGCGGTAGTGTCTTTCGCGCCGACGGCCGCGGCGGGGCTGGCGGTGGGGGCGGCGCTGGGGATGGCGGTGGGGGCGGCGTTGGGGGTGGCGGTGGGGGCTTTGTTCCCAGGCTTGTTGCCACAGCCGGCGATCAGCGGCAGCGCCGCCACGAACAGGATCGCAAGGAAGCGCTTCATTCATGACCTCCGTTCTGCGTCCCGCGGACGGGCCCGTGGCTGTAGTTTCTGCCCGTCACGAGTCAACTGTGCGGGTGCGGTGGCATTCTGTATCATCCGGGGCGGGTTGTCCCGCGGCGCACCCGGGGGCGAGGGACGCCTGCAGGGCGGCTCGACGGCGGGCAGACATATGGCGCAAGTCGAGGCGATCGATGCCAGACTCCCTGGGAGCGCAGGAACGCTTCGGGCTGTTCCTGCCGATGATAGCCATGAGCGCGCTTCCGCCCGGGGTGGCCATTGGCGGCAGCTTGCCCCGAACGTCCGCCCCTGATGCCGAATCATCCAAGACCATCTCGATGGATTGGCAAGCCGGCAGTGGTCAACGGGTGGGATGCCTTCTCGAACGGCCGCGCCGAGTCCTGGTCAGACTTGGGCACCCTGAGGGGGCCAGTCGCATGCACCACAGGCTGTGACCAAATTGGGACCACCTCAGCGTTCATATCCGTCCATTCGTGTCCACTCGTGACCACCGGGCAACGAAGAACCCCAGTCGGCCAAGCCGCTGGGGTT
>WBZT01002477.1_pt1 | contig 12793 bp, 8 predicted proteins | sample 5204241 | NCBI WGS metagenome assembly WBZT01 (sample SAMN12344358, study PRJNA552823) | activated sludge metagenome | biome: Activated sludge suspended growth; feature: Nitrification reactor; material: Wastewater; isolation source: activated sludge from nitrification reactor of wastewater treatment... | reverse complement strand
CCTTGGCGCCGAGCTGAAACTGTTTGCCGGGCGACGCAGCGAGGTGCACCGTCCAGTCGAGATAGGCCATCGACAGCGACGCCGGCGAAACGCCGCCGCTGAACTGACCGAGGGCGATGTTGGTCATGCGGTCGATGTTCTCGAGCGCGTCGGAATCGAGCAGGTGGCGGTCGCCAAGCCGGCGAGAGTGATCCGCACGCGCCGGCTGAGCGGCCGCCGGAGCAGGAGCAGGGGCGTCGGGCGCTGGCGCCGTCGCCTTGAGCTCAGCGGTCGGCGGCTCGCCAGCGAGCACTGGCGTCGGCGGCGTTGCTGCGCTGGCGTCGGCTGCGCCGCTCTCCGGAGATGGGTTAAGGGGGGTGGCCATGAAGTTCCTCCGTTGTGCGTTGAGACAGGTTTTGCCGTGAAGGTCGCCTCGGCGACTAAAGAAAGCGTTCGCGCCGGCAAGTTGGGGGAGCGTGCCGCCGCGGCGAACGGGCGAGTCGGAACGACCCTGCCCATCACCGTAGCGACTGACGAATCTCCCCGCGTTGGCTGGCGGGAGAGGGTAGGGGTGAGGGAAGCGGTCCGGGGTCACCTGCGGCGAGCTGTCTACCAAGCCTCGACCGCTTGCCGCCGCCAGGACTTTCGCGGTGAGCGCCAGAACGCCCGCCGGACAAGGCATGCTAACGGTCATGACCTTTCCAGGCACCCCAAATCATGAAAGCCATGACCGTTTCCCTCCCTTGCAGGGCGCATTCCGGCTTGCACGCCGGAATCGCTCGCTGGGCACGGAGCAGGCTCCGCGAATTCCCCAGCTCGCCCCCCGACCCCTCCCCCGCGCGGGGGAGGGGAGATTCGTGAGTCGCATACGCGACTTTCACATTAAGGCATAGCCGGCGCGCCGGCCTGATCCAGGTCAACTCTGGCCATGAAAGTCGCCGCAGCGACTGACGAAGCTTTAACTCGAACCGTTGGCGATGGGCCGTGCGACTCGCACTGGCGAGGAAATCACCCTCCCGCGGTGGCCGTGGAATGGCCACGAGACAGGGCTGCACGACGCGCACACCTCGCCGGGCTCGCTTTCAGGCAAGCGTGGACGAAGGGCGTGCAAGTGTCGAGAAATTTTACAGTGCCCAAGCGCGCCGATTTCTATCCCTCTGATTTATTGGGACACCGTGTTCTGGCACAAAGTTTGCTAGTTAAGATCGTGCTCAAGCACACAGTCTGGTTTCCCAACACAATCCAACCAAAGGACCTTCCCCATGAGAAAGAACTTGCAATACTTCGCCAGCGCAGCCGCGCTGGGCCTCGTGACCTTGGGTGGTGCCGCTCAGGTGGCCGCCGCTCCAGTCGTCCTCACCTTCAGTGAATATCCGGTTGGCACGGTCATCACCAACCAGTACGCAGCTCAAGGCGTGGTCTTCAGCCCGAGCGCCGTTAACGGCAACTACCCCATCATCGCCGACGACGGCGCAATGCCCAACACCCCGGTACTGAGCCCCAATCCTCCGTACTCCGGTGACTTCGATATCGAGTTCCTGACTTCGACCACCTGGGTTCAGTTCGAGTCCGGCTTCTGGGATGCGATTGGCTCGGGCATCATCGACGTCTATGACCTTGGCGGTATCCTGATCGACACGGTAAGCAACTCGGTTACCGGGGTGGAGACGTTTACCTTCTCGAATCCCGTAGGAGGAATTAGCCGCATCGTCTTCAACTCTGCAGGCGATCCGGCTGGTGCGGACATTGACAATCTCGCGTTCAACGTTCCCGAGCCCGGCAGCCTGCTGCTCCTCGGTATCGGTCTCCTGGGTGCCTTGGGCCTGCGCGGCAAGCGGGGCTAAAACCCGCTGCAAGCCTCGCGTTCGTGCTGCGTAGAGCGATTGCTGCGCGGCGCGAATGCGAGGAATTGCTCTCTCTTCGAGCGGGTCTGAGCCGCTGGCACGGCAGTGAGCAACCCTGCCTCCGCCTGATCGTTTTTGAGGCGCCTTCGTCCTGACAAGGCGCGTGGTTGACCTGCTTGCTCCCTCAGTGCAAGTTCATCGGCTGAACGGTGCCGATTCGGCCGGTCATGCGGCAGCCTGCCTTCCGGCGGGAACAATGGACCGTGCTCGCTGCGGCCAGCGCTACTGCCTGCGACTGAATTCACGCTCGTCCCCTGATCGTCAAGCCATGCAGCCGGCCGCCTTGAGCGAGTCGCTGCAGCGGTTCTTGCCAGCCGGAGCGCATTCCGGTCGACATTCGCGACGGGCGATTTGCCGCCCACACGCCGCAGACCGCGCTTCAAGCCGCGCAGGACATTGCTTCGCACATCGTTTCGGAGGGGCTTCTGGGCGAGCCGGAAAGCGACCGCTTCGCTCTGCTCTGCGTGGACGGCTGGCTCGAAGCTTATTTGGCGGTGCTGATCCAGCAGACGGTCATGGCTTTCATCCTCCGGGGTGCCTGACCAAGCCATGCCGGTTGCCGCTGGATGCCGCGGCGGCCAACACCTGGACGGCCGAATAGGCGGCGAGCGAACCGCCCGGCGACCGGAATTCTGCCCTGCGGCGTCGGCAAATGTCCAGTACAGTTGCGCTGAGCGCCTTTTCCACGGATGATAACGGCTGGTCCAGCGGCGGCGGCTGCCAGGCTGGCAGAGGGCTGCCGAACAGGTGGTGCCGGTCGGGCCGGGGCGAACTGAAGCAGGCTAATTAACGGATCTGGAAAACAGAAGGTGATCAAGGTTCTATTTGTCTGCATGGGCAACATCTGTCGCTCGCCAACGGCAGAGGGTGTATTCCGCCACCTTTTGCGTCAGAAAAACCTCGAAGACAAAGTCGAAGTCGATTCGGCCGGAACGCATGGCTACCACGCCGGCGAGCAGCCCGATCAGCGGACGCAGCGTGCGGCGGCGGTGCGCAACTACAATCTGTCCGACATGCGGGCGCGCAAGGTGGCGGCGCAGGATCTGGAATACTTCGACGTGATTCTGGCCATGGACCACAACAATTTCGAGGTGCTCAAACGTATCTGCCCGTCGGACAAGCACGACCGTCTGGGCTTGTTCATGAGCTACTCGAAGAATTTCGACGACGACGAAGTGCCTGACCCCTACTACGGTCTGGGGCATGGTTTCGACCTCGTCCTCGACATGATCGAGGACGCCGCCAGCGGTCTGCTCGAAAGCCTCGAGCAGCGCCTGGGCGAGGAGTCTGAGCCGTCGGTCAACTCGGAGTTGACCGCCGATCTCGACGGCACCCCCTGATCAACGGCGTTACCCGCGCGCGCGCAGCCATTCGGCAAAGGCGTTCGGCGGCAGCGGTCGGGCATAGAGGTAGCCCTGGCCGTGGTGGCAGCCGTAGGCGTCGAGTTCGGCGTGTTGATCGGCCTTCTCGACCCCCTCGGCGACGACACTCATGCCGAGGTGGCGAGCCAGGGCAATGATCGCCGAACCGATCGCCCGGTCGTCGGCATTGCTCGAGATGCCATCGACGAAGCTGCGGGCGATCTTGAGTTCGTGGATCGGGAAGCGCTTGAGGTACGACAGCGACGAAAAGCCGGTGCCGAAGTCGTCGATGCTGATCAGCAGACCATAGGCCACCAGTTCGGCAAGCATGCGCTGCGCGCGCTCGTAGTCCATCAGCACGCCTTCGGTGATTTCGATGCACAGCCGCTGCGGCGAGACGCCGTAGTGGTTGACGATGTGCATCAGGTCGCTGGCCATGCCCTCCTTGCGGAAATGCCGCGCCGAGATATTGATGCTGATGCGCACCGGCGGCAGTCCGCTGCGGTCCCATTCGACGATCTGACGACACGCTTCGCCGAGCACCCATTCGTCGATGGCGACGATCAGGCTGGTCTGCTCGGCGATCGGGATGAAGACCACCGGCTCGATCACTTCGCCGTTGCTCCGCCAGCGCACCAGCGCCTCGGCGCCGACTACCTGCTGCGTGGCGAGGTTGACCTGCGGCTGGTAATGAATGAACAACTCGCCGTTGTCGATCGCCCGCCGCAGGCCGGTTTCCAGCGCCAGGCGATGCGTCGCCTGATGGGCGAGGTCGCTGGTGAAGAAGCGGAAGGCGTTCTTGCCGTGGTCCTTGGCGCGATACATCGCCGAGTCGGCGTTGCGCATCAGCGCGCCGGCATCGGCCGCGTCCTCGGGGAACATGCTCAGGCCGATGCTGGCACTGATGAAGCATTCGTGCTCGTCGAACTGGTAGCTGGCGCTCAGCGCGCCGAGCAAGCGTTCGGCGGTCAGGGTCGCCTCGCCGCGGTCGGCCGTTTCGAGCAGGACGACGAACTCGTCGCCGCCGAGTCGGGCCACCGTATCCTGGGCGCGGACGCAGTCGAGCAGCCGCGTGGCCGCCTGCTTGAGCAGCTTGTCGCCGGTGACATGGCCGAGCGTGTCATTGACCACCTTGAAGTTGTCGAGATCGATGAACACCACGCCAATACTTTCGCGCGCGCGCTCGGCGCGCGCCAGCGCCAGTTGCAGGCGGTCGTTGAACAGCGTCCGGTTGGGCAGCCCGGTCAGTTCGTCGTGCGTCGCCAGGTACTCGACGCGTTGCTGCGACTCGCGCACCTTGGTGATGTCGCTGAACATGCCGACGTAGTTGACCACCTTGCCGTCCTTGTCCTGGACGGTGTTGATCGATAGCCATTCGAGGAACGGCTCGCCGTTCCTGCGGCGATTCCAGATCTCGCCCTGCCAGACGCCCAGCCGATTGACGCGGTCCCACATGTCGACGTACAGCTCGGGCGGCGTTTTGTCGCAACGCAGGAGGCTCGGCTTCTTGCCGACGACCTCCTGGCGGGTGAACCCGGTGAGCGCGGTGAAAGCGTCGTTGACGGTCAGGATGCGCTGCTCGCTGTCGGTGACCATGACGCCTTCGGAAGCCCGATCGAAGACCATCGCCGCCAGCCGCAGGCGGTCCTCGGCGCGCTTGCGGGCGGTGATGTCGGTGGCCTGAAAACAGAGGCCGGTGATCGCCCCGTCGTCGTCGACAAGGGGAAAGCGGACGGCCAGGAAGTGGCGTGCGCGACCGGCCAGCGGCAGCGTTTCCTCGCGCTCGATTCCTTTGCGCAGGCGGATCGCTTCCAGCTCGCTGTCGCGGAAGTGCGTACAGACGGCTTCGGGAAACAACTGCAGATCGGTCTTGCCGATGACCTCTCCCGGCGTAAAGCCGAAGGTGCTTTCGAACTTCGGGTTGGCGAACTGGTAGCGTCCGGAGGCGTCCTTGACCGCCATCAGCGACACCGAGTTGTTCATCACGGCGAGCAGGCGGACCTGCGTTTCGCGTGCCGAGCGCTCGACTTCGTAGAGGCTGGTGTTGTCGGCAAAGAGCAGGATGACGCCGGCGATGCGCTGTGCGTCGCGCAGCAGCGGTGCGATGTGCAGCGTGTAGTGGCGGCGGTTGGCGTTGACGATCTGGCGGTCGACGGCGTGCTGCGTGTCGATCACCTGCTGGCTGTCGGCGAGCAGATCGGGCATGTCCGGCGGTAGCGGCAGGTCGCGCAGATGCCGCCCGACCTGTGCCACGCCGAGCTTGAAGACGCGCGCCGCGGCGCTGTTGAAGCGCTGCAGGCAGGCGTTGCGGTCGAGCACCAGCAGCGGGTAATCGACGCTGTTCTGGATGCACTCGAGCTCGATGTTGAGTTCCTGCGTCTCGGCGGTCTTGATCTGCAATTCCTCGTTGACCGTCGCCAGCTCTTCGTTGGTCGATTGCAGTTCTTCGTTCGACGCTTCGAGTTCCTCGTTCGAAGCCTGCATCTCCTCGTTCGAGGCCTGAATCTCCTCGTTCAGCGCCTGCATTTCCTCGTTCGAGGTTTCCAGCTCCTCGACCAGCGTCTGCAGGTGTTCGCGCGTCGCCGCCAGCTCGTCCTCGAGCTCCTTGTCGGTGACGTTGCCGCTGTCTTCGAGCGCGCTCTTGCCGGCGGGCGGCTGCAGCCACTCGATACAGACCATGAACAGCGCTTCCGTGCCGGCGACTGAAACCGGATGCACCGACAGGCGCAGGCCACGCTGCGCGTCGAGCGCCTTGATGTGGCGCGGCCGGCCGTGCGCCACGGTCTGCTTGACCTGCGCCTGGCGCAGCAGGACCTGGACCTCGGTGCGCAGCTCGCGCCGGATCAGCGAGATCAGGTCGAATGCCGGCTTGCCGGGCGCCACGTTGAGCAGCCGGCTGGCATCGCCGTGAATGTGGCGGATTTCGGATTTGCTGTTGATCAGGATGCTGGTCGGAATGAAGTGCCGTGCCGCCGCTTCGAGCAGGATGTTCTCGAAGGCCAGTGGGGTCGTCACCTTGTCCGGCCGCTGATGCTGGTTGAGGCCGGCGGTCGGCAGTTGCATTTCCGACCGCAGCAGCGGTAGACGGCTGGCCACGCCGTGCCGGCGGTACAGGCGCCCGTCCTTGTCGACCACGGCGAACAGTGCTTCCTGCTGGAAGATGCCCTCGGATTTGCCGAGGAAGAGGTAGGCGCCGGGATTGAGCGCGTAGTGAAACACTGACAGCAGCCGCGCCTGCAACTCACTCTGAAAGTAGATCAGGACGTTGCGACAACTGACCAGGTCGAGACGCAGGAAGGGGGGGTCCTGCACCAGGTCCTGGCGGGCGAAGATGACCACGTCGCGCAGGTTTTTGTTGATTTCGTAACGGTCGCCGTGTGGCGTGAAATTGGCACGGATGCGACCGCGGTCCATTTGCGCCAGGTTCGAGGCGGCGAAGACGCCGCGGCGGGCCAGGGCCATTGCGTCGAGGTCGATGTCGGTGGCGAAGATCTGCAGCCGGTATTGATCGAAGGACGCGCCGAGGCGCTCGGAAAAGAGGATGGCCAGCGAATACGCCTCCTCGCCGGTGGCACAGCCGGCGACCCAGACGCGGATGTCGTCGCCCGGCTGCTTGTTGGCGAGGATGTCGGCGACGACCTTTTCGAGCCGGGCAAAGGCCTCGCTATCGCGAAAGAAGGCGGTGACCGAGATCAGGATGTCCTTGCACAGCTTGTCGAGTTCGCCCGGCGTATCGTCGACCACCTGCAGATAATCGTGCAGCGTGCTGACGTGGTTGGCCGCCATTCGCCGCTCGATGCGGCGCCACAGCGTCGGCTCCTTGTACTGCGAGAAATCGACCCGGGTGCGGCTGCGCACCTTGCCGAGCAGCGTCTTCAGCGTTGCCGGCGCGCTCGCTGCCTGCGTCGCGACGGGGATCAGGCCGCGGTTGAGGACGATCAGGCCGATCTCGGCGCCCATCTTCTCGGGCGGCAGAATCCAGTCCACGCTGCCGGTGTCGATCGCCGACTGCGGCATGCCGGTGTACTTGGCGGTTTCCGGGTCCTGGGAAAAGGTGAAGCCGCCGGCGGCCTTGATCGCATGAATGCCGGCGGCGCCGTCGGAGCCGGTGCCGGAGAGAACGATGCCGATCGTCGAGTCGCCGATTTCCTCGGCGAGCGAGGCGAAAAAGCGGTTGACCGAGGGCTTGGGCATCGACTCGCGCGCCGGTTCAACCAGCCGGAAACGGCCCGAGAGCAGCGTCAGGTTGCGATTCGGCGGCGTGATGTAGACCGTATTGGGCTCCGGCGCCATGCCGTCTTCGATGTCGCGCACCGGCATCGTCGTCTCGCGACCGAGCAACTGCGACATCATGCTGCGGTAGGTCGGCGACAGATGCTGCACGACGACATAGACCAGCCCGAGGTTCTTCGGCAGGCCCGGCAGGAGCAGACTCAGGGCTTCGAGGCCGCCGGCCGAGGCGCCGATGCCGACGATGAACGGGCGCTCGTCACTCCTCGCCGGGGCCTCCTCGGCGCTCTCCGCTGGCGCTGCCGGCGGGGTCCGGCGCGAACTGGTCCGTCGCTTTTTAGCTTCTGCCTCGCTGGCGATAGTCATCGTCTTTGCGTCCGATCCTTCTTGTGTCACCGTCGGCGACGGCACTGAAAATCTGTCCATTGACTCGAGCGTGTGGGCGCAGGTTCCCGGTGCTGCTGACCGGCACGACGCGGCAGCCTTTCCCCGGGACCGCAAGCGGCGACAAATTGTAGGTCATTCGACGGCCGAAAAAGGCTCTTGGCGGCAAATTCATCCCCGCTTGACTTCGGCGGGGGGCCGCGGCACGCTGCGCTGGCCGGGGTTTGAACCCCGAGTCACCCGGCGCTGTCCATTGCAGCACACCCGCGGCGACCGGCGATTTTCGCTGGCCGCCAATTTTCTTCGGCGAGGCCGGCGGGGCAGACTGACTGAAAGGAGTTTCCCGATGTTCGAAGTACGTTACGCCGATCAGCGCGGCAGCCTTGATGCCGGCTGGCTGAGGTCGTATCACACCTTTTCCTTCGCCGGCTATCACGATCCGCAGCAGATGGGTTTCTCCGACCTGCGGGTGATCAACGATGACATCGTTCAGCCTGGCCAGGGCTTCGACACGCATCCGCACCAGGACATGGAGATCTTCACCTACGTCCTTGCCGGCGCGCTCGAACACCGCGACTCGATGGGTAACGGTTCGATCATCCGCCCGGGCGACGTGCAGATGATGAGCGCCGGCAGCGGCATCCGCCACAGCGAGTTCAACCCTTCGCCGACTGAGGTGGTGCATCTGCTGCAGATCTGGATCGTTCCCGATCGCCTGCACGTCGAGCCGCGCTACCAGCAGGCGTATTTTGCCGACGAAGAGAAGCGCGGCCACCTGCGCCTGATCATCTCGCCGGATGCTGCCAACGGCTCGTTATCGGTATACCAGGATGTGCGCGTCTATGCCGGCCTGTTCGATGGCGACGAGCGCGCGACGCTGTCCCTGCCGCCGGCACGGCATGCCTATGTGCATGTTGCGCGTGGCGATCTGGAGGTCAATGGACAACGCCTGGCGGCCGGCGACGGCGCGCGGCTGCGCGCTGAAGCGGCGATCGAGGTCGGCGCAGGGCAGGGCGCCGAAGTGCTGATTTTCGACCTGCGTGCCCACGAGCGGCCGTACGGGCGCTGATCTTCGGCCACCCACCCCGCCGAAGATGCGGCCGAAGCTGCGGCCAGCGCCACGGTGCTCAGGGCGCTCCGAGCACGATCCGGAAACCGGTGCTGCGCGGCCGGTAGGCGGGTTCGATGCGGCTGCGTGTGGCCGAACGGGCGTAGCTCGCCGGGTCGCTCCAGGTGCCGCCGCGCAGGACGCGCATCCGGCCGAAGGTCGGACCCTGCGGGTCGACCTGGGCCTCGGGCCGGTAGTCGCCATACCAGTCGGCGCACCATTCCCAAACGTTGCCGTGCATCTCGTACAGGCCCCAGGAGTTCGGCGGCAGCGAGCCGACCGGCACCGGACTGCGGCGGTAGAGCCCTTTTTCGCCGCCGGTGTAGGGGTGGTTGCCGTTGTAGTTGACCTGCGCGGTGGTGATCTGCTCGCCGAACGCGAATGCGCTCGTGCTGCCGGCACGGCAGGCGTATTCCCATTCCGCCTCGCTGGGCAGGCGGGCGTGCAACCCCGGCAGCCGGCGGTTCAACTCGGCGATGAAGTGCTGCGCGTCGTGCCAGGCGACATTGTCGACCGGATGGTCCGGATTCTCGGGGAAGTGGCTCGGGTTGACCGGCCAGACGGCGAGCCAGAAGGCCTGCGTGCACGCGGTGTCGGCCAGCCAGTAGCCGCGGCTCAGGGTGACTTCGTGCAGCACCTCGGCCTGGCCGCGCTGCGCTTCTTCAGGTGGCGATCCCATGCGGAATGTTCCCGGCGGAATCCAGCGGAAGACCTGCCGCGCGCGGCCGACGCCGAGCACGACGCAGCGCCCGAAGTCATCCTCGACGATATCGCTGGCCAACGGCACCGGGAAGGGGTTGGCGAGTTCGGCTGCGGGTCGGTGCTTGACCATGGTCGGCTCTTGCGAGGGGTTTCCGGGAGGGATGGCCGTGCAGGTTGCCGCAGCGATTCGGGAATCCCTCCCGGCGATGGGTTCTTGTCGTTGCTTGTTGTTGGCTGGAGATCGGTGGGTGCTACCGAGCTAACGGTCATGACTTTTCCAGGCACCCCCGATCATGAAAGTCATGACCGTTCTTTCACATTAAGAGTGTACCCGCTGCACGACCTGTCGGGAAGGCCCGTGTGCGCCGCCGCGAGTGCCTTCGGCTACACGCGCCGCCGGTCTTGCTCACGCGCCAGGCAAGCCTCAGAATCTGTGCCGGGCAGATCGCTTCGGCCTTGCCCGCGCAACTGCTTCCGGCAACCACTTCGTGTAACCGATGCCCACCCCGACCGATCGTCCCTTTCTCTCCATCGTTGTCCCGGTGCTCAATGAAGCCGCGACGCTGGGCGCGCAGTTGGCCGCGCTGCAGGAACTGCGCGGCCGCGGCGCGGAATTGCTGCTGGTCGACGGCGGCAGCAGCGACGGCACGCGCGAGTTGGCGCGGCCGCTGGTGGATCGGCTGCTCGAAGCGCCCCGCGGCCGGGCCGTGCAGATGAACGCCGGTGCCCAAGCCAGCCAGGGCGAGGTCCTGCTCTTTCTGCATGCCGATAGCCGCCTGCCGCCGGCGGCTGACGAGCGGCTGCGCAGCGCGCTCGTCGCCGGTGCTGCCTGGGGCCGCTTCGACGTGCGCATCGACGGCCGCCACCGCCTGCTGCGCGTCGTCGAGCGGATGATGAACTGGCGCTCGCGGCTCTCCGGCATCGCTACCGGCGACCAGGCGATCTTCGTCCGCCGCGAGGTGTTCATCGCCCTGGGCGGTTATCCCGAGCTACCGCTGATGGAGGACATTGCCCTGTCGAAGCGGCTCAAGCGGCTAGGGCGGCCGGCCTGCCTGCGCGCCGTGGTGGTCACTTCCGGTCGCCGCTGGGAGCAGCACGGCGTCCTGCGCACGATCGTGCTGATGTGGCGCCTGCGAGCGAGCTACTTTCTCGGCGCCGATCCGCAACAACTGGCGATTCGTTATGGCTACGTTGCGCGCCAGCGTTGAGCCGCTGGCGATCGCCGTCTTCGCGCGCGCGCCGCTCGCCGGCAGCGTCAAGACGCGCCTGATTCCCGCCCTCGGAGCAGCCGGCGCCGCCCGGCTGCAGCGTCGTCTGACGCTGCACGCGCTGGCCATCGCACAGCGAGCGGCGATCGGTCGGGTCACCCTGTGGGGAGCACCGGACGAGCAGCAGCGCTTCTTTCGCGCCTTGCGGCGTCGTTGTGGCGTCGCGCTGCGGCGCCAGTCAGGTGCCGACCTCGGCGAACGCATGGCGGCGGCGTTTGCCGCGCAGGCTGGCCCGCTGCTGCTGATCGGCAGCGATTGTCCGGCCCTGCAGCCGGCGCATCTGATCGCTGCGGCGAGCGCCCTGCTGGCCGAAGAAGGGGCGGGCAACGACGCGGTGCTGATTCCGGCCGACGATGGCGGTTATGTGCTGATCGGCCTGCGTTGCTCGCAGCCGCGGCTCTTCGCGGGCGTCGATTGGGGCAGCGGGCGGGTCATGGCGCAGACGCGGCAGCGGCTGGCCGAGCTGCGCCTGCGCTGGGCCGAACTGCCGGCGCTGTGGGATGTCGATCGACCCGCCGATCTGACGCGCCTGACGACACTGGAAGGAGACGCCGCATGGAGTCGATGAACCTCAGGCGCCGGCGGACCGCGCTGGCGCTGCTCGCGACGCCGGTGATTGCGGCCGGCGGCCTGCGCTCGGCGTTTGCCGTCGGTGCCGAAGGTGCCGCTGTCAGGCGGGTCGAGCTGCCGCGCTTTTCTGCCGCGCAGCCGGGAAGTCGCCTGCCGGCGGGCTGGGTGCATCAGACGCTGCCCGCGGTCGAGCGGCCGAACCACTACGACCTGATGGCCGATGCCGGGACGACCGTGCTGCGGGTGGCCTCCGATCGTTCGGCGTCGACCCTGGCGCTCGTGCAGCGCGTGGACCTGGCGGCGACGCCGCTGCTGCGCTGGCGCTGGCGGGTCTCGCGACCGATCAGCGCTTCGGATCTGCGGCGCAAGGCCGGCGACGACTACGCCGCGCGGGTCTATGTGCTGTTCGACCTGCCGCCCGAGCGTCTGAGCGTCGGCGACCGCTTGAAGATCGCCGCGGCCCGCCTGCTGCATGGCGCCGACCTGCCCGCGGCGGCGCTGTGCTACGTCTGGGGCACGGCGCAGGCGGTTGGTGAGTCGGGCTGGAATGCGTATACCGATCGCCTGCGGATGATCGTCGTCGATTCCGGGGCGACACACGCCGGGCAGTGGCGCGAAGTTGTGCGCGATGTCGCGGCTGATTTTCGTGCTGCGTTTGGCGATCCCTTGCCAGCGGTGTCGGGGGTCGCTGTCGCTGCCGATACCGACAACACCGGCGAGCGCGTCGAGGCCCGCTTCGGCGACCTGTGGTTCGCGGCACGGCCGTGATTCCCCTGGGCTTTATATGGATTCCGGGTTGGTGGGCTGCCTGACCACTTTCTTCCCTGCTGGCGGGCAAACCGGAGAGTCGTAACAGGCTGTTTTATTGAGATTAAATCAGATTTTGCGGACAGCAGCGAGCGGCCGTAGGCGGTGACTTTTTGCCACCAACCTGAAACGCATATTGAGCCATCCTGGCAATTGCGTCATCCGCATGGCAGCCTGGACCGCCGCGCCATCGGCAACCAGCCCGCTGTGGGCCAGTGCTTCTGCGGGGGGTCGCCCCTGCCGCCCATCCGTCCGCCATCGCTGCCTCGCCCGCTGGCTGCTGCCGCTGTTCAGCCCGGCAGTGGCTCCGGATTGCCCAGCGCCGTGGTGTTCAGTCCGCCATCGACGTACATGATCTCGCCGGTGATGCCGCTGGCCAGATCGGAGAGCAGGAAGGCGGCGGCGTTGCCGACTTCGTCGATGGTGATGTTGCGGCGTAGCGGCGCGTTGTGCGCGTTATAGGCCAGCAGGCGTGAGAAG
>WBZT01002476.1_pt1 | contig 12795 bp, 14 predicted proteins | sample 5204241 | NCBI WGS metagenome assembly WBZT01 (sample SAMN12344358, study PRJNA552823) | activated sludge metagenome | biome: Activated sludge suspended growth; feature: Nitrification reactor; material: Wastewater; isolation source: activated sludge from nitrification reactor of wastewater... | reverse complement strand
GGTGGCGATGACGCGCAGCACCTGGCCGCTGGCCATGTCGGCGAGCGACTTCTTGGTCTTGACGATCGGCAGCGGGCACGACAGGCCCGAGGCGTCGAATTCCTTGTCGAAGTTCATGTGGTTCTCCGTGGCAAGAGTGGCGCCTGCCCAGCGCCCATTACCGCCGCAGCACGGCACCAGCGTCTATGCCCGCGAAGGGTGATGCCGCATACCCCATCCGGGTAATATGGCTTTCATGGGCCGATCGTGCCGGACGTGAGCGCGGCGGCAACGCGCGCTCAGGCGGCGGGCGGCAACGTGTCGGCGAAGCTGGCTCGCGCGGCGAGCTTGTCGGCGAGCTTTCTCAGGTTGGGGTACTCGTCGCGCCAGTCGATCTGCGCAAAGCGCAGGTCCAGGTAGCCCAGTGCACAGCCCACCGCGATGTCGCCGAGGCTGAAGTGGGTGCCGGCGCAGTGCGGCTTGTCGCCCAGCCCCTGGCTCATCGCGCGCAACGCGGCATGCACGCGGCTCATCTGACGGTCGATCCAGGGCTGGGAGCGCTGCGCCGCGCTGCGGCCGGGCCAGATCGCTTCCATGCGCGCGAGCATCGCGGCGTCGAGCAGGCCGTCGGCCAGCGCCTCCCAGGTGCGCACCTCCATGCGTTCGCGACCCGCGGGCGGGATGAGGCGGCCCACCGGCGAAAGCGAGTCGAGGTACTCGACGATGACGCGCGAGTCGAACACCGCCTCGCCGCCTTCCATCACCAGGCAGGGCACCTTGCCCAGCGGGTTGGACGCCAGGATCGCGTCGCTGGCCCATACATCCTCGAGCACGAGCTGGAAGTCGAGCCTCTTTTCGGCCATCACGATGCGCACCTTGCGCACGTAGGGGCTGGTCAAGGACCCGATGAGTTTCATGCGTTACAGACGGCTGCGGCAGACGGACCATTCTAGGGGAGCCCCCGGCGCATCGAGTCCACACGGGTGCGGGGGGGTCGGGCGCGCTTGCCTCGGCACGGGAACCGCGGCACACTGGATCACACGCCCAGCCCCGACGTTCCGTGCGATTCCCGGCGTCCCCCCCTTCGCCCGCGCTGCGCGCCTCCATACGTCTTCCCGTCCGCGGCCCTGCGGTGCTGCGGGCTTGTCCGTCCCGGCGCGCGTCGCGCCAAGGAGGTATTGCATGAACCTGACGATCAGCGGCCATCATCTCGAAGTCACGCCCGCTTTGCGAGAGTATGTGCTCACCAAGCTCGATCGCGTCACGCGTCACTTCGACCAGGTCGTCGACATCAACGTCCTGCTCACGGTCGAGAAGAAGAAGGAGAAGGAGCGCCGCCAGCGCGCCGAGATCACGCTGCGCGTCAAGGGCCGCGACATCTTCGTCGAGCATTCGCACGAGGACCTCTACGCGGCGATCGACCAGCTCATGGACAAGCTCGACCGGCAGGTCATGCGCCACAAGGACCGCGTGCAGGAACACCATCATGCGACGGCCAAGCGCGTGGAGTCCAGCGCCGGCTGACGAGACGAGGCGCGCGTCGCCCGCACCTCGAGGCGGCTCCGCGGGGCCGCCTTTTCGTTGCCTCCTGCGCCTGGCTTCCACTTGGCGCAACGGCTGTTGCGGCAATGCTGCAATGCGGCAATCCAGCATGGCCCACACCCGGTCGCGGCCTGGCCGGACAGGCCCGCTTCGCGATCCGCGGTCTATGATGCGACGTTCGAGGCGGCCACGCGCGGCGTGGCCGCCCTACTTTGTGTAGCCACGGGGTCATCGATGAACCGCCTCGCCGCCATCCTGCCTGCAGGCAACGTGCTGGTGAACGTGGATGCCACCAGCAAGAAGCGTGTGTTCGAGCACGCCGGTGTGCTGTTCGAGAACCAGCATGCCATCGCCCGCGGCACCGTCACCGACAACCTGTTCGCGCGCGAGCGCCTGGGCTCCACCGGCCTGGGCCACGGCGTGGCGATCCCGCACGGCCGCGTGAAAGGGTTGAAGAACCCGCTGGCGGCGGTGCTGCGCGTGCAGCAAGCGATCCTCTTCGACGCGCCGGACGACGAGCCGGTCGTGCTGCTCGTCTTCCTGCTCGTGCCCGAGGCGGCGACGCAGCGGCACCTCGAGATCCTCTCCGAGATCGCCGAGATGCTGTCCGACCGCGAGTTGCGCGAGCGCCTGAAGACCGAGCCCGAGGCCGCCGGCGTGCACAAGCTGATCTCGGACTGGGAGCCGCTGAAGACGCCGGCGTGAGCGTGTCGCACCGCTTGCGGGCGTTCGACGGGCGGCGCGGCGCCCGAGCGCACCCGTGCCATCACGGCGGCGTGCGCCCTGCGCGGCAAGGCGGCCCGACCTGTCCCGGCGCGGGCCTGCGCTCATGAAACCGACCTCGATCAGCGCCGAGGCCCTGTTCGAAGCGCAGCGCGAGTCGCTGCACTGGGAGTGGGTCGCCGGGCACGCGCACCCGGAGCGGCGCTTCGACGACGCGGCGGTGCTCGACGCACGCTCGGCCGCCGACCTGATCGGCTACCTCAACTACATCCACCCGTACCGGGTGCAACTGGTCGGCCGGCGCGAGGTCCAGTACCTGACGCGCGACGAAGCGGCAGACCAGGAGCGGCGCATCTCGCGCATCGTCGCGCTCGATCCGCCGATGATCGTGGTCGCCGACGGCCAGACGCCACCGCCGCGGCTGCTCGCGATGTGCGACCGCGCGGAGATTCCGCTGTTCGTCACGCGCGAATCGGCCGGCCACGTGATCGACGTCGTGCGCGGCTACCTCGGCCGCCTGTTCGCCGACCGCACGACGCGCCACGGCGTGTTCATGGACATCCTCGGCCTGGGCGTGCTGATCACGGGCGAATCGGGCCTGGGCAAGAGCGAGCTCGGCCTCGAGCTCATCAGCCGCGGCCACGGCCTGGTGGCCGACGACGCGGTCGACATCTACCGCACCAGCCAGACCGCGCTCGAGGGCCGCTGTCCGGAGCTGCTGCAGAACCTGCTCGAGGTGCGCGGCATCGGGCTGCTCGACATCAAGGCCATCTTCGGCGAGACCGCGGTGCGGCGGAAGATGAGGCTGCAGCTCATCGTGCACCTGGTGCGCACCGAGACGCTGGAGCGCGATTTCGAGCGCCTGCCCTACGAGCCGCTGTACGAGTCCGTGCTCGAGATCCCGGTGCGCAAGGTGGTGATCGCGGTCGACGCGGGGCGCAACCTGGCCGTGCTCGTCGAGGCCGCGGTGCGCAACACCGTGCTGCAGCTGCGCGGCATCGACACCTATCAGGAGTTCATCCGCCGCCACCAGAAGGCGATGGAGGGCGAGGACGGCGGCGCGTAGGCCGCGCGCGCTGCGGCCCGCCGCCGCGCCGCGTGCGCTACCTCCCGCGGTGCGGGCAGTCGGCCTTCGTGCAGCGCGCGTACAGCGCCAGCGAGTGCTCCTGCAGCGCGAAACCGCGCTCGGCTGCGATGGCGCGCTGGCGCAGCTCGATCTCGACGTCGACGAACTCCTCGACCCGGCCGCAGTCCAGGCACACCAGGTGGTCGTGGTGCTGGCCTTCGTTGAGCTCGAACACCGCCTTGCCGCTCTCGAAGTTGCCGCGCGTCAGCAGCCCCGCCTGCTCGAACTGCATCAGCACGCGGTACACGGTGGCCAGACCGATGTCGGCCCCTTCGACGAGCAGCGCCTTGTAGACGTCCTCGGCCGTCATGTGGCGCCGTTGCGAGCGCTGGAAGATCTCGAGGATCTTGATGCGCGGCAGCGTGGCCTTCAGGCCGCTGCTCTTGAGTTCCTCGGCGTGCGTCATCGTGGGTCGCGGATGGCGACCGGGCCACCGCGCCCGCCGGCGGCGAACACGGTGACCTGGCCGCTAGAATGGAGCCGATCATAGCCAGCGCGGCCGTGCCGCGCGCGCGCCGCGGCGGTGTATCCCTGTTGTCGCCACTGCGTCTGCCGCCTGCCGTCTGCCCGCGCCTGCCGTTCGAACCACGATGCGCCCGCTCGTCACGCTGATGCCGCTCGCCGCCTGCCTGCTGCTGGCCGGTTGCGAGTCGCTGCAGCGCACCGACAGCTTCATGGGCTTCATCACGCCCTACCGCATCGACATCGTGCAGGGCAATGTCGTCACCGAGGAGCAGGCGGCGTTGATCAAGCCCGGCGCGACACGGCTGCAGGTGCGCGAGGTGTTCGGCACGCCGCTGCTCGCCGACCCGTTCCACGCCGAGCGCTGGGACTACATCTTCACGCTGCGCCGCCCGGGCAGCGAGTTGAAGCGCCGCAGCGTCATCGTGCTGTTCGACGGCGACGTCGTCAAGTCGATCGAGGCGCCCGAGCTGCCGACCGAGCGCGAGTTCGTCGCCTCGATCAGCCGCGACAAGCAACTGGTGCCGCCGCGCCTCGAACTGAGCGAGGACGAACGCGCCGCGCTGCCGCCGCCGGTCAAGCGCGAGGCCACACCGCCGGAGCCGGTGGGGCCGGTGCGCGAGTACCCGCCGCTCGAGCTGCCGTGAGCAGCCACCCTGCGGCAACAAAGGTCAGCATCGCCGGCGCCGGCGGGCGCATGGGCCGCATGCTGATCGAGGCCGTGCTCGGCGCGCACGACATGCGGCTGGCCGGCGCACTCGATCTGGCCGGCAGTGCGTGGATCGGCCAGGACGCCGGCGCCGCGGCCGGCCGCGCCACGGGCGTCGCCATCACCTCCGATCTGCGCGCCGGGCTCGCCGGGGCCGATGTGCTGATCGACTTCACGCGCCCCGAAGGCACGCTGGCACACCTGGCGCTGTGCCGCGAGCTCGGCGTGCGCATGGTGATCGGCACCACCGGCTTCACGCCGGCGCAAAAGTCGCAGATCGACGCGGCGGCGCAGCGGCTGGCGATCGTGCTGGCGCCGAACATGAGCGTGGGCGTCAACGTGATGATCGCGCTGGTCGAGCACGCCGCGCGGCTGCTGGGCGAGGGTTACGACCTCGAGGTCGTCGAGGCGCACCACCGCCACAAGGTCGACGCCCCCAGCGGCACCGCGCTGGCGCTGGGCGAGGCCCTGGCACGCGCACGCGGCACGACGCTGGCCGAGCAGGGCGTGTACACGCGCCACGGTCACACCGGCGAGCGCCGCGCGGGCAGCATCGGGTTTGCCACCGTGCGCGGCGGCGACATCGTCGGCGAGCACCTGGTGATGTACTGCGGCAGCGGCGAGCGCCTCGAGATCGCGCACAAGAGTTCGAGCCGCGCCAACTACGCCGCAGGCAGCCTGCGCGCGGCGCGCTTCGTCGCCACGCAACCGCCGGGCCTGTTCGGCATGGCGGAGGTGCTGGGGCTGCAGCCGCCGCGATGACGGGGCCGTCGTCCGGCGCGGCGGCGCGCCGCCTTGCCCGCGCCGCCGGCCCGCGCGCAAGCAGGCGCAAGCGGTGAACGGGCTCGAGCAGTTCTGGACGCGCAGCGACCCCGTCGGCCGCGCCGTGGCGCTGCTGCTGCTGGCGATGTCGGTTGCGGCCTGGGTGCTGATCCTGTGGAAGGGCTGGCTGTTGCGCCGCGCGCGTCGCGACCTCGCGCGCGCGGTGCCGGCGTTCTGGGACGCCGCATCGCTGGACGACGGCCGGCTGCGGCTGGCGGCGCTCGACCGCGAGCGCGTGCTGCTGCCGCTGCTCGACGCGGCCTGCGCACGGCCGGCCCGCGGCACGCTGCAGACGGCGGCCGAACAGGCGTCGCAGCTCACGCGCCGCCTGCGCGACGCGCTGCACCGGGCGCTCGCGCATCTGCATCTGGGCCAGGTGGTGCTCGCCTCGGTCGGCGCCACGGCGCCCTTCGTCGGCCTGTTCGGCACCGTGTGGGCGATCTACCACGCGCTGGCGGGCATTGCCGCGGCCGGCGGCATCACCATCGACAAGGTCGCCGGACCGATCGGCGAGGCGTTGGTGATGACCGCTGCCGGCATCGCCGTGGCGGTGCCGGCGGTGCTCGCCTACAACGTGTTCGGCAAGTGGGTGGCCGGCTGCGAGGCCGAGCTCGAGGGCTTCGCGCACGACCTGCGCGAGCTGATGCTGCAGCAGGGCTGAGAGAGGCCGACAGATGGCGTTCGGTCGCCTGCAGAGCAGCCCCGGCGCGACGCCGATGAGCGAGATCAACATGACGCCGCTGATCGACGTCATGCTGGTGCTGCTCGTCATCTTCGTCATCACCGCGCCGCTGATCGGCAGCAGCCTGCGGCTCGATCTGCCCGAGGTCCGAGGCGCCGGCGCCAGCGATGCGCCGGCGGTGGTCGCGCTGGCCATCGACCAGGAGGGCCGGCTGTACTTCGACGAGCAGCCGCTCGAAGCGGCGCAGCTCGCGGAGCGCGTGCGCCAGGCGGCGCGGCGCAATCCGGCCACCGAGGTGCAGTTGCGCGCCGACCGGCGCGTGCCCTACGGGCGCGTCGCCGAGCTGATCGGCTGGGTGCAGCAGGCCGGGCTCACGCGCATCGGCTTCGTGACCGAGGCGCCACGCTAGCCGGCATGGCGCGCCAGCGCGCCGGGCGGCGAGCGCGCCCGCATGTCGCTTCCCTAGAATCCGCCCGATGAACGAGAAATACGTCCCGGCCGAGGTCGAGGCCGCCGCCCAGGCTCACTGGTCGGCCATCGACGCCTACCGCGTGACCGAGGATCCGCGGCGGCCCAAGTTCTACGCCTGCTCGATGCTGCCCTACCCCAGCGGCAAGCTGCACATGGGGCACGTGCGCAACTACACCATCAACGACATGATGGCGCGCTGGATGCGCATGAAGGGCTACAACGTCCTCATGCCGATGGGCTGGGACGCGTTCGGCCTGCCGGCCGAGAACGCCGCCATCGACAACGGCATCGCGCCGGCCAGGTGGACGCGCGACAACATCGCCGACATGAAGGCGCAGATGCAGCCGCTGGCGCTGGCCTTCGACTGGAGCCGCGAGCTCGCCACCTGCGACCCCGAGTACTACCGCTGGAACCAGTGGTTCTTCCTGAAGATGCTCGACAAGGGCATCGCCTACAAGAAGACGCAGATCGTCAACTGGGATCCGGTCGACCAGACCGTGCTTGCCAACGAGCAGGTGGTCGACGGCAAGGGCTGGCGCAGCGGCGCGCCGGTCGAAAAGCGCGAGATCCCCGGCTACTACCTCGCCATCACGAAGTACGCCGACGAGCTGCTCGCGGGCGTCGCCGACAGCACCAGCGCGCACTACCTCGAGGGCTGGCCCGAGCGCGTGCGCCTGATGCAGGAGCACTGGATCGGCAGGAGCGAAGGCGTGCGCTTCGCCTTCACGCACACGATCCGCGACGAGGCCGGCCAGCTCGTGCAGGACGGACGCATGCACGTCTTCACGACGCGCGCCGACACCATCATGGGCGTCACCTTCTGCGCCGTCGCGCCCGAGCATCCGCTGGCGCAGCTGGCGGCGCGCCGCGATGCAAAGGTCGCCGCCTTCGTCGACGAGTGCACGCGCGGCGGCACCTCCGAAGCCGAGGTCGCGCTGAAGGAAAAGGCCGGCCTGCCGCTGGGCATGAGCGTGACGCACCCGCTCACCGGCCAGCCGGTGCCGCTGTGGGTGGGCAACTACGTGCTGATGGGCTACGGCGACGGCGCGGTGATGGGCGTGCCGGCGCACGACGAGCGCGACTTCGTGTTCGCCAACAGGTACGGCCTCGACATCCTGCAGGTCATCCACATCGACGGCCTGAAGTACGACTACCACCACTGGCACGACTGGTACGCCGACAAGGAGCGCGGCATCACCGTCAACTCGGGCGTCTGGAGCGGCCTGCACCACAAGGCGGCGATCGACGCGATCGCGGCCGCGCTGGCGCAGCACGGCGTGGGCGGCAAGCAGGTCACCTGGCGGCTGCGCGACTGGGGCATCAGCCGCCAGCGCTACTGGGGCACGCCGATCCCGATCATCCACTGCCCGGGCTGCGGCAGCGTGCCGGTACCCGAGAAGGACCTGCCCGTCGTGCTGCCGGAAGACCTGGTACCCGACGGCAGCGGCAACCCGCTCGCCAAGTGCGAGTCGTTCCTGAAGGTGGCGTGTCCGCGCTGCGGCCAGCCGGCGCGCCGCGAGACCGACACGATGGACACCTTCGTCGACAGCGCCTGGTACTACATGCGCTACTGCTGCCCGGGCAGCGACGACGCGATGGTCGACGCGCGCAACGACTACTGGATGCCGATGGACCAGTACATCGGCGGCATCGAGCACGCCGTGCTGCACCTGCTGTACGCGCGCTTCTGGACCAAGGCGATGCGCGACCTGGGGCTGGTGAAGTTCCACGAGCCGTTCAAGCGCCTGTTCACCCAGGGCATGCTGCTCAACGAGTGCTACTACCGCGAGGACGGCGAAGGCGGCAAGCGCCGCTGGTTCTACCCGAGCGAGGTCGACATCGACTGCGACGAGCGCGGCCACCCGGTGGGCGCGCGCGCCAAGGACGACGGCCGGCCGGTGCAGCTCGGCGGCATCGAGAAGATGTCCAAGAGCAAGAACAACGTCGTCGAGCCGCGCGACATCATCGCGCGCTTCGGCGCCGACACCGCGCGCGTGTTCACGATGTTCGCCGGCCCGCCCGACCAGAGCGCGGCCTGGAGCGATTCCGGCGCCGAGGGCTGCTGGCGCTTCCTCAGGCGGTTGTGGAGCTTTGCGGCGAAGTCCGCGCCGCGACTGGCGCGGGCATCCACCACGCCCCAGGGCGCCAGCCGCGAGGCGCTGGCGCTGCGACGCGAGCTGCATCTGCTGCTGCGCCAGGTGAGCGCCGACTTCGAGCGCCTGCAATACAACACCGTCGTCTCCGGCGCGATGAAGATGCTCAACGCGCTCGAGGACGCGGCGCTGGCCGACACCCACGCCGACGCCGCCGTGCTGCGCGAAGGGCTGGGACTGCTGCTGCGCGCGCTGTATCCGGCGGCGCCGCACGTGACGCAGCAGTTGTGGAGCGGGCTCGGCTACACGGCGCGCCACGGCGAGCTGATCGACGCCCCCTGGCCCACGGTGGACGAGACGGCGCTGGTGCGCGACGAGATCGAGCTCGTGCTGCAGGTCGGCGGCAAGCTGCGCGGCTCGATCCGCGTGCCGGCCGCGGCCGACCGTGCCGCCATCGAGGCCGCGGCGCTGGCCGCACCCGAGGTAGCGCGCTTCGGCGAGGGACGCCCGGTCAAGCGCGTGGTCGTCGTGCCGGGGCGGCTGGTCAATGTCGTGGTCTGAGGTCGGCGCACCCGAACATCGCCGAAGAAACGCGCTGCGGCTCGGCTCGGGCGGCGTGCTGGCCGCGCTGGCCGCGCTGGCCGGCTGCGGCTTCGAACTGCGGCAACCGCTGCAACTGCACTTCTCGAGCATCGCGCTCACCGGTTTCGCCGCGCGCTCGCCGCTGGCGGGCGAGCTGCGCCGCACGCTGGGCGCGCAGACCCGCGTGCTCGACGATCCGGCGCGCGCCGAGGTCGTGCTCGAGGCGCTCGCCGATCGCCGCGAGCGCAGCGTGGTCGCCTCGACCGCCGCGGCCCAGGTGCGCGAGCTGACCTTGCGCCTGGCGTTCGACTTCCGGGTGCACACGCCCGGCGGCCGCGAGCTGGTGCCCAAGGTGAGCCTGCTGCTCTCGCGCGACCTGAGCTACAGCGAAACCTTCGCGCTGGCCAAGGAGGAGGAGCAGGACGCGCTGTTTCGCGAAATGCAGACCGACATCGTCGCGCAGGTCATGCGCCGGCTGGCGGCGATCCACCCGTAGCCGCGCCATGCCGATCCGCCCCGAGCAGCTCGAAGCCCGTCTGGCGCACGGACTCGCGGCGCTGTACACGCTGCACGGCGACGAGCCGCTGCTGGCAATGGAGGCCGCCGACGCCATCCGCCGCGCCGCGCAGCGCGCCGGCTTCGAGGAGCGGCGCGTCTTCACCGTGAGCGGCGCGCACTTCGACTGGAGCAGCGTCGTCGGCGCAGCACAGGAGACGAGCCTGTTCGCGGCACGCCAGATCATCGAGATCCGCATCCCCTCGGGCAAGCCGGGCAAGGACGGCGCGCAGGCGCTGCAGCGCTACGTCGACTCGCCCAGCGCCGACGTGCTGACGCTGGTGCAGTTGCCGCGGCTGGATTTCCAGCAAAGCCGCTCGGCCTGGTTCGGCGCGCTCGACGCCGCCGGCGTGACCGTGCGCCTGGACCCGGTGGAGCGCCACGCGCTGCCCGCCTGGCTGGCGCAACGGCTGGCACGCAACGGCCAGCGCGTGGCCGACGGCGAGGCCGGCCGGCGCACGCTCGCCTTTCTGGCCGACCGCGTCGAAGGCAACCTGCTCGCGGCGCACCAGGAACTGGCCAAGCTCGCACTGCTGTACCCCCGGGGCGAACTCGCCTTCGAGCAGGTCGAGGCGGCGGTGCTCAATGTCGCGCGCTATGACATCCCCAAGCTGCTGGACGCGGTCTGGAGCGGCCAGCCGGCGCGCGCGCTGCGCATGCTCGGCGGCCTCGAGGCCGAGGGCGAATCGGCCGTCTACGCACACTGGAGTCTGGCCGAGGACGTGCGCGCCCTCGCACGTGCGCGCGCCGCGCTCGACGAAGGCCGGCCGCTGCCGCTGGCGCTCGAGACGGCGCGCGTCTGGGGCGCCAAGGGGCGCCTCTTCGAGCGCCTGCTGCCGCAGCTGTCGGCCGCGCAACTGGCGCGGTGGCTGGACGTGGCGGCCATCTGCGACGGCATCGTCAAGGGCCTGGTCCACCCCGACTGGCCCGCAGGTGCCTGGCCGGCGCTGCGACGCTTCGTGCTGATGCTCCTGCCGCCAGCCCCAGGCCGCGGCGGCGCACGCGACGCAGCTGCGCCACACGTGCTGGCGCTCGAAGCCTGACCCCGTCGCGGGTGCGCGCGGTGTTTCGGCGACGGCCAGACGCGCGCACCAGCGGCCTGGCCGGGCCGGTGGGCGGCGGCGTCAAGCCCGGGCCGCCTCGAGCAGCCGCGCCAGCGCCGCCGCCAGCGCCGCCTCGCGCACCGCGGCGCGATCGCCCCGCAGCTGCAGCCGCTCGGCGCGCACGCCGGCCGACGTCGCCCAGGCCAGCCACACCGTGCCCACCGGCTTGCCCGGCACGGCGCCGGCGGGTCCGGCGATGCCGGTGACGGCCAGAGCCAGTTGCGCACGCGAATGCGCGAGCGCGCCCCGCGCCATCGCCTGCGCCACCGCTTCGCTGACCGCGCCGTGCGCGGCGAGCAACGCCGGCGCGACACCCAGCAGCTCGCTCTTGGCCTCGTTGCTGTAGGTGACGAAGCCGCGCTCGAACCAGTCGCTCGACCCGGCGAGCGAGGTGCACGCCGCGGCCACCAGGCCGCCGGTGCAGCTCTCGGCCGTGGCCAGGTGCCAGCCGCGCGCCCGCAGCGCCGCGGCGAGCGCGCGCACGGCGCCTTCGACCGCCGTCAGGGCCACGGCCACAGACGCACCCACAGTGCGAGGCACAGCAGCGTGCACAGCGCGGCGACGAGGTCGTCGAACAGGATGCCGAAGCCCTGCGCCATGCCGATCGGCGCGCCGGCCCCTTGCTTGAAGAGCCGATCGGCCCAGCCGACCGGCCCGGGCTTGACGGCATCGAAGAAGCGAAACAGCACGAAGGCCGCGATCTGCATCGCCAGGCCCGCGGGCATGAGCAGCCACAGCACGATCCAGAACGCGATGACCTCGTCCCAGACCACGGGCGCCGGGTCGGCCAGCGCGAGATGGCGCGCCGTGAGCGTGCACGCCCACCATCCGACGACGAGGCCGAGCGCGATCGCCAGCGCCCATTGCGCCGCGTCGAGCCAGTGCCCGAGCACGAGGAAGACGAGCCAGCCCCACAGCGTGCCGACGGTGCCCGGCGCAAACGGTGCAAGGCCGGCGCCGAAAGCCAGTGCGATCCAGTGCGCCGGATGGCGCAGCATGAAGCGCACGCTGGCGCGCTCGCCGGCAGCCATCTTCAGGCGAAGTGGTCGAAGCCGTGCCAGCGCGGCACGAACGCCGCGCCCTGCGCGTCGACGATGCGCAGGCCCGGCCCGGCTTCGATGCGGCCGATGCAGGCGACCTCGACGCCGACGCTGCGCGCCGCGGCGCGCACGGCATCGCGCTGCGCGGCCGGGGCCGTGAACAGCAGCTCGTAGTCGTCGCCCCCGGCGAGCACGCATTCGTGCTGCAGCGCCTCGGCCTGGCGCGCCAGCGCCGCGCCGCGCGGCAGTGCGGCCAGCTCGACGCGCGCGCCGACGCCCGAGCGCTGGAGGATGTGGCCGAGGTCGCCGAGCAGGCCGTCGCTCAGATCGATCGCGGCACTCGCGACGCCGCGCAGCGCGAGGCCGAGCGCGACGCGCGGCTGCGGGCATTCCATCGCGCGGCGCACGGCCTCGAAGTCCTCGCCGGCCAGTGCCACGCGGCCGCGGAACGCCTCGAGCGCCAACCGCGCATCGCCCAACGTGCCGCTCACCCACAGCTCGTCGCCGGCGCGTGCGCCGCTGCGCAACAGGGCCTGGCCGGCGGGCACCTGCCCGAAGGCGGTGATGCACAGGCTCAGCGGGCCGGCGGTGGTGTCGCCGCCGATCAGATCCACGCCGTGCGCGTCGGCGAGCGCGAACAGCCCTTCGGCGAAGCCGGCCAGGAAAGCGGCGTCGACGGCAGGCATCGCCAGCGCGAGCGTGAACGCCAGCGGCTCGGCGCCGCAGGCCGCGAGGTCCGACAGGTTGACCGCCAGCGCCTTGTGGCCCAGGCGCGCGGGCGGCACCGTGGCGACGAAGTGCCGGCTCTGGACGAGCAGGTCGGTCGTCACCACGAGCTGCATGCCCGGCGCCGGCGCCAGCAGCGCGCAGTCGTCACCGACGCCCAGCGCCACCTGAGTGCGCCGC
>WBZT01002044.1_pt2 | contig 12806 bp, 11 predicted proteins | sample 5204241 | NCBI WGS metagenome assembly WBZT01 (sample SAMN12344358, study PRJNA552823) | activated sludge metagenome | biome: Activated sludge suspended growth; feature: Nitrification reactor; material: Wastewater; isolation source: activated sludge from nitrification reactor of wastewater... | reverse complement strand
GAAGAGGAGTTCCCGATGACCGAGGACAGATTACTGATCGAGGTCGCGTCCGTCAAGGTGGTGTAATTTCGGCTGTGGCCGTGGGCCATCGTCAGGCGGCTTTGGCGGTGATGTGTAGGGGCTGATTTTCCTCCTCGATCATGGGTTGGTTGAGTTCGGCCATGCCTTCGATCTGCATGTATCGGTGCTGGAGCTGCCACTCGTCGTTCTGCTCCATCAGCACAGCCCCGACGAGGCGGATGATGCTGTCTTCGTTCGGGAAGATTCCGACGACGTCGGCGCGGCGCTTGACCTCCTTGTTGAGCCGCTCGAGCGGATTGGTTGAGTGTAACTTCGTGCGGTGCTGGGTGGGAAAGCCGGTGTAGGCGAGCACGTCGGTTTCGGCCTCGTCCATGCAGGCGCCGAGCTTGGGCCAACGGGTGCGCAACTGGTCGGCGACCTGTCGCCAGACCTGCGTTGCGCTTTTCTGATCGGGCTGCAGGAAGACCTGGCGGATCGCGGCGGCGACGACAGTGTTCTGGCCCTTGGGCACATAGGACAGGGCATTGCGCATGAAGTGCACCCGGCAGCGCTGCCAGGTGGCGCCCATGACGCGGGTGATCGCGCCCTTGAGGCCCTCGTGAGCATCGGAGATGACCAGCTTCACGCCGGTAAGACCGCGCCGAACAAGGTCCTTCAGGAAGTCGGACCAGAAGACCTCCGCTTCCGAGGGGCCGATATGCAGGCCGACGATCTCGCGCCGGCCCTCGGTGTTGACGGCCATGGCGATTATTGCGGCAACGCTGATGATCCGCCCGCCTTCGCGTACCTTGAGATAGGTGGCATCGAGCCAGAGATACGGCCATTCGCCGGTGAGCGGGCGTTTCAGAAAGGCATGGACGCGCTCGTCAATGTCCTTGCAAAGCTTGGAGACGGTGGACTTGGAGATGCCGGTCATGCCCATGGCCTGGACGAGTTCATCGACCCGCCGGGTGCTGACCCCGCCGATCCACGCTTCCTGGATCACCGCAACCAGCGCTTTCTCGACCATCTTGCGGGGCTCAAGGAAGCCCGGAAAGTAGGACCCAGCACGCAGCTTGGGGATTTTCAGGTTCAGCGTGCCTACCCGGGTATCCAGCGAACGGTCGCGATAGCCGTTGCGCCAGGTCGCGCGCTCGCTGCTGCGTTCGTGGCGACCCGCGCCGATCAGGCCATCAACGTCGGCCTCCATGATCAGCTGCAGCACGTTCTCGGCGATGGTGCGCAAAAAATCCGGTTGGCCGCCCTTCGCAGCAAGCTCTTCGATCAGTAATCTGTCCTCGGTCATCGGGAACTCCTCTTCGTCACGGTTGAAGTGTGCAAACTCCACCATAACGATGAACCCGGTGGCCACCAGCGACGCCGCATTCCGGGGTGGGGCATGCCCCACCCCGGAATACACCATCGCCTACACCGGAAATTACACCACGAGCGCGGACGCTAACAGACGAGCCGGACCTCCGCATCTGAAACATCGCGGGCGGGTGCGCTGGGCGTGGTCGGCAATGGCGGAACGATAGTGATTGCCACTTCGTTTGTCGCAAGCGAGCCCAGCCAACCTCTAGCGGTAGATACAGAGACCACAATTGTGGCTTACGTAGTGGCAATGCCTTGATTATGTGATCCTATCTACCCTAATCAGGCCCTATTCAGGATTTGCATGGCAAGATTTGCCGCAACGGGAGGTTGGGGCGATGAGTGGGTGGACAGGGTGACAATGCCAAGAAAAACCAGAATCCATGGTAGCACACGTCGCCTCGTCTGCGGCTTGGCTGCAAGCGCTAGTCTATTCGTAATGCTCCCGGCAGAGACCGCAAGTGCTTATACCATAACGATAACTTCTGGAACCAGGGCAATTTACCTACAGGTCGGGAGAGGCGGTTATACAGGTTTTTACAACTCGGGCGGCACCCCCGGAAACAATGCGACGGTCAATGTCGTTTCAGTCGCCGTTCCTGTTGCAAGTGTGGGGTCCGGTGCGGCGCAGGCGATGACTTCGAACAGTACGGTGTCGCAAAGCCCCATTGATGGGTATGGCTTCTGCAATCCGCCATCGCAGGTCTATATCGGTGCCTGGTCCCGGCCGGGCGCTGGAACTGGTGTTGCCACGCTCACCGTTTCGACACCTGCAAACCTCACCAGCGGAAGTGATTCGATCCCGTTCAGCCAGATCAGTTGGGTCATGTCGGGGAATGGCGATGCGGTGTTCCAGTTTCCAAATGGCACGTTCACAGCGGGGGCGCAGACCCTTGCGACTTTCCCGGCGAATACCTGGAAAGAGCAGTGCATGACCTTTTCCTATAAAAACACCGTCGTCCCCGCTGCTGGAACCTACACAGGCCGGGCGACCTACACGCTCTCGCTGCCATGAAGCCGATCGGGCGAATGGCGTTTCTGGTTTGCGCTGTGCTGGGCACAGCAATGCCCGTTTGCGCGCAGGATAATGTGACACCACCTGCCAGCAGTCAGGTTTTTCGGGTTGATGATAGCGGCACGGTCGTTCTCGACCCGGTTCTGCAGATGCAGTCACAACCGATGGGTCGGTCGGGCGTCAACTCACCATTGGTGTCAGCATCTACCCGCGTCAGCGTTCAGCTTAACCTCGCTGCATGGGCGGGAAGGACCGGCCGCATCTACATGAGCTTGCCCCGAACGTCGGGACCCTCGGTGCGCGCAACCTGGCATACCGGCGGAACCCTGCTCCCCGGGTCCTTGATCTCCGGCGACCGCGCCATTGTTTATGCTGGACCGATAAACGGCCTGTTCCTGCGCGATCTGATTGACATCAAACTGGAAGCCGATGGGGCTCGACTGATTCAGCCCGAAGCACTGGCATTCGGTTTCGAAATCGAGGTTGCTCAATAGTGGATTACAGAAGAATCTGGAATGTCGTGGGCCTGCAAGCGGTCTTGGCCGCTGCCGCCGCCTTGTTCCTCGTTTCACCGGCACATGCCGACGATTTTGCCCTGTCGGTCTCCCCGCCCCGCTTCGAAATCTCGGCGCAGCCGGGACAGACTGTCCGTGCTGTTGCAGCAATGAGCAATGCTTCCGGTTTAGCGGCCCAGCTGACATTCACGACGGCCGAATGGGAACTGAACCCTGACGGCGGGGTGACGCTCGGCGATGCCTTAAAGCCCGGCTCATGCCGTCCGTGGGTCGCCATCGAGCGAAGGCGGGCGACCTTGCAGGCGAAGGCGGAGCTGCGATACCGGTTCGAAGTGACGCCGCCGGCCGATACACCGGCAATGGAATGCCGCTTTGCGATCGTTGTATCTGGCGCCGAGGCACGCGTTTCGCCGGGCGCGAATGTCAGCTTCCCTGTGAGCGGGCAGATTGCGATTATCGTCTATGTGACGGTGGGTGACGTGAAGCCGCAACTGCGGATCGTCAAAGCCGATGTCGTCAACATCAATGGCACCATGACACCCGTTCTGATGGTGGAAAATTCCGGCACGGCTCACGGTCGGCTGTCGGCGTTTCTGAGCGGAACGGACGCCGAAGGGAAGAAGCGTGAATTTTCGCCTTCGACCCTGCCTATCCTGCCAGGTGAAACCCGCAGGATTGCCCTCAACATCGACAATGGCGGCGATGCAATCGAAACGCAGAATTCCGCACCTGCGGCTGATGCCAAGCCTGACGTTATCGCTTATCCTCTCAAGATGAGCGGCACGATCAATGACTCAATCAACACCTTCAAGTTCGAGGGGGTGTTCGAGCCCTGATGCCGGAGCGTAACTCCAACTTTACCCGCCGAAAATCGCGGCTGTTGAACACCAATGATTCCCTGATCTTGCTGGCGCTCGGCATCTTTCTGCCTTCCCCTGCAATGGCTGCTACCGCTGATGAAGCGCGCCCGCAAGGCAGCGAAGAGCCTTATGTCGACCGGCTGATCGATGGCGGAAACCTGGTCCCTCTGACCGTTGCGAGCGAGGAACAAACAGGCAATTCGAAAGGCAATGTCCGATCACTTGTCGTCGAGCTGGGCGGTTCAGTCATTTCACCGAAATCTCGGATTACCGGTATCGATACTTCGGCGTTGGACAGGGTACAGCGCGAGGGCAGCATCTCGGTCTCGGGGAGATATCAGACCGACAATTTCGGTCTGGTTGGCCTCGATGCGCAACTGCGTCGCGGTTCGAATTCGGGGCCATTCAGCATTTCCTCAAAGGACACCTGGAACGGGTCGATCACGCTTACCAGCCGCGACCTGCCACTGGGCAATGGCTGGCTTGCCGATAGTGCTGCGGGGATGACTACAACCCCGACGATCGCACTCGTACGCAGGCAAACCCGGTTCTATCTACCTTCGACCCCCATTCTGGGCGGATCGGCAACATTCAAGCACTATCGGCGCCTTTCATCGTCGCAGGCAGCGAGTGAGCCTGAGCCGATTGCGAGCTTCAACCTGTCGATTGGCGAACCCGGATTGCTTGGGGGCTTGCGCCTCTCTAATTTTACCCGGCTTTCCGGCCTCGCGGTTTCCGGAGGAGGTCAAACGGACCTGGGACCCGGGTGGGCTGCCGGAATTCAAACCATAGCCGTGAAAGACACGCTCGATCCCTATGCTGTGATCCTTCAGACCACCCCGGGGAGCAGCGGACTATCCCGTGTTTCTTCTCAGGGGGCATTGGGCACAATTGCCTACTCGAACGCTGGAGTTCGTGTTCAGGCTAATGCGATCTGGTCACACCGATCTGGAGCGAGCAGCAGTTCTGATCTGTTTGGCGGTGACGGAGCTGCAGGCGGCGGCTGGGTCGATGCAAGCTACCGTTCAGGCAAGACCCTGCACAGCGGAGGCCTCTACTACTTCGGGCCGGGGCTGTCGTGGGGCACATCAGCGCTCATCAACAACGCTTATGGTGGCTATTACCGCTTCTCCACCTCGTCGCAGCGGTGGCGCTGGACCGTCAATCTCGATGCGGTCAATTCCGTTGATGGGCGCGGCTCCAGCGGGGTGATCGCCAATGCTGACGTGCGCAGAAAGTTGAACTTCAGCACATCGATCGGTTTGAACAGCACTGTGCGGGTCGCCAACGGACAAACCGCCACACAAATCCTGGGCTTCGTCGATTTCACGACGAAGCTGGGTTCGTCCCGGGCGGAAGCCGGATGGAGCCACGATCCATCGTCTGATCTCTGGCGTGCCGGATTCAACCAGAACTGGGCCTTGCCTGTGTGGCTTCCGTCCGGAAGCCGGTTGAGTACCCAGGTAGCCTATGAACACAGGCGCCAATATTCAAATTCCCCCAGCCTGCTGGATGGCAGCCTCATCGCAAAGGCCAACAGTTTTGGTGCTGCCATCAGCGCAGGCGCAACACCCTTCAGCGGCATCAGTTTCGACGCCACTGCCGCCTACAACTCCAACGGAAGTTCCTCGCCCACGGGCATCTACGGCCCGATTGATGCAACGGGTGGTGCATTGAGTAATCTCTCTTCCGAGCAAGGCCGGGCGTTCTCGGCATCGATCGTCGCAACCGTTCGGCTCTCCTCGAACTGGAGCCTGTCAGCCTCTTACACCGACACCACATCCAGGCTCACGTCCCTGTTCGGTCTCGCCAACCCGAATGTGTCGCCTTTAGGGCCCTCGCCATCTGAACTGGCCGATGTGCGGCGCAGTTCATACCATCTGCGCGCCGGTTATCTGACCCTCAGATATTCGGCTTCGGCTGGCCGGCCCCGAGGCAGTCTCGGACTGCGCCAGTTCCCAGTTGGAGGTACGGGCAATCTGGAAGGCCGCATCTATCTTGATGCAAATGACAATGGCGTAAGGGAGCCCGCCGAGTCTAGTGTTGGGGGTATCATTGTGATCCTCGACGGCATTCAGGCGGTACGCACCGATCAGTCAGGCTACTACCGATTCGGAGGAGTGTCGGATGGCCAACATCGTATTACCTTGAATGCCGACATGCTTCCGTTGCCATGGGTTATCGAGCCTAGCGATAGGCGCCGTACTGGTGAACCCTACGTGGCCACGATCGAGGTAGGGGTTCGTTCAACGACAACTCTGGACATTGCGGCGAGCAGGGAATGATGTGGCTGGGCGCAGGTAATTGTCCAACAGCAATGATGGCTATTTGGTCCCCAATCAAGAACAAACTGAGCCTTTTGCGGTGCGGGGTTGCCGGCAAACAACCAAGAAAACCTGTCGCTCGAATGCCGCTAGCGGCGCCAAATTCCGCAGGATTCCGACGAAAACGCCTGGATCGAATTAGATCGCAATTCTGATCCCAGTACCGCAGCGAGAAACCGGCTTGACCGGCACACCCTACGCAGTAGCTGCTGCTGGTGAAGCTGAGTTAGATTAGCGAGTAACGGCCGATTTTGGCGAGTGGCAGTTTCTTGCTGCCTAATCTCAGCGCGACCTTGCCATGGCTCTGTCAATCGGAGACGAGCTGTAGCAAGTCTGACAGCACCCAATTGGGTCCAATTTTCAATCAGGTACAGTTAGTCTGACAGCTCCGCAACGAGTTTTCCGGCGAACCCCCAATCTTCAAATTCAACTTCTTGAATCACGACATGGACGTGCTCGGGCCTCTTACCGAGGTGCTCCACCATTAAATCTGTGACACCTTTTACGATCTCTCGCTTGGCTTCCTTGGTAGCGCCCTTGGTAAACTGGACATTGATATAAGGCATCGCGGCAAATCCTGTTCAAAAATATGATGTGAAATCATGGGCTTCTGTCCGAATGCCGATGAATCATCAATGTCGCCGTGACCGGCAACTTTGCCTGCTTCACAATCCCGAACTCGTCGGTGGGGCGATTCTCGGGCAATTCATTGCAGGCATTGCAAGCCCGACCGATCAATCTGACTTTTTCTCCGAGCCGGAGAACATCGATTTCCATTCCTTGGAACCGGGCTTAGCTTGCCATTTCATCTTGTCGGACAGAACACTCAGGCCCTCAGAGACAGACGGGCGAACCTTGATCTGGTCATACCAACGTTTCACATTTGGATAATCTTCAAGGTCCTGGCCCTGCATTTTTCGGGGCCTGACCCATGTGAACGTAGCTATATCGGCTATCGAAAATTCGTCCGCCAGATATTCATGATCCGCCAGCCGGTTATCGAGCACTTTGTAAAGGCGAGCGGCCTCTTGTGTGTAGCGGTCTACCGCATATTCGATCTTCTCGGGCGCGTATGTTCTAAAATGGTGTGCCTGCCCGAGCATCGGCCCCATGCTACTCACCTGGAAGAAAAGCCATTGCAGGGCTTCCAGCCTTTTCACTTCAGACTTGGGAAGAAGCTTTCCGGTCTTTTCAGCCAGGTAGAGCAATATGGCGCCAGATTCGAATATCGCAACCGGCTCGCCATTTGGACCATCGTGATCGATGATGGCGGGAACCTTGTTGTTTGGACTGATCTTAAGAAATGCCGGATCGAACTGTTCACCGGCCAGAATATTGATTGGCGTAACTTTGCCAAGCAATCCCAATTCCGCCAAAGCAATCGTCGCCTTGTATCCGTTGGGAGTAGGCCAGAAAAACAGTTCGATCATAGCGTGCGACCTGCTCCCCTTATCCGACGATCTTGAGATGATTCGAACGGTCGAGAAGCATTCCCGGGTTCATAATCCAATCTGGATCAACAGCATTCTTTGCGCCAGCCAACATATCCCGGAAAAGCGGGTCCACTTCCTTGTCGTACCACGGACGGAAGCTGCGTCCGACCGCATGGTGGTGCGTGATTGTCGCGCCAAGCTCCGATATCGCATCAGAAGCCACGTCGGAAAGCGCCTGGTAATGTTCAAGGCTCGTCTCGTGCGTGGAAGGCGCAACGACGGAATAATAGGGCGCCGGCCCATCGGGATAGAGGAAGGAGAATCTGCGGCAAACAATGCCACCGCCGGTCAGCGCTTTTTGCGCCTCGCTGACCCGGCGAATAATTTCCGTGTCCACGGCTTCGAATTTGTCCCAGGTATAGGCCGTTTCAAAGGTAAAGCTGACCACGCCCATCGCAGCGCGCGTATGCATCAATCGCGGCAGGTAACGGAATTGCTCGCGCCAATTCCCCTGCGCGCCGCTGCGGCTTGACTTCAAGGCATCGCCGCCCGATCCGGTCTTGGTCACGACTTCACCGCCGTGGTCCTGGCAAATTTCAACGCCGCGCTCCAGCCAGACATCCACGGGATGATCCGCAGATTCAAAGCCAAGCAGCAGCACAGATTTTGTGCCATCACCAGCGCCATAAAACTGGGCATCTTGCGCGTCCAGATAACGACAATTCGCAGGAAACAGGCCTGCCTGTGTGATCTGCCGAATGGCTGCGGCACCTTGATAGAACGTGTCAAAGGTGATGGTCGCATTCGCCCGGAAGACCACTCGCCCCTGAAGCTTCATCCATGCCTGTGTGATAATCCCGAGCGAGCCTTCAGAACCGATAAAGAGGCGGTCGGGATCCGGGCCGGCACCTGATCCCGGCAATCTGCGATTTTCTATCGTTCCGCGCGGCGTTACGACCCTGAGGCTCTGCACCATATCGTCAATATGGGTAAGGTGGGTAGCATAGTGGCCCGAAGAACGCGTCGCAATCCAGCCGCCAAGCGATGAAAACTCCCAGGATTGCGGAATATGTCTCAATGTGAGGCCGTGCGGCTTTAGCTGATCTTCAAGCGAAGGCCCAAGCGTACCTGCCTGGATAAGTGCGCAGCGGGAGACCGGGTCAACCTCCAGCACCTGGTTCATGTTCCCCAAATCGATAATTACCGAACCGTCGCAATCCTCCGGGGCAGTAAAGCCGTCCGTGACACTTGATCCGCCGCCATATGGAATTGCCGCATAGCCATTATCACCGCACCAATCCAAAACTGCGGCAACCTCGGCCTCGTTGCGAGGATAGGCAATCACATCAGGCGGATTGGTAAAATCTCGCCGAAAAATGCGCGTCAGGTCCTTGAAGCTCTTGCCGTAGGAATGAGAAACGCGATCCCATTTGTCTGAATTACAAAAAGACGACAAGGAAGCAGGGATGGAGATCCGCGATTCCCTCAACTCGATTTCCTCGAGCGTTGGATCAGACAAGACCACCGGCTCATCAATGCCCAGGCGTTTGCCAACGCGAACGGCCATTTCCTTGACCTCAGCCTGGGAAATGACCTCGTCTTCGTATCCCCAGCTATGCCATTTGCGCCTCTTACCATAGTAGCCAGCTTGCTCAGTCATGATTCAATGCCCTCAGAAATCAGTTTGAGCACCAGAAGTTAACGGGTCGACGAACCTATTCTATTGCCATTGAAGTCAGTTTTTTGACAGATTCATTCAACTTCGTGCGCGGCCGGGATCTCCCTTGGATTGGAAAATTCAGACAAGAACCTCGGCTATTGCGGGCTGCTACAGGCCTCATGTTCAGGCGCGAGAAGCCCATCAGCCAATTCAACTGCTCGCGGTCGCTGCCTGCGAAGTGATTCGTTGTTAGGAACCGTTGCATGTCTGGCTCCAGCGTCGATCCCGAGACACTTCCCAGCCAGGGTCAGGTCTCATAAGTTGATTCAGAGGGCGCAGGAAGATGCCCGACAGACCAAGCTCATCCACGAGGCACGGGAAGAGTGGCAGGGTGTACGGCAACCGCATCTGCATGATGTTCTGCTTGATCAGGGTGAGCAGAGCTGTCCCAACCGTGTGGCTCGCCTTGCATGGCAAGCCGGGATCAAAGCTCAAGTTGGCTATAAGCGGCGTCCAGACAGCTATTGTGGCACGCCATCAGTTGTGATCGACAATACGTTGGATCGCCAGTTTGCAGTGTCAGCGTCCGACGCAGCATGGGTAACAGACACCACCTTCATCAGAACGCATGAGGGCTTCGCTTACCTCTCAGTGGTGATCGATCTCTATTCACGGCGGTGGTTGGTTGGCAGATACAAAGTCGGCAGACCGCTGATCTGGTCTGCCAGGCACTGCTGATAGCGGTGTGGCGCAGAAAGCCGAAGAACGTAGTTCTGATCCACTCCATCAGGGCTCACAGTTTATCTCCCGCGAATGAACCTGGCTCCTCCATGCCCACAATCTCAAGCACTCAATGGGCAGGCGCGGGAACTGCCATGATAATGCGTTCGCTGAGAGCTTCCTTAACCTGCTCAAACGCGAACGGATCCGAAGGCGGACATAAAAAACCCGCGCAGAAGCTCGGCAGGATGAGTTCGACTACATCGAAATTCTATAACCCCGTGCGAAAGCACGCCACAAACCCCATGTTGTCACCTGTGAACTTCGAACGACAGCAAAAAACAAACAATGAAGGCGTCTAGATCACTAGGCGCTATTCACTTCAATGTCTTCAATCTCAATGTTCCCCGTCAGCGCCTATGACGTGACCCCCTGATTTTCCTCCAAGCTTGATTAGAGTCCGACCCATTGGAAGGACGGACAGATGAAGCGAATGCGGATTCCGAGGTGATCGCGCGCGGTGTTCCGATTTGATCGCGCGCGGTGTTCCGAGGTGATGGCGCGCAGCGTTCCGAGAATTATCCGCGCAGCATTCCGAGGTGATGGCGCGCAGTTTGAGGTTAGGCTCACCTGATCGTTGGAGCATTCTTTCGGCCGGACAGCGGTTGGAGGAATGCATGCCGACGAGGAGAGTTGCGATGCGCCATGTGCGCGAGATTTTGCGTCTGAGCCTGGACTGCGGGCTTTCGACGCGGGTAGTTGGCGAGCGGGTCGGGGTCGGATCGACGACGGTCCGGGATACGCTTCGGCGGTTCAGTCGGTCGGGGCTGACTTGGCCGGTGCAGCCTGAGATGACGGACAGCGACCTGGAGTCCCGGCTCTACGGCGTGCCAGGGGTAAAGCCCGGGCGCCGCAAGTTGCCGGAGCCCGACTGGGCGGTGGTGGCGCGTGAGTTGAAGCGCAAGCACGTGACGCTGCAGATCCTGTGGGAGGAGTACTACGCGGCGAACCCTGACGGCTATCGCTACAGCCGATGGTGTGACCTGTTCCGGCGCTGGGAAGGCCGGCTGCCGTTGGTGATGCGCCAGAGCCATGCTGGCGGCGAGAAGCTGTTCGTTGACTACGCTGGCGACACGGTGCCGGTGGTGGTGGATCGCAGGACCGGCGAGATCCGCGATGCGCACTTGTTCGTCGCTGTTCTGGGCGGCTCAAGCCTGTCGTTTGCGTGTGCGACCTGGACCGAGCAATTTGCCGACTGGGCCGAGGCCCACAATGCTGCCTTTGCCTTCTTCGGCGGGGTGCCGCAGCTGCTGGTTCCGGATAATGCCAAGGTCGCGGTGATCAAGGCCTGCCACTTCGATCCGATGATCAACCGCAGCTACACGGACATGGCTCGGCATTACGGGACGGCAGTGCTGCCGGCGCGGCCGAGGAGGCCCAAGGACAAGGCGAAGGTTGAGGCCTGTGTCAGGATCGTCGAGCGCTGGGTGCTGGGCCGTCTGCGCAATTGCATCTTTTACAGTCTGGCCGAGCTCAATACTGCCATTACCGAGTGCCTTGCTGATCTGAATGAGCGCCGTGTGCTGCGCCAGTTCGGCCGAACGCGCCGACAGCTGTTCGAGGAGATCGATGCTCCGAACCTGAAGCCGCTACCGGCTGAGCCGTGGGTCCATGCGCAATGGAAGCGCTGCCGGGTCGGGCTCGATTACCATATCGCGGTCGAGCAGCATCATTACTCCGTGCCGCACCGCTACGCGCGCCGGGAGGTCGAGGCGCGTTACACCGCCCGGACCGTGGAGATCTTCCTCGGCGGCGAGCGGATCGCGGTGCACATGCGCGGCAGTGGCAATGGTCGGCACACGACCGTGCCCGAGCACATGCCGTCGAGCCACCGGCGCTATCTCGACTGGACACCGGCAAAGATCCAGGAGGAGGCGGGCCGGATCGGCCCGATGCTGTCGCTGCTGATGGAGCGCATCATCGAGGACCGGCCGCATCCCGAGCAAGGCTACCGTTCGTGCCTGGGGATCATTGGCCTGGGCAAGCGCTTTGGCGCTGAGCGCCTTGAAGCGGCTGCGCTTCGCGCGCTGGAGATCGGCGCGCGCAATTATCCGTCTGTAAAATCGATCCTCGAAAAGGGGCTCGACAAGGTGCCCGTGTCCAAAGCCCCGGAGCGCGAGCCGATCCTGCACGACAATATCCGGGGCTCTCAATACTACCACTGAAAGGAGCAAGGATGCTCAAACACCCTACACTTGATCAGTTGAACCAGCTTGGCCTGACGGGCATGGCTCATGCCTTTGCCGACCTCGATGGCAATGGCGAGGCCGCCAGCCTGAGCCATGCGGAATGGTTGGCGCTGTTGCTTGATCATGAGACGACATGGCGAAATGACCGCCGCCTTGCCCTGCGGCTGCGTCAGGCAAAACTACGCCATCATGCCGTGCCTGAGGATGTTGATTATCGCAGCACACGCGGGCTTGACCGGCGGCTGTTCGAGATGCTGCTCAAGGGCAACTGGATCGGTGCCCATGAAAACTGCGCGATCATCGGGCCAGCAGGGGTCGGTAAAAGCTGGCTGGCCTGCGCCATCGGGCATCAGGCCTGCCGTGACAATCGGTCGGTCCTTTACACGCGGCTGCCGCGGCTGATCGATGAGCTGTCGCTGGCAAAGGGTGATGGCCGCATTGCTGCGCGGATGAAGAGCCTGGCCCGCGTGGACCTGCTCATCCTTGATGACTGGGGTCTTGAGCCGCTCGATGGCAATGCCCGCCATCATCTGCTGGAGATCCTCGAGGATCCCTCCACCGATCTCGTGCGTCGTGATCAGCACTTCGCGTCGCTCGGGCTCTCGCCCGACGACGTCGCCACCGACGACCAGGTCGTGGCCGTCCTGGTCGAGCAC
>WBZT01002473.1_pt1 | contig 12809 bp, 11 predicted proteins | sample 5204241 | NCBI WGS metagenome assembly WBZT01 (sample SAMN12344358, study PRJNA552823) | activated sludge metagenome | biome: Activated sludge suspended growth; feature: Nitrification reactor; material: Wastewater; isolation source: activated sludge from nitrification reactor of wastewater... | reverse complement strand
ACAGGACGACGGACAGGATTCAGAAGCTGCTTCCGTGACTTGGGTGGCGGCTGGATTACTTGTTTATGACGTCTCGCATCCGCACTCCACTCCCGTTCCACCGACGCACTGCGTTCACCCTCATCGAACTGCTTGTGGTGATTGCCATCATCGCGATTTTGGCGGCCATGCTCCTGCCTGCGTTGAGCAAGGCCAAGGAGAAAGGTCAGCGCACCGCGTGCATGAACAACCTCAAGCAACTGGGGCTGGCTCACAATATCTACGTGGGTGATAACAACGACCGCATCGCCCCGCCCAACTGCGGTGGCGAGAGTGGAATGGCGAATCCCACGCTGCCGGCTGGCTGGCTTTACAAGCCGGGTGAGACCTTGCCGGGCGTGCCCGGCCCCAACCAGACCAACGGTCCGAGCAAGGGCCTCTTTTACCCAATGATGCAGAATTGGTCCATGTACATGTGCCCGCTGCACAAAACGAACAGTCCTTTTTATGTGGTCACGGGCGTCAAATTTACCAGCTACCTGATGAACGGCGCGGTCATTGATGGATCAAGCGCGTACGAATGGAGCAGCGGGGCCATTGGGAAGACTTTCAAAAACTCCGCGTTCAAAGGCTCGGACATGCTGTTTTGGGAAAGTGATGAGAAAGAAGCCGGCAACTTCAACGACGGCGCGAGCCGCCCCAGCGAGGGATTGACCCAGCGGCACGCCTTCGGCGCGATGTTCGGCTTCTTCGATGGCCACGCCGAATTCGTGAAATGGAAACGCTGGACCCAGCTGATTGCGGATCCCCGGAAGAACAGCCTCTGGTGCTTTCCTAATTCAATCACGGGTCGCTAATCTGATCTCTCATGAAAACTCTCGTCCGGTATTTTCTGGCTGGCCTCCTTGCGTTCGGCTTGGCCGCGTGCAGCAAGAAGGAAGACGTCAAATCAGAGGTCGCCAGTCTGGAGAAAGCGTTTCAAACGCCAGCCGCCACCCCGGCGCAGCCGGAACGGTCGGCGGCTGCGCCGGCAACCGCCGCCCCGGTCAAGGACGTCGTCCAAGCCGTCGTCACCGCCGCCCGCGCGAATGACTACGCCGGCGGCGTGATTGCTTTGCAGGCCCTGCAAAGCAAACCGGGATTGACCGCCGACCAGGTCGCGGCCGCGCAACGGGCGTCGCAAGCTATGAGCATGGAACTGGCGCGCCGCGCGGCAGCCGGCGATCAGGCTGCGTTGGCGCAACTCAAAGCGATCGAGCGCACTCGCTCGCAGTGAGCTGGGTGGAACGCCCGCTACGCTACCTTCGCCCCGTGCTCGATCAAAAGCTGCCGCAGCAGGGAACGGTGGCAGTGGGCTTCGTTTTCGCAGTAGCAGCCAACGGAGAAGTTGGTCGTGTGCGAGAGCGCGGCCAGAAGTTCCAGGTCACGCACAGCCGAGAGCGACGCCATCTCCGCTAGGTACTTCCGCGCGAACGCCGACCATTCCGCTGGTGACGCGGCTGCCTGCCCGAGTTTCATGGTTTCCACGCTGGGCGCGAGGTTGGGAAACCAGACGTCGTACCAGTTCTGCGCAGCGAACTCGCTCTTCGGCACCCCGCGCGGCGGACGACGGACCGTTCCGATCCTGATGCCCTCGCCGGGCAGGCGGGGAGTTCCGAGCCGAACGATTTGCACGCTCATCGCTGCTCTCCCATCACACCGCGCTTAATTCCCGCCACAGCAGAGCGCTCATGCGCTGGCCTTGGGCGAAGATGTCCAGGTCGAACTTTTCATTGGGCGAGTGCGCATTATCATCCGGCAACGACAACCCCAGGAGCAAGGTATCCGCGCCTAGGATTTTCTTGAACTGGTTCACGATGGGAATCGAGCCGCCTTCACGCAGCAGGACGGGTTCGTGTCCGAATGCCTGTTCCAACGCACGCAATGCGGCTTGCGCGTCGGCGCTGCGGGGCGAAACCATGTAGGCTTCCGCGCCGTGGCCGGCCTTGATTTCGAGAGTGACGGTCAGCGGACAATGCTTCTCCAGAAATGCGCGCACGGCTTTCACCGCCGTGGCCGGTTTCTGGCCAGGCACCAGCCGTGTGGTGATTTTCGCGCGAGCCCAGGCGGGCACGATGGTCTTGCTGCCTTCGCCTTGGTAGCCGCTGGTCAGACCGTTGACCTCGAACGTGGGACGGGCGGTGCGTTGTTCATCCGGCGTGAAGCCGCGTTCGCCAAACAGTTTTGGCACGCCGAGGAACTTGCGATACGCCTCGCGCTGAAACGGCACGCGCGCCATCTGCTTCCGCTCGAACTCGGTCAGCTTCACGATGCCATTGTAGAAGCCAGGGATCGCGATGCGACCGTCCGCATCGTGAACCTTGGCGAGCAATTGCGCCAGCACGATGGCGGGGTTGTGAACCGTGCCGCCGAAAATGCCGGAGTGCAGGTCGCGGTTGGGCCCGCGCACGATGATCTCGAATCCCGCGATGCCGCGCAGTGCGTAGGTCAGCGCGGGGTGTTTCGGACTGGGAATGCCGGTGTCCGAAACGACCACCGCGTCGCAGCGCAACTGTTCCCGGTGCTTCACGAGGAAGCCCGCGAGGCTCTTGCTGCCGACTTCCTCCTCGCCTTCGATCACGAACGTGATGTCGCAGGGCAGTTCCTGACCGGTCTTGAGGTAGGCTTCAACGGCTTTGAGATGCGCGAGATTCTGTCCTTTGTTGTCGCTTGCGCCGCGTGCGAAGAGCGAGCGTCCGCGAATCGTTGGCTCGAAAGGCGGCGTCTTCCAAAGCTCGAACGGCTCGGGCGGCTGAACGTCGTAGTGGCCGTAAACCAGGAAGTGTCGCCGGCGGGCGGCGGATTTATTGCGCGGGGTCTTCGCCAACACGACAGGGTGGCCGTCCGTGGGGCAAAGCCGCGCCTCCAGGCCGATGGCTTTGCAGTGTTTGACCAGCCAGGTGGCGCAATTCGTCATGTCCTTGCCGTGCGCTGGTTGGGCCGAGACGCTGGGGAAGCGGACGTACTCGCACAATTCCGACACGTAACGCTTCCGATTTCCTTTGAGGTAATTCAAAACGACATCCATGCGCGGGAGTATCGGAAAATCCCGGCGGATGCCAAGCGGAATGGCGAACTCGACTATTGCTTCTTGGGCTTTTTGAACAGGTCGAGCAGGTTCACCGGCGGCGGCTGGCTGGCGGGCGCGTTGGTGGCGCCATTGGCTCCCGCGCTAGGCGTGGGGGTGGCCGGTTGCGTGTTGCCGCCGCCGAGCAGACCGCCGATCGCGTTCAGCACGCCGCCCACTTTTTCACCGGTCGCATTGCCGATCTGGCCGACGACTCCCGCGCCTGCCTTGGCCGCGAGAGCGACGAGCACCAGTGCTTTGGTTTCCGGCTTCGGTTTGCCAAGCGTGCCGGTGAGCGTAAGAAAGTCCGGAAGTGCGGCCATCGGCTGATTCGTTGGCGTGTTGCCAGCCAACCCGACTTTCTCTGCCAACGGCCGACTGAGCGCAACATGGACCGGGATGTGCAAGGTTGAATTGGTGAGCACTTGCGCGAGGTTGATGTTGCCATTGGCCGCCGCCTCGAACGCGGCGCTTCGCACTTCCGCCTGCTCCAAGGCGACAACCCCCTGACCAGCACGGCCGCGCACGGTGATGTTCTCGATGGGGTGGGCGGTGAGTTGATCGGCAAAGCCTCCCTTGGTGCCGCTACCACCTTTGAAAGCCGTCAACAAATTCCCGATGGTCGCGGTTGGGTTGCGGATCAAATCCGGGATACCGACGATGACATTGATGACAGAGTTGATCAGCGGACTGCGAACGTCCGCAATCGAGAGTCCGAGGTTTGTCGAGGCAAAGGCGAACTGACCGGTCAGGTTTTTCTGCAAGCTTGCGCCGGTGACACCTGCGCCTTTGATCTGCGCATTGGCGACGGTATAGCCATGCACCTGGCCCTTGCGCTCGGGGACGAAGCTGTTTACCAGCGGCTCGGTGGGAATCCGGTTGGCACTAAACGCGATGTCATATTTGTAACCCGGCACGCTGAGATCGAGATCGGCGGTGGCGCTGACCGGCGCGCCATTCAACACGAATTGCGCCGGCTTGAGCACGACATGGCCGCCGTCGAGATTCGCGGCGAATTGGAAGTTGGTCGCTTCGACTTCGCGCAAATAAAATTTTCCGACGTTCGCTTCGAGCGAGAAATTCCGGCACGGCGTGATCACGGGCGCAGGCTCGACATTGCTGGCCGGTGTGCTTGCGGGCTTCGTCGCCTCAACAGGCTTCGCTCCGTCGCCGAAGATGTCGTAGTAGCGCGTGACATCCAGCGAGTCGGCCGCCAGCTTGAGTTTGCCGGTGATGGCGTTCGTCTTCGAGTAATCCACCGAGCCGGAGAGCTTCAACTCGTTCTTCGCGCGCTCGGTCGGCGTGAGCGTGAGATCACACTGGCGGATCTGCGCCACGCTCTTTGCAACACCGGCATCCACTTTGAACCGGGCCTCCAACGGTGTCGCGGGTAACGAGCCTTTCGGGTCTTTGACCACCAAGTCGCTCACCTTCAGATCGGCCACGACGGCGGCATCGCCGTTGGCTTCAAGTTTGGCAGTGGCGATGGAATTGATGGCGATGGAAACCAGTTGCTTATCGCCGAGGGCGGATTCAATAAAGGGCTTCAAAGCGGCAGCGTTCAGGTTAGTTAGTCCGAGCGTGAACTGTCCGGCTTTGCGCGTCGTGTCAAAATTCCCGGTCACGGAAAAATCTCCACCAACCTTCCCAGCTTCGCGCAGGCCGCCGCTGACTTTGCGCAGATCAAGCTGGCTGCCTTGCATGCCGAGATCGAGGTCAAAAGTGCTGCCGAAATCGGTGAAACGGAAATCGGCATACCGTCCGGCCAAACCTGCGACGGCGAGTTTTCCGGTGACGACCTGGCCCTGTGATTTGCTGACGACATGGCCGGTCAGATCAATCGTGCCGCCCGTCAACTTCGCGCCGGGTTGCGGCAGCAATTCAAGCAGCCTGGCCACCGTTGCCCGCAACGCGATTTGAAGATCGGCCACCTGCGTCGCGTTATCGTACGTGCCCGAGCCGGACAACGTGAGAGCGGCCTGGCCCCCGCGGCCCACTTCCGCGCGATATTCGTCCAGCTTGAATTGCTTCAGTTCCACGCCCGTGCCGCGTGCGCGCAACGCGACATCGGCGGACGGAATCGCGTTGCTGCCAAATTTCGCCGCCAGACCGGTGATACCGCCATCGAGGTCAAAACCAAGTTGCTTGCCCGACTGTTGGGACGTTAGCTTGAGCTTCAGGCTGGCTTGTCCGGCGGGGTCGTAATCCGCCGCGAACGCGCGCCAGTCAGCGAGGTTCAATCCCGTGAGGGTGACGTTCAGCGCGGCATCACCCGCCGCCGCCGCGTTGCCGCCAAAGGAGATCGTCATCGGGCTGGTCAGCTCGGTCTGGAGCAGGGGACGGGCGTTCTGAGTGCCGGTGAGATTGAGCTTTTGCAGCACCGCCGCCTTGCTGGAATTGTCCACGCTCACGGCGTAATCGCAGCGCAAGTCCAAGGTGGGCGTGGTTTGTTTCGCGCGCGTGAGGCTGACCCGCGCGGCGTCCAATTGGCCGGAAGCCGTGATGACCGCGCCGGCCTTGGTCAGTTCGATGACGTTGGTCGAGTTGATGAGCGTCGTGCCGAAGTCAATTCCGCTCGCCGCGCCGGCGATGTTCAGGACGTTCCGGTCGAGTCCCAGAATGACGACGTTCAGTTTGCCTTCGAGTTTCGCGGCGTCGAACGGTCCGCTGATTGTCGTCGCCCCGAGCGGCTGGCCGGCGCGGGTAAAGCGGAGCGCCAACTGTTTGATTTCCGTGGGCGTGGCGGCGGCGTCGAGGGTCGCCCCCAGCGAGGCCAGGTCGGCGAAACTCCCGCCGGCCCGCTCCACGGTGAGCGCCGCTTTGCCGTTCACCGCACCGGGCATCAAGCCGGGGGTCAGGGCAAAAGTAATATCGCCATTCAATTTGGCGGCGAGACTGGCGGCGGTTTGCATCACCGCGATCCCGGCGTTGATTTCCAGTTTGCCATCGGTTCCGTTTTTCAGGTTGGCTGCGGTCAGATTGAGGTTGGACAGTTCCACGACTTCGCTGCCGCCGTTCTTGAGGTTCTTGGTCTGCCGGATGGTCGCGTTCTTGAGCGCCACAGATTTGATATCAATTTGGGGCGGCGTGGAGGCTGAGGCGGGCTTGGCTGCCGGGGAGGACTGCTGGCCCTGAGTCAAGGGATCCAGATTACTCGTGCCGTCGGCGTTGGCCACCAGGGTGATCGCCGGAGATTCGACGGTCACTTCCTCGACCGCAATCGTGCCACGCAGGATGGACATCAGGCTGTAACGGGCACGGACCAGTTGCGCGGTGAGCAACGGCGCGGCGCCCTTGGGCGTCAACTTCACGTCGCGCAAGACGAGTTGCGAGAACGGGCTGAGTTCCACGTCTGCAACCGCCAGTTCAGCATTCGCGGCCTTCGCGACCTTGGGCAGGATGACGCTTTTGACGAAGCCGCCGCTGGTGACGACGAAGTAGGCCAGCGCGAGCAGCACGACGAGCCCGCCCGCGATCCAAATCAGTTTCCGCACCAGGCCGCCGCTTTTTGCCGCCGGCGGCTGCACATTTGTTTCAGTCATAGAATTACCAGGGTTAAACGCCGGTGGACCGGTTTCTATTCGTCCCTCCGGCTCTCCAAGTTAGCCGCAGACGGGCTGAGTTCAATCGCGAATTCGGCGGGCCGGTCCGCGACACACGTTTGCCGTTGAATCACACCCAGCGTCCCGCGAAACTGACGCCACTGAAAATTTCCATCATCATTCCCGCGTTCAATGAGGAACGTTTGCTCGGCGGCACGCTGGACCATCTGAATTCCACGCGTCCCGCGCTGGAGCAGACGGGCTACGCCACCGAGTTGATCGTGTGCGATAACAATTCCACCGACCGCACCGCGGAGATTGCCCGCGGCGCGGGTGCCACGGTGGTTTTTGAACCGGTGAACCAAATTGCCCGCGCCCGGAATGCCGGCGCCGCGGCGGCGGGCGGGGATTGGCTGCTGTTCATTGACGCGGATTCGCAGCCGAGCGCCGGGCTGTTGACTGAAGTCGGCGAGCAGATTCGAGCGGGGCGATGTCTGGCCGGCGGCAGCACCATTCGGCTGGAGGCCGGCTACCCGGTCGCCGCCCTGGTCACGCGATTGTGGAACGGCCTCAGCCGCTGGCAACGATTGCTGGCCGGCTCGTTTATTTTTTGCGATGCGGCGGCGTTTCGAAAGGTCAACGGTTTCAGCGCCGAATTGTTCGCCGGCGAGGAATTGGACTTGAGCAAGCGGCTCCAGACGTTGGCCCGCGAGATGGGACGCGAGATCGTCATCCTGCACCGGCATCCGTTGTTAACTTCCGCGCGCAAGGTGCATTTGTACTCAACCTGGGAACATTTGCGTTTCCTCCTGCGGGCGGCGCTGCGGCCAAATCGCGTGTTGCGTGACCCGAAGGCCTGTCATTCGTGGTATGATGGACGGCGTTGAACAAACCCCGGCGCGATGGCGTCGAGCCTTTGGAAATCGAATTGTATGAAAACCGCATGGCTGCTGGCGTTAATCTTTACGCTGCCATTCTCGGCGGCGACGCAACCGCAGTCCGGATTGGACGTGGGCGGCCTGGTGGACGCGGCGCAGCAATGGGCGGAAGAAAACCTCGATGAGAACGTGCTGGCGATCCTGCCGGAAGTGGATCGCGAGCAGGTCGAAAAATTTCTGCGGAACTTCGAGCAGCAACTCAAAGGCGACAACGTCGCCGAAGTCGCGAAACTCCGCGAGGCCGCGAAACTCGTTCTGCCGATGCTCGACAGCTACGAGGAAACCACGCCGCTGGCCGCCTGGCTGCGCTCCCGGCTGGATTATTTCGACGTGGCGGAGGAATTGCGCAAGGCCGCACCGCCGGCGCCCGGCTTGGCGCCGACCAATCCGCCGCCCGCAGTGGAGCGAAAAATCTGGACTGAGCGGTTGCGGTCCACCGACTGGCCGAAGGGCGCGAAAGAACTCGTACCGAAATTGAAACCGATCTTCGCCAGTGAAAGTGTGCCGTCGGAACTGGTCTGGCTGGCCGAAGTGGAATCGGGCTTCAATCCCAACGCGCGCAGTCCGGTCGGCGCGGCGGGGTTGTTTCAGTTGATGCCGGCGACCGCGAAACGGTTTGGCTTGAGCAAATCGTGGTTTGGCGATGCGCGCTACCAACCCGAGGCCAGCGCGCGCGCCGCGGCGAAGTATCTGGGCATCCTCCGAAAGCAGTTTGGCGACTGGCGCCTGGCATTGGCGGCCTACAATTCTGGCGAGGGCACGGTGCAGAAACTTCTGACGAAGCACAAAGCGCGAAGCTTTGACGGCATCGCCACACATCTGCCGGCTGAGACGCAGATGTACGTGCCGAAGGTGGAGGCGACGATCTTCCGGCGCGAGGGCGTGCAACTGGCGGCGCTGAAAGTGCCCAAGCAGCCGGTTACCCCAACACCCAGGAAATGAAGATGCTGTAGGGGTGGCGCGGGAGCGACTGATGTTCTGGGTCATTGGGCATTTCGTCATTCCTCCGCTTGCCCGCGTGCTTTCGATTTGTTCTACTGCGCGCGTGTTACAGCAGCAAACCTTGACTCGCCCCGCGGAGTTTTCCGGGATTGGCCTGCACAGCGGCAACCGCGTGAGCATGACTTTTCAGCCGGCGGCGGCGGGAACGGGCATCCGTTTTCGGCGCGTTGACCTCGAGGGCAAACCGGAAATTGAAGCGCGCGTCGAGAACGTGGCGGAGACAAACCGCTCAACCACGCTGGCCAAGGGCAACGTCAAGATTCATACGGTGGAGCATGTGCTGGCGGCCTTCGCGGGTTACGGCGTTGATAACGCGGTGATCGAACTGGATGCGAACGAACCGCCCATCGCCGACGGCAGCTCGCGCGAGTTTTGCCGGATGATCCAATCGGCGGGCATCCAGACCTTGAACGAAAAGCGCGAGCCTTACACCGTCACAGAGCCAATCCAACTGGAACAGGGCGAGACCACCATGACCTTGTTTCCTGACCAAGCCTTCAAGATCAGTTGCACCAGCGCCGACCGGAAAGGCCGGTTCACCCAGTTTTACAGCACCGAAATCACGGCGAAATCTTGGGAGAAGGAGCTGGCGCCCGCACGGACCTTTTGCTTTTACGAGGAGATCGAGTTTCTGATCAAGAACGGCCTGATCAAGGGCGGCAGTCTGGAGAACGCCGTGGTCATCCGCGACGACGCTGTGCTCACCACCGAGCCCCTGCGATACGCCGAGGAATTCGTCCGGCACAAGATGCTCGACATCGTCGGCGATCTGTCGCTGCTGGGGCGGCCGATAAACGGACACATCGTTGCGGTGAAACCCAGCCACGGCGGCAATTGCGAACTCGTTCGGCAGATTGTCGCTCAGATGAACAAGCCCGCGCGCGCCGCCCAGACGTTTTCCCCGCCGCCGCGCGCCGCCGCGCCGTCGCCGGCCGATTCGCCCGAAGCCGGCGAAGGCGCGATGGGCATTGATGAAATCATGAAATGGCTGCCGCATCGTTATCCGTTTTTGATGGTGGACAAGATCGTCAAGATCGAGGGCAGCCGCATCGTTGGCCTGAAGAACGTCACGATCAACGAACCGTTTTTTCAGGGACATTTCCCCGGTCACCCGATCATGCCGGGCGTGCTGCAACTGGAGGCGATGGCCCAAGTCGCCGGCATTCTGATGATTAAGCGCGCCGAAACGGATCATCAACTGGCTTATTTTATGGCCGCCGAGGACGTGAAATGGCGCAAGCCCGTGCTACCGGGAGACACGCTGATCATTGACGTGGAGTTGACGAAGGCGCGCGGCAAGATCGGCAAAGCCAAAGGCGTCTGCAAAGTCGGCGCGGAAGTGGTAAGCGAGGCGGAAGTGACCTTCATGTTGCGCGACGCATGATCCATCCAACGGCCATCATTCATCCGGGCGCGCTGCTCGGCGCGAATTGCGAAATCGGCCCCTACTGCGTCATCGGCGAGCACGTCATGCTCGGCGACGGCTGCAAGCTGCATTCGCATGTGGTCATTGACGGGCACACGCGGCTCGGAAAAGAGAACGAGGTCTTTCCGTTCGCCAGCATCGGTCTCAAGACACAGGACCTGAAATGGAAAGGTGGCATCACGCGCACGGAGATTGGCGACCGGAACACGTTTCGCGAATACGTCACCGTCCACAGCGCCACGTCGGATGGCGAGGTCACGAAGGTCGGTTCGCACAATCACATTCTCGCCTACTGCCATCTGGCGCACAACGTAACGGTCGGCGACTACGTCATCATGTCGAACGTCGCCACGCTGGCCGGGCATGTGACCGTGGAAGACCGCGCGGTGATCGGCGGCTTAGCGGCAGTGCATCAGTTCTGCCGAATCGGCAAGTTCGCCATGATTGGCGGCTGCTCGAAAGTCGTGCAGGACGTGCCACCGTTTATGATGGCGGACGGTAATCCGGCCGAAACCCGCACGATCAACAAGGTGGGCATGGAACGGCACGGAGTTTCGGAGGCGGCCATCGCGGCGTTGAAACAATGCTACCGGATTCTGTTCCGCGAGGGCCTGACGATTCCCAACGCGCTGGGGAAGATCGAACAGGAAGTCCAGCCGCTGACGGAAGTTGCCCAATTGGTCGCCTTCGTCCGCAGCAGCGAACGGGGTATCAGCAAGTGAGCGGGGCCAGGGAACATTGCGCAAGCTGCGCCGTCTTGATTAGAAACCGGCGGGGTAGGACCAAATGCGCGACGGTGGCGATCTTCGCCGGGAAAGGCATGTCGTGAAGGCAAAGGCAAAACGGATATTCATCGGACTGATCGTCGTGGGGGCATTGCTCCAACTCGTCCAGCCTGATCGCGTCAATCCCGCCGTCGAACCTGCGCGGGATTGGCTGGCCAGCAACGCGCCGCCCGCGCGGGTGGTGGGCAGCCTGCGCGCCGCCTGCTACGATTGTCACTCGAATGAAACCAAATGGCCGTGGTACAGTCGCGTGTCGCCCGTCTCTTGGTGGATCGTGGATCATATCAAGGATGGTCGCAAACACCTGAATTTCTCCGACTGGCCGCATGACAACCCACGGAAAGCCCGCTCCCGGTGGCAAAATATCCAGGATGAAATCGAGTCCGGCGGGATGCCGTTGAAAAGCTATACCTGGATTCATTCGGAAGCCCGGCTGTCCACGACGGATCGCGCTGAGTTGACGGAGTGGGCGGACGCGGAAGTAAAGCGACTCAATCAACTGATGGCCGAGTCTGACGGCAAATAAGCTGCCATCGTCATTCCGAACTCCCATCCAGATCAACCATGCTCCATTACGAATTAGTCCCCGCAGAAAAGTCCGAGGGCCACCGCCTGATGGTCATGCTCCACGGCTTGGGCGACAGCATCGAGGGTTATCGCTGGCTGCCGGAAGTGATGAACCTCCCGTGGTTGAACTACGCGCTCGTCAACGCGCCGGACGAATACTATGGCGGTTTTTCCTGGTATGACTTCACCGGCGACATTACGCCCGGAGTTGAGCGAAGTCGGAAGCTGCTGTACGAATTGCTCGATCACCTGCGCGCGCAAGGCTTCTCGACGGAGCAAACGGTGCTCGGTGGATTCTCGCAGGGTTGCTTGATGGCCATCGAAGTCGGCCTGCGCTACCCGCACCGGTTGGCCGGCGTCGTGGGCATCAGCGGCTATGTCGCCAGTCCGCAGAAGTTGCTGGCGCAACTGTCACCGTGCGCCAGACAGCAGCGCTTGCTGATCACGCATGGCACGCTCGACCCGATCGTGCCGTTTGCGCGAACGCAGGCGCAGGTGAGCCAACTCCAGGCCGCTGGCTTGAACGTGGAATGGCACGAGTTTACCAAGCCGCACACCATCGCCGGGGGGCCGGAGGTGCGGGTGATCCGCGAGTTTGTCACCGCCAGTTTCCCGAGTTGAGTCCCTGCGACCCGGGCAAAGTGAAAACGCCTCGCGAATGCACGCGCGAGGCGTTTTCTGTCACCAGCCAGCAGAGGAGCGGGCTGGCGAGGATGCCCCGGGCGATCACGCGGACCGGGGCAGTGTTGTAGTGACCGCCGAGCGGTCGGTGTCCCTGGCGTTTTGATCAGGCGGATTGCCTGTGGTGAGAAAATCCCAGCCAGGGTTGTTCCGGACGCGGTTCAGGAGCGGCTTCCCAGTCAATGGCCTGCCCGACGATCTGGCGCATTTGGTTGAACCACCAGGCGGCGCGAGCGGCACGCGTTTCCCGGCGGCGCGTGCCGTTGGTCCGTTGTGCCCCCTCGAATCCCAGTTCCAGTTGTGTGTTGCTCATGGTTGTTCTTTCGTTCTTTTGAGCGCACTTTAGAACGTGGGGTCGGACAAATACGGTCCGACCTTTCATTTTTTCTATCGGCGAATCCCGGCGTCACCTGAGGAAAAACCGCGTCGAACACTTGACGTTTGGCGCGGTCAATCTAAATGAAAGCCATGCAACTGGATAAGCTGACCATCAAATCTCAAGAAACGCTGGGGGAAGCCCAGCGCCTTGCGCATGAACGCTCGCATCAGGCTGTGGACTGCGAACATTTGCTGCTGGCACTCATGGCGCAGGGGGAGAGCCTCGTGCCGGAACTCTTGGAGAAAATCGGCGTGCCGGTCGCGAAACTGCAACCCGAGGTGGAAAAGGAATTAACCCGCCGCCACAAGGTGGAAGGCACAAGCAGCTCCGATGTGTATCTCAGCCAGGAATTGAAAAAGGCACTGGACGTCGCGCAATCCGAGGCGGGCAAGCTGAAAGACGAT
>WBZT01002471.1_pt1 | contig 12810 bp, 13 predicted proteins | sample 5204241 | NCBI WGS metagenome assembly WBZT01 (sample SAMN12344358, study PRJNA552823) | activated sludge metagenome | biome: Activated sludge suspended growth; feature: Nitrification reactor; material: Wastewater; isolation source: activated sludge from nitrification reactor of wastewater... | reverse complement strand
GTCATGCGCAGGGTGCGCAGGGCGTCGAAGTTGTCGCCCTCGATGATCAGGTTGCGCTGCGGGCCGTCGCCGCACGACAGTTTGGCATCCCAATCGAGCGCGACGAAATCATTGTTGACCGACAGATCGTGGTCGATCTCGTCTCGTTCCCACACCAGCCCGAAACGCGGCCGACGGTCGCGCTCGCGCAGCAAGCGCAAGAGTTGATCGCGGGAATAGTCGTCGTAGTGATCAGTCATCGAGCAGGCAACGATCAGTCGTTCAGGACGACGGCAGTTTATCCCAGCTCTACCGTTGGCGCCGACTTTCGTGGTGACTGACGGCCTCGTCCCAGCGGCGATGCCGCTAACGCTGGCGATCCTCCTCGATCAGGTGTGGCCAGGCCATGCGCATGTAATAGCCCATCGACCACAGCGTCAGCACGGCGGCGACGTAGATCAGCCAGGTGCCCAAGTCAAAGACGTTCACCCCGTACAGCGGTGCGTAATAAAGGAGCATCGGGATGGCAATCATCTGCGCGGTCGTCTTGATCTTGCCGATCATCGATACGGCAACGCTCTTGTGGGCACCTATCCTCGCCATCCACTCGCGCAAGGCGGAAATCGTGATCTCGCGGCCGATGATGATCATCGCCAGAATGGCATCGAGGCGGTCGATCTGGACCAGCACGATCAGGGCAGCGGCGACCATCAGTTTGTCGGCCACCGGATCGAGGAAGGCGCCGAAGGCTGAAGTCTGCTGCCAGCGCCGCGCCAGATAGCCGTCGAGCCAGTCGGTAACGGCGGCGATGACAAAAATCAGCGTTGCTGCCGGGTCGCGCGCGCTCGCCTCGATCCAGGACTCCGGCAGATAGTAGACGGCGATCAGCAGCGGGATCAGGATGATCCGCAGCCAGGTCAGAAGGATGGGAATGTTCAGTGGCATCAGTGCAAAGCGGCGTAAATTTTCTCGGCCAGTTCCCGACTGATTCCTGGAACGGCCGTCAGTTGGTCAACCCCAGCGTTCGAAATCCCCTGCAAACCGCCAAAACGCGCGATCAGCACCTTGCGGCGCTTGGGGCCGATACCGCTGATCTCTTCCAGACGGGAACTCCTGCCGGCCTTGCCGCGCCTCGCGCGATGACCGGAAACCGCGAAGCGATGGGCCTCATCCCGCACCTCCTGAATCAGATGCAGTGCGGGATCTTCGGGGGCCAATTGTAACGGCTTGCGGGCGTCCGCGAAAATCAGGGTTTCCAGACCGGGCTTGCGCGCCTCTCCCTTGGCGACGCCGAGCATCGGGATTTGTGACAGGCCGAGTTCCTCGAGCGCCGCCGCGGCCGCGCTGACCTGGCCGCTGCCACCGTCGATCAGGATCAGCGCCGGGCGTAGCCCTTCCCCAGTCGACAGCTTTTCGTAGCGGCGGTGGACCGCCTGCCGTATCGCCGCGCAGTCGTCACCCGGCTGGATGTCCTGAATGTTGAAGCGGCGATACTCCGACCGGCGCATACCGTCCCCCTGATAAACGACACACGCCGCCACCGTCAATTCGCCCTGCGTGTGACTGATGTCGAAGCACTCGATGCGCGCCTCGTGCGCGTCATCGGCTTCGAGGTCGAGGGTCCGGTACAGCGCGGCGAGCCGCTCTCCCTGTCGGGACAGCGCGCTGCGGCGGGCGGTGATCGCCAGGCGCGCGTTCTGTTCGGCCATTTCGACCCATCTGCGCTGCATCGTGAACCGGGCTTCACCGACCTTTACCGGCTGCGCGGCGACCGCGCTGAGAGAATCAACGATCTCGCCATCCGACAGCGGCAGGTTGACCAGAATCCGTTCCGGAATCGGGTGCGCCAGATAATGCTGGGCCAGGAAGGCCGTCAGCGCCTCCAGCGGCGACGAATCGGCCGAGTTGGCAGGAAACTGCGCCCGGTCGCCGAGGTGCCGGCCACCGCGAACCATGGCCAGGTTGACACAGAGCAGACCACCCTCTTCCACCGCCGCGACGATGTCCACATCGCTATCCTTGCCGCTTTCGACGTATTGCTTTTCCTGCACCTGCCGCAAGGACTGGATCTGGTCACGGTAGACGGCCGCCTGCTCGAAAGCCAGTCTTTCCGCTGCCTGATCCATTGCCGCCGACAGACTACCGATCACGTCCTGTTGCCGGCCCTGCAGGAACATCGACGCCAGCCGCACATCCTCCGCGTAGCGTGCCGGCTCGATGAGCCCGACGCACGGCCCCGAGCAGCGCTTGATCTGGTACAGCAGGCACGGCCGCGAACGGTTGTTGAACACCGAGTTCTCGCAGGTACGCAGGCGAAACATCTTCTGCAGCAGATGGATGCTCTCGCGCACTGCCACCGACGAGGGAAAGGGACCGAAGTAGTCGGCGCGCCGATTGGTCGCACCGCGAAAGAAGGCGAGCCGCGGGTAGCTGTCGTGTGTCAGGACGATGTAGGGGTAGGACTTGTCGTCGCGGAAAAGAATGTTGTAACGCGGCGCCAGGCTCTTGATCAGATTGTTCTCGAGCAGCAGCGCCTCGGCCTCGGAGCGCGTCACCGTCGTCTCGACGCGGGCGATCTGCGCCACCATCAGCCCGATGCGCGGGCTGGGAGGCCTGTCCCGGAAGTATGAGGCGAGCCGCTTCTTGAGATTCTTGGCCTTGCCGACGTAGAGCACCTGGCCGGTGCCGTCGAGCATGCGATAGACCCCAGGCAGCTCGGTCAGGCTGGCGAGCAGCGACTGGGCGTCGAAAGCTTCGCTCATCGGGGTTCAGTCGACAGCCAGGGCACAGCGAGGCGACCGGCCGACCCGACGCCAGCCCGGAGCGACGACAGGGCTGTCGGCAGCCCGCGCGACGTTCACCCGATCACGCCACCACCGAGGCAGACCCGGCTTTCGTAGACCACCACCGATTGCCCTGGCGTGATCGCCCATTGCGGCTCGGCGAAGCGGATCACACAGACCTCGGCCCCTACACGCTCGATCTCGCAGGGCGCGTCGGCCTGCCGGTAACGCGTCTTGGCGGTATACACCCAGTGCGTATGCGGCGGTTCTCCAGACACCCAGGACAGATCCCAGGCACTCAGCTCGTCGGCCAGCAGGGCCGGGTGCGTGTGTCCCTGGACGACATAGAGGACATTCTTGACGACATCCTTGCGGGCCACGAACCAGGCCTCGTGATCCCCGCTGTCGCCGCTCTTGCCGCCCTTGACGCCGCCAATGTGCAGCCCCTTGCGCTGGCCGATGGTGTGGTAGGCGACGCCATCGTGTTCGCCGAGCACCCGGTCGTCGTCGAGGCCGCGAATCTCGCCCTTCTTCGGCGGCAGATAGCGCATCAGGAACTCCTTGAACGGTCGCTCGCCGATGAAGCAAATGCCGGTCGAATCCTTCTTCAGCGCCACATGCAGACCCGCCGCCTCGGCCATTCGGCGAACGTCGCGCTTGTACAGGCCGGCAAGCGGAAACAGAGTCTGCGACAACTGCCGCTGGTCGAGGCGATGCAGGAAATAGCTCTGATCCTTGGTGCCGTCCTCGCCCTTGAGCAACTGCCAGCTTCCCTGGAACTCGCGTACGCCCGCGTAATGACCGGTGGCGATACGCTCGGCGCCGATCTTGTCGGCGTGTTCGAGAAAAGCGTCGAACTTGATCTCCGAGTTGCAGAGAACGTCCGGGTTGGGCGTCCGACCGGCCTCGTACTCCCTGAGGAACTGGGCAAAAACGCGCTCCCGGTACGCCGCAGCGAAGTTCACCACGTCGACCTCGATGCCCAGCGTATCGGCAATGCTCATCACGTCGATCAGATCCTGGCGCGAGGCACAATACTCGTCGGTATCGTCGTCTTCCCAGTTTTTCATGAACACACCGACGACGTGCCAGCCCTGCTGCTTGAGGAGCAAGGCGGCCACCGCCGAATCGACGCCGCCGGACAGGCCGACGACCACTGTTTTCCCTTTGTTCATTTTCGTTCCCACTATCGTTTGCGAGGTTGGTCGTCGCCCGGCCTGCCGGCCAGCAGGGTCACTGGCGCGCCCCCGGGCTCATCGCCGTCACGCCAGTTGGCCAGCGGCATCACCACCGCCGGCTGACCGTTGTCGCGAAACCAGCTATCGACGACAAAACGTGCCGGCTCGGCGGTGGCCTGCGGATCGGCTGCCGGCGCCCGGATTTCCTCGATCTGCGCCGAGAAGTGCACGGCAAACAGATAGCGCACGCGCCGCACCGGCGCCACGACCTGATGGAACTGCAGCCAGCCGCGCTGCTCGATCAGTTGCAGCAGGCGCGTCGTGGTCGTTGCGTGGTCGATGCAGTCCATCCGACCGAAAGCGGCGTCGTCGGCATAATTGCCGCCGCGGTCGGCGGCAATTGGTGTCTGCTGTCCGGCCCAGCCGAGCAGCCAGCCGATCGCCGGCGCCAGTCTCTCGCGCTCGTCGGCCGCGCTCTGCGCGGCGCCGAGCAACGCGCCTACCTGCGCCAGTTGTTGCGCGGAGTAACGCGCCTCCGCCTCGGCCTGACAACCGTAGTTGTAGCAGATCGTGACGGTCTCGGCGCTCGCTCCTCCGGCCGCGCAGGCGAGCACGAAAAAGGTCAGCCAGCGCATGGGTGATGGCGCAGCAGTTCGAGCGGATAGCGCCGCCCGGCCAGCCAGTCCTCAAGACAAAGGAGGACCAGCGGGCTGCGATGTTGCGCCTGGCGGGCGCGAATTTCGTCGAGCGTCAGCCAGTGCGCCGCGAGGATGCCGTCGTCGAGTGCTCGCCCCGGATCGTGCGCGATGATCTGGCCGCCGAAGGCGAAACGCAGATAAGTCACGTCGCGGGCCTCGTTGCGGTAGTTGTAGATGCCGACCAGATACTGCGGCTGCAGGGTGTAGGCCGTCTCCTCGAGCGTTTCGCGGATGACGGCGTCGATCAGCGACTCGCCGCACTCGAGGTGGCCGGCCGGCTGGTTGTAGCAGACACCATATTCGGTGTCCTCCTCGACGAGCAGGAAGCGACCGTCGCGTTCGAGCACCGAAGCGACGGTGACATTGGGTTTCCAGACCATTTCAGCAGCCTCGCAGGCAGGTGAAAGCGCCATTTTACCGCCAACCGGGAGGCGAAATCGGCTAGAATTTCGCCTTCAGGATTTCCGGCAAAGGGAGAGAAAACGATGTCCATGGCGGATCGCGACGGCTTCATCTGGTACGACGGCAAGCTGGTGCCGTGGCGCCAGGCCACCACGCATGTGCTGACGCATACCCTGCACTACGGCATGGGCGTTTTCGAAGGCATCCGCGCCTACAAGGCCGAGAAGGGAACCGCCATTTTCCGTCTCGAAGAGCATACCGAACGTCTGTTCAACTCGGCCTACATCTTCCAGATGAAGATGCCCTACGACAAGGAAACCCTGCTCGAAGCGCAGAAGGAAGTGGTACGCGCCAACGATCTTGAATCGTGCTACATCCGCCCGATCGTCTTCTACGGTTCCGAGGCGATGGGTATCGCGGCGACTGCGGTGAGTACGCATGTCGCCGTCGCTGCCTGGCCGTGGGGCGCCTATCTTGGCGCCGAGGGAATGGAAAAAGGTATCCGGGTCAAGACCTCGTCGTTCACCCGGCACCACGTGAATATCAACATGTGCCGGGCCAAGTCCGTCGGCACCTACACCAACTCGATCCTCGCCCACCAGGAGGTGGCGCACGACGGGTACGACGAGGCGCTGCTGCTCGACGTCGACGGCTATGTCGCCGAAGGCGCCGGCGAAAACATCTTCATCGTCAAGAAGGGCAAGCTGTACACACCGGATCTGACCTCCTGCCTGGAGGGAATCACTCGCGCCTCGGTGCTGCAACTGGCCGAGGATCTGGGCATCCCGGTGATCGAAAAGCGGATCACGCGCGACGAGGTGTATTGCGCCGACGAGGCTTTTTTCACCGGCACGGCTGCCGAAGTGACGCCGATTCGCGAACTCGACAATCGCCAGGTCGGCGCCGGCCACCGCGGCCCGGTGACGACCCGTCTCCAGAGTCTCTTCTTCGACTGCGTCAACGGCCGCGTGCCGGCGCATGAAAACTGGCTTGCCTACGTCTAACCCAGCAAGGTTGCCCACACCATGTCTCAGAACACGCCGCAGAAGCCCATCGAGGTCACCGCGCACGACCTGCCCTTGCACTGCCCGACCAAGGATGCACCGCTCTGGGCAAGGCATCCCCGGGTTTTCCTCGACCTCACGCATACCCGAGAAGCCGTCTGTCCGTACTGCAGCGCCCACTATGTCCTCAAGGGTGAGCTGCCACAGGGGCACCACTGATCGTCGGCTGCCCGCTGTGAGGAGCCAAGTGAACAGCCGCCAATGAAGGCTCTGATCGTCGCCCCGTCGTGGATCGGCGACACGGTATTGGCGCAAGCGCTGTTCATTCGACTGCACGAAGGGACTCCCGGTCTGCAGCTCGACGCCCTGGCGCCGCGCTGGGTAGCACCGGTGCTCGAGCGGATGCCGCAGATTACCGAGGTTGTCGATAGCCCGTTCGTCCATGGCGAGCTGTCGCTGAAAGCGCGTCACCGTCTGGCGCGCCAGTTGGCCCAGCGCGGCTACCAGCGCGCCTACGTGCTGCCCAACTCGATCAAGTCGGCGCTGATTCCGTTCCTGGCCGACATTCCCGAACGGATTGGTTTCGTCGGCGAAACGCGCTACGGACTGATCAACCTCCGGCACACGCTGAACAAGGCACTCTTGCCGCAAATGGCCGAGCGCTTTGCCCAACTCGCCGAGGTGCCCGGCGCGCCGCTGCGCAGACCGATTCCCCAGCCACGGCTGCTCGCCAGCAGCGCGCAGCGCGCGGCAACCCTGGCGGCGCTGGCCCTCGAGCTGCCCGAGAAACTGGCCGTCTTCTGCCCCGGCGCCGAGTACGGCCCGGCCAAGCGCTGGCCGCCGCAGCACTTTGCGGCCCTGGCCGATGCGCTCGCCGCGCGTGGCTACGCCGTCTGGCTGCTCGGCTCGGCGAAGGACCAGGCGATCGGTGAGCAGGTCGTCCACCAGGCAGCCTCCGACCGCCGGCCACGCAACCTGTGCGGTGCCACCTCGCTGAGCCAGGCGATCGACCTGCTGGCCACCGCGTCCTTCGTCGTGTGCAATGATTCCGGCCTGATGCACGTCGCCGCCGCCCTCGGGCGTCCGCTGATTGCCGTCTATGGCTCGTCGTCGCCGGGTTTCACGCCACCGCTCTCGGAACAGGCCACGATCGTCACGCTGGCGCTCGAGTGCAGCCCGTGCTTCAAGCGTGAATGCCCGCTGGGCCATCTCGACTGCCTCAACAAACTCGAACCGCAGCGCGTTCTCGAAGCCTGCCTCAAGACGGTGCCGGCATGATCGTCGTCTTTACCACGCCGGAGGATGTCGAGAACGCCTTCTACGAGGCCATCGCGCGCGCCGACCTCGCCGCGCTGATGACCGTCTGGGCCGACGACGAAGAGATCGTCTGCATCCACCCGACCGGTCAGCGCCTGACCGGCGCCGAGGCGATCCGCGACAGTTGGCGGAGCATCTTCGCCAATAACCCGCGCCTGATGGTTCGCCTGTCGCGCGGCGTGCGCTGGTCCGGCATGCTGCTGTCGGTGCATAACGTCGTCGAAACGCTGTACATCGGTGAGGAACGTAAGCCGCACGGCCCGATGCTGGCGACCAATGTCTTTCAGCGCGGCGCCAGTGGCTGGCGACTGCTCGCGCATCACTCGTCGACCGCCGCCGACCGCGACGCCGCCGACAGCAGCCCTTCTGGCGAACGCAACAGACCGCGGACGCTGCATTGACCGGCTACCTGGCACCCTCCTGGCTGCCCGGTGGCCACGCCCAGACCCTCTACCCGCTGCTCATCCGGCCAGACCCCCTGCCCTACCATCGCCAGCGTTGGGAAACTCCGGATGGCGACTTCATCGACGTCGACTGGACCAACTTGCCAGGAGCCTTGGCAAGCGCTGATAGCCGACCGCTGCTGGTCCTGTTTCACGGTCTGGAAGGCAGTTCCGGTAGCCACTACGCGATCAACGTCATGCGCGCGCTTGCCGCCGTCGGCTGGTTGGGGGTAGTGATCCATTTTCGCGGTTGTTCAGGCGAGAGCAATCGTCTGCCGCGGGCCTACCATTCCGGCGACAGCGACGAGATCGACTGGATCCTGCGCCGCCTGCAACAGCTTTGCCCGACCCGCGCACGCTACGCCGTCGGCGTCTCGCTGGGCGGCAATGCGCTGCTCAAATGGTTGGGGGAAAGAGAAGGGATGGCCACCGACATCGTGCGCGCCGCAGCGGCGATCAGCGCTCCCGTCGATCTGGCTGCCTGTGGTCACCATCTCGCGCGCGGCTTCAATCGCGTTTACACCCGGCACTTTCTGCACACCCTCAAACGCAACGCGCGCGCGAAACTCGAGCGCTATCCCGACCTGTTCGACGAGCGGCGGATGTTTGCGGCGAGTAACCTGTACGAATTCGACGACGTCGTGACGGCCCCGGTGCATGGTTTTGCCGGCGCCGACGACTACTGGCGGCGGGCCTCGAGCAAGCCCTGGCTGGCCGGCATCCGCGTGCCGACGCTGCTGCTCAACGCGCGCAACGATCCTTTCCTGCCGGAGCAGGCCCTGCCTGCCCGCCGCCAGGCCGCCGCCAGCGTGCAGCTCGAATTCCCCCGCCACGGCGGCCACGTCGGTTTCGTTACCGGCCGCCTGCCAGGACGACTCGACTGGCTGCCGCAGCGCATTCTTCACTATTTTCAGCACGAGGTTTGAAATGAACGCTCCCCTGCCCCGCGAAATCTTCAAGGCCTACGACATTCGTGGCATCGTCGGCAAGACGCTGACTGCCGACATCGTCCGTCGCATCGGCCATGGCCTGGGTTCGCTGGCGGTCGAGCGTGGTCAGCGTGCGCTGGCCGTCGGCCGGGACGGACGCCTGTCCGGACCCGAGCTGGCGACGGCGCTGATGGAAGGTATCCGCCAGGCCGGAATCGATACCATCGACGTCGGCTGCGTGCCGACGCCGGTGGTCTATTTCGCCGCGCACGAGCTGGGCTGCGCGAGCTGCGTGGCGGTCACCGGTAGCCACAATCCGCCCGACTATAACGGCCTGAAGATGGTCATTGGCGGCGAGACACTCGCCGGCGAAGCGATTCAGGGAATCCGGCAGCGTGTCGACGCCGGCCAGCTCAGCCACGGCAACGGCCAGGCCAGCAGTGCCGACGTCCAGCCAGCGTATCTCGAGCGCATCACCGGCGACGTCCGCCTGGCGCGGCCGATGAAGATCGTCATCGACTGCGGCAACGGAGTCGCCGGCGCCATCGCCCCACAACTGTTCCGGGCGCTCGGCTGTGAGCTGATCGAGTTGTTCTGCGCCGTCGACGGCAGTTTTCCGAACCACCACCCCGACCCGTCGAAGCCCGAGAACCTGCAGGACGTCATCCGCGCGCTGCGCGAGACCGAGGCCGAAATCGGCCTGGCGTTCGATGGTGACGGCGACCGCCTGGGTGTGGTCACCAAAGACGGCGAGATCATCTACCCGGATCGTCAGTTGATGCTCTTTGCGGCCGATGTGCTGCAGCGCTGCCCGGGCCAGCCGATCATCTACGACGTCAAGTGCACGCGTCTGCTGGCGCCCTGGATTCGCCAGCATGGCGGCGAGCCGCTGATGTGGAAGACCGGGCACGCGCTGGTCAAAGCCAAGCTCCGGGAAACCGGAGCACCGCTGGCAGGCGAAATGAGCGGCCACGTTTTTTTCAAGGAACGCTGGTTCGGCTTCGACGATGGCCTTTACGCTGGCGCCCGGCTGCTCGAAATCCTCTCCCGTGCGGCCGACGCCAGTGCGCTGCTGAAGGCGCTGCCCGACAGCAGTTCCACTCCCGAATTGAACATCGTCATGCAGGAAGGCGAGCCCTTCGTGCTGATCGACGACCTGCAGCGCCAGGCGCATTTCGTTGGCGCCCGCGAGATCATCACCATCGACGGCTTGCGCGTCGAGTACGCCGATGGTTTCGGTCTGGCGCGTCCGTCAAACACCACGCCGGTGGTGGTGTTGAGATTCGAAGCCGATAACGCTGCGGCACTCGCACGTATTCAGGCGGATTTTCGCCGGGTGTTGAAAGAGGCGCGGCCCGACCTCGCGCTGCCGTTCTGATGCGCCCAACGGTCATCACCGCGCCACAGGCAGCGCTGCTCGGGTCGGCGACGGGATCTCCGGCCAGCCGGCGGGCGAGCGAAGACTCGCGCGTCACCGCAACGACCATCACGGTCAAGCGCCGTACCGCGGGGCACAAAGCGTGAGCCGTCACGATGCCTGATCCCTCCCTCAACAACGCTTTTCTTTTCCGCCAGCCGATCCTCAACCGCCAGCAGGAACTTGCCGGCTACCAGTTGTCCTTGCGCAGCAGCAACGAGAGCAGCGACGAGCGCAGCTACCGCCATGCGGCGGCCGCGCTGTGCGCCGCCTACTCGCAACTCGGCATGCAGAGTGCGCTCGGCAACATGCGCGCCTTCATCGGTATCGACGCTGACTTCCTGCACCAGGAAGCGCTCGATCTGCTACCCGCGGCGGGTGTCGTCCTCGAGCTGATCCTCGACGCCATTCCCGACAAGCCCATGCTGACGCGTTGCAGCAGCCTGCGCGAGCGCGGCTACGCGCTGGCCCTGAGCGATTACCGTGGCATCGACGATCGTAGCCGGCCGCTGCTGCCATTGGTCGAGCTGATCAAGATCGATGTGCCGGCGGCTGACCAGGGGCAGCTTCGAGATCTTGCCGAACCCCTACGCAAGCTGCCCATCAAGCTGCTGGCGCAGGGCGTCGGCAGCGGCGAACAGATGGAGCGCTGTCGCCGTCTCGGCTTCGCGCTTTTCCAGGGCCGCTACTTCGCCCGCGCCGAAGTCGTCAGCGGCCGCCGCCTCTCGGCTTCGCAGGCGGCATTGATTCGGTTGATCAACCTTGTCGGGCGGGATGTCGATACGGCGCTGCTCGAAGACGCCTTCAAGCACGAACCGGCGTTGACGCTCAACCTGCTGCGCATGGTCAACTCGGTGGGACACCACGGTACACGCCTGGCCCAACCGGTGACCTCCCTGCGCCACGCGATCACGCTCTTCGGCCGGCGCCACTTGCAGCGCTGGCTGTCGCTGCTCCTGCTGGCGCCGAGCGGCGACGCCACCGACCCGGCGCGCTCGCCATTGCTACAGGTGGCCGCCCTGCGCGGACGCATGATGGAGCTGCTGATCGCCGCCGGCCCGCCGGGCAATCAGCGCAAGCTGGCCGACCTGGCGTTCATCACCGGCATCCTGTCGATGATGCCGATAGCGCTCGGCCTGCCGATCGAGGAAATTCTCGAACAGATCGCCGTCGAACGTGAAGTGCGCCACGCGCTGTACGCGCACGAGGGCCTGTTGGGAAGCATTCTGGCACTTCTCGAATGCTTCGACGGCGATGATGCGCCGGGCTGTGACCGACTGTTGTCGGCCCTGCCCGGTCACTTCGACCGGCAGACGCTCAACACCTGCCTGAGCGTCGCCCTGCGCTGGTTGAACGATACCGCCTGAACGACCAGACCGACTCGACAACCAGGGTGCGCCACTGGGCCAGCCATACAGCTATAAGGTACAGGTCGAATTGCTCAAGCCAGCGCCTGCTCCAGATCAGCGATCAAATCGTCTGCATCCTCCAGGCCGACCGACAAACGCAGCATCGCGTCCGAAATTCCGCGACGCTCGCGCTCTTCGCTCGTCAAGCCATGATGGGTGGTTGTGCAGGGCTGCGTTACCAAGCTTTCTGCGCCCCCCAGGCTGGGCGCCAAGGCGAATATCTGCAACCGGTCAGCGACGCGTGTGGCCTCTTCTCCACTGCCCGCCACCTCGATGGTCAGCATGCCCCCGAAGCCGTACATTTGCTCTTTGGCCAGCGTATGCCCTGGAAAATCGGCCAGGCCGGGATAATAGACCCGACTGACCTTCGGGTGGCCGCTCATGGCTTCGGCGATGCGCTGGGCAGACTCGTTTTGCTGACGCACGCGCACGACCAGGGTGCGCAGGCTGCGGGCGAGCAATGACGCGGTGCCTGGGGCGATCATCGAACCCAGATTCTTGCGCCAGTTCCATACCGGCAACAGCAATTCCTGCGACCCCATCAACGCACCGGCGGTGAGGTCGCTGTGTCCACCGAGATACTTGGTGGCGCTATGCACGACGAAATCCGCACCAAGTTCCAGCGGGCGCTGGTTGACCGGTGAGGCGAAGGTGTTGTCGACAGCGACCCGCGCGCCGTAGGCATGCGCCTTTGCCGCAATGGCGCGAATGTCGAGTAATTCGAGGGTCGGGTTGGTGGGCGTCTCGAAAAACACCAACTTCGCGCCGGCCGCCAGCAATGCGTCGAGTTGGTCCACTTCACGACCAAGGATCAAATGGGTCGTGATGCCCAATAGCGGCAACTGGCTTGCCAACAGTTCCAGGGTTCCGCCGTAAGCATCACCGATGCAAACAATGCCTTCGCGCCCGTGCGTCAGGAACAAGGCCGTCTCGGCGGCCATCCCGGAGCAAAAGGACCAGGCCATCTCTGCGCCTTCGATCCTGGCGAGGACTTCTTCGATGGCAAAGATTGATGGATTCAAGCCGTAGCGCGTATAGAGACTGCCCGATTTGCGGCCCTCGACAACATCGAGAAGATCGGCGGTCGAGTTGAAGGCGAAGGTCGTGGTGTCGTACACCGGAAGGTGCGGACTGCCATGCGCGTCCTTGAAACTGTGACCGTGAATCGTGCGTGTGGACAAGCCATGCTGGCTGCTTTCGGTCATTTGAGTCTCCTGATGAGTGTTGCTGCGGTTGCCGACGGACACGCCG
>WBZT01002470.1_pt1 | contig 12810 bp, 8 predicted proteins | sample 5204241 | NCBI WGS metagenome assembly WBZT01 (sample SAMN12344358, study PRJNA552823) | activated sludge metagenome | biome: Activated sludge suspended growth; feature: Nitrification reactor; material: Wastewater; isolation source: activated sludge from nitrification reactor of wastewater treatment... | reverse complement strand
GCAAGCCGTACACCGTCCAGTACCCGGACGAGAAGCTGGAACTGTTCCCGCGATTCCGCGGCCGCCACATCCTGGCGCGCCACGAGGACGGCCTCGAGCGCTGCGTCGGCTGCGAACTGTGTGCGGTGGCCTGCCCGGCCGACGCGATCTTCGTGAAGGCGGCCGAGAACGATCCGGCCCAGCCCGTGTCGCACGGCGAGCGCTACGCCGAGCGCTACGAGATCAACATGCTGCGCTGCATCTTCTGCGGCATGTGCGAAGAGGCGTGCCCCGAGGACGCGATCTGGCTCGAGAAGAACTACGAGCTGTCGGACTACAACCGCGACGCGTTCATCTACACGAAGGCCGAGATGGTGGTGCCCATGGAGCAGAAGGGCTACCTGCCGCAGCGCTGAGAGGCGGCGCGCTCCGGTTCTCGCATGAACGGCGCTCCCTGTCCCGGGAGCGCCGTTCGCGTTTCGTGAAGCGCTCACGCGCCGCCGTTGCCGTGCGGGGCGCCGCGTTTCGCCCCGGAACGCCCGCGCGTTCCACGCTGCGACACGCGCCGCGGCCGCGGTCCGCGCGTCCGCACCGCGCTCACGCGCCGACGCGCACTTGCGCGCGCACGGACCTCATGGCACGTCGGCTGCTCAGGGAGTCCGACGTACACGATGCGCGACGTGCGAGGCATCCATCCGAAGCGGCCTCGCGGAGCGCTCGGCAACCCCAGGCAGAAGGAGGACTCACCATGACGCTCATCCGCTGGACGCCCAACCGCAACCGCAGCCTCACGAGCTTCCACGACGAGATGGACCGGCTGGTCGACACGTTCTTCAACAACCGCCCGCTGGCCGCGGTCGACGCCGAGTCGTTCGCGCCGCCGGTCGACATCGAGGAGACGCCGGAAGCCTTCGTGCTCCGCGCGGACCTGCCCGGGATGTCGCAGAAGGACGTCAAGGTCAGCCTGACCGGCGACCAGCTCACGCTGCGCGGCGAGCGCCGCCGCGAGAACGAGAAGCGCGAGGGCGCGGTGCACCGCACCGAGCGCATCTATGGCGCCTTCGAGCGCACGTTCACGCTCACGTCGCCGGTGAAGGGCGAGCAGGTGAAGGCCACGTACCGCGACGGCGTGCTCGAGGTCCGGGTGCCCAAGGCCGAGGAGGCCCGGGTGCGTGAAATCGAGGTGCAGGTCGGCTAAGCTGCGCCGCCTCGCGAAGGACACGGACATTCCCGGCCACGCGCGCGCCCCCCGGCGCCGCGTGGCCTGCGGCTGAATCGAGGAACGGAGGATCGGGAGGAATCATGGGCAAGGTCATCGGTATCGATCTGGGCACGACGAACTCGTGCGTGGCGGTCATGGAGGGCGGCGAGCCCAAGGTGATCGCCAACGCGGAAGGCTTCCGCACCACGCCGTCCGTGGTGGCGTTCTCCAAGTCGGGTGAGCGCCTCGTGGGCCTCGTCGCGCGCCGCCAGGCCGTGACCAACCCCACGAACACCGTCTATTCGATCAAGCGCTTCATGGGCCGTCGCTACGACGAGGTCGGCAGCGAGATGAAGCTCGTGCCGTACGAGGTCGTGCGCGGCGCCAATGCCGACGCGCGCGTGAAGACGGCGTCGGGCGAGTTCTCGCCGCCCGAGATCTCCGCGATGATTCTGCAGAAGATGAAGCAGACCGCGGAGGACTACCTCGGCGAGAAGGTCACCGAGGCGGTCGTCACGGTGCCGGCCTACTTCAACGACTCGCAGCGGCAGGCCACCAAGGACGCCGGCCGCATCGCCGGGCTCGACGTGAAGCGCATCGTCAACGAGCCCACGGCGGCGGCACTGGCGTACGGCCTCGACAAGAAGAAGGACGAGAAGGTCGCGGTGTTCGACCTCGGCGGCGGCACGTTCGACATCTCGATCCTCGAGATCGGCGACGGCGTCTTCGAGGTGCGCTCGACCAACGGCGACACGCACCTGGGCGGCGACGACTTCGACCAGAAGATCATCGACTGGCTCGCGGAGGAGTTTCGCTCGGCCGAGGGCATCGACCTGCGCAAGGACCCGATGGCGCTCCAGCGCCTGAAGGAAGCCGCGGAGAAGGCCAAGTGCGAGCTCTCCGGCACCGTGCAGACCGACGTCAACCTGCCGTTCATCACCGCGGACCAGAATGGGCCGAAGCACCTCAACCTGACGCTGACGCGCGCCAAGCTCGAGCAGATCGTGGCCGACCTGGTCGAGCGCTGCCGCGGGCCGGTGGTACAGGCCCTCAAGGACGCGGGCCTCACGCCGCAACAGATCGACGAGGTCGTGCTGGTCGGCGGATCGACGCGCATGCCGCGGGTGCAGGAACTGGTGAAGGAGATCTTCGGCAAGGAGCCGCACCGCGGCGTGAACCCGGACGAGGTCGTCGCCATCGGCGCCGCGATCCAGGGCGCCGTGCTCGCGGGTGACGTGCGCGACGTCGTGCTGCTCGACGTGACGCCGCTCTCGGTCGGCATCGAGACGCTGGGTGGCGTGATGACGACGATGATCCCGCGCAACACGACGATCCCGACCAAGAAGAGCGAAGTGTTCTCGACGGCGTCCGACAGCCAGCCCTCGGTCGAGGTGCACGTGCTGCAGGGCGAGCGGCCGATGGCCGGCGGCAACAAGAGCCTCGGCCGCTTCCACCTCGACGGCATCCCGCCGGCGCCGCGCGGTGTGCCGCAGATCGAGGTCACGTTCGACATCGACGCCAACGGCATCCTGCACGTGTCGGCGAAGGACCGCGCCACGAGCAAGGAGCAGAGCATCCGGATCGAGGCCTCCAGCGGACTGAAGGAGGACGAGATCAAGAACATGGTGAGCGACGCCGAATCGCACGCCGACGAGGACCGCCGGCGCAAGGAAGCCGTCGAGGCCCGCAACCGCGCGGACTCGCTCGTCTACGAGGCCGAGAAGAACTTGAAGGAGCACGGCGAGAAGCTCGACGGGGCCCTGAAGTCGGAGATCGAATCGAAGATCGCGGCGACGAAGGAAGCCCTGAAGGGCGACGACGCGGCGGCGCTGACCTCGGCGAGCGAGGCGCTGCAGGCGGCCTGGCACCAGGCGGCTGCGAAGCTCTACCAGCAGGCCGGCCCGGCGCCGGGCGCCCCGGGTGCTGGCCCCGAGCAGCCGGGACCGGAGCCGAAGAAGAAGGACGGTGGCGACGGCGCCGTCGACGCGGACTTCGAAGTGGTGAACTGACGGTTCGCGCAGTCGTGACCGACGGCCCGGTGCGCTCGCACCGGGCCGTCCGCGTTCCCCGGCGGGTGGCGCTCCGCGATTCCCCGGTGCGCCACGCCCGGATCCGTCCTAGGGTGCCGGGAGCCGATCCCCTCGGATCGACCCCAGCATGGAGCGGAGCCGATGAGCCACAGGCAAGCCACGGCCGGCCCGGGCACGGACGGCCCGGACGTTCGCACCGGACTCGACGAGCACTCGCTGCAGCGCGCGTTTCTCGACAACCTCTTCTACCTGCAGGGCCGCTTCCTCGAACTCGCCTCGACGAACGACCGTTTCAAGGCGCTCGCGTTCACCGTGCGCGACCGGATCCTGCACCGGCTCGTCGCGACCGTGAAGGCGTACCAGCGCCACGACCCGCGCACGGTGTGCTACCTCTCGGCCGAGTACCTGCCGGGCCCACACCTCGACAACAACCTGCTGAGCCTCGGCATCACCGAGGCTTCGCGCCGCGCTCTGGGCGAGCTGGGCGTCGATCTCGACGAGATCGTCGCGCACGAGGAGGAGCCGGGCCTCGGCAACGGGGGACTGGGCCGCCTCGCCGCGTGCTTCATGGACTCGCTGGCGACGCTCGAGATCCCGGCGATCGGCTACGGGATCCGCTACGAGTTCGGCATCTTCACGCAGGTGATCCGCGACGGCTGGCAGCACGAAGTGACCGACACGTGGTTGCGCTACGGCTCGCCGTGGGAAGTGCGCCGGCCGAACATCGCGCACGACGTGCGCATCGGTGGCACCACGGAGCGCTACCACGACGAGGCGGGAAGGCTGCGCGTGCGCTGGAACCCGCACGAGGTGTTCCGCGGCGTCGCCATCGACACGCCGATCCTCGGCCACGGCGTGAACACGGTGAACGTGCTGCGGCTCTGGACCGCCGAGGCCCCCGAGGCGCTCGACTTCCAGGCGTTCAACCAGGGCGACTACTACGGCGCCGTGCACCGCAAGGTGCGCTCCGAGACGATCAGCAAGGTGCTCTACCCGAACGACGAGCCGGAGGTGGGCAAGCGCCTGCGGCTGATCCAGCAGTACTTCTTCGTGACGTGCTCGCTGCAGGACATGCTGCGCATTCTCGCGAACAATGGCCGGCCGGTGACGGACTTCCCCGAGAAGTTCGCGGTGCAGCTCAACGACACGCACCCGGCGATCGCCGTTGCCGAGCTGATGCGGCTGCTCGTGGACGAGCACCGGCTGGCGTGGGAGACGGCGTGGGACGTCGTCGGCCGCACGTTCGCGTACACGAACCACACGCTGCTGCCGGAGGCGCTCGAGACGTGGCCGGTGCCGCTGTTCGAGAGCGTGCTGCCGCGGCATCTCGAGATCATCTACGAGATCAACGCGCGCTTCCTCGACGAGGTGCGACTGCGCTTCCCGTACGACAACGAGCTCGTGCAGCGCATGTCGCTCATCGACGAGTCGGGGCCGCGCTACGTCCGCATGGCGAACCTCGCGTGCGTCGGCAGCCACGCGATCAACGGCGTGGCGGAACTCCACAGCCGACTCGTGCGCGAGAACCTGCTGCCGGACTTCCACGCGATGTGGCCCGAGCGCTTCCACAACAAGACCAACGGCGTCTCCCCGCGGCGGTTCCTCATGCTCGGCAATCCCGAGCTGACCGCGCTGCTGACGCGCACGCTGGGCGAGGGCTGGTCGCGCGACCTCGGGCGGTTGCGCGAACTCGAGCGCCACGCCGACGATCCCGCGTTCCAGAGCGAGTGGCGCGACGCGAAGTGGGCGCGCAAGCGCGCACTCGCCGACATGATCCGCGAGCGCGTCGGCACCGACGTCGATCCGAACAGCCTGTTCGACGTGATGGTGAAGCGCATCCACGAGTACAAGCGCCAGCACCTGAAGATGCTGCACGTGCTGACGCTCTATCACCGCATCAAACGTGATCCGTCCGCGAACGTGTTCCCGCGCACCTGCGTCTTCGGTGGCAAAGCGGCGCCCGGGTACCACATGGCGAAACGGATCATCAAGCTGATCACCGCGGTGGGCGAGACGATCGATCGCGATCCCGACGTGCGCGGCCGGCTCAAGGTGGTGTTCGTGCCCAACCTGAGCGTGAAGGTCGCTCAGTGGATCTATCCGGCCGCGGACCTCTCCGAGCAGATCTCCACGGCGGGCAAGGAGGCCTCGGGCACGGGCAACATGAAGTTCGCGCTCAACGGCGCGGTCACGATCGGCACGCTCGACGGCGCCAACGTCGAGATCCGCGAGGCCGTCGGCGCCGAGAACTTCTTCCTCTTCGGGCTCTCGACCGAGGAGGTGGAGCGCACGTGGGTCGACGGCTACGACCCGCGCACGTACTTGGGCGCCGACGAAGAGCTGCGCGCCGTCCTCGAGCTGCTGCGCGGCGGGCTCTTCACGCGCGGCGACACCGAAATCCTGCGGCCGCTGATCGAGCACCTCGAGCGGCACGACACGTACCGGCTGTTCGCCGACTACGCGTCGTACGTCCAGTGCCAGGACGCGGTCGAACGCGCCTATCGCGACGCGGACGGCTGGACGCGCATGTCGATCCTCAACACGGCTCGGATGGGGCGTTTCTCGTCGGACCGCACGATCCGCGAGTACGCCGAGCAGACGTGGAACGTCGCGCCGCTGCACGTCGAGCTCGACGCGGAGGCCGGCGGGCGAGGGGCCTGAACGCTTCCGCGCGGAACGCAACGCGAAACGGCCCGGTGCGCGAGCACCGGGCCGTTTCGCGTTGCGCGGATCGTCGCGCGCTACAGCCGCACGACCTTGTTCGAGCGACGGCCGTTGAGCGCGTTGCGCGTGTCGACGACCGACTTCGACCAGCGCAGCACGTTCGAGTAGTTGATCGCCTTGTGCGCGGTCGCGATCACCACGCAGTCGAAGCGCTTCAGGCTCGCCGCGGTGAACGGCACGCTCTTCATCGGGGCGCCGCCGAAGCGGATCGACTCGACGTGCGGGTCGCAGTACTCGATCTTCGCGCCGCGCTCGCGGAGCTTCTCCATGATGTCGAGCGACGGGCTCTCGCGGACGTCGTCGATGTCGGCCTTGTACGCCACGCCGAGCACCAGCACCTTGGAGCCGCGGATCGCGCGCGAACGCAGGTTGAGCGCTTCGCTCACCAGTTCGATCACGTGATCCGGCATGTGCCCGTTGACGTGGCCGGCCAGCTCGATGAAGCGCGCTTCGAAGCCGCTCGCCCGCGCCTTCCACGACAGGTAGAAGGGATCGATCGGGATGCAGTGGCCGCCGAGGCCCGGTCCGGGGTAGAAGGGCATGAAGCCGAACGGCTTCGTCGCCGCAGCCCGAATGACCTCCCAGACGTCGATCTTCATGCGCGCACACATCAGCGCGAGTTCGTTCACGAGGCCGATGTTGACGCTGCGGAACGTGTTCTCGAGCAGCTTCACCATCTCGGCGACCTGAGTCGACGTGACGGGAATCACCTTCTCGAGGCGCTGTTCGTAAAGCTTCACCGCCACGCGCGTGCACGCGGGCGTCACGCCGCCGACGACCTTCGGAATGTTGCGCGTCTGGAACTGCGGGTTGCCCGGATCGACGCGCTCGGGCGAGAAGGCGAGGAAGAAGTCCTTGCCGACCTGGAAGCCGTTCTCGCTGAACATCGGCAGCAGCAGCTCGTCCGTGGTACCGGGGTAGGTCGTGCTCTCGAGGATGACGAGCTGGCCCTTGTGCATGTACTTCTGGACCTGCTGCGCGGCGGCCACGATGTAGGAGACGTCGGGGTCGCGCTGCTTGCTGAGCGGGGTGGGCACGCAGATGTTGACGGTGTCGCACTTCTTCAGGCAGGCGAAGTCGGTCGAGGCGTGCAGTCGGCCCTGGCGGACCAGCGCCCGGACGTCGGCCGTGGGGACGTCCTGGATGTAGGAGCGGCCCTGGTTGAGCTGTTTGACCCGGGACTCGTCGATGTCCACGCCGAAGACCTCGAAGCCGGCCTGGGCCAGCTCGACGGCGAGGGGGAGCCCGACGTAGCCGAGTCCGATGACGCCGAGACGCGCGGTGCGCTTGTCGAGCCGCGAGGCGAGGACGTCCGCGGCGGAACGGAGACGGGTGTTCTTGCTGTTCTTGGTCATGGTGGCGGCACGCTAACAAGGGCCAGTAGGAGCGTCAAACCTCGCCCACTCGCGGGATTCCATGCGAAAAACGCGGCCCTCGCGCGCCTTTCCCGGATTTCATGCTTGACCCCGCCCGAACGTGGACCGGTATAGTCATCGGCCGAGAGGCGTCCTGTCTTCGCCGTGCATCCGTGTTCTTCGACACCCCGTGGAAGCGAAGTGGACGTGCCGTCGTTTCCGGGGTGCCACCGAGGTCCGCGTCACGCGATAGGCGGGGGCCTCCATTTTTTTGCCGGCACTTTTGCCGGTATGCTGCGCGTCCCTTGAACGCCACCCCGACCTCGAACGCCACGACCGCCCCGCTCCTCGCGCGCTACCGCCTGGGCGGCGCCGTCCACCACGGCCTCGCCGAGGGCGACCGCCTGCGCCGGCTCTCGGCTGCGCCCTGGGCGGGCGGACGGCCGACGGGTGACTTCGATTCGGCCGGCACGGTCGAGTTCCTGGCGCCCTGTGAGCCCTCCAAGATCGTGTGCGTGGGGCTGAACTACGTCGAGCACGTGAAGGAGAGCCTGACGGTCGCGACCGACCAGCGCGAGGTTCCGGCCGAGCCGCTGCTTTTCCTGAAGCCCGCGAGCGCCGTGCTGGCGCCCGGCGGCACGATCCGCTATCCGGGCGGCGTCACCCGGCTCGATCCCGAGGGCGAGATGGCGCTCGTGATCGGCCGGCGCGCCTGCGACGTCGCCGAGGCGGACGCGCTCACGTACGTGGCTGGCGTCACCGCGCTCAACGACGTCTCGGCGCGCAACTGGCAGAAGGGCGACGGGCAGTGGGCGCGAGCGAAGGGCCACGACACGTTCGCGCCGTTCGGCCCCGTGATCGCGCTCGGACTCGATCCGCTGGACCTCGCGCTGGAGCTGCGCGTGAACGGCGAGGCGAGGCAGTCGGCGCGCACGTCGATGATGCACTTCAAGGCCCCGTTCCTCGTCCACTACGTCTCGCGCTTCTTCACGCTCGAGCCGGGCAACGTGATCGCGACGGGCACGCCCGCGGGCATCGCGCCGTTGGAGCCCGGTGATCGGATCGAGCTCTCGCTCGAAGGGGTGGGCACGCTCGTCAACACGGTGGGGGCACGCGAATGAACGGTGGACCGCTGCTCGTCGTCAACGGCCGGCTGTGGCCCGCCGCACGCTGGCGCGGCGCCGACGCGGTGTTCGTGCGCAACGGCCGCATCTCCGCCGTGGGCCGCGGCCGCGACCTGCGCGCCGCGGTGCCGAACGCCCCGTGTCTCGACGCGGGCGGCGCCACGGTGACGCCGGGGCTCACCGACGCGCACCTGCACTTCGTGCCGTGGGCGCAGGGCCGCCGGCAGGTCGACCTGCTGGGCGTGACGAGCCGCGGCGCCGCGCTCGAACGCGTGGCCGCCGGCCTCGCGGCCGATCCGGGGCCGACGCCGCTCGTGGGCCGCGGCTGGGACGCGATGGGGTGGGAGGCGCCGCCCGATCGTGCGTCGCTCGACGCGCTCGCGCCGGAGCGGCCCGTGCTGCTGCACAGCCACGACTTCCATTCGCTCTGGTTCAACAGCGCCGCGATGCGCGCGATCGGCCTCGGGCGCGAGTCGCGCGATCCCCAGGGTGGGCGCTTCGAGCGCGACTTCACGGGCGAGCCGACGGGCGTCGCGCGCGAACACGCCGTCGCGGCGTTCGAGGCGCTGGGCGCGCAGGCGGGTCCCGCGATCGACGATGCGCTGCTCGACGACGGCGCGGCCGCGCTGCACGCGGCGGGCGTCACCTCGGTGCATGACTACCAGCGCAACGCCAACGACATGGCGCGCATGCGCGCGCTCGCCTCGCGCCGGCGTCTGCGCGTGCTGCAGCACTTCGGGCCCGAGCAGCTCGAGGCGCTGATCGCGGCCGGGCTGGCGAGCGGCGTCGGCGACGCGTGGTTCCGAATCGGCGCCCTGAAGCTCTTCGCCGACGGCGCGCTCGGCTCGCGCACCGCGGCCATGCTCGAGCCGTACGACGACGGCCACGGCCTCGGTATCGTGATGATCCCGCGCGACGAACTGGTGGCGACCGTGACGCGCGCGGCCGCGCACGGCTTCGCGAGCACCGTGCACGCGATCGGCGACCGCGCGGTGCGGCACGCGCTCGACGCGTTCGAGGCTGCGCGCGCGCTGCCGGCGACGCCGCTGCCGTCGCGCATCGAGCACGCGCAGCTCGTGCACCCGGACGACCTGCCCCGCTTCGCCGCGCTCGGCGTGCGTGCGAGCATGCAGCCGCAGCACGCGACGTCGGACGCGCTCGCGGCCACCGCCGCGTGGGGCGCCCGCTGCGCGCTGTCGTACGCGTGGCGCGCGATCGCCGATACGGGCGTCACGCTCGCGTTCGGCTCCGACGCACCGGTGGAGCCGCCGCTGCCGTGGCTCGGCCTGCACGCCGCGGTGACCCGCACGCGCACCGACGGCACGCCGGCGGGCGGCTTCGTGCCGGCGCAGTGCCTCACGCTCGACGAGGCGCTCGCGGCGTACACCGAGGGCGCGGCCGGGCTCGCGGGGCTCGCGGGCCGGCTGGGAACGCTGGAGCCGGGGGCCGAGGGCGACCTCGTGGTTTGGGACCGCGACCTGCACGCGGCGCCGGCGGCGTCACTCGCCGACGTGCGGCCGCGCGTCACGGTGCTCGCGGGCGAAATCGTGTATGACTCTAGGACGACCGGTGCGGGAGCGGACGCTCCCGCGATCGGTGCGACGGTGTGACTCGAGGACGATGAGCCCGGTGACGACGCAGGAAACGAGCGGCAGTTACGGCCAGATGCCGGACGCGGAGCTGGTGACGCGCGCGCGCGGAGTCGACGCGAGCGAGGGCGACACGCGCGCGTTCGACGAGCTCGTGCGCCGCTACCAGGACAAGGTCTTCCGCCTCTGTTTCAAGATCCTCCGTCACGAGGACGACGCGGCCGAGGCGGTGCAGGACGCCTTCCTGTCGGCGTACCGCGGCCTGAAGAACTTCAAGGCCGAGTCGACCTTCTCGACGTGGCTCTACCGCATCGCCACCAACGCGGCGCTGATGAAGTACCGGCGCCGCCGCGACGGGCACGTCTCGTACGAGCAGTCGCAGAGCAGCATCGAGGACGCCGAGCCGATGGCGATCGCCGACTGGTCGACGCAGCCGCTGGACGAGCTGCTCGACACCGAGACGCGCGAGATCCTGAGCCGCGAGGTCGACCGGCTGCCCGCGAACGAGCGCGAGGTGTTCGTGCTCCGCGACATCATGGAGCAGTCGAACGAGGAGGTCGCGCGCGAGCTCGGCGTGAGCGTCGCCGCGATCAAGTCCCGGCTGCACCGCGCGCGCGTGCACCTGCGCGACCGCGTGAACCGCTACTTCCGCGAGAAGCTCACCCGGAAGCCGCGGCCGTGACGCCCCGCGCTCAGTGGCGCGACATCCAGACGACGAGGAAGAGCGCCAGCGCGACGCGGTACACGGCGAACACGCCGAATCCCGTGCGTCGCAGCATGCCGAGCAGCAGCTTGATCGAGGCCACGCCCACGAGCGCCGCGCTCACGACGCCGACCGCGAGCGTCGCCAGCGGCACGTCGTGCGGGACGTCCTTCATCTTGAGCGCGAGCGCGCCGAACGTGATCGGTGTCGCGAGCAGGAACGAGAAGCGCGCGGCCGAGACGCGCGAGAGCCCCGTCGCGCGGCCCGCGGTCATCGTGACGCCGGAGCGCGAGACGCCGGGCACGAGCGCGAGCGCCTGCGCGAAGCCCATCGCGAGCGCCGTGCCCCAGCCCGGAGCGTCCTCGTCGCGGCCTTTCGGCCCGAAGCGGTCCACGGCCCACAGCAGCACGCCGAAGAGCGCGAGCATGCCGGCCTGCAGCGCCACGATGCGGAGCTTCTCGTCCACGAAGTCGTCGAGCAGCTTGCCGACGATCGCGCCGGGAATGGTCGCGACCACGAGCCGCAGCCACAGCGCGCGCGTCGCGTTCGCCACGCGCGAGTCGGGCGAAAACGCGTCGCGCACGAGCGTCAGCCAGTCCTTCCAGAACGCGAGCACCAGCGCCGCGAGCGTTCCGCCGTGCAGCGCGACGTCGAAGGCGATGCCCTCGTACTTCCAGCCGAGCAGCGTGGGCACGAGGAACAGGTGGGCGCTGCTGGAGACGGGCAGGAGCTCCGTGAGGCCCTGCACGACGCCCAGCACGAGCGCCTGCAGCGGCGAGATCACTTCGGCGAGGACGGCGTGGGTGGCGAACATGGCGCGGCACGCTAGCAGAGGGTCCGGAGCGTGACCAGCACTCCGCAGGCTCCCGTGCCGCCCGCGGCCGACGACGCCGCGCGCCGTGTCGCGCGCGACGCCGGCACGGTCGGGGCGGCGACGCTGCTCTCGCGGGTGCTCGGCCTCGTGCGCGACCAGGTGATGGCGGCCATGTTCGGCGCCGGCTTCGACAGCGACGCGTTCAACACCGCGTTCCGCGTCCCGAACCTGCTGCGCGATCTGTTCGCCGAGGGTGCCATGTCGGCCTCGTTCATCCCGACGTTCACCGAGTACGACCAGAAGCGAGGCGCCGACGAGGCGTGGGCGCTCGGCCGCCAGCTGATGATGACGCTGCTCGTCGTCCTGCTCGTGCTGTGCGCCGTCGGCGTGGTGTTCGCGCCGCAGTTCATGCGCCTGCTGGCCGGCGGCTTCGCCGCGTATCCCGGCAAGCTCGAGCTCACCTCCAAGCTGTTCACGATCATGCTGCCGTTCCTGCCTTTCGTGGCGCTCGCCGCCGCGGCCATGGGCATGCTGAACGCGCGCGGCGTGTTCGGCGTCCCCGCGCTCGCGCCGGCGCTGCTCAACGTGGGCATGATCGTCTTCGGGCTCGCGCTGATCCCGGTGTGCCGCCAGTTCGGCCAGCCGCCCATCGTGGCGATGGCGATCGGCGTCGTGCTCGGCGCCGCGATCCAGTTCGCGGTGCAGCTGCCGCCGCTCGGAAAGCAGGGGTTCAGGCTCCGATGGGAGTGGCCGAAGTGGCACCCGGGCGTTCGGCGCGTCGCCTGGCTGATGATCCCGGCCACGATCGGGCTCGCGGCTACCAACGTGAACATCCTCGTCTCGAACAACATCGCGAGCCGGCTCGCGCAGGGCAGCGTCACGTGGCTCTACTGCGCGTTCCGTCTCATGCAGTTGCCGATCGGCATCTTCGGCGTCGCGCTCGCTACGGTGTCGATGCCCGCGCTCTCGCGCGCCGCGGTCGCGCGCGATCTTCCCGCTCTCAAGCACACACTCTCGGCGGCGGTGCGGCTGGTCGTGCTGCTCACGGTGCCGGCGGCGGTGTTCCTCGCGGTGACCTCCGAGCCGGTGATCGCTCTGCTCTTCGAACACGGCCGCTTCCACGCCGAGGCCACGCGACAGACCGCGGGTGCGCTCGTCATGTACTGCATCGGGCTGCCGTTCTTCGCCTCGATCGGCATCCTCACGCGCACGTTCTACGCGCTCGGCGACACGCGCACGCCCATGCAGGCGAGCCTCGTCTCGGTGGCGCTCAACGTCGCGCTCAACCTGC
>WBZT01002466.1_pt1 | contig 12822 bp, 11 predicted proteins | sample 5204241 | NCBI WGS metagenome assembly WBZT01 (sample SAMN12344358, study PRJNA552823) | activated sludge metagenome | biome: Activated sludge suspended growth; feature: Nitrification reactor; material: Wastewater; isolation source: activated sludge from nitrification reactor of wastewater... | reverse complement strand
TTGTTCGCATCTTTGTATTTGCACAGCAGCACTTTATCCTTATGGAACAGCGCTACATCGGCTATCAGCTTAACGGGTTTGTTTTCTGTGGTTTGCATGAATTTTGTAGTATTAAATGTAAAATTAAGGGTAAGTTTTTGAAGTTGCAACGGGCTGGGAAATAACATTGTTTTGCCCTCCCCTTCGGGGAGGGTTGGGAGGGGTTATATGTAAGTTTTTGAAGCTGCAACGGATTTTGTGTGAGTTGTAGGGAGTGTATTGTATGGTTTTGGTTTGAATTGATATGGTCGGCAGCCACTCTACAGGTTAAAAGCTAAAAACGAGATTCAATTAGCCACATAGTAATAGAAGTTAGGATTAATTTGTCTTGAAGCCAAAATGTTGAATAAGAAATTATCAGTTTCCATTTTGCCGCTTTTGCTGTAGTAATATCCGTAGGAATTATCTGTAAATCCATCGATCAAATAAAAGATCCCGTTCGTAGTTTTTACAACAGCATATATACTTAGTTCTTTAAGCAAGTCCAAAACTTGTGTCTGTTCTTCAGTATAGGCCGCTATACTTGTTTCGTCCTTGGAGTTTGACATTGGAAATGGCGAATCTGATGGGATTAAATATTTCCAGTAAATCTCCCCTTCTTTGTAAACATCATCTACTCTTTGCAAGTATGCTTGTGAGACGAAGAAATAATTCTTACTCAATTCAATCTTTTGAGATAAATCTTCAAATTTACTCAGATTTCCTTCGAACTTTTTGACAGAGGCTCCTTCAGCATCAATGCCTTGTTGTAAGAATCGATTTGCATAATCCTTTGCTTCTTTGCGCGGAATAAGGTACTTGCTTGCAAATGCACCCCACATGAAATTTGAGACCTCTCCAGCAGTATAGACTGTATCAAAAGCCCATACCTTAGGTTTATAAAGTGGTCCAACATCCCATTTCGAAAAAGGCTTGGAATTGTAAAGGTACACCTCCAGCGATATTCCATTCGTTATTGAATCAAGGTATTCATAAATTTGAAAATCATATTTTTTGTCTCTTTCCGGATACTCCTGTGCAAAGCCTAAGTTTAAGATTGCCAAAAGAAAAAAAAGAGCAAATGCATTATTTCTCATAAAAGTATTAAATGTGAAGCATTAATTATTAGTCAAATATATCTTCACAATGATAATGAGAAATTCTAAAACAATAAATGCAGTGCAACCTGAATGTAATGTTATTGCTCGTCTCTGTTGGTCTTATGACCAGCAGAAATAAAATCGACTTCAAATAATCGCAGACAGTTCAAGCAGTGCCCTTCTACATATCTGTGCCAATGAACTTTGAGCCTTTGAGTCTTTGTGTCGATTGGCCTGAGTTTAACATAAACGAAATTCAATAAGTAGATATTCGTTTGCATTCAATTTATTAAATATGCATAGCATTAACACAGACAGGAATGTCTGTGCTACTGAACTTTGAGCCTTTGAGACTTTGTGTCTATTTGCTTGACTTGGATAAGTTATAAAAGATTCGGGCCTGTATTCACACTTTATATCTGACTTCGCGCTCTTGGCGGTTCTAAGAAATGGATCCTTCGCTTCGCTCAGGATATAAAAAAGGCAGGTTATCCACCCGCCTTTTGCTCTTAATTCCTAATTCTCAATCCACAAGATTCCTGCCTACGACTGCTCGTGCAGTGAGCCAGGAATGACAAAGAAGCTCACTTATAATCCACCCTGAAGCTCGGTATCCCTGTTATATCTTCACCAATTATCAGCGTATGCATTTCATGTGTGCCTTCGTAGGTTTTTACTGATTCCAGATTGTTTGCATGGCGCATAACTGGATACTCGTCCAGAATACCGTTGGCTCCGAGTACTTCTCTTGCCATACGGCAGATGGTTAACGCTATTTCACAGTTATTGCGTTTAGCCATGCTGATGTGCGTATGTTTGATCGTGCCGTCATCCTTCATTCTGCCCAGGCGGTAAACCATTAACTGGCCTTTTGTGATCTCATTCAGCATCCACACAAGCTTTTCCTGCGTCATCTGGTATGCAGCAATGGGTTTATCGAACTGAATTCTCGACTGCGCGTACTGCAGAGCGGTTACGTAGCACTCCATTGCGCTGCCAAGCACACCCCATGCGATACCGTATCTTGCCTGGTTTAAGCAGCCTAAAGGACCTTTAAGCCCTTTTACACCGGGTAACAGATTCGCATCAGGAACAAACACATCCTGCAGAGTAATTTCACCAGTAATAGATGCGCGCAAAGAGAGCTTCCCGTGAGTCTGCGGTGTAGCAAATCCTTCAAAGCCGCGCTCAACCAAAAATCCGTGAACAACGCCATCAAGCTTAGCCCATACGACGGCAATATCAGCAATTGGCGAGTTCGTTATCCACATCTTCGCGCCATTTAAAACATATCCGCCGTCAACTTTCTTTGCCGTGGTTATCATACCGCCGGGGTTTGAACCGAAATCAGGTTCAGTTAACCCAAAGCATCCGATCTTCTCTGCTTTTGCAAGCGAAGGAAGCCATTTTTTCTTCTGCTCTTCGCTTCCGTATGCGAAGATTGGGTACATTACAAGTCCTGATTGAACCGATGCGAAGCTCCTTAAACCTGAATCTCCCCTTTCAAGCTCGGTCATCATTAAACCGTAAGCAACATTGTTTACTTCCATTCCGCCGTATTCAGCAGGAAGTGTTGGACCGAAAAACCCAAGCTCTGCCATCTTTGGAATAAGATCCTTCGGGAAGGTCATATCCTGGTTATGTTTTTCTATTACCGGGATAACTTCGTTGGTTACGAAATCACGGGTTGTATCGCGAATCATTCTTTCTTCTTCTGAAAGCAGTGCGTCTATGTTGAAATAATCTACACCTTTGTAATTTGTTGACATTTTAAAGATCCCCGCCTGCGGCTATATATGATGTATGAAGCGAAAAAACTAAGCTTCATCTAAAGCAGGCAATTCCTTTCTATTATTTTTTGTGTTACGTTTTCCTCTAGCCGGTTTTTCTGATTTATCCAGCGAGCTTAACAGCTGCTGCAATACTTTTTTGTTTCCTTTAACAACAAGCTTAATGTTCTTTGAAAGGTACTTTGTTGAAACTATATCCGCCGTTTCATGCAGCCTGTTAATTATCCTGTAAGCATCAGGATCGCCGGACGGTATTTTTATCTCTACCTGTTCAATTTCTTCATGCATCATATCCAGTATCTTATCGAACAGGCTGCCCATGTTGATGCCTTTATAGGCAGAAATAAATACTGAATTAGGATAAGTTTTTTTAAGCCCTGCGATCAATGCCTGTTTATCAGTGCTAACCAATTTATCTACTTTGTTAAAAACCATTATCACCGAATCTGTTTTCGCACCGATATCCTTCAATGTTTCTTCAACCACCGCTATCTGGTCCTGGAAGCTTTCGGAAGATATATCCACAACATGAAGCAGGATATCGGCTTCTACAACTTCCGCCAGGGTGCTTTTGAATGACTCTATAAGGTCATGCGGCAGGTTACGGATGAATCCGACCGTATCGCTGATGAGCACAGGCTGCGGCAAACGCTTTCCGTTAATTTCTTTCAGCAGCTTTGTAGAAGTATCAAGTGTCGCGAATAATTTGTTTTCCACATATACGCCGGCATCTGTTAAGTGATTCAGCAGGGTTGATTTCCCAACGTTGGTATATCCAACCAGCGCGATCCGGCTGTAGCTATCCCTCTGCTGCCTTTGAGTTTTACGCTGCTCTTCTATCTTCTTCAGTTTTTCCTTCAGCATAGAGATTCTTGTGCCGATGAGCCGCCTGTCTGTTTCGATCTGCGTTTCACCGGGACCCTTGGTGCCAATACCTCCATACTGCTTTGATAAATGCGTCCATGCGCGGGTTAACCTTGCCTGCAGGTACTGAAGCTGTGCAAGCTCAACCTGCGTCTTAGCTTCCGATGTGCGGGCATTGGATGCGAAGATATCGAGTATCAGCGCGGGTTTATCGATAACCTTGCATTTAATTATCTTTTCAAGGTTCCTAATCTGTGTAGGCGAAAGAGAATTCTCAAATATGACGAGATCAATTCCTTCATCTTCAACTTTTTTGGCTATCTCCTGGGCTTTGCCCTTACCGATGAAAAGAGACCTGTCTATGTTATCCCTTTCCTGGTAAAACTTATCAACAACAACGGCACCCGCAGTTTGAGTTAAGAACTCAAGCTCTTCGAGGTGCTCTTTTGTTATCTTCTGTTTTACGGATTTAGTAATTGTTGATTTGGGAATAGTGGTACAAACCAAAATCGCCTTTTCTTCCGCTTTTTTTGTACTGTGAAGTTTATCCAAATATTATCTCTGTGTCCGTTTTCTTAATTTGTAAAATCAGTATATCTCAATCTTCTTCGTATCGCTGTTAATGTAGAAGAACTTTTCAGGCGCACGGTACGGTGATGTTTTTGATAACTCGTTATCAGAAGCCGAGAAATAGAATTTCACGTTATCGGCAGCGATATCAAACGGGACCGTTACCGAGTACTTCCCGGAATTGGTGTTATCAGTATTGCCTTCAGGCACCATCAGCCTTTCCTGGAATTCTCCCCCGTTCATTGAGTAGAACATCTTTACGGATTCAGGCACAATGGTTTTTGAGGAAACAACATTAATCGAAATTTTCTGGTTATCTCCAACCTGCTCAATTTCGGGTTTGTTGCTCATGAACATTCCGAAATATAATGCGGCATTGTATGCGTTAACAAGTCCCCACCCGAAAACATTGTTTGGTGAATCTTTCTTATCGGCAGTCATTTTAAGCGCCTCCATCACCTGTGCGGGAGTTAACTCAGGGTGAGCCGAAAGTATCAATGCGCATACCCCGGCGGTCAAAGGTGCCGAAAACGATGTACCGCTGACGAATGAATAACCCGCAGTATCATATGTAAATGAATACGAAGCGGCGGCATACACATCAACACCCATTGCAACTACATCCGGTTTCATGCGGCCATCGCTTGTGGGTCCGTTTGAGCTGAAATAAGCGATTCTTCCTGCGCTATCAACTGCGCCAACAGCGATAACATGTTCGCCATCGGGCGGCGAAACTATGCTTGGCGGATTTGTCTGCTCTTCGTTGCCCATCGAGTTAACCACAACCACTCCCAGTGCAGCGGCAAGCTCTGCAGCGCGCACAATGATAGTTGTTTTGCCGTTCATATCCTTGTAATAATACTGATTATTCGGCAGATCAAAAGGCTTGTATATCAGCGAGCTTGAAACTACTTCAACACCCTGTGCTTCCATCCATTCCAAAGCTTCCAGCCAGTAATCTTCTTCAACGGGAGTCTCAGATGCACCCGCTTCTGTTTTGCTGAGGTAGAATTCTACATCAAAGGCAGGACCTATTAACTGACCCGGCATGTACCCGCCTAAAGTTGACATGGTAGAGGTCCCGTGTCCGTCCTGGTCGTATGAATCGCCGGGAATCTGGTTCGGCTGCTTCTGGTACTGCACAGAATCATCCTTGAATATCCAGTCAAACTCGTCTTTAACATTCCTGGTATTCAGCGCCTCGTGCTGTCTCCAGTTGAAGCCGTCATCACACATTCCAACAGTCACGCCAAAGCCTGTTACACCAATATCATGCAGCATGGGTACTTTTATCTGTTCATTCTGCCAGTAAGATACGCCGTAATCATACTTTGTTTTAGTGGGTAGTGGCGTATAGATCACTTTGTTCACACTGCCCGGCATCTTCACAAAATCAAGATATCCAACGCCTTCGATCTTTTCAACGAAAGGTAATTTTCTAATCTCATCGAGCTTATCTTTTTTAGCGAAGATACTCACGGCATTTAGCCATTTGGAAACGGCATTTGGTTTCAAACCCATATCCTTTAGCTTATCAATGTACTCTTTCAATACAGGCAGATCGTTATAGCCAACCAGATTTTCCGGCGACAGAACTTTTGATCTGCGCCATAGAGATTTCTCTGTCAGCTCGGCTGAAGCAAGCCTGTAAGCTTCGCTTCCCGGCTCGATCTGCATTCCCGGCTTATACTCACCTTTATCTTTGAAATATATCCAGTACCTGTATTCCGTTGTTTCCGGATTCAGTTTCTGCGAAAATGATATTGCCGAAAGAGCTGCAAAAACTACAGCAAAAAAGAGGACGTTAAATTTACTCAAATATCAGCTCCGTAAAAATTATAATTAGTGGTTTTAAATATCTTAAACTGATTGTTCATCTGCATGGTATGAGCTTCTAACCAGCGGACCCGATTCAACGTGACGGAATCCCATTTCCAATCCCTTTAGCTTGTACTCTCTGAATATATCGGGATGCACGTAACGCTGAACAGGTAAATGACTTTTTGTTGGCCTTAGGTACTGCCCTATAGTTACTATGTCACAGTTCACCGCCTTAAGGTCATGCATAAGCTCATATACTTCTTCATCTGTTTCGCCAAGCCCTACCATAAATCCGCTCTTTGTTATGAGTCCTTTTTCTTTGCCAATCTTAAGAAGCTCAAGAGTGCGTTCAAATTCCGCCTGCGGCCTTACAAAGTGGTAGAGTCTTGGAGCAGTTTCGATGTTATGGTTCAGTATATCGGGCTTTGCTTTGATAACAAGCTCAAGCGCGTCCCAGTTTCCGCGGAAATCGGGTATCAAAACTTCTACTTTGCATTCCGGTGAAAGCTCGCGGATCATGTTAATGGTCATTGCAAAGATATCGGCTCCGCCCAGCTTCTGGTCGTCTCTATCAACCGAGGTTATCACCGCATGTTTGAGCCCAAGCTCTCTGACTGATTCAGCAACTCTTCTTGGCTCATCATAATCCAAAGCATCGGGCTTGCCAAGCTTTACTGAACAGAATCCGCATGACCTTGTGCAGGTTTCGCCTAGTATCATGAATGTTGCGGTTTTGCGGTGCCAGCACTCAGCCATATTGGGGCATCGCGCATCTTCGCAAACTGTATTAAGCTTTTTCTTGCTTACAAGCTCTTTCAGGTATGCAACATTTTCACCGGTTGGAAGCTTAACTTTCAGCCAATCAGGCCTGCGGTTATTTTCAATATCAGGATTTTCAATTGAGTGCTTCTTCTGGTGGGTGTTTATATATTTTATCTGTACTAATTCAGACATGATGTTATTTTCACTTCACTCTGTTTCACTGATTCAAGAACAGAGAATGTAATTATTCAATTTTTGTGTTTTTTGTCACCCTGAACTTGTTTCAGGGTCTGCATGGTTACTCTAGAATCTCTATGGTATCATCAAAATCAAAGAGTATGAAATCAGATGCTGAAACGAGTTCAGCATGACAAGATAAATAAAGTCTTCACACTTTTTGACTCTTTGCTACCCTGAACTTGTTTCAGGGTCTGCATGGTTACTCCAGAATCTCTATGGTATCATCAAAATCAAAGAGTATGATATCAGATGCTGAAACGAGTTCAGCATGACATGATAAATAAAGTCTTCTACAATTTATGTCTCTTTGTCACCCTGAACTTGTTTCAGGGTCTGCTTGTTTGCTCCAAAATATCTATGGAATCATCATAATCAATGAGTATGAAATCAGATGCTGAAACGAGTTCAGCATGACAGAAAAAAAATTCAATTTAAACCGTAAACTCTTTTGTAAACCATATTCCCGATAATTGGATACTTCTTCATACCGCCTTTATATGCCGAAAACGCGTTAATTAGAGAAACGGCTATGCTTGCGCCTATGAATCCAAGCACTATAACTGCAATAGCTACTAAAACTATCACCTGCAAAGCGCCAATTTTTGGCGGACCTTGGTGTCCCGGTACGATCAGCCCTGCTGCTAAACCTGCAGCAGCAACAAATATTACCAGGAATACAACAACCGCTGTATAAGCGATGTGAAAAAACAAAGCCTGTAATGAATGAAATGTTACAAACTTTGACTTATCTTTATTGACCGCCCAAAACACAAACGGAATTATCAGGCTTCCAAAGAACATTGAAAGATGTACGAACAAACCGGACAATCTTTCATCCTGCGTTACGTTTTCAGGCTGCGGATCCATATACTTTCGCGTAAACTTTTTTTCCTATGATCGGATACATGCACATCTCGCCTTTATATGACTTAATACCCATGTAGATCGAGTAACCTATCGCGCCGAAAATCAATGCGAACAGCAGCCCGTAGAATGCGACCATGGCAAAGATCAATATCACCGGGGCGCCGCTGTTGTTTGTTTGCATAAATGCTCCCATGCCAACACCGCCAATAATGGCAATGATCACAAATCCGAATACAAGAACCAGGATTGCCGCAACATATGCAATATGAAACCACAACGCCTGCAGTGCATGAAAAGTTACGAATTTTGATTTATCCCTGTTTGTTGCCCAGAAGATAATAGGCAGAACAATGCCCCCTAAAAATAAGGAAAGATGAGAAAAAAGCGCAAGCATTTTCTCATCTCCCTGTAAATTATTGGGATCAGGGGGTGTACCGAATGAATTTGTCATATCTATATATTTTTTTTATTCAATCTCTTCCCTGAAGCCGCTCAGTACGTAACGACACCGAAGCTTAAAAGCTATGCGGTGTAGTTTTCAAGGTATTCAACTACCTTCATGATGAACTTTCCGCCCAAAGCGCCATCGATCAGCCTGTGATCGAAAGAAAGCGTTAAGTACATCATCGGCTTAATTACAATTGCATCACCTTCGGAAGTTTCAACTACCATCGGGCGTTTTTTGATCGCGCCGGTTCCGAGAATGGCAACCTGCGGCTGGTTAATTATCGGCGTTCCGATAATATTTCCAAATACGCCATAATTGGTAATTGTGAAAGTACCGTCCTGTATTTCATCGAGCGTAAGCTTCTTAACCCTTGCACGTTTAGCAAGATCGTTCATTTCCCTGGCAATACCTGTCAGGTTCTTTGAATCTGCGTTCTTTATCACCGGTACTATCAATCCGCCGTTATCCATTGCAACGGCTATTCCTAAGTTTATGAAACTCTTAACGAGGATATTTGTTCCGTCAATCGAAGCGTTTACAAGGGGGAAATCCTTGAGTGCCTTTACAACAGCCTCGCAGATAAACGGCATGTATGAAAGCTTTATTCCTTCGCGTTTCTGGAAATCATCACCCAGAGCTTTTCTGGCTCTATCAACCGCGCTCATATCGCACTCGGCAATTGCAGCAACATGCGGTGAAGTATGAATGCTCATTACCATATGTTCAGCCATTTTTGACTGAAGCGTATCCATCGGCACAACATCCACACCCGGCATATTGTATAGATTGGTAAGATCTATTGATTTGTGCAGTTCCGGAGCTTTATACTCTACAGGCTTCTTTTCTGCAACAACTGCCTTGGCTGTTGCCGGCTCTTTAGTTCCGCCCTGTGTTGCGCCATGCATTCCAGGGTAATCTTTCTCTGCGGTTTTGGTGGGTTTACCGGATTTCCTGTCTTCGATATATGCCAGTACATCCTGTTTGCGAACCCTGCCGCCAACGCCTGTTCCGCTTATGGATGAAAGCTCATCCATCGAAATGCCTTCCTTCTGTGCAATCGTAAGAACGAGCGGTGAGTAGAATCCTGCGCCGCTGCCTGATTTGGAATCGCCTGCAGGAGCTTTCGGAGCTTCGGTCTTCTTTTCTTCCTGCTTTACTGCTGCAGGCTCCGGCTTCGTTTCAGCTTTGGGCTCTTCTTTTGTTTCCTGTTTTGTTACCCCGGTTTTTACATTTGCATTGGCAGCGTCAGTTTCTATCCTTGCCACTACTTCTCCAACGTTTGCAGTATCGCCTTCATTGTACAACAATTCGACCAGAATCCCACCTTCAGCAGAAGGTACTTCGGTATCTACCTTATCTGTAGATATTTCGAAAAGTGTCTCATCTCTTTCAACTTTATCGCCGGGCTGCTTGAACCATTTCAGAATCCTGCCATCCATTATGGACTCACCCATTTTGGGCATTACAATATCAACTACTGCCATTATAAATCTCCGTGATTTTTATATTTTTTTAACTATTTTAACAAAAATAGCTAAAATTAAAAGAAGTTGCAATTCAATGATTTTTGTCGCCGTACAGAAACTTTAATGCATATATCGCTATTATTTAGGGTAAACCTATTCTAACGGATGAGCAGCCATCTTAGAACTATTTCGGCATTCCTTTTTCTCCTGTTACTTATTAGTCCACTGCATTCACAGGACGAAACCAACCGCGGAGCAATGTACCGTTCCTGGGCTATGTTTCAGCTTATACCTTCCCCTGTTTTGTACCAGGATACTGACAATCTCAATTCTAAAGTTCAGCTTGGCCTGCGCTGGCAGTTAATACCCATAAATATCTCATTTCGCTCAAACAAATACACATCGCCTGTACAATTTTTTAAAATTAACCCGGTTCGAAGATTCACAGGTTCAATGGATATTTTCGTACAGCCGGAATGGACTATAACCGGATTTAAATATTCTGGACTTTCCAGGTTTGGCATCAGCGCGGGCAGCAGGATCATCCTTCCCGTCAAAGGCGATGGCGAAAAAATATCATTCAGCCTCGGGGGAAAGTACAATTACCGCAAAGACAGCTTAACGGGTAAGAATGGATTCTGGTCAGCAGAAGCAGGTATCTACTTCTTGTTCAGTTTTGTCGGGATCCAATTCAATTACAATTTTGATGACCGCAGCAAGTATAATGTGGGATTTTACATTAAATATTTCTGATTAAGTGATTAAATATATATCAAGTATAGCAATTGTTGTAATAATAGGCATATCATTTTATGGATGCTGGCCCGTTCGAGTTGGGTTGAAGAATATCGGAAATTCTGTTTTCGGTGAACCGGAGAAAGTTAAGAATAAGATCAAAGACCCGCTGAAGGATAATGTCAGGCTTTCAGCGCTTTGGGTTGGGCATTCAACTGTACTTCTGCAGATAGAAGACAAAGTGATTCTTGTGGACCCGGTATTTGAAGATGTTATCTCCGGAATTGTGATGAGAAAGGTTGAAGCAGGCCTGGATATGAAGAATATCCCTAAGCTTGATCTGGTTGCTGTATCGCATGCGCATATGGACCATATGAGCTTGGGCAGCCTGAAAGATTTGGATAATATGTTCCCCGAAGCTAAGCTTGTTGTACCCGTTGGCGCGGAGGAATACCTCCCATCCTACAATATGGAAATGATACGGCTTAAGACAGGCAACTCTGAGAAGCTGGGCTATATTGGTGAATCACGTGAAGTGAACGGTATCAAAATTACCGCGGTGTTTGCACTGCACCAGGGGGGTAGGTACGGATTGGACAGTTATACATGGAATGTTCCGGGCTGCACGGGGTATATAATCGAGTATAAAGGAATAACAGTATTTTATGGTGGTGATACTACTTATGATGAATTTGCTTACAAGGTACTGGGCAGCAAATTCAACATTGATCTTGCCCTGATACCGGTTGGCCCCTGCAGAGAGTGCGAAACTGACGGCAGCTATTATCATCTTGCATCACTAGGCGCGCTTAAGGTGTTTGATGAGCTTAAGGCAGACTATATGATCCCGGTACATTACGGCGCTATGGAGTACTTCGACGACCCCGATATTCCAGTTTATGTTCTGCGCGAACTTGCCGAGCGATACGGAAAAAATTCCGCAACAGGGCTCGCGATTTCAAAGCCATACACAGAAGGCCTTAAGATACTTAACGAAGGCGAGCAGCATATTTTTTATTATAAAGAGTAAGAATTTCCGCATATACAGACATAAAAAAACATGCGTACTTTAGATACGCAGGTTTATTATTTGAAATGGAAGTCTATTTTCCTTTTGCAACTTCTATTGAAATGCGGTTGCCCTTTATCTGGTTATCGTTCATTGCATCTATCACTTCATTTGCATGCTTCTTGGAAACATCAACAAAAGCAAATTTATCGTAAATATCGATTGTGCCCACTGAACTGCCCGGAACCCCGGCTTCTCCTGTTATTGCCCCCAGAATATCAGAAGCGCCAACATTCGATTTTTTGCCGACATTCATGAACAACCTGACCATATCCTTGCCAACACTGTAATCCTTAGCCTGTTTACCTGACTTAAAGCTCTTCTTATCTTCTTTCCTGCGGTCATCGCGGTTCCTGAAATCACCCTTCCTGTCATTTTTCCAGTCCCTGGATGAATCTTTTCCTTTCTTTCCGAATCTTTCGTTTCTATCTCCTCTATCTCTCTTCCCTCTATCGCCTCTTCCGCGTGAATCATCATAGCTGCCAAATTCTTTTGGCGCTTCCTCTAGTGCTTTAACTTCTTTTGCGAGCAGCATTTTAATAAGTCCGCCTGCGATTTCAAAAGTAGTGAAGTCATCATCAACAAGCTTTTCGATATACACATCGTATTTCTTAAGATCTTCGCCGGTACCAATAGCTTTCTTAACTTCTTCAAGGAAGCTGGTAGTTCTTAGCTCTGCAACCGCTTCGGATGATGGCGGATCTTTGCGCAAAATTTTGCTTTTGGTATAACGCTCTATCTCGCGGATATTATGGAATTCCCTGCCGACAACAAAGGTGTGTGCCTGGCCGTTCCTGCCTGCGCGCGCTGTTCTTCCTATGCGGTGAACGTAATACTCCTCATCCTGCGGCATATCATAATTGAATACTGCGTCAATATCATCAACATCGATACCGCGCGCTGCAACATCAGTTGCAACAAGCAGGTCAAGCTTGCCGGAGCGGAATTTCTGCATAACCTTATCGCGCTGGTTCTGCTTTAAGTCGCCGTGAATTGCTTCAGCAGAGTATCCCCTTGCCTTAAGATGCGCAACGAGTGTATCAACAGTGCGCTTTGTGTTTCAGAAAACAAG
>WBZT01002465.1_pt1 | contig 12825 bp, 16 predicted proteins | sample 5204241 | NCBI WGS metagenome assembly WBZT01 (sample SAMN12344358, study PRJNA552823) | activated sludge metagenome | biome: Activated sludge suspended growth; feature: Nitrification reactor; material: Wastewater; isolation source: activated sludge from nitrification reactor of wastewater... | reverse complement strand
CTCGGCGCGTCCGGATCGACGTCGGTCAGCACCCGGGTGGTGAAGCGGTGGGCGCCGTACTGCAGATCGACCTCACGCACCGGGCCTTCGGCAGGAAGGTCCGGGACGAGCGTCACCGGGTCGGTGAAGGGCACCCCGTAGGCCAACGCGGCCTCCCGGGCGATCCCACGGATCGACAGGCAGTACCCGCGGTCTGGGGTGACAGCGATGTCGAGCACGGCGTCGTCGAGGCCGAGCACCGGACCGGCGTCCTGGCCGACCTCACCCTCGCTGAGCACCAGGATCCCGTCGTACTCGTCGTTGATCCCGAGTTCGCGACCGGAGCAGATCATCCCGTCACTGACATGCCCGTAGGTCTTGCGGGCGCTGATCTCGAAGCCGCCGGGCAGCACCGCGCCGGGTAGGGCGACCGGCACGAGATCACCGACGGCGAAGTTCGTCGCGCCGCAGATGATCCCGTTGGTCTGCCCCCCGAGGTCCACCTGGCAGTACCGGATGGGCTTCTTGAACTCGGTGAGTTCCTCGATCTCCAATACCCGGCCCACGAGCAGGGGACCGGTGATCGAGATCTCGTCGACGGTCTCGACCTCCAGGCCGATCCCGATCAGCTTCTCGGCGAGTTCGCGGCCGGTCACCTCGTCGGGAAGTGCGGCGTACTCCTTGATCCAACTCAGCGGTGCGCGCATCAGCTGTCCATTCCGAAGGCCGTGGTGAAGCGGACATCCCCCTCGACGAGATCACGCATGTCGGTGATCCCGTGGCGGAACATCAATGTGCGCTCGATGCCCATCCCGAAGGCGAAGCCTGTGTACTCGTCAGGATCGATGCCGCAGGACTGCAGCACGCGGGGGTTGACCATCCCGCAGCCACCCCACTCGATCCAGCCCTCGGAGGAGCAGGTGCGGCATGGGCGATCGGGGTTGCCGACGCTCTCGCCGCGGCACGCGAAGCATTCCAGATCCACTTCCGCGCTCGGCTCGGTGAAGGGGAAGTAGCTCGGCCGCAGTCGCGTCACGATGCCCTCACCGAACATCGTGGCGGCGAACCAGTCCAGGGTCGACTTCAGGTCGACCATGCTCAACCCCTTGTCGACGGCCAGCCCCTCCACCTGGTGGAACACCGGCGTGTGCGTCGCGTCGAGCTCATCGGTCCGGTAGACCCGACCGGGACAGACGACGTAGACAGGTGGCTGCTGGGCGAGCATGGTGCGGATCTGCAGCGGGGAGGTGTGCGTGCGCAGCACCGCACCACTGTCGGCCGCCCCGACGAAGAAGGTGTCCTGCATCGTGCGCGCCGGGTGATCCCGGTCGATGTTCAGCGCGTCGAAGTTGAACCACTCCGACTCGAGTTCGGGCCCCTCGACCACTCCGTACCCGATCGACACGAAGGCATCAGCGATGTGCTCGCTGATGGTGTGGATGGGGTGCCGGGCACCGACCGGCTCGCGGTCGTTGATCATCGTGACGTCCACGCGCTCCGCTGTGAGGATCCGCTCCCGCTCGGCTTCCTTCAGTTCCGCCTCGCGGGCTTTGAGCGCCTGGTTGACCCGGCCACGGGCAGCGCCGACAGCCTTGCCCGCGTCCGCCTTGGCGCTCGGCGGGAGGGCCCCGATCTCGCGGTTGGCCAGCGCGAGCGGCGACCGGTCACTGGTGTGCTCAAGACGGACCTGCTTGAGTGCGGGAAGATCCTGGGCAGCGGCGATGGCCGCCAGCGCGGCATCGACCCCTGCTTGCAGGTTCGCCGGATCAAGAGCGGCGGGCACGACCGGATCGAAGTTCTTATTGGGTGCGGACACCCTTGGATTCTATTCGGCGGCTTCGACGGGCTTTGCGGGTGCAGGATGGAGCCCATGCACGCGGACACTGTGGACCTCGGCAATGACGTCTTCATGATGGACACCCGGATGGGCGGATACGAGGCGATCACGTCGTCCTACCTCATCCGCAGTTCCCGGCCGTGTCTCGTCGAGACCGGCACTGCACGTTCGGCGCCGTTGGTGATCGAACAGTTGCGGCATCTCGGCGTCGGGCCGGACGATCTGGCGGCGATCGTCGTCACACACATCCACCTCGATCACGCCGGCGGGGTCGGGGATCTCGCCGAGGCGTTCCCCTCCGCGCAGATCGTCGTGCAGGAGAGAGGGGCTCGTCACCTCGCCGATCCGAGCCGGCTGGTCGCCAGCGCGCACCGGGTGTTCGGGGAGGCGATGGATCGGCTGTTCGGCGACCTCCGGCCCACCGAAGCGGCGCGCATCGTGTCGATCGCCGAACGCGGCGCCGTGGACCTCGGCGACGGTCGGTCGCTGGCGGCCTTCCACAACCCCGGGCATGCCTCCCACCACATCGGACTCGTGGATTCGGCCACCGGAGACCTGTACACCGGGGACGCCGCCGGGGTGTATGTCCCCGAGACCGCCGACGTGCGACCGGCGACCCCGCCACCGGACTTCGACCTCGACCTGACCTTGAGCTCCCTACAGGCGATGCGCGACGTTGCGCCGACCCGCCTGCTGTTCAGCCACTTCGGCCCTGTGACGGACATCGACGAGACCCTTGACGCGTCGGTCGACGAATTGCATGCATGGGTGGACGCCGTGCGACTCGCGCGCGAGGTCTCCCCCGACATGGACCATGCGGTCGCGATGGTGCGGGAGAAGGACCGTGCGCGGCATGCCCGGTTGTACGAGGACCCCGCGCTACTCGCCAAGCAGGAGGAACTCTCGGGGACCCAGGCGAACGTGGCGGGGATCATGCGGTGGCTGGACCTGCAGGAGAAGGGCTGAGTAGACGCGGGCACCGACGGCGTACAGACGTTAGTGAACTTGAGGGCCGTTCGCGTTATGGAGGAGCGTTAGCGAAGAGGAGCATCCGACTCGCTAACGGCTCTCAATTTCGCTAACGACTCTCCACATCACTACCCCGTGTGCTGCGCCACAGCGCTGGAGTAGAGGCACACCGCCGCTGCCGAAGCCAGGTTCAACGACTCGGCCTCCCCGAAGATCGGGATCGACACCGTGGGCAGGCCGAGGTCGGGCAGGCCGTGGGCCTCGTTGCCGAATACCCACGCCGTGGGCAGGTCCAGATCGACCTCCCGGAGGTCGCGTTCCCCTGCCCCGGAGGTGGCGAGCACCTGAAGACCGTCGACCGGAACCTCCTCGAACGCACACGATGTGAACGGGATGTGGAACAACGACCCGGCGGTACTGCGCACACACTTGCCGTTGTACGGATCGACCGAATCCCCGGTGAAGTAGACCGCATCGGCCCCCGCCGCATCCGCGGTGCGCAGGATCGTGCCGGCGTTGCCCGGATCGCGCACGTCGTGCAGGACGACGATGAGCCGCGGGTCGACCGGCGGCGTGAAGGGTAGGAAGCTGCAGACCGCGGCAACACCCTGCGGATGGACCGTCTCGGTCATCGCCAGCAGCACCGGCTCCGGGACCTCAGTGACCTTGACGCCCGCGGCCTCAATGGTCGTCCCCGAGACGAAGATCTCGTCGATCACCTCCGGCCGGTGCCGGATCGCCTCGCGCACGGCCTGCGGCCCCTCCACCAGGAAGCGTCCGACCTTCTCCCGGAACTTCCGGTTCGACAGACGCCGAACGGCCCCAACCCGGTCGGACTTGACCGAGGTGGGGCCGTTCGAGGTCATATCAGGCTGCGGAGGGCAGGGCCGCCTTGGCGGTCTCCACCAGCGCGGCGAAAGCCTTCTCGTCATTCACCGCGAGGTCGGCCAGCATACGCCGGTCCACCTCGACCCCAGCGGCCTTCAGGCCCTGGATGAACCGGTTGTAGGTCATGCCGTTGGCGCGGGCAGCGGCGTTGATCCGCTGGATCCACAGCCGCCGGAAGTCACCCTTGCGGTCCTTGCGGTGGTCGTAGGCGTAGACGCCCGAGTGCAGGACCTGCTCCTTGGCCTTGCGGTACAGCCGGGAACGCTGACCGCGGTAGCCGCTGGCCTTCTCCAGGGTGCTGCGGCGCTTCTTCTGCGCATTGACTGCGCGCTTCACACGTGCCATCTGTCAGTCCTCCTCAGCGCTCGCCCAGCAGGCGCTTCGCGATCTTCGTGTCACTGGGGCTCAGCACCTGGTCACGGCGCAGGCGGCGCTTGCGGCGCGACGACTTCTGCTCGTACATGTGCTGGTTGTTGGCCTGCTCGCGCATGATCTTGCCCTTGCCGGTCTTGCGCAGGCGCTTCTTGGCGCCGCTGTGGGTCTTCATCTTGGGCATCTATCTCTCCTATGTCCTCAGGCCTGCTCGCCCTTGCCGGTCTTCTTCCGGTGCGGGGCGAGGACCATGATCATGTTGCGGCCGTCCTGCTTCGGCGCCGCCTCCACGAATCCCAGCGTTTCAACGTCATCCGCCAGACGGGTCAAGAGGCGGAAACCGAGTTCGGGGCGGGACTGCTCCCGGCCGCGGAACATGATCGTCACCTTGACCTTGTCGCCCTGACCGAGGAAGCGCTCTATGTGACCCTTCTTGGTCTCATAGTCGTGCTTGTCGATCTTCGGGCGGAGTTTCATCTCCTTGATGACCGTGTGGGTCTGATTGCGGCGGGCTTCGCGTGCCTTCTGGGCGGTCTCGTACTTGTACTTGCCGTAGTCCATGAGTTTGCACACCGGCGGTTTGGCCATTGGGGCCACTTCCACCAGATCGAGGTCGGATTCCGCTGCCAGTCGCAGCGCATCCTCCACTCTCACGATGCCGACCTGCTCACCGTTCGGTCCGACCAGACGGACCTCCGGGACCCGGATACGGTCGTTGACGCGCGGTTCTTCGCTGATGAGGCGCCTCCTTCGTAGCGTTGGCAAACGGAAGGCGCGCCTGAGGGATCAGGCACCCGTAGACCACCGGACTCAGCATCCGGGAGGTGGGAACGGACGTTCCGCTTGCACAGGTGTCGAGGTTTCGACTCACCCAGAGTAGCAGGAGGTCGTCAGACGATCTCAGAGAGCCAGCCGGCAGCGGCGCTCCCCAATGTCGACCAGTCCGCCGTGCCGGTTCCGGCGAAGGCACACATCAACGCCTCGACGCTGCGATCGCCGGTGCGCGGCTGCGCCTCACGCAGTGACTCGTCGTGCAGCGCACACAGCGCCACCAGATAGGCCAGGGTCTGCGGATACGGTGCGCCACGCTTGTCCAGTTCGGCATCCACCTCGATCAACAGGCTCAGCACACTGCGCGTCGTGGCCTGCAGGTCGGGATTGTCCGCGAGCACACCATCGACCAAGGACCACCACACAGAATCCGCCATGTCTCCATTGTCCCGATGCTCTGTCACGGCGCCATCGCGGCCTCACCGGGCGCACACTTGAATCGGGAGGTCGACATGAAGCGCCGGGCAGCAGTGGGCATCGTCGTCGCACTCGGGAGCCTGACCGCGGTACCCGCACACGCCGCGGATCTCACACCGGTCCTGAGGATCAGCAAGAGCACGGCCCCGGTGGGGGTCGACGTGCCGTACACCATCACGGTCAAGCCCGCGGCCAAGGCCAAGGGCAAGCGGGTCCGGATCCAGGTGAAGGGCTACGTCGGGTGGAAGGGCTTCGACACCTTCCGCCTCGGGAAGTCGGGCGTCATCGAGGACGATGTCGAGGGTTACCAGCCCGGCCTCGGAAGGTACCGCGTGCTGGTCCTCGGGAAGAACGGTGGCGTGGTGGCCAAGTCCGCCACAGTGAGCGTGTCCTGGACACCGCGCGTGCCTTAGCCGGCCACCCGCCACTTCGACCAGTTGCCAGCACCATCGCGCACCCGGACGAAGACACGTCCGGCACCAGGCACCTTCACAACCTTGCGGAACTTCACGACCTTCGCCTTCTTCTTGGGCTTGCCTGACGACACCTGCATCGAGGCGATCCCCGACTTGTTGTCCTTGGCCTTCACCCGTAGCGTCCGCTGCGAGGCCGATAGTCTCGCCGCGCCCGAACCACCCAGAGATGCGTTGACCACCTCGGGCTTGACCGTGTCCAAGATGATGTCGTCGGTGAATGTTTGCTTCTGCCAGCCGCTCTCGACATAGTGCAGCTTCACGTACACCGTGCGCGGAATCCGCTCCGCGGCGAGTTCAACGAGGGTCCAGTCGAGGGGGCCACCTTCGCGGAGCCTGATCTCTTTGGTCTTGGACGGCGCAAAGCCCCCGTCGTTGGAGACCCTCACCTTGTCCACGAGCCCCTCCCAGCCGAGCCAGAGCCTTACCCTCGGACTGTTGACGAAATCCTGGCCGTCCTCGATCGAGACTCCGTCTGGTCGGTCGGGGTCGGGAGCGGGTAACACCACCACAGGCAGTGTCCACCGTGCGCTTCCTAGCGACCCACATTCCACAGCAAGAGCTGCCTGGTACCTGCCCGGCTTAGCGCTGACGGCAGTGAAGCCAGGGCCTTCGACACGGGTGCCGCCCGCCTTTCGAAGGTCGGGGAAGTCGAGGCTGATCCACGGATTGATCCAGGAGGCGACTGCCCGTGCTGGCGGTCCTGCAAAGACTGCTGTTCCGCCGATCGCCACGCTGTGGATGCAGCTGCCCGTCGTTCCCGGCGCTGAGTTGGTGGAAGCGCCCCACAGAATCTGTGCCGAGGTCAGGCCTTCAACCATGTACCAACCGGGCTCAGTGTCGAGGTTACCTTCTTCCTGGTGGGATTTGGCCACGACGGCGAGCCCGTCATCTCGGCCACGCCCGGAGTAATCGACATACGTCCAGAGATAAGCGTCAGTGATCGTTCCCGTGTAGACGGGCTCGGGCTCGGCTGCCGCGGCGGACGAGAGTCCGTTCCCGGACGCCAGCAACAGCGCGGCTAGCCCCACAACCGTTCGGCCTGCCGTCTCCGACCGCACCTTGATCACGCCACTCCCCTCCACCGAGACCAGTTGCCAGCACCGTCACGCACCCTCACGTAGAGCCGGCCGGATCCCGGAGCAGGCACGGCTTTCCGGTACTTGACCACCTTGGCCTTCTTCCGAGGCTTGCCACTCGAGATTTGGACGGACTTGACCCCCGAGCGGTTGTCTTTGGCCTTGATTCGCAGCGAGCGCCGACTCGCAGCTAGGGATGCCGCGCCGGGTGCGAGCAGCGTCACGGAAAGGATCTGAGGAACCACGGTGTCGAGGACTATGTCATCGGTGAAGGTCTCGGGTTGCCAGCCTCCACCGGCGGATGGGCTGTGAAACCGCACATACACGGTCTTGGGCAGTCTCTCATTTCCAAGGACGACAAGGCGCCAGGGAATCGGCTCTCCGTTGACGAGGTCGAAAACCCTCGTCTTCGATGGCGCAAAGCCGCCATCGTTCGAGACTTTGACTTTGTCCAGGGGCCACACTTTCCAACCCAGGTGGAGTTTCACATCAGGATCGTTGGTGAAGTCTGCTCCATCGTTGATCGAAACCCCCGGATCCCGGCCCTGCGGTGAATCGGGTACGACCGTGTAGGGCCTGGTCCACCGGGCAGTACCGAGAGCGCCACAATCTACGATGACGGACGCCGCCCCGGAACGCGGCAGTTCGAGAGCTTCGGCCACAGCCGACATGTCGCCCGGCAGGTTGCCCGTCGCGCTGGTCCTATTGGCGCCCGGCATCAGAGGGAAGCCTCCGGGCCACGAAAGGTCCACAGGCTCCGAAGTTGTGATCCGTACTCCGTCCAGCGAGACATCCACGGTGCAGAACAACGACTGCGGAATCACCTCGGAACTTGCACTCACGCTCACACCCCAGAGCAATGCGCCCGATGTCATGTAGTCGTAGACCTCGGAGCCACGTTGAGGCAGCCACCAGTGCTTCGGGCCACCACCGAGGGGTGGGATGTCAGAGCACGCAGCTCCCTCGCCTAGGCCCCCAACTCGAGCATTGTTGAGAAGGCCCGTCACGACGCAGTCATCCGCCGCCATCGTGGGCGCACCACCCAACAGGCCAAGAACCAGCGAAGCCGAAATGATCGTCGACCTACGTCGCATCCCCCACCCCCGATTTCCTGCTCGCAGTCTACTCCCCCGTCACCCAGTGAGATCGACCAAATGGTCGACAGTCCGGTTGATCCGCGCGAGGTAGGGCAGGTCGAACGCGGCGCCGAACACCAACTGCATACCGACCCGGTCGATGGACTGCACACGGAACTCCGCAGCGGCTGCGGCGGAGTACAGGTCCGGGTCGACCTCCAAGCCGTTGTCCGCGAGCGCCTGCCAATGCACCGCGAGCAGATGGATCACCTCGTCGAGGTCGGTGTGGGCATCCAGGGTGAATGTCAGCAGTTCGGCGACATCACGCTGCGGGGTGTTCACCCGGGCAAGTTCCCAATCGAGGGCCACCACGTCCCCGTCGGCGGTGAACCCCACATTGCGCTGGTTGAAGTCGTTGTGCACCAGACATGCGGGCATCGCGTCCTTCGCCGGGTGCCATTGCTCGATGGTCGCGATCGTCTCGAGCCGACGCGCAAGGCTTGCCGCAGATACGACGTCGGGTAGTCGTTGGGCGGCATCCTCGACCATGGCCCGCCAAAGACCGGAATCGGCGAGGACTGTGCGGGTGCTCGGCCGCTGCAACGTCCAGGCGTAGTCGTGCCCGGCGGTCGCGGCGTGGAATCCGGCGGCTGCCCGCAGCGCCTGTTCGATGCGGTCCGTGGGCCAGCGCTCAACCGCGCCGCTGGCGTCGAGACCGTCGATGGGGCCGAGATCTTTGAGCACCAATGCCGTCTGACCGTCGGCCTCGAAGCGGCCGAGTTCCGGCGGCAGGACATCCCGCAGGGCGGGGAGCAAGTAGGCAGCCGGTTCCCGGCCACCGGTGTCGCTCACTTCGGCCGCGGCGAGGTGGTCGGCGTACGGCGCCCCCAGGTCGATGCCCTGTTCACGGACGATCCAGGGGATCAACGTCTGGCCGATGCCCTGTGGCGGATTGACCTTCACCACGACCCCTCGCCCGCCCACAGTCGCCCTCAGCACGCCGTAGAGGTCGTCGGGGTCTGTGCCGTACTTGATCGTCAGCCAGGGTTGGCCGGCGTCATCGGGGATCTGCAGGTCGGGCTCATCGTCGAACAATCGGCGCAATCCCGCCACCACGTCTACTGCGAGCACCACTGAAGCGTAGTTCAGTCCTCCTGCCTCCGCCCCGCAGGCGAGCGGGCTGCGCCATACCTCGGCGAGCGCAGCCCGTGCCATCCTGGCTGCATGGACCCCGTAGATGCTGAGCGCGACATCGCCGACGTCCCCGCAGTGGAGGTGGTCTCCACCGTGGCCGTGCACCTCATGACGGCAGCCGCCGTGAAATGCGGGCTCGGCGAGGACCCCGAGGAGATCGACCTCGACGAGGCCCGCACCCTCATCGAGTCGCTGGCGGGCCTGATCGTCGCGGCGAGCCCCTACATCGGCACGTTCCATGCGCGACCGTTGCGCGACGGGCTGAAGTCGCTGCAACTGGCCTTCCGCGAAGCGTCCATCGTGCCGGACCCGCCCGGCAAGGGCCCCGGCGAGAAACTCACCGGTCCCGTAGTCGCAACTCCATCCGGCTGACCCGGGCCTGGACCTGCGGGGTCGCGCTCAACGCCTCCGCAAGAGCTGCGACAGAAGCCTGGTCCGCCACGTCGAGTTCGAGGGCGACACCGTCCACGGTCGACGGGTCCACCACGAACCGACCGGTCAACCCACTGCCGGCAAGGGCACTGTCCAACGCATCGACCACCTCCGGCTCGTCGAGGGGGTGCCGCCAGGGCCCGCCCGAAGCCAAAGCCCACAACCCGGTGCCGGCCAAGGCGTACCTCGTCGGACCGGCGATGTCGATCAGCAGCGCATCACAGCCTTCCTGCAGAGCAGCCTGTGCCGCCTCCACCCCCGCCACCGGAATGGGCCGGGCATCCGCGCGCCACAGGGCGACCGAGTCGACCCCGGTGAAGGTCATCAGCGCTTTGTGACCCTGTGCGTCTGTGATCGTCACCGTCGCCATGTGGCTGTGCTTGTCCCCACCGTCGGGATCCTTCTCATCGAGGTTGGCGACCACCGGGATGAGCAGGCGTCCCTGTGCCAGACGGTCGACGAGTTCGCGTTGGGCGGCATAGGTTTCCGGATCTCCGATGAGTTCGCGCACACGGGGATCGGCCTGCCCCGTGTCGCCCTGGAACCGGGTGACCAGCACGTCAGCGCCCTCGAAGTCAGTCATGAACGCCCCAGAGCACTCGCGATGACGTCCGCCACCCGACCGGGAAGGTCGGTGCCCTCACCCGCGACAAGATCCACGACACCCGCCTCGCGCAGAGCCAGCGCTGCGACGCCCTGGACCCGGGCCATCTCCGCAGCGCGGTCCGGCGTGCGGTGGCTGATGACTGATGCTCCCTCCGGCGGCAGCGGCGACACCCACCCGTTCTCCATGCAGATGACCGTCTGCGCCGGGATGAGCGCCAAAGCGGCACCGCCACAGCCTTGACCCATCACGCAGGAAACGGTCGGGACGCTCAGGCCCGTCAGGCTCTGCAGTGTCCGAGCGATCTCGCCGGCCATCGCGGCCTCCTCCGCAGGGCCCGACAGTTCACCGCCGGGGGTGTCGACCAGCGTCACCAGGGGCAGCCCGAGCCTCTGCGCAAGGCGCATCCCCCGTTGGGCGACGCGGAGGTCCTGCGGAGTCACGTCGCGACGGGTCTGCGCCACGAATATCGCCCGGCGGCCGCGCACGCGCCCCAGGAGCACCCGCACACCCACGCCGGTCTCGCCGGTGCCGGTGCCGTGCAACTCGGTGCGGTCGGTCAGCAGGTCGAGAACCGCATCCGGCCCGGGACGATGCTCATCGCGCGTCACGGTGATCGCGTCCCACGCGTCGACCTCGGCCGGCGGGAGCACGTCATCGACCGCTTCCGGTTGGTCGCGCCCGTTGGCCACCGACAGAATGCCGGACACCCAGTCACGCAGGCCGGGCAGGGCGACCACGTCGTCGATGACTCCCACGCGTGCCAGATTCTCCGCCGTCTGCACCGGCGGGAAGGGTTCGCCGTGCAGGGCTTCATAGACTTTGGGACCCAGGAAACCCAACAACGCCCCTGGCTCCCCGGCCGTGATGTCGGCGTAAGAACCCCACGTGGCCATCACCCCGCCGGTCGTCGGGTTGCGCAGCCACCCGATCCGTACCGCCCCTGATGCGAGATGTTCGTGCGCAGCTCGGGCGATGTCGGTCATGCGGAAGAACGCTGCCGTGCCCTCCTGCATGCGTGTCCCGCCGGAGGTCGGCAGAGTGATCACCGGCAACCGCTCGGCCGTCGCACGCCGGTACGCCGCGACCACCCTGTCGGCGGCCGAGTGCCCCACGGAGCCGGCCAAGAACCCGAATTCGCCGCCGATGACGACGACGCGATGGCCATTCACCTCGGCCACGGCGACCTGTACCGACTCATCAACCCCGCTGCGTGACGCTGCACGCTGCAGGCTCTCGGCATACTCCCCCGTGGCCGGGCGACGCGGCACGTCGATGGGCTGTCTCGAACCCGGGTCCAGGAGCGCGTCCAGCGTCTCGGCCAGCGTGGTCATAGGCGGCAGGCGTGGATGTCCGTGACGAGGATGGCCCGGCCGCCGAGTTCGAACAACTCATCCATGACCTGATGCACGCGCGTGCGCTCCACCATCGCGCGCACAGCCACCCAGCCCGCCTCCTTGAGCGGCGAGACTGTGGGCGACTCCAGACCGGGGGTGATGGCCGAAGCCGCATCGAGCAATCGCTCCTCGATGTCGTAATCCACCATCACGTAGGCCCGCGCGACGATGACACCCTGCAGGCGCCGGACGAACGTCCCCTCGGCCGAGCTGGCGTCGTTGTGTGCAGGGCGGACCAGGAGAGCCTGACTGCGAAGCAGCGGGCTACCGATGACCTCGAGGCCTGCTTGTCGCAGGGTGTTGCCGGTGTCCACCACATCGGCCACCGCGTCCGCAACGCCGAGTCGCACCGCGTTCTCCACCGCACCATCGAGTTTGACGACAGTGGCCGCCGTGCCGGTGCGCTCCATCCAGTCGCGCAGCAGCCCCGGATAGGACGTGGCGATGCGCTTGCCGCCGACGTCGGACGTGCCCTTGGGTGCCGCCAGTCGGAACGTCGAGTGGCCGAAGCCCAACTCGATGACTTCGGTGACCGGGGCGCCGGAGTCCACCAACATGTCGCGGCCGGTGATCCCGAGGTCGAGCGTTCCCTTGCCGACGTAGGTCGCGATGTCCTTGGGCCGCAGGAAGAAGAAGTCCACGTCGTTGTCGGGGTCGTGGACCATGAGTTCCCGTTGACCGGCGGAACGCAGATAGCCGGCCTCGGCCAGCATCTGGCGCGCAGGCTCGCCGAGTTGTCCTTTGTTCGGGATCGCCACCTTGAGGGTCACAGGTACCGCCCCACCTGTTCCGGGGTCACTCCGACCGCCAACATCATGGCCTGCACGTGGTAGATCAACTGGCTCAGTTCCTCCGCGGCACGCTCCGGCGATTCGTGCTCGGCGGCCATCCAGGCCTCCGCAGCCTCTTCGACCAACTTCTTCCCCACCTCATGCACACCGGACTGCACGAGTCGCACGGTTCCGGAGGTGGGGTCAGCCGTGGCGACCTTCATGGACAACTCGGCCCAGAGGTCATCGAAGGATTTCACGCCTCTCAGGGTAGTCAGCCACGGATCCTGGAACAGGCACCGCCTCATCCGGCGCAGGGTGCCGGCATCACCAAGTCGGGCGAGGGGTGGCCGCGGTGTGCGGGCGGATCCACATGTGGATCGCTGCGCGCACCAGCCCCCTCTCGCCCGACCGTGAATGCGCCTACCGCTTGACGCTGTAGATGCGCTTGTTCCCTGTCGACGACCAGACCAGGGTCATCCCGTCATAGGAGACCGCGGGGCTGAA
>WBZT01002462.1_pt1 | contig 12837 bp, 9 predicted proteins | sample 5204241 | NCBI WGS metagenome assembly WBZT01 (sample SAMN12344358, study PRJNA552823) | activated sludge metagenome | biome: Activated sludge suspended growth; feature: Nitrification reactor; material: Wastewater; isolation source: activated sludge from nitrification reactor of wastewater treatment... | reverse complement strand
GCTTCATCCCCGCAGCCGCTTGACTCACGCCAACCCATTTGCATGACCCATCGTGGTCAGGCCTTCGTTCGCCTTCCGGGTGGCTTCTTTCACATTAAGAACTGAGACGCTTTCACCGCGGATGTCGTGGCATTTCCTCAGAGAATTTCGACTGCATGCGTCACCTCACTGACAAAAATCCAGCCGGCCTCCGGCTGCCCCGTATGCGCCGCCTTGGCGATTGCATACGTCAGCGCGTCGGCTACCTCGTCGGCACACACCAGGTCGAGTTTGTATTCGGAGACGACCGCTTCGGCGAGTTCCATGGAGTAGTGCTGCTGTGCTGGATGCGCGCTCGCCAGCGGCCGCAGCACCTGGGATATCGTGATGTTGTGCCAGCCAGTTTCGGCCGCACTCAGGTTTCGTAGCGCCTGAAGCACATCGACGATGCGGTGCTGCCGGATGAATGCCCTGATCTCCTTCATGTCCATCCTCCTTTGGGTCTATTCGGGATTCACCACAAGCTTACTCGAAGCGAACGGTGATGCGCGTCCCCTCGTGCGTTTCGCAATAGCCCGCCGGCGCTTGGCGGGTGGGCCAGGTCAGGGTGCATCGCAGCACCGCGCCCTCCGCGGCTCGCAATTCAGGATTGGCCGAATACTCGTCGTGATCGGTGCCACCTCCCTCGAAGATCCGACTCGGAGGACTGCCGTAGTCGTAGTGCCGTTGCAACGCCGCGTAGTCCCGGGTGCGTTTTATCGCAAAGCCCTGGGCTGCAAAACGCTGCCCCCCGAATTCCAAAACCATTGCCGGCCCCTCGCGTGCCTCGTGACTGAAGGTGCCGACCGTGACGCCGGAATTTCCACTTTCCGGAGCAAGACCATGCGTATGCCCTGCGCAACCGGCAAGCGTAAGCGCTGCAAGACTTGCGATAGCGAACACCTTACTCATTGTTGTTTCCCTCCAGTCGATATCATGGTGCGTCGTTCCCGCCGAGCCTCAATCCACTCATACATCAGCGGCAGCAGAAGCAGAGTCAGAGCCGTCGAGGTAATCAGCCCGCCCACGACCACGGTCGCCAGCGGCCGTTGCGTTTCCGCCCCAACGCCCTGCGAGAGCAGCATGGGAACGAGTCCGAGAATTGCCACCGAGGCGGTCATCAGCACCGGCCTCAGGCGTAGCGCCGCCCCCTGTCGCACCGCGTCGCGGATCGACAGACCCCGGCCGCGTTGGTCGTTGAGGAACGACACCAGCACGATGCCGTTAAGCATCGCCACGCCAAATACGGCGATGAAGCCGATGGCTGATGGCACCGAGACGTACTGGCCGGTCACCGCCAGCCCGAACACCCCGCCGATGATGGCGAAGGGCACGTTGGCAATGATCAGCGTCGCGTGGGTCAACGAGTTGAAAGCGGTGTACAGCAAGACGAAGATGAGCCCGATGGTCAAAGGCACGATCAGCGCCAGTCGTGCCATCGCACGCTGCTGATTCTCGAAGGCGCCGCCCCACTCGATCCAGTAGCCTTCGGGAAGTTTTAACTGACTACGGATTTTCTCGTCTGCTTCCTTGACGAAACCGTCCACATCGCGCCCTCTCACGTCCATCTGCAGCACTGCGTAACGGCTCAATTGCTCGCGGCGCACAAACGTGTAGCCCTCGTCCGTCTCTACCGTCGCCACGCGCGAGAGCGGCACCAGGGCTCCGGTCGGGGTTCGCACCGGTATATCGCTGATGGCCTGCGGCGTATCGCGGAAGGCCGCGTCAAGGCGCACCTGGATGTCGAAACGGCGTACGCCATCAATGAGCGTACTGACGGCCTTGCCACCAATCCCGGCTTGCACCATCTCCAGTATCTCGTCGGCATTGACTCCGAAACGCGCAGCTTCTTCGCGGTTGACCTTCACGACCAGTTGGGGCTTGCCTTTGTTGGCCTCCAGAGACAAATCGGCAACGCCAGGTACAGCGGCCAGGACGGGCTTGATCTCGCCGGCCAGACGGTCGAGTTCGGAGAGGTCCTGCCCATAGAGTTTGAGCGCGAGGGTGGCGCGGACACCCGAGATCAGCTCTTCGACCCGCATCTGGATTGGCTGGGTGTTGCCGACCACCACGGTCGGCAGCGCTTCCTCCAAGCTCTCCTTCATTCGGTCTGAAAGTTCTGGCATGGATATCTTTTCCGGCCATTCGGCCTGCGGTTTGACCTCCACCAGCACCTCCATGTAATTGGCGTCGGCGGTCTCACCTTTCTCCGCGCGTCCGATCGTGGCCAGCACCGTCTTGGTTTGCGGATAGTTCTGCTTGAGCACGTCGTTCATCTTTTGCGAGACGCGTATCGACTCATCGAGCGAGGTGGACGGGATGCCGGTCGCTCGGAACATGATGGCGCCTTCCTGCAGCGTCGGCATGAATTCTTTGCCGAGGAAGGGGAAGGTAGCAAGCGCCGATACGAGCAACGCCACAGACGCGCCGATCACTTTCTTCTTGTTCTCCAGCGCCCAGTCGAGCAAAGGCAGATAGATACTCTTGACCCAGCGAACCAGAAAAGTGTCCTTTTCTTCCTTGGGTTTCAGGATCAGCGCCGAAAGCACTGGCACCAAGGTAAGCGTGAGAATCAACGAGCCCACCATGGCGAAGGTGATGGTGAATGCCATGGGCTTGAAGAGCTTGCCCTCCAGACCGGTAAGCGAGAAAAGCGGCAGGAACACGACGATGATGATGAGAATAGCGAAAGCGATCGGGTTGATGACCTCGCGCGCCGCCTCGAGCATGATGTGGGTGCGGTTGACTGCCTTGCCTGCCGTGTGCGAGAGCAGGCGGAAGGCGTTCTCCACCATCACCACGGCGCCATCCACCATCATGCCGATTCCGATTGCCAAGCCCGACAGCGACATGAGGTTGGCTGACAGACCGAAATGTTGCATGAGCAGAAAGGCAATCAGCATCGCGAGCGGCAGCGTGACGATCACCACCACCGCCGAGCGAATTTCCCCGAGGAACAGGAAGAGCACTATTGCCACCAGGATCGAGCCTTCCACCAGCGCGCTCTCGGCGGTCTTGAGTGCCTTGTCGACGAGTTCGGTGCGGTCGTAAACTGGGTTGATGCTGACGCCGGCAGGGAGTGCCTGGCGAGCGAGATTGAGCTTCTGTTTCACCGCGTCGACCACGTTCTTGGCGTTCTCGTTGATCCGGGCGAGCGCGATACCGAGTGCCACTTCCTTGCCGTCGCGGGTCACCGCACCGAAACGCAGCGCCGGGCCTTCCTTCACCTCGGCGACCTCTTTCACGTGGATGGGCACGCCCTCGCGCTCGGCAATGACCACATTACCGATATCCGTGGTGTTGGCCACCAGACCCAGGCCGCGAACCAGATACTGCTCCTGGCCGAGGTTGACATATTGCCCACCCACCTGCCGGTTGTTGGCGGCAAGCGCTTCCATGACCGCCTTGAACGAGAGATCGTACTTGATCAGTTTCTGGGGATTGATCAGTACCTGGTATTGTTTTTCCTGCCCCCCCCAGGTGGTGACGTCATCCACCCCCGGCGCGGTGCGTAGCATGAGGCGCACGGTCCAATCGTGCAGGGTGCGCAGATCCATGGCCGAGAGCTTCTCGTCGGCCGATTCCACGGTGTACCAGAACACTTGGCCAAGCCCCGAACTGTTCGGTCCGAGGGAAGGCTCGCCATAGCCAGCGGGCAGACGTTCTTTCGCCTCCTGCAACTTCTCTCCGACGAGGCGCCGGGCGAAGTAGATGTCCACACCATCCTTGAAATAGACGCCGACGTAGGACAGGCCGAACAGCGAGACCGAGCGAATTTGCTCGACTCCCGGCAGGCCGGCCATGGCCGTTTCAATGGGTGCCGTGAGAAGCTGTTCGACGTCTTCGGCGGCGAGACCCGGCGACTCTGTATAGACGTTGACCTGGTTCGGGGTGACGTCGGGGAACGCATCCACCGGTACCGTGAGAAAGGCGCGGACGCCGAAGAAAGCAAGCAGCGCGAAAGCCAACAAAACCAGTAGCTTGTAGCGTAATGAGAAATCGACGATTCGGTTCAGCATGGCGTTCCCCTCAGTGCCCGTGGCCTTCGCCAAGCTGCGATTTCATGATTCGCGCCTTGAGGGCATAAGCACCCGCCGTCACGACCCGATCACCCGCCGTCAGCCCGCTCTTGACGACAACCCGCTCGCGCAGCTTCTGGCCCAGCACGACACCGCGCGGCTCGAATCCGTCGTCGTCTTCAACAAAAACCGTGGGCTGGCCATTCATCAGCACTACGGCCTCGGTGGGTACGAGCAAGGCATTGACTGAAGCGCCCTGCCTGGTCCTCGCGGTCGTGCGGATGGCAGCGGTGGCAAACATCTCGGGCTTCAGCCGGCCGTCCAGATTCGCGACTTCCACACGTGCTTGCACCGTGCGCGTTTCCTTGTCGACCACGGACGCAATGTAGGTAAGCGTGCCCTCGAATACCTCGTCGGGATAGGCGGCGACGCTAACGACCGCTTTGGCGCCCACTTGGACCCGGCCGACATCCTTCTCGAACAGATTGGCCTCGATCCACAGTTTGGACAGGTCGGCCACGGTAAAGAGCTGCTTGTCCGGCTGGGACAATTCGCCGAGGATGGCGTGTTTTTCGATCACCGTTCCGGCGAATGGCGTGCTCACAGGGAAAGTGGAGACTGCCTTGCCGTCGATGGTGGGCACGGCGTTCACGCCGAGCATGCGCAGCCTGTTCCCCGCCGCCGCCAGCGCGGACTTGGACTTCTCGTACTCGGCGTTGGCGCGCAGGTGGTCCTTCTGGGCGATGATCTGATCGGCGTGCAGCCTCTCGGCCCGCTCGAAGTCGGCCTTCGCCAGCGCGCGTTGGGTCGCCGCCTGGAGATAGGCCGAGTGCGCTTCGCCGACCTCCAGGCTGTCGAGGACGGCCAGGCTCTGCCCGGCTTTCACCTGATCGCCCAGATTGGCGTTGACTTTGACGATACGCCCGGGCACGCGTGGCGCTACGTGCGCTATGCGGTCCTGATTGGGGTGGATGGTGGCGGTCAACGTTAGCTGCTCGCTCACATCCTGCGCCGAGATGGGTTCGCTCTTGATGCCGGCAGACTGGATCTCATCCGCTTTGAGCTTCAGCGGCTCCACCTCGCCGTGTCCGTCTCCGCCACCGTGCGCGCCGGCCTTCTCGCTGGCAGTGTGTTTGTCTTTGCCCTCGTGCGCGTCTGGTTTTTCGGACGTCGCATGCTTGTCCTCGGCTTTGTTTGCGGCCGGGTCAGGCTTGGCGGTCGTGGCCGGAGATTCGGTCTTTCCACAGCCGACGAGAATCAGAGCTGAGAAGCCAAGCGCGAGAAGCACGGCCCGACTCAGTGAACACAGGTCTTTCATAGATGATCTGCCCATAGATAGTGTTTTTGTGGTGGAGCGCGAGGTGGGCGAACAGGCGAGGTGACTCATCTCGACCCTTGTTGCTGCCCACGCCAACCCGCCGCCTGCTCAAGTTCGACGCGCGCCAGGGCCAAATCGGTCATGGCTTCCAGCGCCTCGCGGCGGGTATCCAGGATCTGGCGGGTCGCGAGCAGGAGCTGAGTGAGGCTGATCTCGCCCGCTCGGTAGGCCGCTGCGGACAGGCGTCGGTTCTCGTACAGGCGTTGCAGGACCACTTGTTCCAGCCGCTTCACCCGTCCGCGCAGGCTTTCCAGCTTTTGCCACAGAGCAAGGACCGTTGCGCGCGCATCCCGAACGGCCACCTGACGCTCGATCTGGGCTTGGGTCAGGTCGGTGACAGCCTTGCCGATACCGGCGGCATTGCGGCGAAACAGCGGTAGGGGCAGCGAGACGGAAAAACCCATGACCTGCTCACGCGCATCGCCCGCCCCTTCGCGGGCGGTGAATACACCGACAGTCACGTCAGGGTAGGCGGCGGCACGCTCCAGACCCAGGCGACTGCGGGCGGCCTGCTCGTGGTACTCAAGCGCGCGCAGTCGGGGGCGACCGGCGGCGGCAGTCAGCAACTCCTCCAAGGTATATGGTGTGGCCGCCTCGGGGGCAAGCGTTCCTCGTACTTCCGGCAGCGTCTCGGCAGGCAGTTGCAGCGTTGCGGCAAGCTCTGCGCGAGCCTGGATGAGCTGCTCGCGCGCGGTTTCGAGCTGATTGTCGGCGCGCGCCAGTTCCACCTCTGCGAGATTGCTGTCGAGCTTGGTGTCCTCGCCAGCTTTGAAGCGCTTTCTTGCCGCCCCTGCAGCATCCCTGATCAAACCGGCGAGTTCAGCTTCGGTGACGGTACGCGTCTGAAGCCCCAGCACCCGGACGAACTTCTGCTCGACCTCGGCGGCCACCCGCCAGCGCGTCTCTTCGACGACCTCCCTGAGTGCCGACAGGTCCTGCTCCGCCGCGCTGCGGCGATAGCCGTGCTGGCCGGCAATCTCCAACGTCTGGGTGATATCGACGCCCCACTCACTCCAGGTGTCATTTCCCTGGCTGGGCTGAGAAACCTTGCGGCGGGCCTGCTCCGCCCTGAGTTGCGGATTGTTCCAGAGCAGGCCGCGCGTATCAGTGACCTGCCCTTCGGCGGCAGCCAGATTTGCCTGAGCCGCCCTGAATTGGGGATTGGCCACTTCGGCGATTTTCAAGGCCGTTTCCAGCGTCAGGGGTGGCTCGGCAGCCGACGTCGCCGACGCCATCGCCGCCAAGACTAGCGAGGTGATGAAGCGGGCCACGCGCCCGCGATGAAGGCTCGAATGCATATCTCGTCGAAATCTCCGTTTGATGAATGAGGGGAGAAATCCGACGGAACGTAGGCCGGCCTGCGCGCAGGCGGCAAGGTAACCAGAAAAAGGAAACTGAGGGCGTCCCGCCGGATCAGACGGCGGGTACCCAATTGGGCCGTTCGGGACCCTGGAGAAAGACAGGAAGAAGGAAGCGATTAAGCGGCGAGGCGGCCCAAGATGTCGGTGTGGACAACGGTACCCCGACAGCAGATGTCACGACACCGACACAGCCGAGGTGGCACAAGAAGCAGTCGGCATCAGAACTGCTGGTGGTCGTGCCGCCGGCGTCGTTCTGGTCGGTGGCCTGATGCTGGTGTACGTGATGCCCAAAATGCTGCGTGTCTGCTCCCCGCTCTTGATGTAGACAATAGCTGCCCACCACGCCCCAGGCAGCCTGGAGCGGCGAAAGAACCATCAAGAGGATAAAGACAAGCCGCGTAATCACAGGTCGAAGTGTAACCGCTAACCAGAATATTGCATGAGTCTTTTGCGCCGTCAGCCTTGAATCTCGGACGAAATCCATCCGCCGGCGATCAAAGCGCGATCTGCAGGCGAACCCCCGCGATGGTGGCATTCGGCAGGTAGAGACCGGGGTTAAAGATACGCTGGACGACGGGTTGCAGGACCACACCGGGTGCGAATTTCGCCCAGTAAGTCATTTCCACCGCTGTTTCCGCCGACGACGACAGCGGTGCGCCCAGTTCGTCCGACAACTGAGCGCGCCCTTGCAGGCCGGCATGGGCACGCGTCGCGGCGATACCGAAGTTGTCCCTCTCGCGCCCAGCGAAGGGGCCTCTGAAACTCAGGCCGAAGCTGAGCGAGTAATCGAGAACGTTGGTCTTGCCGTCGGTGAAACCATAGCGCAAGAAAGCTGCCAGGGCCCGATTCGACTCCGGCACACGAAACACCGTCTGCTCGGCGAGAAAATAGGCACCCCAATGCGTCGTCAGCAAAGGGGCGCCGGTGGCGGAGACGGCAACCAGTTCCGGGAAGCGCGGCGTATAACGCCACAGCCCCAGGGCCAGCTTGCTGATCGGCTCGAAATCGTCGCCCTTCTTATCGTCGTCTTTTTTCTCATCAGACGCGGGGCGATCGTGAAGCAAACCGGCCTTGACCGGACTGAAGCCGACTTCGCCGATCGCCATGCTGCCGCTACCGTTCTCCCAACTGATGTGGGGACCGGCTGTCGCGACCCGATCGGACGGAATTCCCCGCGTGACGGCCAGCATCGCGTACCAGGCAGGATCGGGATTGATCCGCAAGCGAGCGCCATAGGCGCTCGTCGCATAGATCGAGGGACCGGCCAGACTGCCGAAGCTGAAAACCTCAGCCGCTATGCCGAGCGACGGATGCAGGAAGAAGCCGGACGAATCGGTGACGTAGAACTCGGTATCGATCGGGTAGAGGCCAACCCGCACGGACGCCTTGTCGTTAAGAAAGGTCTGTTCCAGCCAGGCCTTGAAAATGCCGGTGCGGTTGACTGGCGCCTCGATGTTGTCGAAGCCCATCAGGCTGCCGGTGTTGTTGAGATTGACTTGCCCCCCATTATTGCTGATCACATGGAGATAGCCGGAGCCGCCCTTCCAGCCGAAGAGTTTCTCGCCACCGAACTTCAGGACGAGGTCCACGTGACCCATAACTGCACCGCCGCGCTGCAGGCCGCCGGTGTTGTTGCGCACGTAGTCCGCAGTGTACGTGAGGTCGGCCTGGACACCCGCATCGTGCAGCCGCTTGCGCACACCACCCCAGTCGCCGGTGAGGGTGGCTTCCTGCCAGTTTGGGGTCTCATCGGCGGCACCAGCTGCGGCGGATTCTCCGGGTCTGGTGACTTCTCCGGCCTCGGCGGTATCTTCGGCCGCCAAGGCGTGAGCGGCTAGAGGCTGCCAAAAAAAAGTAGCGAGCAGCGCGGCGCGGAACAGAGTTTTGGGCCTGATTCTCGGAATCACCACGTTAGCCATCTTTCGTATTTTTCTTCATGACGATCGCCACGCTCTGCGGTGTCTGTTTGCTGGCGCAGCCGGCTGGCACCTTCGGGACCCTGGAAAAAGACAGGAAGGAGGAAGCGACTAAGCGGCGAGGCAGCCCAAGATGTCGGTGTGGACAACGGTACCCCGGCAGCAGATGTCACGACACCGACACAGCCTTGAGGTATAGCGCAGAATGACATACGTCACGCTACTGACGCACCAGCCTCAGACCGTTGGCCACCACCAGAAGACTCGCGCCCATATCCGCGAATACCGCCATCCACATGGTGCCCATACCTAGCAGCGTGAGTACCAGGAAGACGGCCTTGATGATCAATGCCAGCGTAATGTTCTGTACCAGTACCGTTCGCGTGGTGCGTGACAGGCGAACGAAGCGTGCAATCTTGTTCAGGTCGTCGTCCATCAGAGCCACGTCAGCCGTCTCAATCGCCGTATCGGTACCCGCCGCGCCCATGGCAAAGCCAATATCGGCTCGCGCCAGTGCTGGCGCATCGTTAATGCCGTCGCCCACCATGCCGACCTTGCCGCTTTGCGCGTAGCGTTCGATTGCGCGCAGCTTATCTTCCGGCAGTTGATCGCCCAAGGCTTCGTCAATTTGAATCTGGGCCGCAATGGCTCGTGCGGTGTGTGCGTTGTCACCGGTCAGCATGACCGTCTTGATGCCCAACTCATGTAGCGCCTGGATCGCGGCGCGGCTACTGTCCTTAACCGTATCGGCCACGGCAAACAGGACGAGCACGCGCTCGCCATCGGTGAGCAGAATGACCGTCTTGCCTTCCTCTTCCAAGTCGCCGAGCTGTGCCTCCAAAGGTGGAGTACAAACGCCAAGCTCATGGATCAACCGATGGTTGCCTAGCTGATAATGCACGTCGCCAACGGTTCCTCGCACACCTCGCCCTGGAATGGCAGCGAAGTCGGCGACATCAAGCAAAACGGTGCCGTTTTGTTGTCCGTTCGTGGCGATGGCACGAGAAACTGGATGATCGGAGCGTGCCGCAAGGCTAGTGGCAATCCGAACGGCCTCCAATCCAGACGGCTGATCGAGCATGACCGTATCGGTCAACACCGGTTTGCCGTGCGTGATGGTGCCGGTCTTGTCGAATGCCAGCCACGCGAGCTTGTAACCTTCTTCGAGATAAACACCGCCCTTAATCAAAATGCCGTGCCGGGCCGCTGCGGCCAGACCGCTGACGATGGTGATGGGGGTGGAAATGACCAAGGCACACGGACAGGCGATGACCAGCAGAACCAGAGCCCGGTAGACCCAATCGTGCCAATCGCCACTCAGTAGCAGCGGCGGAACAAGAGCGATGGCCAAGGCGAAGGCAAACACTGCTGGCGTATAGATCTTGGCGAACTGATCAACAAAGCGCTGGGTGGGGGCACGTGCACCTTGCGCCTCCTCGACCGCGTGAATGATGCGCGCCAAGGTCGAATTCGTGGATTCAGCCGTGACTCGGTATTCAAACGAACCCGACTCGTTAATTGTTCCAGCGAACACATTGTCGCCCACGGTTTTCTCGACCGGCAAGCTCTCGCCGGTAATGGGCGCTTGGTTGATACTTGACTGCCCGGACACCACCAGGCCATCAAGCGCGACGCGCTCGCCCGGTTTGACCCGGACAATTTGGCCAATAGTGATGGCTTTGACTGGCAACTCGACCCAATTGCCATCTGCTTGCTGTACCGTCGCCAGTTCCGGGGTGAGTTGCACCAAGCTGCGGATGGCATTGCGTGCCCGATCCAGCGACTTCGCCTCAATCAACTCGGCCAGCGTGAACAGAACCATGACCATGGCCGCCTCCGGCCATTGCCGCAGCAGTACCGCGCCGGTGACTGCAATGCTCATCAGGGCATTGATATTAAGATTGCCGTGGCGCAAGGCAATCCAACCCTTTTGGTAAGTGCCGATTCCACCGATGGCGATGGCAATGAGCGCCAGTAGTGCCGAAAACCATTCCGGTAGACTGGCCCAATTCACGATTTCTGCACCCAGGGCAGCGACGCCGGCCAGTGCCAGAGGCCACCAGGGTTTTCCGGCTGGCTCGGTGAACGCTGTTTGGGATTCCGACCCCATGGCTTCGGAATTCATGCCCAAGTCACGGATGGCGGCTTCAACGGCGGCCAAAGCGCCGTTGTCATGCACCACGGTCAGCACTCGTTGCATCAGGTTGAATTCCAGCCCTTGCACGGAGGTCATGCCGCCAAGCTTCTTACGGATCAACGCTTCCTCGGTGGGGCAATCCATCTGGGCAATGCGTAGGCGGGTCAGCGTACTGCCGTCCGGAATCTTGGCCGTGACCAGATTGGTGTCACCCGATGTTGACTCCTGCACCGAATCGGCCGCGCAGCACGCATGACCATGGTCATGCGAATGCTCATGATCGTGCTGAGCACTCAAGTTTTCGCGGAGTGAATGGTCGTGGCGGCAAGGGTCGTGAGCAGGCGTAGTTTTCGCGGAGTGGATGGGCATGGCGTGATCCAATGGTCTAAATATTGCGCATTTCACACCCTGAAGCTACTATAGGGTCAAGTGTTTTGGAGCCTGCTTATGAAAATTGGTGAACTCGCCCGCGTAGCGCAATGCACGGTGGAAACCGTGCGCTACTACGAAAAGGAAGGATTGTTGGCTTCCCCGGCACGTACGGCGGCCAACTACCGTAGCTATGGCCATGCTCACGTCGACCGGTTGCTATTTATCCGTAACTGTCGGGCATTAAATATGACGCACGAGGAAATCCATGCTTTGTTGGGATTGATGGATCAGCCTGCTGGTGATTGCGGTGGCGTCAATCAACTACTGGACGAACACATTACTCACGTCGAAGTGCGTATCGCCGAATTGTCCCAACTCAAGCAGCAGCTCAGTGAATTGCGGCAACGCTGCCAGAGTGAGAAGGCCATGGACTCCTGTGGAATCTTGCAGGGGCTGGCGTCAATGGAAGCCGAGCCTCGGCATGAACGGCACACACACCTCGGTTGACGGGTCTTAGCCGAACCTTAACGCCCCTTGTCATATTTTGGGCGTTTACGGGTCTGTGAGAGATATAACGCATTGATTCTAAACGGCGCGGTTTTCTCTGACGTTTTGTTGTGCCATAATTTTTTGCATTGACCCCGAATTTCCCTTGCTTTTGTTGTACGATGGTGGGCATGTTTATTCGACAGACACGAACCAACAACAAGGCGACCGGCGAGGGGTACTTCACCTATCGGCTGGTGCGCGGCGAGCGCGTCGGGGGCAAGGTTCGGCAGATCACTGTCCTGAACCTCGGGCGAAACTTCGCGATCAAGCAGGAAGACTGGCCGATCCTGTGTAGCCGCATAGAGCACCTTCTTCATCCTCAGCAAGCGTGTCCTTTCGGCAACGCTGCGAAACCCCGGTCGCGCGTGCCTCGGCCGCGCGGCGGCTGATCCGCGGTGACCGCCACGGGTGGCGCGCGGCCCCGCGGCCGTGCGCAGGCAAGCCCCAAGCGGCAACCCGGGGTCCGCTTCCGTTCGGAACGTTGGAGATCGTTGCGCTGCCGGGTTAGTCCGGCGGAGGTTCGGTACTCTCCGCCTCGGCGTGTGCGAGGGCTTCGCTATAGTTCCAGGGCATCCAGGCCGCCGGATCGAGCGCCACCTTGCCCGAGTGGCGCAGCAGGGAAACGAGGTAGTGGAACGGCTCGATCTTGTGGAGTTCGGCGGTATGGATCAGGGTCATGAACAGATCACCGACGCGCGCGCCGTTCAACGTCCGATAGAAGAGCGCGTTCTTCCGATGCAGAATGGCCTTTTTGAGTATACGTTCGGTGATGTTGTTGTCGAGTGGGGCGCCCGGCACGCGCAGGAACAGGGTCAGCTTCTCCCAGTGGTTCTGCATGTACGCGATCGCCTGACCGAGTCCCGAGTGGGGCTCCACGGTGTGCTCCGCGAACTGCTTGGCCATCCAGTCTTGCAGCGCCTTCATCCGTGGGCCACTTTCCTTCTGGTGAAGGAGCAGGCGCTCGGCGGGCGAGAGCCCCTGCTGCTTGGCCTGCGCGTCGGTGTGGAAGACGGCGCGCAGCGTGTGCAGGACAAAGGCCACTTCTTCCGGAAAGGCCTCGACCACATCGACGTAATTGCGTCGCGCA
>WBZT01002460.1_pt1 | contig 12843 bp, 17 predicted proteins | sample 5204241 | NCBI WGS metagenome assembly WBZT01 (sample SAMN12344358, study PRJNA552823) | activated sludge metagenome | biome: Activated sludge suspended growth; feature: Nitrification reactor; material: Wastewater; isolation source: activated sludge from nitrification reactor of wastewater... | reverse complement strand
CCACCCCCTATAAGAACGACGCCGACGCCGTGCGCTGCATCGTCCACGACGTCGACGCCGGAACCACCTCCGAAGACGCACTCATCTTCCAAGGCGGCCTGATCGGCGCGCTGAAGAACAGGGTTGGGCAGACCGTCCTCGCGACCGTCACCCAAGGCGTCGCCAAGCCCGGCCAGTCCGCCCCGTTCCTCCTGACCGACGCGACCGGCGACCCGGCCGCCGTCAAGCGCGCCACCGACTTCCTCGACGCCTACAAGTCCGGCGGGCTGGCCGCACCCGAGCCGGCCGTGGACGCGGCTACCGCCGCCGCGCTCAAGCTGCTGAAGGACCAGGGACTCGCCTGACCAGGCAGCCCTGCCCCGCCACGGGCGGCACCGGATCACGACCGGAGCAGGGCACCAACAAACCAGCACGACGTCGAGGAGAGCACGGGTGACAGCAGACATGACCGACTACGACCCCGTCGCAGCCGTCACCACGCAGCTCGCAGACGGCGGCTACCGCGTCACCCGCGCCGCCGGCGGCTGGATCGCGCAATGCCCCGCCCACGACGACCGCAACCCGTCGCTGTCCATCGCCGCCGGTGCCGACGGGCGGCTCCTCCTGCACTGCCACGCCGGCTGCGGCATCCGCGACATCCTCGACGCCCTCGGCCTGCCGCCCGCCGCCATGTTCACCGACTACCAGCCCGACCGGCCCGGCACCGTCACCCACCTCAACCACGTCCGCGCCTGGCGCCGCCCCCAACCCGCCGCCGCACCCAGACCCAAACCCCACCGCCGCGAGAAGACCCACCACTGGGACTACCACGACCGCCACGGCGCCATCGTCGCCCGCGTCGTGCGCTACAACCTCGTCGACGTCGACACCGGCGAGATCGCCGGCAAGACGTTCACGCAGCACGCCTGGGCCGACGGGCGCCAGCAGCCCAACCTCGGCGGCCTGGATATGCCGCTGTACCACCTGCCCACCGTCCTCGCGGCCGCCATGCAGGACCGGCCCGTCTACGTCGTCGAGGGTGAGCGCGACGCCGACACCCTCGCCGCGCTCGGGCTCACCGCCACCACCTGTCCCATGGGCGCCGGGTCGTGGCGGCCCTGGCACACCGAAGCCCTGTCCGGGGCCGCGGACGTCCGCATCATCGCCGACAACGACGAGCCAGGCCTCGCCCACGCCCGCCACATCGCCGACGAGCTCGGCGCCGCCGCCACCATCCTGCTGCCCGCCGACGGGTGCAAGGACGCCACCGAGCACTTCGACGCCGGGCACACCCTCGACGACCTCGTCATGCTCGGCGAGCCCGACCCGGCCGCCGCCGTGCGCGACGCGTTCCCCGCGCTCGACTGGCACGCCCTGTGGGCCGACGACTCCGAGGAGGAATGGATCGTCGAGCCGATCCTCCCCGCCCGCCGCCTCGTCGCCCTCTACTCCCCGCCGAAGGTCGGCAAGTCGCTGCTGCTGCTGGAGATCGCCGTCGCCGTCGCCCAGGGCGCCGACGTCCTCGGCACCAGCCCCGACCGCCCGCGCCGCGTGCTCTACGTCGACTTCGAGAACGACCCGAAGCTCGACACCCGCGACCGGCTCAAAGCCATGGGCCACACCCCCGCCGACCTCGGAAACCTCGTCGTCCTGTCGTTCCCGACGATGGCCGCGCTGGACACCGAAGCCGGCGCCATCGAACTCCTCGCCGCCGTGGCCGCGTACGAGTGCGAGGTCGTCGCCATCGACACCGTGTCGCGATCCATCCGCGGCGAGGAGAACGAGAACGACACATGGCTCAACTTCTACCGGCACACCGGGCTCGCGCTCAAGCAGGCCCAGGTGTCCCTCATCCGGCTCGACCACACCGGCAAGGACGAGACGAAGGGGCAGCGCGGCGGCTCGGCGAAGTCCGGCGACGTCGACGCCGTGTGGCGCATGTCCAAGGTGACCGACACGACGTTCAAGCTCGAGTGCGAAGCGGCGCGGCTACCCATCACCGAGAAGACGCTGGTGATCCACCGCGAGACCGCGCCGGTGCTGCGGCACCGGGTCGACGCCGCCGGCGTCATGGCCGTCAAGCGAACGAAGGTAGACGACCTCGTCGAATGGCTGGATGCCAACGGGCTACCCGACGCGGCGAGTAATCGGGAGATCCGCGACCTCCTCGCGCAGCGGGGGCGCAAGGTTCGCAAGGACATCAGCGAGGAGGCGTGCCGGGTGCGACATGGCCGTATTCGAGCCTGGGAACCGGGTGATGAACGTGCCTGAGACGGCCCTGAAAGCGTCCCCCGATCGGCCGGGGACACCTACCCCTGAATTGGTGTCCCCCGGGGACACTTGGGGACGCTTGGGGACGCTTGTCAATAATCAAGTAAATATGCTGGTCAGAGCATGTTTCAGGTGTCCCCCGCAAGGCCGGGGACACCTGTCCATTAGCGCACCTGTTGGGGGTGTCCCCCGCTACCCGCTACCTAGTAGCGGGGACACCCCCGACGCTTCGGGGACGGGCACGTTATGACGACCCATAACCCGGGACTCTTCGACGCCGACCACGACCCCCGCGCCGGCGTCGGTGCCTGCCGCGACTGTGGAACCCCCGTCCGCAAAGTGTGGGACGACGACATCTGCGCACTCCAGGCCACCGTGTCGCTCCACCCCGTCGACCGGGCCGTCGCGCTCGCCGCGATCGCCACCGGCCGCGGCGCCGTCGTCCACATCGACGCCAGGCGGCATTCCTACTGGCGCCGGTTGGACGCCGGCAACCTGTCCTCGGCCAACCTCGCCGCCGGGCGGCACCACCTCGACCACGCCTGCGGCAAAGACCCCGAGGAGCCCCCGCCGCCCCGACCCGCCTACACCGTCCCCGACCAGCCCCCGTTCTAGGAGAAGCCGTGCTCATCGACGCCGAGGCCACCGCCGACGCCATCACCGTCACCGCCACCGACCCGGCCACCGGGGACTCCGTCACGCTCACCACCCGCGGCCCCGGCGCCGCCGCCATCGTCCGCGACATCCCGCGCTGGTGGCCCGACGCGCTCGACCGCATCGTCGAGGAGCTCGGCGCGTGAGCGCCCTGTGCCCCGGGCCGCACGCCGACCCGCGCACCCCCGAGCCCGGCGCCGTGCTGTGCCGCGGCTGCGCCGACCGCGTCCACCGCGACCTGTGCGACCTCGCCGACATCCTCGCCGCCCGCGACGCGCTCGCCACCACGCCCGCGCCCGTCGACGGCGACGACCGCCGCGCCGCACGCGACAACCCCGCCCCGCCGCTCGACCTCGCGTGGACCGACCTCGACGACCCCCGCTGCGACCACCCCGCACTCCACCACCTCGTCGGGTGGGCCGCCGCCATCGCCGAGGACCACCGCATGACCCCGCCCGGCGGCGCCCACGCCGCCGCCCGCTGGCTGCGCTCCCGGCACCGGCTGCTGTGCGCCCACCCCGCCGCCGACGAGGCCGCCGCCGACGTCGCCGACGCCGCCCGCCGCGTCCGCGCCCTCGCCGGCCTCGGACCCGGCCCCGCCCTGTTCGACTGCCCCGAGCCCACCGAGGGCGACGACGGCCTGCCCGACTACGACGACCCGTGCGGCGGGCCCGTGCGCCCGATCCCGTGGGCGTTCGGCGTCGCCTGCCGCCGCTGCGGCGCCGTGTGGGACGGCGACGAGCGGCTCCGCCAGCTCCGCCTCATCGCCTCGGCGTGACCCGTTGCGCACCCACGCCCGCCCGCGTATACTCATGCGCGTACCAGGCATGTCCGGCCCCGCCGATCCGCACAGGACGACGGGGCTTCACCGTCCCCGGGCGTGACCGGTGCCCGATCCGCGCAAGTCCCGCGCCTACCAGTCGGCGCGCGCCGACTTCCTCGCCGCCGCCCCGCCCTACTGCCACTGGTGCCGGGTCCGCGTCTACGACGACGTGCCGGCGGACCACCCGTTGAAGGCGACGGTGGATCACCGCATCGAGGTCGACACCGCCCCCGAGCTCGCACTCGACCGCAGCCTGTGGGTCGTGGCGTGCGGCCCATGCAACTCGTCGCGAGGCGCACGGTTCGTGAACGCGCGGCGCGCCGGCCGGTCCGGCCCGCCGCCGTCGCGCGACTGGTGACCGAAGTCGGTCGAAGAATTCCGCGCGTTTTTTCTATTCCGGTGTGAATGCCGACCGCGCCCGCTTCCTCGTTTCTCTCCCCACGAATTCAATTTTGCCTACGGAGCCGCCCAATGCCTCGCACGTGCGCCATCTGCGGCGGGCCGCTGCCGCCTCCCGGCCGTGGCCGGCCGCGCACGAAGTGCCTGGACTGCGCGCCCCGGCGCGGTGCTTCGCAGGCCGCCCGCGACATCGCTGCGAGGCCCGCCCCGAAGGCTGGGACGCTGGCCGGCGCTGTGGTGCGCGAGCTGGAGGCCGCCGGGAGGCTGGACACGTCCGCCGGGCTGGCCGCCGTCGTCCTGGCGCAGCGCATCGCCGCCGGCGAGGACACCGGCGCCGGTATCGCCGCGATGGTGAAGCAGCTCGGCGCGACGATGGCCGACGCGCTGCGCGGTGTAGCGGTGGAGGGCGACCCGCTCGACGAGCTGCGTGCCCGCCGTGCGGCGAAGGAGACGGCCACGGCCGCCGATGCTTAAGCCGCCGGTCTACTCGCACCTGGTGGATGCGGCCGGGACGTACGGCCCGGAGGTCGCCGAGCTCGCGGCGATGGCGGGGCTGCCGCCGGACCCGGAACAGCGGCTGTGCCTTGACCAGATGTTCGCCGTGACCCCTTCGGGGACACCAGCAGCGTTCGAGACCGCGATCGTCGCACCGCGGCAGAACTTGAAGACCGGAACCCTGAAGCAGGGTGCGCTGGGCTGGATGTTCCTGCTGGACCGGCGCCTCATCGTGTGGTCCGCGCACGAGTTCTCCACGGCGCAGGAGGCGTTCCGCGACATGCTGGAGCTGGTGGAGGGCACGCCGGAGCTGGACCGCAAGGTCAAGGCAGTGCACCGGGCCAACGGCGACGAGGCGATCGAGCTGCTCAACGGCTGCCGCCTGAAGTTCAAGGCCCGCACGAAGGCCGGCGGCCGCGGCCTCACCGGCGACGTGGTCATCCTCGATGAGGCGTTCGCGCTGCGCCCCGCTCAGATGGGTGCGCTTCTGCCGACGTTGACGACCCGGCCGATGGCGCAGGTCGTGTACGCGTCGTCTGCCGGCGGGCTGGATGCGGCGGTGCTCCGCGGCATCCGCGACTCGGGCCGCGCCGGGAACAAGCCGCGGCTGGCGTACCTGGAGTGGTGCGACCCGGACCCGCCCGCGTGTGCGGTGGACGGCTGCGAGCACGGGTACGGCACCGCCGGATGCTCCCTGGACGACCGGGGCCGGTGGCGCCGGGCGATGCCCGCGCTGGGGCGGCGCATCACCGAGGACATCATGCTGGCGTTCCGCCAGTCCGGGATGCCGCCGGATGAGTTCTCGCGCGAGTTCCTCGGCTGGTGGGAGGACCCCGCCGACTCCACGGACGACCTGACCGGGGCGGAGTGGGCCGCGGCCGAGACGGAGGACGGCCCGACGGGCGACCTGGTCGCCGCCGCCGACGTGGCACCCAACGGGGTGTGGTCGTCGGTGGTGGTGTGCGGCGCCGGGATCCTGGAGCTGGTCGAGCACCGCCGCGGCACGTCATGGCTGCCCGAACGGCTCGCAGAGCTCAGGGATCGGCACCGGATAGCGGAGATCGGCATCGACCCTGCGGGGCCTGTCGGGTCGCTGCTGCCGGATCTGGAGCGCGCCGGGGTGCCGGTTCGCCTCCTCGACGGGCGGGACACGGTCCGCGCGTGCGGGGCGATGGTGACAGCCGTCGCCGATGCGGCTGTGCGCCACCGGGGGGAGCCGGCGCTGATGGCGGCGGTGGGCGGCGCGTCGCGGCGCACCGTGGGCGACGGCTGGAAGTGGTCGCGGAAGGACTCGACCGTCGACGTGTCGCCGCTGGTCGCGGCGACGTATGCGCACTGGATGTGGCTGGGCCGCGCCGTGGCCTACGACATTTTGGATTCGGCGTGGTGAGACAGGAGGCTGGATGCTCGACTGGGTGACGACCCTCCTTGAGGGCCTGGCGGCGCTGTGCGCGGCCGCGGGCGCGTGCCTCATCGTCGCCGGGCTTGTCGGCGGACCGGTGGGTGCCGGGCTGGGCCTGCTGGCCGCCGCGCTGGTGCTCGCTGCCGTGTCCGCCGGGGCGCTGGCCGCCGACGCGCGCCGCCGGCGCGCCGACGCAGAGGGGCTGGACGCCCTGTGAGCCTGTTCCGCCGTACCCAGCCGGACTTCCTCGACCCGTTCGTGGTGCCGCCCAACTCGGCGCAGCCGCGCCTGATCGACTCGACCATGGGACGGTTCGCACCGCGTGACCGGTCCATGCGCGTGTCGGCGGTGTGGGCGTGCCTGCGGCTGCGCGCCGACCTCGTATCGACGCTGCCCGTGGACGTGTACCGCCGGGTGGACGGGCGTGCGGTGGAGGTGCCGAAGCCGCCGGTGCTGGTGCACCCGTCGGCGATGCACCCGCTGCTCAACGAATGGCTGTACGCCACGCAGATCGACCTGGACAGGTACGGCAACGCGTTCGGCCGGATCGTCGCGCGCGACGGTGCGGGGCGCCCGGCGCAGATCGAGCCTTCGGATGCGGCGGAGTGGACGGTGCGCCTGGACCGGGAGGCCGGCCGGGTCGAGTACCGGCACCTGGGTCGCCTGGTCGACAACGCCGACGTGTGGCACGAGCGGCAGTTCGTCGTCGCCGGGCTTCCCGTGGGTCTGTCGCCGATCAGCGCCGCGGCGATGACCCTGGCGCACAACCTGTCCGCGCAGGAGTTCGCGCTCACGTGGTTCACGTCCGGGGCGTCCCCCACGGGGATGCTGCGCAACAAGGAGAAGACGATCACCCAGCCCGAGGCGCTCATCATGAAGGAGCGGTTCCGGGCGGCGACGTCGTCGCGCGGCGTGTTCGTGTCCGGGTCGGACTGGGAGTACACCCCGGCGGCGGCCGCCGCCTCCGATGCGAAGTTCCTCGACGCGATCGGCGCCACGTCCGCTGACGTGTGCCGCTATCTGGGGGTGCCCGCGGACATGATCGACGCCGACTCGGGCACCGCGAAGTCGTCGATCACGTACGCGAACGTGACCCAGCGCAACCTGCAGCTGCTGACGCTGAACATCGGTCCGGGTCTGACGCGGCGCGAGGCCACGTTCTCCGACCGGCTGGTCGCCGCGCCCCGGTTCGTGAAGTTCAACACCGACGCGCTGCTGCGCATGGACGCCGCGGCGAAGGCCGAGCTGCTGGGCCAGAACGTCGACAAGCGGCTGCGCACCCCGGACGAGGCGCGCGCCCTGCTCGACCTGCCGCCCCTCACCGAGGACGACTACGCCCAGTTCGACCGCCTGTTCGGCTCGACCAAGCAGACACCCGGATCCAAGACGGGAGCCCCATGACAGACATCCTCACCCCGGCCGCGGCGCGTGCCGCAGGTGTGTCGCAGCGCTCGCACCGCCCCGCGCAGCGCCGCGCCGCCCCCGACGACGCACCCGGCAGGGCACGCGCATCGTTCCGCGGCAACCTCGCCATCACCCGCGCCGGACAGCTGGACCCGGAGACCCCAGCCGAGGACGCGACGGAGGACCCGGGCGCGGACGTGCCGCTGCACTTCGACGGGTACGCCACCGTCTACGAGTCGCCCTACGAGATGTGGGACATGTTCGGCCCGTACACGGAGGTCGTGGCCGCCGGCGCCGCCGCCGACACCCTGGCCAACCCGGACCTGGACTGCCCGCTGGTGCTGGGGCACGACCAGCTGCGCCGCATCGCCCGCACCACCAACGGCACCCTCACCCTCACCTCGGATGCGACGGGGCTGCGCGCGCAGGCGGTGCTCGACCCCGAGGACGAGGACGTCGAGTACATCGCGCCGAAGATCGCAGCCGGCCTCATCGACGAGATGAGCTTCTGCTTCCGCATCACGGCCGGGCAGTGGTCCCCGGACTACACCGAGTATCGCATCGAGAAGTTCGACCTGCACCGCGGCGACGTCGCCATCGTCGGCTTCGGCGCCAACCCGGCCACCACCGCGGCTCTGCGATCGGCGAGCCCCGCCGCCGTGCGCCTGGCGCTCGCCGCCGCCCTCTAGACCCCCCGGCACCCACGCCGGGCCGCCCCTCGCTCGCGACCGCGCCAGACCAGGGACACCCCACCTGCCCGCCCCACCCTCATCAGGAAGGCATCCCCCATGACCCTCGACCAGCTCATCGCAGCAGCCGAGTCCACCCTGCGGTCGCTCCTCGACGACCGCGCCGCACGCACCCAGGCCCTCGCCGACATGCGCGCCGCCGCAGAGTCCGGCGACAACGCACCGGCCCTGGCCGACGTGGATGCGGCGATCGCCGCCCGCGACGCCCTCGACCCGCAGATCGACGACGCCCGCCAGCGGGTGGAGGACCTGCGCGCCGAGGCCGCCCGCGACGCCGCGGCCGCCGACCTCGCCCGCGATATCGCCCCCGCCGCTTCGGTGCGCGTCACCGCCGAGCCGGAGATCTACCGCCGCGACGGCGAGCACTCCTACTTCCGCGACCTGTACAAGGCGCAGAAGTACGGCCGCTCGGAGTCCCTGGAGCGCCTCGACCGGCACTCCCGCGCCATCGGCACCGCCGACGGCGGCATCGGCGAGTTCGTGCCCCCGACGTGGCTCATCGACGAGTTCGAGCCGCTGGCCCGCGCCGGGCGCGTCACCGCCGACCTGTTCCGCCAGGAGGTGCTGCCCGCCGGCACCGACTCCATCAGCGTGCCCGTCGTGACCGGCGGCTCGTCCGTTGCGGAGCAGACCACGCAGGGCAACGCCCTGTCCGAGACGGACATGACGTCGAGCTCGGCGACCGCCGCCGTCGCGACCGAGGGCGGAGTCGCGACGGTCAACCTGCAGCTGCTGGAGCAGTCCCCGATCAACGTCGACACCGTCGTGTTCGGCGACCTCGCCGCCGCCCACGCCGTCGCCGTGGACACGTTCTGCATCTCCAACAACGCGACCGGAAAGAAGGGCCTCCTGTCCGTGACGGGCATCAACGCCGTCACCTACACCGACGCCTCCCCGACCGTGCCGGAGGCGTGGCCCAAGCTGATCGACGCGAAGCGGCAGATCCACAAGGGCCGGCACCTGCCCGCCACGCACGTGGTGATGCACCCCGACCGGTGGGCGTGGTTCGAGTCGCAGCTCGACGCGAACGGCCGCCCGTACGTGTCCGACGCGCTGGCCACCGCGCTGCCGCTGCTGGGCATCACCGACGGCAACGTGCCCGAGGGATTCGCCGGCACCCTGCGCGGCCTGGCGCTGCCCGTGTACCTCGACGCGAACATCCCGGTCAACTTGGGCACCGGCACGAACGAGGACCGCATCATCACGATGCGCGCCCCCGACGTGACGCTGTACGAGTCGGCGCCGCGCGCGGAGCTGTTCCGGGAGACGAAGGCGAAGGAGGCGCAGGTCGTGTTCCGCCTGTACTCCTACCTGGCGCTCATGTCCGCCCGCGCCCCGAAGGCCATCTCTGTCATCGCGGGTACCGGCCTGGCCGCGCCGAGCTTCTAGCACCGGCCCCGGCCGGGGCGTCTGCGATCCCATGCGCGGGCGCCCCGGCCGGCACCACCCCCCCCACCAGCAGGAGAGGACGGTCCACGTGGACGACGAGCAGACTTCCAGCGCCCTCGCGGCGCTGCGCGCCGAGCAGGCCGGCTACACCGCCCGCGGCCTGGACGACCGCGCGGCCCAGGTGCAGTCGCAGATCGACGCCTACACGGGTGCGGGCGCCGAGCGGGCGGCAGCACCTCCGGCGAAGCGCACCCCGCGCGGCAAGCAGACGAGGGGCTGACATGCCCGGCATCGTGTGGGGCACCTACGCCGCGGCCGCATCGAAGTACCCGACGTACGCGCAGCTGGCCGCGGCCGCCCCCACCTATGCCGACGCCCGCCTCGTCCCGGCCGGCACCATGGCTCCCGCCGCGGGTGCCGCGGCGACGATGAGCGGCGCCTGACGTGTACGACGTCGGGGACGTCTACCCCACCTCGGTGCAGGTCCGCGACGCGGACGGGGCGGCCGCCGACGCCACCGCCGTGGTGTGCACGGCCGTCGCACCCGACGGCACCACGACCACACCGCCGATCGAGCACACCGGGCCCGGCGCCTATGCCGCCGGCATCCCCATCACCATGCCCGGCCTGTGGTCGGTGGACTGGAACGCGACCGGGCTCAACGCATCGGCCTACTCCGACTCGTTCACCGCACGCGACCCGGCGTCCGTGCCCGTCCTGTCCCTCGCAGATGCGAAGGCCTACCTCAACATCACATCGACCGACTCCGATGATGAGCTGCGCACCTACCTCGACGTGGTGACGCAGAAGGGTGAGGACTTCTGCGGCCGCGTGTTCGGGCGTCGCACCATCGTCGCGGACCTCCCCGGATCCCGCTGGCAGCGGTCCCTGCTGCTGCCCATCGGCCCCGTCCTGGCCCTGGCCGCGGTCAGCGGCGACGGCGACGCCATCGACCCGGCGGCCGTCACCACCAGCCCGGACGCGGCGGTGCTGTACCGCGAAGCCGGCTGGGACTACAACCGCATCTCGGTGACCTACCTCGCCGGGTACCGGGTGCAGCCCGCGACCGACGTCATGGGCGCCAGGATGCTGCTGCGCTGGCTGTGGCAGTCCCAGCGCGGAACGATCCGGCGCACCGCCGAGAACTGGGCCCCGGGCGACGGGTGGGACCTGCCCAACGCCGTCGTCGGGCAGTGGCGCGACTCCACGCTGAGCGGGTTCGGATGACGTGCGCCTGGCCGCGCGTCGTCGACGCGCTCGCCGCGGCCGCCGCCGGCGCGTGCACCGTCCCGGTGTCCAACGGAGACATGCTCGACCAGGACGCCCACCAGGTGTTCATGGAGCTCGGTATCGCGTCCGGCGACGAAGGGCGCGCCGGCCGGCTGGACACCGCCCACCACGACCTCGGGCAGTCGTCCCCGCCGCGCGGGGAGTCCGGGCGCATCGAGGGCACCATCGTCGCGCAGTCCGGCGACATCGACCTAGGCGCCGTCCAGGCCGCCGCGTTCGGCGCGCTCGACGCGCTCACGGCCGCCGTGCGGGCGAACCCGTCGCTCGGGCTGGACGGGGTGCTGTGGGTCGAAGTCGCGGCCGCCGACGTGTTCCGCGGCCGATCCCCGGACGGCGCCTTCTGCGAGTTGCGCCTGACCATCACCTACGAGGCGCTGACATGATCCACACCGACGCACCGGACCTGACCGCCATCGCCCGGGCGCTCCGCGCCGACGCACCCGAACTCCTGCCGCTGCTGCGTAAGGAGATGAAGGGCACCGTGGCCGGCGCCGTCGCATCGGCCCGCTCCGCCGCTATGGGAATCAAGATGGAATCCCCCGCCGCCTCGTCGTCATCGGCCACGACCGCCCGCCGGCGCGTGTCCGCGAAGTACACCCGCTCCTTGGCCGAGGCCGTCGCCACCGGCAAACGGCAAGTGTCCGCGAAGCGGTGGACCGGCCTTGTGGCACGGCACACCCTGCGCGCCGAACTGTCCCGCTCCATCACCTCGACCATGGCGACGTCGAAGGGCGAGATGCAACTTACCGTCCGCACGCGCCGCGCCCCCGGGTTCCTGACGTCGCGGTCCTCCACGCGGTCGTTCCGCAACTATGGAAAGTGGCGCCACCCGATCATCCACCCCCGCCGACTGCCGCGGTCGAAGTGGACGTGGGTGGAGCAGCGCCTCGTCGACCCGATGTGGTGGGACGACTCCATCGCCCCGCACGCGGAGAAGGCCCAGGCCGACGCCGAGCAAGCCCTCGACCGCTGGACCCAGCAGGTCGCCGCCCTCATCGACAGCAAGCGATAGGAGTCCCCGAGCATGGCCCAGCACCGCTACATCGGCACCGAGGACCGGGAACTGGTTGACGCCCGCGGCCGCCGCGTCGTCGTGACCCCCGGCGACCTCGCCGACATCCCCGACTACACCGCCCCGCAGCCCGAGCTGTGGGAACCCGCACCCAAGAAGACCACCACCAAGAAGGGTGACAACTAATGGCTATCGGCTCCGGCCTCGGGTCTAGTTTCGGCCTGTCCACAGAGACGACCTACGGCACCTACGTGGCGCCGACGACGTTCCTCTTCCACGAGTCCGCCGACCTGCAGCCGACCGACGGGCGGGTGACCGCCCCGACGATCAAGGCCGGCGGACTCGGACCCCGCGCAGCGCACCACGTCCAGACCACCTACGCCGCCTCGGCCGATCTGAAGACCGACCTGGTGACCAAGGGCCTGGGCAAACTCTGGCAGGCGATCATGGGCGGCACGTCCACGTCTACCTCGGGTGCGTCGTCGTCCTACACCCAGGTTCACACCCTGGACGGCACCGCGAAGTCGCTCACGCTGCAGTCGGGCCGCCCGCTGCGCTCGGGCGCCTCGGTGATCCCCGCGACCGTCGTGGGCGCCGTCGTCACCTCCGCGGAGGTGTCCTGCGACGCCTCCGACATCGCCAAACTGTCCGTCGGCTTCGACGGCCGTAAGTGGGACAACTCCACCGCCCTGGCAACCGTGTCCTACCCGTCGCCGGCGCCGGCCGTGTTCTCCGGGCTGCAGTCCACGCTGAAGATCGGCACCCACGCATCGGAGACGACGCTGACCGGCGCACGGTCCTGCTCGTGGAAGTTGTCCCGCAAGATTGATGCCTCGGACTACACCCTGGACGGCACCGGCCTCAAGGGCGCCCCGGTCCTCAATGACTGGTACGAACTAACCGGCACCATATCGCGGGACTACCTGGACAAGACGGCTGTAGAGGACCTGTCGCTCACCACGACCCCGACGAGCCT
>WBZT01002459.1_pt1 | contig 12844 bp, 12 predicted proteins | sample 5204241 | NCBI WGS metagenome assembly WBZT01 (sample SAMN12344358, study PRJNA552823) | activated sludge metagenome | biome: Activated sludge suspended growth; feature: Nitrification reactor; material: Wastewater; isolation source: activated sludge from nitrification reactor of wastewater... | reverse complement strand
ACCCGCCGCTCCACGATGTCGTGGAGCGGGATCTGCCAGGAGATGGAGCAGCATCGCGTCGACGAGAAGGGGCTCGCGAGCTACCGGCTCGTCATCGTGCCCGCCTTCTGGCTTCTCACCCAGCGCAAGAACTATCGCGTCTTTCAGTATCTCTCGGAGATCGAGATCGTCCAGAAAATCCTCGGAGAGTGGGGCGTCGAGCACGAGGTGCGCATCGACTCCGCCGCCCACGGAAAGCGGAAGTTCCGCGTCCAATACGGCGAGAGCGACTTCGCGTTCGTCAGTCGCCTGCTCGAGGACGCCGGCATCAGCTACTACTTCGCCGCCTCCGAGGGGGGGACGAAGCTCGTGCTAGCGGATGAGCCGCAATCCGGCGAGCTCGCGCACGCGGCCATCCCTTACGTCGACGACGCGAACACCACCGTCGAGGGGTACGTCACGCGCGTCGCCGTGCACACGAAGCTGCGGCCGGGCAAGATGACGATCGGGGATCTCGATTATCGTCTCGAGAGCACGGCCCAGCCGCGCGCGAGCGTCAGCGCCGGCCTGCCTCAGGAGGCGAAGCTCGAGCAGTTCGACTACGAGCCGGGAGCGTTCTTGTACCAGTCGACCTCGGACGGCAGCTCGCCGGCGGCGGACGACCGCGGCGCCGCCCGCACCGACGCCGATAGAGGCGCGCGCAAGACGACGAACCGGATGCACGGGCGCCGCAATGGCGCGAAGGTGGTGACGTTCGACTCGAGCCTCTTGGAGCTCGCCCCCGGGGCGATCGCGAGCGTCGCTGGTCATCCGCACCGCGCCCTCGGATCGACGCTGCTCGTGACGAACGCGGATCTGGAAGGGACCCACGACGGTGAATGGGTCACTACGGTCGAGTGCGTCCACACCGACGCTCCGTATCGGCCGGACCCCATCACGCCAAAGCCCGAGGTCCTCGGCCTCGAGAGCGCAACGGTCGTGGGGCCTGGAGGCGAAGAGATCCACACCGACGAGTGGGCCCGCGTCCGCGTGCATTTCCACTGGGACCGCGAGAGCAACCGCGACGACAAGAGCTCGTGCTGGCTGCCGACGAACCAGCCCTGGGCGGGGAAGGAGCTCGGCACCGTCAACGTCCCGCGCATTGGCCAAGAGGTGCTCGTGGCGTTCCTCGGAGGCGATCCGGACCGGCCCGTCGTCGTAGGCCGCGTGTACACCGAGGAGAACCCGGTCCCCGACCCGCTGCCCAAGTACAAGAACGTGTCTGGCATCTTCAGCGAGTCCACGCCGCGTCTCGTGATGGGGGCGGCCGGCGGCGCCGACGCGACGGGTGGGGGGACGAGCCCTTATGGCGGCACGCCCATGTCGAGCCAGCAGATCGCCGACACGGTGACCCAACCAGGGCCGTTCCAGGCCCAGTCTCCCACGGGCACGAACCACGCGTGGAAGGGCAGCGGCATGAAGCTCGACGACACGAGCGGGGCCGAGAACTGCTACATCCAGGCGAACAAAGATCTGCACATGATCGTCTGGAACAACTGGACGACCGTCGTGGGCAACCATCGCGCGACGAAGATCGGCACCGACGACATCACCTGCGTCCGCGGCAGCCAATACATGGAGATCGGGGACGAGCAGCGAACCGAAGTGACCAAAGACGTCGCCACGCGCGTCCGGTTCGACCGCAAGGAGAGGATCGGCAAGCAGCTCAAGCAGGAGTCGAAGGACGACATCGTCCTGGAGGCGAAATCCGGCAACCTCGCGATCGTCGCCAAGAAGGCCATCAAGCTCGACTGCGACACGACAATCGAGCTCAAGGTCAAGGGCTCGATCGTGAAGCTGACGCCGGGGGACATCACCGTGCTCGCCGGCGACAACAAGCTCCACATCAATCCCGACAAGTGACCCGCACGGGCACTGCCGGCCCGAAATTCGTGCCTGGATCTGCTTCGTCCCCGCCGATCAGAGGTCGTCTGCGCGAGGCGGCGTGGGAGGCTTCGCAGGCTTGGCAGGCGCGCTGCGCGGGCCCTTGCTCGGCGCGCCCACCGGGCCTTTGACGTCCGCGGGCGCCGCCGAGCCCGAGGCGGGGGCCGCCGAGGGAGCTGCGCCTGCCCCATCCCCCGTGACCTTGAATGACTCGATGAAGGCGCTCGCCTCCTCCGGCCGGCCCTTGTTGCCGGCGACGATCTTGTAGACGCGCCTTCCTACGATGACGAAGCGCAGCCACATCGTCAGGGTGGGGTTGAGCGCCACCTCCATGTCGCGCCCCTCGTACGCGCCGACCTTGATCTTCTTGTCGCCCTTGATCTTCTCCTTCTCGCGCGTGGGCATGAACACCATCACGGTGCCCTCGGCCTCACCGCTGTTGACGAAGTCCGACCATTGGACGGCGTACTTGCCAGTGGGAGTGTCGGCGGAGACGTCGTGCCAGTCCACGCCATTGGGGTCCGCCTTCGTCGACTCGATGGGGTTGCCCGTGGGGAACTTCACCTCGAAGCGGCCCTCGGTCGAGGTGTACGCGGGCGCGGCGGCCGGCGCCTCAGGCGCGCCGGAGCTCCCGCTCGCCGTCGTCGCCGCCGACGACGAGACCGCGCTGGGAGGAGACGAGGCCGTGGCCTTGGCCGACTTCGCAGGGTTGGCTTCGCTCTTCGCCGACGCCGAGCCCTCCGATGAGGACTTGTCGCCGCAGGCGACGAGCGATCCGAAGACGAGGCACGCTGAAAGGAGGAGGGGGGCTCGGTTCACGGAGCGTGAGCGTGCGCTTCGTCCACGCCTCGCGTCAAGCCGGCCCGCCCCATTGCCTGGCCGGGCGAGCCCTCACGGCGTCGGTAGATATCCGTCGCGCGAGTACTGCTCTCGGTTCGTCCCTTCGTAGGGATACTCCGCGTTCGAGTACCAGCGCTCCGTCTTCGGCTTCGGATAGGTGAACGGCCCGTACACGGCGACGGCGTCGCTCCCCACGCACCGACAGGGAGCCTTCTCGTGCAGCTCCCGGTGCGATCTCTCGCACCTCTGCTGAGCCTGCTCCGGCGTCTTGCCGATGATGGCCATGTCGCGCGAGTCGCGGCAGACGAAGTAGGCGAGCGGCGCCGTCCCATGGCCTCCGAAGATCGAACGCCGCCGCGACGGGAAGCGCGACTTCTTCTTCTTCGCCGCTCGCGCGGTGGTCTTCTTCTGAGCGCGCGACTTCTTCGCGGGATGCGCGCCCTCCGCCTTGGCGACGCTCTCCACCGGCAGAGCCGGCACGAGCATCGTCGCGGCGACGATGAAGCCCCAGCCCATGCGACCGAACATGCCCGGACCCTACCCGCGCCGCCCGACTCGGTCAAAACTTCGGACGCCTCCCGCGGGCTCGCCGTCGCCATCGGTGAACAGAGGGGCACGCCATCCGCTCACGCCCGCCCCGAGAGCTCGCGGGCCCAAGCCGAGAGGGCAAGGGCGAGGAGGCTCCGGTGATGGGTGGTGGACGAAGTCGCCAGGAACACGCCAGCGAAAGGGCGGACTGACGAATGCAAATAGAGGCCAATGGTAGATGGCCGCGGGTGAGCTCATACGGCTCACAAAAATGCGAGGTGCCACGATGTGCAGTCGATTTGCGGGCTTTTGTGCTCGTTTTCGACGAATGCGACAATGATGTATTTCTGCTCGTGAGCAATGGCGCGAGCATTCGGTCGATGTTAGGAGTCAGGGATGACTCGCCAGAGAAGATCTTGTGCGTTGGGGCCGAGGCTCGCCCTCGCATTCGCCCTTGTTGTGCTGGTTGCCTGTGGTGATGGGAGTGACGTGGGCGGCGGGGGAGGAGGGGGCTCGACCCCGTCGGACGGCGGAGCCGCGGGCGCGACGATGTCGACCGGCGGTACGGCGACAGGCGGCAACTCGACAGGCGGCAACTCGACCGGCGGCTCGACAACCCTTTCATCCGGCGGTGGAGGCTCTTCTGGGATGTGCACTCCGACCGGCGAGGAGACGTGTGCTGGGGTTGCTGATGAGGACTGCGACGGAACGGAGTGCGGCCTCTGGGGTCGCCTCTACGGCGACGCTTCGAACCAGATGGGGAACGCGCTCGAGGTCGCCCCCAATGGCGACGTCTACATCACGGGGAGGATCGGTGATCCCGGCGCCAGCATCCAGTTCGACGGCGAGACAGTCCTGGCCGACGCCGCGAACCAGCACTTCATCGCCAAGCTCTCCGCGGACGGGCAAGAGAGGTGGATTCGAAGACTGCCGTCGCAGGTCGCGACGATACAGAGCGGCACCAGCCACTACCGAATCATGGGAGCAACGGACTCCAGCGTGATCATCGGCACGCCTCTCACGGAGGTCATCGATCTCGGCGGAGGCCCGCTGGCGTCAGATGGGTGGGGCGACACGGCGTTCGCTTCGCTCGACTCGGACGACGGCAGCTACGAGTGGGGAACGACCTTCACCGGTCCGGGCGACGGCGGGGTGACGTTCTCCGCTTATGGCCTCTCGCCCTTGGGCGAGGTCGTCATCGCCGGTCACGCCGCGCCCGGCGCGGTCTATGACGGCCAAGTCATCGCCGATCCTTCGAGCCCAGATACCCGAGTCTGGTACGGGCTCGGATTCGACGCGGCCACCGGCAACCTCCTGTGGAGCCACACATGGCAGGTCGGGCCGCTCGAGAACAACGACACTTACCACAACCTCGCGTTCGGCAAGGAGGGCGATATCTACATCACCGGGTCGGTCTCGAGCCCGGTGAGCTTCGGCGGAGAGCCGATGGTCCCGGTCGACTGGACCCAGGGCTACCTGGCCCACCTCGATCCTCAGGGAGAGTGGGTGGACGGCGGGCTCTACTGCGACAGCTGCTATCCGGAGCAGATGGTGATTGGGCCCGGGGGCGAGGTCGTGATCTCGGGGTATGTCGATTTCTATGAGCTGGGGGACATCCCGCTACCTACCAATGGACAGTGGGCGATCTTCGGGCTCTCGACGCAGTACCAGCCGCTATGGGCGCGTCTCATGAGCGAGGCCCCGGCGATAGACCTCGACGAAAGCGGGGACATCGGCTTCGAGATCGGAGACACGGACATGATCGACATCGACGGCGCGAGCTTCCCCGCGATTGGTCTGGTCGATATCGTCGTCGGCAGGATTGCGCTCGACGGCACTCTGCAGTGGTATCGGCAGCTCGGGACACCGGGGGCGCGCACCGATGACATCAGCCCGCAGCAGACGTTCCGGCTTCAGCCCGGCGGGAAGGCGATCGTGATGCTCGAGGCCTCGGGGGCGGCCGCGGATTTCGGCTTCGGACCCCTCCCACCGGTGGGCGGACGCGACATCGGCGTCGTTCAGCTCGCGCTCTGACGCAACGAGTACTGCCGCCCGAAGTTGCGTCCAATCCGGGTCACTTCGTAGACCTCCTTGGACTCCGCAGCTCAGGTCACGTAGAAGATCTCGCGGTCCGCGTCGAGGTAGGCCGCGTGTAGCCAGGGCAACTCGCCGTAGCGTTGCTCGAGCTCGATGCCCTCGGGGCGTGAGAGCCAGCGGACGTTGCCCACTTCGTCGATCGCGGCCTCGTCGGTGGGATCCGGCGAATCGTTCAGGGCGAGGTTGACGTAGCGCAGGCCCAAGAGCCGCGGCGTGGCCTCGGCGAGCGCAGCATGGCCGGCGCGGCCGATCTCGTTCCGAGCCAGCCCCAGCCAGCGCAGCTGACCGAGGTGAGGGGAGGCGACAAGCGCACGTAGGTCGTCGTCGTCCAGCTGGCATCCGTCGAGGTCGAGCGAGCGGATGCGCGCCAGCAACGGATCCGAGGCGAGCGCCGTCACGCGCCCGTGCACGTTGCCGACGATCTTCAAGTGGACGATCGGCGCCAGCGCGACCAGCTCGGGGCCTTGCTCGCGCCACGCGGCGAGCGGTAGGGTGACGCCCTCGACGAAGCCGCGGCCGACGTGTACCGCCTCGACGAGGGCGCTGATCGGTGCGGTCCACTCGAGATGTTTCCGCACCAGGACGAGCTGCTTGGCAGCGTGGCGGAACGCCGTGTCGTCGAGCCGCTCGCGACGCGCGTTGCGCGCACGGATCCCATGGTCGATCGCGCGGGCGCGGTCACCGCCGACGATCGCCGCCAGCGCGAGGCGAGGACCATCGAGCTCCGGCTCGCGTAGCACCCGCGCGACAGCCTCTGCTTCAGGCATCTCGTGCAAGCTACCACGCGCTCGCGTGCGGCGCGGATCTGCCCCTCCTTGGCCGTCCGCGAGGCGGGGAAGACTTGAATTCCGCCGCGGACTGACGCACGAAGACGCGTGCCCGCCATCGACTGGTCCGACTGGGTGATCCTCTCGCCGACGATCATCGTCGTGTCGTCTCAGGTGTTCCTGCTCCTCGAGCGCCTCTTCCCCTACGACAAGGGGCAGAAGGTCTTCCGGAACGGGTGGTTCAACGACTTCGTGATGTACACGCTGGTCCAGAGCTACGTCCTCGGCCTGGTCATCAACGCGCTGATTCAGTGGCTGGACCACGCGTCGGCTTCCCGTCTTCACCTCGTCGGCAGCTGGCCGGTCTGGGCCCAGCTGGGGTTCTTCTTCGTCACGCACGACTTCTACATCTATTGGTTCCATCGCCTCCAGCACCGGAACAAGTGGCTGTGGCGGACCCACGAGGCGCACCACTCTCCGAAGGAGGTCGATTGGCTCTCCGGCTCGCGCTCGCACGCGGTCGAGATCTTGATCAATCAGACCGTCGAGTACGCGCCGATCGTGCTCTTGGGGGCGAAGCCGGAGGTCGCGCTGATGAAGGGCACGCTCGACGCGGTGTGGGGCATGTACATCCACTCGAACCTCAACGTGAAGGTCGGCCCCATTCAATGGATCATCAACGGGCCTGAGTTCCATCGCTGGCACCACGCCTTGGAGTGGGGGGCGTGGGGTGACGGCTATGGTCAGAACTATGGCACCAAGCTCGCCATTTGGGACTACCTCTTCGGTACGGTCTATCGCCCGAAAGACAAGCCCAAGGCCTACGGTCTCTACGTCGACTTCCCGGACCACGGCACGAACCTGGTGGGGTGGCTTCGCGACTATGTGAAGCAGCACACCTTCGCGTTTCGGCCCTTCGCAGACAAGGCCGCGACAGGCCCGAAGGCGAGCGGCTCCTTCGCGGCTCCGAGTGGCGATGCGCTCGAGGCCTCGGGCGCGCCTCGTGCGGATGGTGGCCCGATCTGACGAGCCCAGCGAGCGCTCACGGGGTTGGTAGAGATCGAGCGCACGATCCGAGAGGCGAAGCTCTCCGATCACGTGTACTTCTTCCGCTCTCCCGACGAGCCCGATCCGGGGCGGGATGAGCGGTTGATCGAGCTGTTCGGGGTGAGACGACGCGCGAAGGAGCTCGCGCGCTTCAGGGCCGACCTCGAGTCCTTCCTCGACGAGCCGGGGCTCGACGGGCGCGAGCTTGCGCGTCGGTACGTCTATGCTGCGCCGACCCACTTCCGCATCACCTTCGTCGAGGAGCCGCCGCTCCCGCGGCGCTGCCTCCCCCCCGACTATCCGCTCGCAGCGCTCTCGACCTTCGGCGATCCGCCGCCCGGGAGGAGGAGAGCGATCCTCTCCTATCTCGGCGCGTTCTGAGGGGACGGCTATCGCTCGATCGCGGAGCCGGTGGCGGAATGACTTCGGCCGCTGTCACAGAGCTGGTCCTGCCTCGTCTGGGGGGTAGGAGGCGAACATGGCAACAGCACGAATCAATCTCATGACCGTCAACCCGGGCATCCGGCACGCGATGCTTGGTCTCGAAGCGCAGGTGAGCAAGTCGGGGCTCGACAGCCGGCTTTTGCACCTCGTCCGCATGCGCGCGTCACAAATCAACGGCTGCGCGTACTGCCTCGACATGCACAGCAAGGATGCGCGCGCCGAGGGCGAGACCGAGCAAAGGCTCTACGGTCTCAGCGCGTGGCGCGAGACACCGTACTATTCGCCGCGAGAGCAAGCGGCGCTCGATTGGACCGAGGCGCTCACCCTGGTGACGGATGGCCACGTCCCGGACGAGGTGTTCGAGCGAATGAAGAGGCACTTCTCCGATGACGAGATCGCGCATTTGAGCCTGGCGATCGTCGCCATCAACGGCTGGAACCGCCTCAACGTCGCCGCGCGCACCGTGCCCGGTGACTACGTCGCCGGCAGCCTCTCGCTCCATGCGGCGCGGTGATCGCAGCCCCCAACCAAAGGTGGATGACGGCAATGGAATACCGGCGCATGGGTGGTTCGGGACTTCACGTCCCGGTGCTGAGCTTTGGCACTGGAACATTCGCTGGCGTCGGACCGCTGTTCAGCGAATGGGGCCACGTCGACGCCGGGGAGGCCAGACGATTGGTCGACATCTGCCTCGACGCCGGCGTGACCTTGTTCGATACCGCGGACGTGTACTCGAACGGCGAATCGGAGCGCGTGCTCGGAGCGGCCCTACATGGGCGCCGAGACCGCGTCATGGTCGCCACGAAGATCGGGCTCCCAACGGGGGAGGGGCCGAACGAGGCGGGGTCGTCCCGCGCGCGGCTCACTGCTGGGATTGAGAACGCCCTGCGTCGCCTCGGCACGGACTATGTCGATCTTCTACAGTTGCACGCGTTCGACGCTGGGACCCCGATCGAAGAGGTGCTCTCGACGTTGGACATGCTCGTGCGGGCGGGGAAGGTCCGCTACGTCGGGGTCTCCAACTTTGCCGGCTGGCAGCTGATGAAGTCGCTCGCTATCGCTGATCGGTACGGGTATCCGCGCTATGTGGCACACCAAGTGTACTACTCGCTCGTCGGCCGGGACTACGAGTGGGAGCTGATGCCCCTCGGGGCCGATCAGCGCGTCGGTGCACTGATCTGGAGCCCATTGGGCTGGGGTCGTCTCACGGGGAAAATCAGGCGCGGCTCCCCATTGCCCGCCGAGAGTCGCCTCCACCGCACGGCCCAGTACGGACCGAGCGTGGAGGACGAGCGGCTGTTCACGGTCGTCGACGCCCTCGAAGCGGTCGCAAGAGAGACCGGGGCGTCCATCCCGCAAGTGGCGATCAACTGGCTGATCGGCCGTCCGACCGTGGCGTCGGTCATCCTCGGGGCTCGCAATGAAGAGCAGCTCCGAGACAACCTCGGAGCGGTCGGTTTAAAGCTCTCCGCGGAGCACGTCGCTCGCCTCGATGCCGCGAGCGCGACGACTCCGCCTTACCCATATTCTCCGTACTATCGGCAGGAGGGCTTTGCTCGAGTGAACCCGCCGCTGGCGACTCCAATCATTGCCCGCTGACCGAGGCTGAGCCGCGCCGGCGGCCAACGTCATCGGACGGCAACTTGTCCGGGTTGGCCACCACCCACACGGCGAAGATTCGTGTGCCGTCGGTCTCCAAGGTCAGCAGCGACCGCAGCGCGCCGTCGACGCGGAAACACAGCCCCGCCTCACCATTGACCTCGACGAGGTGCAGCGTGGTGCCGGGCCCGTAGAATTTGCTCATCAGCCCGACGGCGAGCCTGGCAATGCGAGGCGCGCCGTCGATCGCTCGTGGGGCCGCGTGAACCCGGCCGCCCCCGTCGGCCGTCCACGTCACGTCCGGCGAGAGCAGCCTCAGCACGGCGTGCTCGTCTCGCGCCTCTACTGCCGCCTTGAACTGTCTGAGCAGACCGACCCGGGCGGCTTCGGTCGCGGGGAAGCGCCTCTCGTCGCGTCGGACACGGTCGCGCGCCCAATGGACGATCTGGCGGCACGCCGCTTCAGTCTTGTCCAGCACCATCGCGATGCGGTCGTAGTCGGCATCGAAGACATCGTGAAGAAGGAATGCCGCGCGCTCCTCTGGCGCGAGTCGTTCGAGCAAGACGAGAAAGGCAATCGAGAGGTCGGACGAGATCTCGAGCCTCCGGTCTTGGTACGAAGGCTCCTCGCTCAGGAGCGGCTCCGGGAGCCATGGACCCGGGTAGGTCTCTCGCTCCGTCTTCAATCTCCGCAGGCGATCAATCGAGAGGCGGGTCGTCGCGGCAACCAGCCACGCTTCGGGACTCTCGACGACGCTGCGGTCCGCTTGGTGCCAGCGAACGTAGGCGTCCTGCACGACGTCCTCCGCGTCCGCCCGTGAGCTCAGCATGCGGTAGGCGAGGCCGAACAGGCGGCTCTGCACCGCCTGAAAGGCCGGGTCTGCACCCTCTTGTTCGAGCATGATCCCTCCGAGCGGGTGGAGCGATCTCAGCTCTACTCCTCGGATGGTGCTCTCGCAAGCGGTGGTGTCCACGCGGAGCGGTCACGCGCTGAACCTGATCCATTGAGCGACGTGGCATAAAGGCACGCGCTCGCGCCGACCGAGGGGACCCAAGAACAGAGAAGTCCACGGCCGGCGGGACCTGGCCGACTCCGCGGCGCCGCGCAGACACAGAGCCCGTCGCTGGGTGTGGCGGCCGCGCTCGGGGAACGGATGGCGATGCGTAGGCGAGCCGTCGCTGCCGACGCGGGGACCATGCTCGTGCGCCGCCTGTCCAGTCACTTCACGACATCGGTCTGTCCGCACGCGGCGATGCAGGCGTTGTACTCAATCTCGCAGGACTTGGTGTCCTGGTGATTCGAGAGCTGCTGGAGGAAGCACCCGAGCTCGGCCGCGACACATAGGGCCTGACACTCCTTCTGGGCGGGGGTCCGCGTGTCCTTGGGGCCCTTCGGTTTCTCGAGGGTGGTCGGATCGCCAAGGGTGGGGTCGAGCTCGTCGGTGGGATCGCCGGCGACCGACGGATCGGCCGCGTCGATCGGAGAGCTCGCGGTGTCGACGTCGCTGTCGGTCTCGTCGCTCTCGGACTCGTCGAAGTCACCTTGGCAGGCAGGGAGGCTGAAGGCGGAGAGCAGGCACGAGAGGGTGAGCATGAATCGCAGTTGAGCTCGCATGATTGGCTTCCTTCGTTGGAGAGGCGTGCGGCGACGCGTTCCGCGGCGCGGCGCACGGCGGCGGCGGATTGCAGCCCGCGTGCCCGCTCGAAGGATGGGGAATCCGAGCGCCGCTTCGATGAACGTCCCAGCGCCGCACCTGCGCGCGCAACGAATCGAGGTGTTGCGGCGGGGGGCTCGGGGTCTGTTCGAGTTGGTGCAGCACCGGCCGCGCTTGCATGCCCAGTGGCAGCGGCGGGCGAGGTGCTGGAGATCGCGGGGGCGACGCAGGATCTCTCGGTGGCGCGTGGCTTGCCATGGGGTCGAGCGCGGCCGCTCGGCGGCCTTTGCCAGGAGAGCCATGAAAAATCTGGTCTTAGCTCGTGTTGTTGCTCCTTTCGCTGTGCTCTGTCTCGCGGGCACGGGGTGCTTGTTGCTCGATGATGATGGGCCGGGCGGGGCGGGTGGGGATGCGGTCGGAGGTGAGGGCGCGGGGGCAGCGCCGACGGGCGCGAGCGGTCCGGGTGGGAATGGCTCCGGCGCGGGCGAGCAAGGTGGCAATGGCACGGGCGCTTCGAGCACCGGCGGCGGCAATGAGGGCGGCAGCGGCCTCGGCGGGAGCGCGGAGGGCGGGTCCGGGCCCGGCGCGGGGTGGACGATCGTGCCGCTGATCAACGACGACACCGATCCCGACTTCGGGACCCAGGTCCGCGTGGGCGTCGATCTGGTAGCGGGGATTCACTATGCGTCGCTCGACGACGGCTACCTGGTGACGCGCTCGACCCAGAACGGCGGGGCGGTGTTCAAGGCGACCGAGAGCGAGGTCACCGAGGTCGCGTTTGGGGGGCGCGTTCGACCCTATTGCTCGATCTATGACTTCATCAATTATTGGGGGATCGAGCGGACCCAAGACGGCTTCATCGCGCTGAGCAATGCGTGCGGCCTGGTCTCGAGCTCGGACGGCGGGGCGAGCTTCGCGCTCGAGTCCAATGGCACGCCGTTGGCGCTCGAGACGCTCTTCGTGATGCGGCCCCACGGCGGCGAGTACCTGGCCATGTCGGATGACTATGTCGCGATCACGACGACGCCGCCGGGCCCGGGCGCGAGCTGGGAGTACGTATGGGCGCCGGAGGCCTCTCCTTCGATCCCCAACCCGGTTCCTGCCGGCCAATGCCATCAGACTCCCTACTTCACGGCCGCGGGGCTGACGTCGGCGATCGCGGTCGGGCCCGACGGTTCGCGGATCGCGTATGGCTCCATCGAGGACGGCCAGACGGTGATCTGCGTGAGCGACGACGCGGGTCGCTCGTTCTTCCCCTCGTATGTCCCGGTGAACGCCGACGCGCAGGGGAACGCTCCCGACGGGGTGATCTTCACGAGCGACCTCGAGGGGATCGCCTGGTATTCGAAGTACGTCGTGGCCGGCTCGCAATGGCTTTCGCGCACGACCGACGGGGGCGCTTCGTGGATCCCGGTGGACCTTCCGCCCGAGCTCGCGTCGACGAGCATGGAGCTGCGCAATGGCTTCTTCGCCCCCGACGGCCAGCACGGCTGGATCGTGGGATACGACTATGACGCGGGGGCGAGCTTGCTCTTGAAGACGAGCGACGGGGGAGCCTCGTTCCAGGTCTCGGGGGGTGATCTCGCCGACAAGGTCGCGGCGGCGGGCGGCGGCAAGCTCCACTCCGGCTTCGCCCTCGACGCCAATCACATCTGGGTCGGCGGCGAGCTCGGCATCTTCGCCGCCAACGCGTCGGGAGGAGAGTGACCCGAGCGCGTCGCGATCAGGCCTTCAAGCCGAAGCGCTTCACCCAACGCTGCACCTGCTGTCGAGCTTTGCCCATCTCGCGGGCGACGTGGCTGATGTTGCCGTGATGGACGGAGAGCAAGCGCTCGAGCTCCCGCTTGAGGGCGGATGTCTCCTCGGTGGCGACGGGGGCTTGATAGTCGCGGATCGCCTGCGGCAGGTCCTCGGCGCGGATCGTCCCGCCGCCGACGACGTGGGCCGACTCGATGGCGTGGGCGAG
>WBZT01002458.1_pt1 | contig 12845 bp, 1 predicted proteins | sample 5204241 | NCBI WGS metagenome assembly WBZT01 (sample SAMN12344358, study PRJNA552823) | activated sludge metagenome | biome: Activated sludge suspended growth; feature: Nitrification reactor; material: Wastewater; isolation source: activated sludge from nitrification reactor of wastewater treatment... | reverse complement strand
GCGGGCAACTGGGGACTTGTGTCGAAGCTCCTCGCCTCCGACCGCGCGGGTGGCGATTTGTTCGGCAGTTCCGTGGCGATCAGCGGCGACCGGCTCGCGATTGGCGCGCGGGCCAAGGACGCGCTCGGCGCGGCCTACCTGTTCGAGCAGAACGCCGGCAACCCGAATCTCTGGACGGAACTCCAGCGCCTCGGCCCGCCTGCCGGCGTGTTGGACGATCACTTCGGCTGGTCCATCGCGTTGAGCCAGGGCCGGGTGGTGGTTGGCGCGAACCACGACACCCACACCGGCGACGAGAGCGCACACGAGACGGTCTATGAGTTCGAGGGCTTGCAGGTGTTGAACACCGGCACAGCGTCCACGTTGCAGTTTACGCCGGTCGAAAACGCGAACTTCCGCGTCTCGTTGCGCGTTACCGACGATGACGGCGGTATCGGCTCAACCACGCTCGACGTGACGGTGAACAACGCCGCGCCACAGAACGTCAGCGGCGGCCCGGACAAGAGCGTGAATGAAGGCCAACTCGTGAACCTGACTGCGAACTTCACTGATCCCGGCGCGGGCGATACCCAGACGATCGCGTGGTCGGTGACGGCCAGCAACGGTCAGGTGATTTCCGGCGGCACGGGCAGCGCGTTCAGTTTCACACCCAACGACGACGGCATCTACACGGTGACCATCACCGTGACCGACGACGATGGTGGCGTAGGCGTGGGCACGGTGATTGTGACCGCGAATAACGTCGCGCCACAGAACGTCAACGCCGGTTCGGACAAGAACGTGAACGAAGGTACAGCGGTGAACTTCAGCGGCGCGTTCACCGATCCTGGCGCGGCGGACACGCACAACCTCGTCTGGTCAGTCGTGGCGTCGAACGGTCAGGTGATTCCGAACGGCAGCGGTGCGAACTTCAGCTTCACGCCGACCAACAACGGCGTTTACACCGTGACTTTCACCGTCACCGACGACAACGGCGGTGTGAACAGCGACACGGCGCTCGTGACCGTGAACAACCTGCCGCCCACCGTGATCGCGGTGGCGATCAACGACGGCCAGATGCAGCGTTCGCGCGTGACCTCGCTCACTGTGACGTTCGATGGCGCGGTCAGCACCAACACGCTGGCGAACACGTTCGTGCTCGTGAATCGCACCACCGGCGAGGCAATTCCGCTCGGAGAAATGACCTACGATTCGCTGGCCTACCGGGTGAAAGTCGGCTTCCCAAACCTGCCCAAAGAGCAGTTGCCACCAGGCCAATATCGCCTGACCGTTCGCGCGGATGCCATTACGGACGACGACAGCGCGCGCATGACAACCGATTACCAGACGGATTTCCATGTTCTGACCGGCGATGTGAACGGCGACGAGATCACCAATGATCAGGATTTGTTCCTCGTCTTCCAAAGCCTCCTGCTGCCGGCGGTGCAGCGCGATTTGAACTTCGATCTGGATGGCGACGACCAGGTGACGACGGCCGATCTGAACATCGTCAAGGGCAACTTCCGCGCGACGCTGCCTGCGCCCCCCGCGTTGAGCCTGGCGGACGTGAACACGGACGGCATCGTCAACGATCGCGACCTTTACACGGTCTGGCTGGAACTGCTGAAACCCGCCGGCGCCCGCAACCTGTCCTACGATCTGACCGGCGACCATCAGGTCACGTTGGCGGACGTGAATTTCGTCAAGAGCCGCTTCTTCAACACCAGCGGTCGTCCGGCGACGATCACTTCCGGTGAAACGACTGGCGACCCTGCGCCGCAAACTCCCGCTGCTACCGCGGCTTCGAATGAAATGGCCGTCACTTCAACGCCTGACGAACGCCTTGAACCCGTGAGCGCTCCCGTCATGCCGGTGGCCGCGCCGGCGATTCAACCTCGGATTGCGCCCGCGCCCGCCGTGTTCCAGCGCGCGGATTGGAGTCCGTTGACGCCGGCGAGCGCGTTTGGTCGCCGCATTGCGTCACCGGCGGTCACGATTTTTGAAAGTTGGCTGAACGAGAAACCCGTCAGCCTGCCGGTGGTTCTGTCTGAGGAAGGGAGAATCCCGCGCCTGGCGATTGAAGAAAGCGATTCCCATGAAACGATTTAACCTTTCGCTGTTCGGTGCGCTTGCGGTCGGGCTGCTGTTCGGTGCGCGTTCCGTTTCGGCCCAGGCCGTCGCCGTGACGATGAGCCTGGACAGTAACTCGATCAATGTCAGCCAGGCCACCACGTTGCGCGTGCGCGCGCAGGTCGTGCCCAATCTCCGCACGAACGCGGACCGCATCTTTTCCTGGTACGTGGACGTGCTGAACACCAACGGCCCGATTGCCAGCGCCAATTACGCCGCCATGCAGAAGACCGCGTCGGACAACGATGGGTCAACCTCTTCGAGCGGCACCGCTGACGGCGCCAACCGGCGTGGCGTCTACGACACGTTCCTGAATCGTCTCGGCGCGGGCGTGACCAACGCGGTGGAACTCATGGCGATTCCGGTCACGGGCCAGACCGCCGGCGTGACGCGGTTCAAAGTTCAGGCTGGCACCGGCGTTCCCGAGTTGAGTTCGGATTTTCTCGTCGTGCCCCTGGGCGGCGGTGCGCCGTACACGGGTGGCGATTATTCGGTCGCTTTCGTGGACTTGACTGTGACCGGCTCCTCGGCCTGCACGCCGCAACTCCTCGTCACGCCGTTGGCGAACGGCGGCGGGCCGGGCGGTACGTTCCAACTCACGTTCACTCCCTGCTCCGGGCGTAACCACACGGTTGAATATCGTGCGGCGCTGGATGATGTGCCCGGCTGGATCGCGCTGCCCAACGCACCGCACAACTCTGGCAGCGTCATCGTCACCAATTCAGTCAACTACCGCTTCTTCCGCGTCCGCGCGAGCCTGCCCTGAGCGGGGCTTGTGCGGCATAACTGACTGCGTTCGCTCGCGGCGGACTCTTCACCGTCATCCACCCTCGGCTGCATGGGCGGCCCGAATGTGGGAATCACACCCGCTAATCGCCATCCGAAATAATCGGGGCGCCGCTCAGGTTGACCTGGGCCAAAGCTTGCGATCGAATGGCCTCACGGTGAATGCCGGCTTGGCGGGTGGGCTTTGTGATCGGGCAGCCAATGCAAAATGTTCCGGAAATTTTTTTTGCTCTTTCGGTTTTCCTGGGGCGAGCGTTGTCCGCGTTCCAGATTTTCGTTGCGGTGGGCGGCCGGTCATCCGCTTCAATACCCTTCCTGCAATTCTGGCCGAGCCGGCGTGAACGCCGCGCTCCTTCCGCCGCTGGTTTGATTCACAACCCGGCTTGGTTGGCTGCCGGGACCCGCTGCCCTTACCTTGGGAGGCTTGTTCTATGAAAATGCACTGCCGGTCAATGCCGCTTGTTTGTACCCACTTTGGCCGCGCGTCGAGGTTTCGTGCGCTGGCACGATTGCTCGCCGGCTTGGGACTCGCGCTGGCCGGTCTCGTGGCGCCGGTCCGGGCGGGTGTGACTGTCGTGGGCTATCCGTCCGTGTTGTGGTCGGCGAACGACACCGCACTCGCGCTGGCTGGCTACACCATCGAAGACTTCGAGGACGCCACGCTTGCGTCCAATCTGCTGGTTGGCTGCGAATCGCCAGCAGGCACTCTTGTGCCCACGAATACGCTGCCCGCCCTGTTCAATCCCACGAATGACGCTTACGGCAGCGCGTTTCGGCCGGGTGTATGGGACGGCGAACATTGTTTGGTGAACACACGGGACAACCAATCACATTCGTATGGTGAGAGTCAGCATTGGGGAAATATCCTGCTCGAATTTCCGGCCCGCGTCCGGTCGGTCGCCTTCAGCGTTCAGAATCTGGAACTGGCCGCGCGCATCGAAGTCAATGGCACGGATCTCGGAGACTTTTCGGAACTCACGGGCTTGGCCTCCGGCAACATCCGCAACGGCTTGGTGCGTTTGGACGCCACCGATACCAATACCATCGCGACGATCCGGCTGAGCACCGCCACCTCAGGCGGGTACGATGGCATCGTGATTGACCACCTAGCGTTCAGCACCAATCCACCCCCCTTCCAGTTCACAAGTTGGGCGTCGAGCGCGTGGGCTGCGAATGACTGGGTGCTCGGGGTGGCAGGTTGGTTCCGCGAAGACTTCGAGGACACAAACCTCGCACCGCATCTGCTGGTCGGATGGGAGACTGGTGCGGGCAACCTCGCGCCCGCCGTCACGCTCCCCAACGTGTTCGATCCCACCAACGATGCCTACGGAACGGCGTTCCAAGGCGCGCTCTGGGATGGCTCACACGGGCTGCTGAATACGCGCGACAACCAGTCGCATGACTACACGGACGCGGCGCAGTGGGGCGACACCGTCCTCCAATTCAGCGTGCCAATGCGCGCGGTGGCGTTCAGCGTGCAACAGATGGAACTGGACGCGCGTCTGGTCATCAATGGCGCGGACTACGGCGCTTTGATCCGGCTGGCTGGACTGGACCTGGCGAAGGGACGGGATGGTTACGTCAGGATTGAGGCCACTGGCACGAACGCGATTACCTCGATCAAGCTCGACAATGCTTGGGGCGATGGTTTCGTGCTGGACCATCTGGTTTACGCGCCGGCGGGCGTGCTGGCGGGCGGCGTGGCTGGAATTGTGGTCCGTGAATACGCGAGTGTCACGGATCCGGTGCTGCTGTCGTTCGCTCCCGACGGCTCCTTGTTCGCCGGCCGTGACGCGTCGGGGTCGGGTGGCGGAAGCGGCGATGCCGTGAAAGTCCATCGAGTCGGTGTCGGGGGGACTACTGTGGGCGATTATGGCGAGCAGGCGCTTTACGATCCCGATGGAGTCTGCGTTGATCCGACCGGCAGCATCTCCGGTGTCGCCGGTGCGGTGCTGGTGGCGGGTGGTGCGCCCACGGGAAATTTCATCGCAGCTATCCGCCCTGACCAGACGGTGCTCACGCTGTATGGGCCGACGCACCTGTTCGAGAACCCCGACCGAATGGAGTTCGACCGGACTGGCCGCCTGCTAATCCAATCCTATTCGCCGCAGCCCGGCGTGCTCGTCTGGCCACCGGGCGGGACGCCGGTGAAGCTCCTCACGCTGCCAGGAAACGCCGACCCGTATTGTTTCACGGTTAGTCCGGACAATCGGATTTTCGTGCTCGACGAGTTCGGTGTGCTCCGGGCTTACGGCGCGGACGGGACGTTGCTCACAGACAACTTCGCGATCGGCCTGCACAATGCCCGCTTTGCGTTTGCATCGGGTGGTTCGTTTGGCGACGGCTTGTGGCTCGTCAAAACGAACGGCGATTTATTGCGTTTCGATTCCGGTGGCTCGGCCTCCGTGGTTGGCACCGGGCTGCCGAAGGGAATCTACGATCTCGCGTTCGGCCCGGACGGCGCGATGTATCTCTCCGACTTTTTCGGCGACCGAATCTGGCGGGTGACGCTGGCGAATGATCCGTTCACCAAATGGCCGGCGGGGCAGGGCGGCAACGATCATTGGTACGGCGCTGTGCTCGTCGGCACGAGCGGCATCAACTTCAACCAAGCCAGCAACGCCGCCGCATCGCTGGGCGGGCATCTCGTCACGATCGCGTCGGAGGTGGAAAACAATTTCGTGCTCAACCTGATCACGAACCCGGCCTTCTGGTTCATTGACGGCGCGAATAACGGTGAAGGTCCGTGGATTGGCGGCTGGCAGTCCACAGGTTCACCGGAACCGAACGGTGGCTGGCGGTGGGTGACCGACGAACCTTGGACCTACACGCGGTGGGCCGGCGGCGAACCGAACAACTCCGGCGGCGCGGAGAACCGCGCCTGCTTCTTCGGACCAGCCTCGCTCACGGGCACGGTTTGGAATGATGTGGGAGAGGACGGCAAGTTGCGCGGTTACCTGGCGGAGTTTGAAACGTTCCCCGCCGCGCCGATTTTCACAGGTGCCACGAACCTGATCGCGACTGTTGGCCGGCCGTTCACGGCGCAACTCACCGCGTCCGGACAACCCTCGGCGTTTTCCGCAAGCGGTCTGCCTGCCGGGCTGTCACTCGATCCCGCAACGGGTTGGCTCAATGGCACGACAACCAACCTCGGTACGTTCCAGATTGGAGCTGCCGCCGCGAGTCCTTTCGGCGTGGCGACGCAGTCCTTCACGCTAGTGGTGCAACCGCCGGTCATGCCCACGCCGGACGGTTTGATCGCGTGGTGGACCGGCGACGACACCGCCGACGACGTGGCTGGCGCACATCACGGCCAGATGCGCAATGGCGCGACGTTTGCCGTCGGTAAAGTTGGCGACGCGTTCCGGCTCGATGGCGTGGATGATTTCGTGGAGATGCCCAACGTGATTCAGTCCAATGCCACCTTTTCCTTCAGCTTCTGGATGAAGGCGGATTCCTTCACGCACGCGAATTACGTCGGTGCATTTTGCCAGGAGAATGGCAGCACGGTACGCGCTGATTACGAAGGGTGGTTCTATTACACGGGCAACAGCGCCAGCTTTCACAGTTTGGGGTTGCAAGGGAGTTGGCTGGGCGACACCGGCGCATTTGATCTGCGGGTCGTAGAGCCACTGCAATCCGGCATCTGGTATCAGATCACCGCGACCTACGACGGCGCCAAACTCCGGCAGTACTTGAACGGCGTGCTGCGCAATGAGGTGAGCTACGCCGGCCAAGTGCTCGGCAATCCGTGGCCGTTGCTCGTGGGCAAACTCACCGCGTTTCCCACCTCCGGTCACGTCACCACCTACTTCCATGGCCTGCTCGATGAAATCATGATCTTTGACCGCGCTCTGGCCTCGAACGAAGTCGCGCAGATTTTTGCGGCCGATAGCGCCGGCGTGGCCCGGCCATCCTCCGCGTTCCGCGCCTATGACCTCGCGGCGGATTGGAGCACGAACCAAAACCCGTTCGGCGTCTGGTCGCTCTACAAATCCGAGAGCGCGTTGTTCGCGACCTATCAACCGGGCTACGGCTGGGCGGACCAACTCGCGCCCCAAACGGCCCATGTGCCCGTGTGGGGCCGGGCTGCTGCCGACACGAATGTCTCAGCCCATGGCGCGGAATTGGACCGCACTAGTTCGGACGTAACCAAGGCGCGCTGGACGAGTCCCACCAACGGCGTGGCCACGATCAGCGGTTGCCTCTGGATGCCCGTGGACAAGGGCCGAAGCATGGGCTGGCAACTCCGCAAGAACGGCGCGGTCTTAACAGCGGGCGAAATCTTCAGCGGCGATCCGTACAACGCGACAAATCCTTTCCGCTTCGAACTCGGCTCCGCGGGCGCGGCGGTGCTGCGGCAATCGGTCCAAACCGGCGATTACCTGGAACTGGCGCTGATTTCTTTGAGCGACAACGGCAACTTGGGGGACACCGTCAGCTTGAATTTCCATGTGGAGTTGGATTCGAAGAGCGCCCCGCCGCCGCCCGGTGGACTGGCTGCATGGTGGCCGGGCGATGGCGACGCGCGCGACGTGGTCGGCTGGAATCACGGCTGGCTTACCGGCGGAGCGGGCTTCGCGAACGGCCTGGTGGACCGGGCGTTCATATTCGATAGCGACGATGATCGCGTGCTGATTCCCCATAGTGAAACGCTGACCGTTTCCAGCAACGGGTTCACGTGCGAGTTCTGGATGAAGGCGGACAAGAACCAGCCGCAGGACGCCGCCGCATTGGTGGACAAATCTCACGGCTTTGTGGACTTCACCGGCTGGACGTTCCACGCATGGCGCGCTGATGGCCGGCTCTCCTTCGGCATCGGCGACGGCACTACGTTCCCGCCGCTCTACAGCACGACCGACGTGCTTGACGACCAGTGGCATCACGTCGCCGGCGTCTGGGATCGCACGAACTGGCTGATCTACGTGGACGGTGCGCTGGAGAATTATCTGCCACGGCCAGTGGTCGCTAACAACGACCGGCCACTGTTGTTCGGCTACGCCTGGGGTGGCGGCACACCCCGGCGGTTCTATCGCGGGATGTTGGATGAGGTGCGCCTTTACCCGCGCGCGTTGAGCGCCGGTGAGATTGCGGCAAGCGCGAGTGCTGGCGGCGTTGGGCAGTTTAAACCCGCGTGCGTTGCGCCACCGGCGGATTTGGTGGCATGGCTGCCCGGCGAAGGTAACGCTGGCGACCTGGCCTCTGGCTTGGACGGAGTGATGGGCACGGGCGTATCGTTCACCGAAGGTCGAGTGGGTGATGCTTTCCAATTCACAGACACCGCCGACAGTCACATCCAGTTCCCGAATGTCCCCGCGTTTCGACCCGCCAACAACCAGTTTACGATCGAAGCCTGGGTCAAGCCGGATTTCTCGAGCCTGAACCAGATTGACACCCTCTTTGAGAAGCGCGACGCGTGCAGTGCCTCCTATTCCTTCATCTTCTCGGTGCTCAAGGCACTTCCCGGATACGGTACCGGTGTTTTTGGCTTGGGCATGCAGCCGCAGATAAATTTCATCGCCTCGACCAACCGCATTCCGGACGACGGCCAGTTCCACCACGTGGCCGTATCGTACAACGGCGGCAGGTCCAACGGGAACTGCCTTCTGTATCTCGATGGCCGCATCGCAGGCGGCGGCGATGGGCCGGGAGTCATTCCGGCCAGTGTCAATGGGCCCATCATCGGACGGCACAATTGCCTGGGAACCCACAGCAGCATGGCGCTGGACGAGTTGTGTTTCTTCAGTCGCGAACTCTCTTCCTCGGAAATAATCGCGCTCTATGCGGCGGGCAGCGAAGGCATCTGCAAGACGGCCGCACTTGTCCCGCCGCCTGCCGGCCAGGTCGCTTGGTGGCGCGCGGAGGGCGATGCCCGGGACACGCTCGGCAATCACCACGGCGTGCTGGAAAATGGAACTGCGTTCACCAACGGTTTGGCCGGCACGGCGTTTGAATTCGACGGCGTGAACAACGGTGTGATCGTGCCGCACGACGAGGCGTTGAACATCTCCTCGAACGGATTTACGGTCGAGTTCTGGATGCGCGGTGACAAGAACCAGCCCGGTCAGGAGGCGAACCAGCTTTGCCTGATCGAGAAATCGCACGGCTGGGTGCAGCCTTACGCTGGTTGGGCGGTGCAGGTGTTGACCGACGGTCGCATCGGCTGGGTGATCTGCGCGGGCGCGGTGAATTATTCCAGCGTGGTCTCGCCCGTGGACGCGCTGGACAATCAGTTCCACCACGTCGCCGCCACATACGACGGCGCGAAGCTCGCGCTGTATTTGGACGGCCAACTGCAAGCCACCACGAACTTCACCGGCCCGGTGCTCAACAACATCCTGCCAGTGAACCTGGGCTTCACCTGGGGCAACGGTACGCCCAGACGCTTTTTCCGTGGCGCAATTGACGAAGCGAGCATGTATCAACGCGCTCTTTCTGCCGGCGAAATCCGCGCCATCGTTCAGGCGGGTGCGCTGGGCAAGCAAGCACCATCGCCCGCGCCGCTGCCGGGCAGCCTTGCCGCGTGGTGGCGGGGCGAGAACAACGCCAACGACTCAGCCGGCGCACGGCACGGCTCGCGGGCCGGCAACGTGAGCTTTGCTCCTGGCATCGTCGGCAACGCGTTCGGCTTCGCGGGCGGCGGCGAACATCTCGTGCTGCCCGACAGCGCGCTGTGGAATTTCGGCGCCGCGGACTTCACGCTCGGCTTGTGGGTGAAGTTGAATCAGGTGAAGGACACGATGCTCGTGTATCAGCCCGCGCCGAGTCCGGGCGGCTTCGAGTTAAACTTCCAAATCCCGCGCAATGGCCGGCCGCACGAATTGATCTTTGGCCGGAATGGTAACGATGTGGCCATCGTGCGCCCGTGGCTGCCCGAAACAAATCGCTGGTATCATCTCGCCGTCACCCGCGCCGGTGGCGCATTCCGGCTCCTCGTGGACGGCCGGCAACTTGGGGCGGAGGAGTACGACCCCTATCCGGTCAATGACGTCGTTGGCCCGGTTCAAATCGGCGATTACTACTCGGGGCAATATTACCTCGACGGCTTCGTGGATGAAGTGACCGTGTTTCAACGCGCGCTTGCGGCCACGGAACTTGCCGCGCTCCACGCCGCCGGCAGCGCGGGGATATTGCAGCCGCAATGCACCGTGCCGCCCGAGGGACTCGTGGCCTGGTGGCGCGGCGAGGGCGACGGCCGCGATGCCACCGGCAATCATGCCGGTTCCGTGATGAACGATGCGACGTTCACCAACGGCTTCACCGGCTCGGGGTTTGCGTTCGACGGCGTGGATGATTTGGTGACCGTCGCGGACGCCCGGTCGTTGCGGCTCACCAACGCATTGACCATTCAGTTCTGGGCTCGCCGACAGCGCGTTGGCATAGACTTCGCCCTGGAAAAGGGTGGTGATTGGACGGATGGCCAGTGCAATTACGGCGTTGGCCTCCACGAACTGAACAGTCGGATGTTCTATTTCACCTTCAACGGTGGATGGCGCGGCACGGATGGGCCGGCGGACTTCAACTGGCACCATTACGCCGTGACGGCACGGCACGGTGAGGCCAATCCGGAGTTGTACATAGACGGCACGCGGCGCAGCGTGGCTCATTCCGGTGGCGTCGGCACCATCAACCTCACCGCTAATTCCTTGCCGTTGCATCTCGGTGCGCAAGTCGGAACGCACACGTACTTCGGCAACTTGATTCTTGATGAAATGGCCATCTGGAATCGCGTGCTGACGACGAACGAGCTGGCCGGGCTTTACGCCGCCCAATGGGAGGGAATGTGTCCGCCCCAATGCGTGCCGCCGCCCGCAGGCTTGACGCATTGGTTCAAGGCGGACAATCAGCCGGACGACGCCGTGGGCGGAGTGATCGGCGCGCTGGAAGGCGGCGCGGGCTACGACGCGGGCCGCGTGGGCGGCGCGTTCAGTTTCGACGGGGCGAACGATCTCGTCACTTGCACGAACTTCCCAAACCTCGGCACGAACGATTTTTCCGTCGCACTGTGGTACCGGGCGGATGTCACGACCGCCGTTGCAGGCAACATGAAACTCGTCAACAAGGGCATGACCCTCGCCGGCACGCCCCGAGATGCGGGTATTCAGGTGCGCCTGCAAAGTGGCACGCTTAACTTCCGTTTGGACGATGACGCCGGGTTGTTCTCGGAAACTGCCGTGGCCGAGCCCGCCATCGGTGTCTGGCATCACATTGCCGCTGTGGCGAATCGTTCCGCGAAACTGCTCCAGCTTTTCGTGGACGGCGCGCTCGCGGCGCAGACGAACTACACCGCCCTCGGCAGCATTGACACCAACATCCGCTTCGCCATCGGCGCGCTGGATCGCCGGCCCGGCAGTTCCGCGCGGGCCGAGTTCTTCGACGGATTGATTGACGAGGTGACGTTCTACGATCGCCCGCTCGACGCGAATGAGGTTGCCGCGCAATTCGCCGCCGGCAGTGCTGGTTTCTGTCCGACGATCAGTTTCGACGCGACCGACTCGTTCACCGCTCTCAATGGCAATCCCAACGGCGCCTGGTCCTACGGATGGATGCCCACCGATTTCAGCCAGTTCAATCTCTACGTGAATCACGGCAATAGCGGCAATCCACACTGGTACGGCTGGGGAGGAGATTGGACCCCGGGCATCTGGAAGAATCTCGGCGCGCCGGGTTACGGCGTGCCGACCGGGTGGCTTTCACTCCACCCGGGCAACGGCCAGCAACCTTCGGTGCTGCGCTGGACCGCGCCCGCCGCGGGGCAGGCGCACGTTGTCGGCCAGTTCCTCCCCGGCGATGGCGGCTACATGCAGGTGGCGGTTCGCCTCAACGGCCAGCCGTGGTGGCAGGCCGGCAACGAAGGCAGTTTTGATCTCACGACCAATGTCGTCGCCGGCGCCACGGTTGATTTCGCGGTCTATGGCGGCTATTCCTCCGGCAACACGCCCGTCACCGCCAACATCTCGCTCGCCATGAGCGAAAGCGTGCCGCCGGTCATCCTCGTGCAACCTACCAATCAGGTTGTGACCGCCACGCGCGACGTGACGCTGGCCGTCAGCGCCTACGGCAGCGCGCCGCTGGACTACCAGTGGTTCTTCACCAATGCGCCGCTGGCCGGTGCCACCAGCGCCACGCTCGCGCTGCCGCTCGTCACGACCAATCAGGCGGGCACGTACTTCGTCGTCATCAGCAACTTCGTCGGCTCTGTCACCAGCCAGCCCGTCGTGCTCACCGTGTTGCCGGACTCGGTCGGGCCGACCGTCGCGTCGTTCGCGCCGTTGGGCGTGATTGCCACGAACTTCAGCCGGCTTGCGCTGCAATTCAACGAGCGTGTCAACACAAACACCTTTGCCGTGGACGATCTTGCGATCATCGCGCCGGGTGGGCCGCTGAGTTCCGCTTCGCTCGCACTACAACTTGCCGCGCCATTCGACAACTCCGCTTTCGAGGTCCTGCTGCCCGCGCAAGGTGCCGAGGGAGTTTATCAGGTGCAAGTCGGACCGAACGTCGCCGACTATGCCGGCAACAACATGGCTGCTGCGTTCATGGCACAATTCGTCTTGGATAAGACCGGCCCGGCGGTGGCGAACGTGCTCCCATCGGGTGTCGTGTCAAACACGATCACGTGGTTCGATGTAGACTTCGATTCAGCGATCCCGATGGGCGGCTTCGTTCCCGGCGACGCGAAGTTGTTCGGCCCGGGCGCGCCCGCTGTGTTGAGCATCGGCAGCCGCGGTACGCACGGCGTGCGCGTGTGGTTGAACGGCCCCGTTCCGCAGGGCCTGTTCACCTTGGTCATCGGGCCGGATGTTCCCGACCTCGCGGGCAACCGGATGGCCGCGGCATTCACCAATCTGCTCCAGGTCTATCTGCCCGACCTCGCGGTGGATGAGATCACCGTGCCGCCGACCGCGCTCGCCGGTCAACCTCTCCATGTCACCTGGCTCGTCACGAAT
>WBZT01001239.1_pt2 | contig 12846 bp, 10 predicted proteins | sample 5204241 | NCBI WGS metagenome assembly WBZT01 (sample SAMN12344358, study PRJNA552823) | activated sludge metagenome | biome: Activated sludge suspended growth; feature: Nitrification reactor; material: Wastewater; isolation source: activated sludge from nitrification reactor of wastewater... | reverse complement strand
CCCGCTTGACCGCCTGTTCCTTGAACTCGGCGGTGTACTCTTGCTTCGGGATCTTCTGCATCATCTTCTCCAGTGTGACAGACAGTCTACGTCACCCTTGGAAGACTAAATTTCGGGGGAACCTCAACCCACTTGGTGGTTGGTACCCGCCCTAAAAGAATTTCCCATGGCAGGCACATACGCCTATACTCGAGGCTCGTCAAAGATGGACGTCAAGAACATTTTCGTCATCCGCGACTTGCAAGGGACATCCGCCGTCCAGGCAAGATAAGAATGATGGCCGGGGAAAATAACACGTTTTAACGGACTCGCGCGGTTTTGAGTTCGTTCGAGGATTCCATTTCCATAGTCCTTCGTCGGCGACCCCTCGGGTCCCCCGTTACGGCCCACAGGCGGAAAGTCCCATTTCACACCCTTGAAGAGGATCTCATCCTAATGAATAAGATTGTTAAGACTGCTGGCCTAGCGGCCGCTGTTATGTTGTCCGCCACGTCCTTCTCCGCCAGCGCCTTTTGGGGTGGTGGTCCTTGGGGTAACAACGGCTATGGCAACAATAATAGCAACTGGATGAACGACATGTTCGGCGACGGCAACGGCGACTTCAACATGAATATGAGTGGCAGCGGCAGCGGCCGCGGCTATGGTCGTGGAAACAACCGTTACGACAGCTATGGCTACGGCGGCTATGGCCCCTATGGCTATGGCGCCCCCTATGGCTATGGCGCCCCCTACGGTGGCTACGGTGCTCCTTATGGTGGCTACGGCGCCCCTTATGGTGGTGCTCCTTATGGTGCCCCCTATGGCGCGCCTCCCGCTCCTCCCGCCCCCTCGGCGCCTGCCCAATAAGATCAGGCAGTTTGCCTTGGTTTCCGGTCCCCCAGGACCGGAGCTGCAACCGGTCACGGCAGCGTGGCCGGTTTTTTTTATCCGACCCTGACCTGAATCGCCGCCCGCCAACCTGCCCGGGTTACGCGGAGGCAACTCCCAGCGAGAGATAAGAAAATGACCCAGCCGATTGAAGTCGCCGAGAATATATACGCGATCGAGACAGGACTTTACCGCCATGGGCTGGCATCCTGCTACCTGGTGCGCGAGGCCGATCGCCTGGCCTTCGTCGACACAGGCACGGCCCACACAGCCCCCCACCTCCTCCAATTCATCGCCGACCTGGGCCTGACGCCCGGTCATGTGGACTGGGTCATCCCCACCCACGTCCACCTGGACCATGCCGGTGGCGCTGGCGATCTCATGGCCGCTTGCCCCCAGGCCCGGCTGGTGATCCACCCCAAGGGGGCGCCCCACATGCTCGATCCTTCCAAGCTGACGGCCGGCGCTACCGCGGTCTACGGCGCGGAGGGCTTCGCCCGCGATTACAAACACCTCTTGCCGGTACCCGCATCACGCCTGATTCAGGCCGAGGATGGCATGGAGATCGACCTGGCTGGACGCAAGCTGGTCTTCCTGGACACCCCCGGCCATGCCAATCACCACGGCTGCATCTATGACGAGCGCACCCGGGGCTTTTTCACCGGCGACACCTTCGGGATCTCCTATCGTGAATTCGATAACGAGCGCGGCGCCATGCTGTTTGCCCCCACCACCCCGGTCGCCTTCGACCCGGAGGCCTGGCAGACCAGCATCGACCGCCTCATGAGTTACGCCCCCGAGCGCATGTACCTGACCCATTACAGCCGTCTGGACAACCCGGCCGCCCTGGCGGGGGACCTGCGCCAGAGCGTACATGACCTGGCCGACCTGGCCCTGGCCGAGGCGGGAGGCGCACCCGAGGGACGCCTGGACCGGATTCGCACCGCCGTCGGGGATTACTTGGTCCGTCGGGTTCGCGAACATGGTTGTGACATGGAGGAGAGCCGCATCCGCGAACTCCTGGCGCTAGACACGGATCTCAATGCCCAGGGGTTGGAGGTATGGCTGGCGAGGCGGGCCAAGGCCGCCGGCCAAGTCGCCGCCGGCTAGCACCCGGAGCGGGCGAGACGGGATGATCCCGCCCCGTCAAACCTTTAATCCCGTAATTGGTAACGAGCCCCGCAATAGGGGCAGGTAACTTCACCAATCTTTTCGATGGGGAGAAAGACCCGGGGGTGCTGACTCCAGAACTTATCCCCGTGTGGGGGGCAGGCCAGGGGCAGGTCCTTGCGGGTGACGGGAATCACTTTCTGGGCCTGGGCATTGTCGGCGACTACGGCCATGATCGGATTCTCCTCGTGAGGAATGCGGGAGGTCAGACTAACGTGAGCCACTCGGGATGCTCGTCGCGGCGACCGTGGACCTGATCGAAGAAGATCGTCTGTAAGCGCTGGGTGATGGGCCCCCGGGTGCCGCTACCAATGACGCGATTATCAACCTCGCGGATAGGGGTAACCTCGGCGGCTGTACCGGTAAAGAAGGCCTCGTCAGCAATATAGACCTCATCGCGCGTGATGCGCTTTTCGACCACGGGGATGCCCAGTTCATCCGCCACCTGGATAATGCTGCGGCGGGTAATGCCGTCCAGGGCCGAGGTCAGATCTGGGGTATAGAGAACGCCATCCCGCACCAGGAAAATATTCTCGCCACTACCCTCCATGACATAGCCCGAGGCGTCGAGAAGCAGGGCCTCGTCATAGCCATCCCGGAGGGCCTCCTGGAGCGCCATCATGGAATTCATGTAATTGCCGTTGGCCTTGGCCCGACACATGGTGATATTGACGTGATGACGGGTAAAGGAGGACACGCGTATGCGGATACCGTGGCGCATATTGTCCTCGCCCAGATAGGCGCCCCATTCCCAAGCGGCAACCATGCAATGGACCATGAGGTTATCGGCCCGCAGGCCCATACCCTCGGACCCGTAAAAACACATGGGGCGAATGTAGGCAGAGGCGAGCCCGTTCTCCCGCACCGCCGCGCACTGGGCCTCGTCCAGGGTGTCACGATCGTAGGGCATGGGCATGCCCAGAATCTTGGCAGAGTTGAAGAGGCGGTCCGTATGCTCGCGCAGGCGGAAGATGGCGGCACCCTTATCGGTCGCGTAGGCCCGGACACCCTCGAAGACACCCATGCCATAGTGCAGGGTATGGGTCAGCACATGGACCTTGGCCTCGCGCCAGGGTACCAATTCGCCGTCCAGCCAGATGAGGCCGTCACGATCCTCCATCGTTCTCATGCTCTTCTCCGTAGTAGGTGGCGGACCGCCAGTCTGGCGCCTTGCCAGAATGGCGTCCTCCCAAGATCAGGGATCGTGCCGCGGCGGGAGCCGGACCTCAATCCTCCATCAATTCTCGCCACAGGGCCGAGACCCGTTCGCGGCTTTCGAGCAGCACATCAGCGGCGACTCGGGTCGGTTCATCCTGCAGAGCGCTGCGATGGTAGGCAGCCCGCAGGGCCTTATAGGCCGCGGTGAGATCCGGTGCCGCCGTACCAGGCAGAAGATCAAGCCGGCCCAGGCTCTCCAGCAACCGGATGTTATCGGACCAATCGGCCAATTCCGGATAACGAGATGCCCAGCGCAGGATTGAGTATTGAACCATAAACTCGATGTCCGCAATACCGCCCTGACCTTGTTTGAGGTCGAAGCGGCCCCCGCCGCTCTTGTCCAGGCTAACGCGCATCTTGTCCCGCATCTCCCGCACCTCCCCGCGCAAGCGGTCCGGATCCCGCTCCATGCACAGGACCTCACGGCGAATCCGGGCGAAGCGATCATAGAGGCCCCGATCCCCCGCCAGGGGCCGGGCGCGCACCAGGGCTTGATGCTCCCAGGTCCAGGCCTCTTGACCCTGGTAATGGGCGAAGGAAGCCAGGGAACGCACCAGCAACCCCTTGTTGCCGTCCGGGCGCAGACGCATATCGACCTCGTAAAGTTGGCCGGAAGAGGTCTGAGTCGTCATCATGTGAATGGCCCGCTGGCCAAGCCGCGCATAGAACTGGGCGTTGGACAGGGACTTGGGGCCGGCGGTTACAGCATTGACGCTATCGCTGCCGTGGAGAAAGACTAAGTCCAGGTCCGAGCCATACCCCAGTTCGATGCCCCCCAGCTTGCCATAACCGACCACCAGGAAGCCGGTACCCCCCGCTTCTACCCCAGCGGGAACCCCGTGCCGCTGGACCAGATGGCGATAGGTCAGGTTGACAATGCGCTCCAGGCTGGCCTCGGCGATATCGGTGAGATAGTCACTGACCACCATGAGGGGAATGGCGCCGGTGAGATCGGCGGCGGCCACCCGCAACCGGTTGCCTTGGGCGAACTGGCGCAGGCGCTCCATCTGCTGTTCCAGGTCCTCCGGGTCCAGGGGGTCCAGGAGCGCATCCAGCTCACCCTCTAGTTCCGCCCGTCTCAGGGGTGAATAAAGGCGGCGGGTATCGATCAGCTCATCGAGCAACAGGGGCTGGCGCACGATTTGCTGCCCGATCCAGGGGCTCATACCCGTGAGCCGGACCAGCTGGGACAGAATGATGGGCCGCTCCACCAGCATGGCCAGATAGGCGGTGCGGCGGGCCACCGCCTCCAACACCCGCAGTACCCTCTCCAAGGCCAGGTCCGGGGCCACCGAACGGGCGATCATGGGCAGCGCCAGGGGCATGAGCTGACCCAGACGTTCGCGCCCGCGACTGCCGAGATCCTTGCGCATAGCCGTCGCGCGGAAGGCCTCCAGCGTGACCCGCGCTTCATGGGGAGCAGCAAATCCAGCCCGACCGAGCAGTTCCTCCGCCTGGGCCACGTCCAGGCCGCCGCTCCAAAGGACGGCAAAGACCGGCTCCTGGTCGGTCTTTTCGGCCTGGGACGCGGCGAAAACGCTCTCGAATTGGGCCTGAACGAAACGACGATGCCCATCCAGGATAGCGAGGAAGCTCGGCCAGTCGTCGAAACCCATGGACCTGGCCAGGCGCAGCCGCCCCCGATCGTCCTCGGGCAGGCGATAGGTCTGTTGATCCCTCCAGGCCTGCAGGCGATTTTCCACCCGCCGCAGAAAGACATAGGCCTCGTCAAGCTGATGGGCGGCAACATCCGGCAGCAGCCCCCGCTCGCCCAACAACCTCAATACCGGGCGGATGGGACGAACTTGCAACTGGGGATCGCGCCCACCACGCACAAGCTGGAAGGTCTGGCCGATAAACTCGATCTCGCGAATACCGCCGGGCCCCAGCTTGACGTTATCCGCCATGCCCTTGCGCTGGAGTTCCTTGGCGATCATGGCCTTCATGCCCCGGATCGACTCGATGGCGCCAAAGTCCAGGTAGCGGCGATAGACGAAGGGCCGCAGCAAGGCCGCGAGCTGTTCCGCCTGATCCCGGGGACCGGCGATCACCCGCGCCTTGATCATGGCGTAGCGCTCCCACTCCCGCGCCTGATCTTGGTAGTAATACTCCATGGCGTCGAAGCTCATGACCAGAGGACCGGCATCCCCAAAGGGCCGCAGACGGGTATCGACGCGAAAGACAAAGCCATCGACCGTGAGCGCGTCCAGGGCCCGCACCAGACGCTGCCCCAAACGGATGAAAAACTGCTCGTTGGTCAGGGGCCGGGGGCCATCGACCTGACCCGTCTCCGGATAGGCCAGGACAAGGTCGATGTCCGAAGACATATTGAGCTCTCGAGCCCCCAGCTTGCCCATCCCAATGACCAGCAACTGCTGCTCCCCGCCCTGAGCATTGCGGGGGGTACCCAGTTCGGCCCGTGTCCAGAGCTGGGTCCAGTCCAGGGCCTGATTGACGCACACATCCGCCAGCTCGCTAAGATCCTCCAGGGTATCCTCCAGGGCAGCGGCCCCGCCCAGGTCCCGCCAAATCAGGCGCAGCATCTCGCGGCGGCGAAAGAGGCGCAGGCGGCGCTGGAGGCCCTCGTCATCGGCGCCTTCCGGTTTCAGGTCCGCAAGCGCCGCAGCAAGCCCCAGCCGCATCTCGCCCGGGTCATAGGACCGGTCCAGATCGCCAGAGGCCAAAAGACGGGCGAAGGTCTCGGGGTAACGGGCAACGGTGGTGGCCACAAAGTCGCTGGCCTCCCAAACCTTAGCCCGGGTCTCCTGAAAAGCGGGGGCAAGGGTTGGAGACAGGGCAATTCCTTGCCCGGCCGCCCAATCCAGCCACTCCCGCCAGAGGCGCTCCGTATTGACCATCGGTTCCGCTGCCACCGTCATGATTTCAAGCCTGATTTGCTGGGGTCAAGGGGCGGTCGCCCTGAGTTTGGGCTATCTTGCGTCCGCTAGCCGGAGGACGCAAACCCACCGCCTAAGCGGCTTCCCATCTCTCTCGCATCCCCAAACCCATAATTGGCTAAAATGCGGGCTTCGCTCACCACCAAAGAAGAAGGATTCCCATGCTGCAAGCCTACCGTCAACATGTGGCCGAACGCGCCGCTCTCGGTATTCCGCCGCTGCCCCTGACCGCCACCCAGACCGCCGAACTGATCGAACTGATCAAAAACCCGCCCGCCGGCGAGGACGCCTTCCTGCTGGACCTGCTGACCCACCGGGTGCCGCCCGGCGTGGATGACGCGGCCCAGGTCAAGGCCAGTTTCCTGGCGGCGGTGGCGCATGGCGACATCCAGGTCGGCCTCATCGGCAAGGCCAAGGCCACCGAGCTGCTGGGTACCATGGTGGGTGGCTACAACGTCCACCCCCTGATCGAGCTGCTGGACGATGCCGAAGTCGCCCCGGTGGCCGCCGCGGCCCTGAAGAAAACCCTGCTCATGTTCGACTTCTTCAACGACGTCGCCGACAAGGCCAAGGCGGGTAACGCCCAGGCCCAGGCGGTCATCCAGAGTTGGGCCGACGCCGACTGGTTCACCAGCCGCCCCGAGGTGCCCCAGACCATCACCGTCACCGTCTTCAAGGTCCCCGGCGAGACCAACACCGACGATCTGTCGCCCGCCCCCGACGCCTGGAGTCGTCCGGACATCCCCCTGCACTACCTGGCCATGCTCAAGAACACCCGGCCCGACGCAGCCTTCCTGCCCGAGGAGGACGGCAAGCGCGGCCCCATGCAGTTCATCGAGGATCTGAAGAAGCAGGGCCACCTGGTGGCCTACGTCGGCGATGTCGTCGGCACCGGCTCCAGCCGCAAAAGCGCGACCAACAGCGTCGTCTGGGCCACCGGCCAGGACATCCCCTATGTGCCGAACAAGCGCTTTGGCGGCGTGACCCTGGGCGGCAAGATCGCGCCGATCTTTTTCAACACCCAGGAAGACTCGGGCTCCCTGCCCATCGAGCTGGACGTGTCGGGCCTGGAGATGGGCGATATCGTTGACATCCTGCCCTATGAGGGCAAGGTGGTGAAAAACGGCGCCACCGTCGCCGAATTCCAACTCAAGAGTGACGTCATCCTGGACGAGGTGCGCGCCGGCGGCCGCATCAACCTCATCATCGGCCGCGGCCTCACCGCCCGGGCGCGCGACTTCCTGGGCCTGCCCGCCTCCACCAGCTTCCGCCTGCCCAAGCCCCCGGTGGACACCGGCAAGGGCTTCACCGTGGCGCAGAAGATGGTTGGCCGCGCCTGCGGCCTACCCGAGGGCCAGGGCATCCGCCCCGGCACCTACTGCGAACCGCGCATGACCACCGTCGGCAGCCAGGACACCACGGGCCCCATGACCCGCGACGAACTCAAGGACCTGGCCTGCCTGGGCTTTTCCGCCGATCTGGTCATGCAGTCCTTCTGCCACACCGCCGCCTATCCCAAGCCCGTGGACGTCAGAACCCACCGCGAATTGCCGACCTTCATCAGCACCCGCGGCGGCGTCTCCCTGCGCCCCGGCGACGGCGTCATCCATAGCTGGCTGAATCGGTTACTCCTGCCCGACACCGTCGGCACCGGCGGCGACAGCCACACCCGCTTCCCCATCGGCATCAGCTTCCCGGCCGGCTCCGGCCTGGTCGCCTTCGCCGCCGCCACCGGCGTCATGCCTCTGGACATGCCCGAGTCCGTCCTGGTGCGCTTCAAGGGCGAGATGCAGCCCGGCGTCACCCTGCGCGACCTGGTCCACGCCATTCCCCTTTATGCCATCAAGGCCGGTCTGCTCACGGTTGCCAAAGCCGGCAAAGTCAACGCCTTCTCCGGCCGCGTCCTGGAGATCGAGGGCCTGCCCAATCTCAAGGTGGAACAGGCCTTCGAACTCTCCGACGCCAGCGCCGAACGCTCCGCCGCCGGCTGCACCATCAAGCTGAACAAGGAGCCCATTATCGAGTACCTGACCAGCAACATCGTGCTGATGAAGACCATGATCGCCAACGGCTATCAGGACCCCCGCACCCTGGAGCGCCGCATCCAGGCCGTCGAGGCCTGGCTGGCCAACCCCCAACTGCTCGAAGCCGACCCGGATGCCGAATACGCCGCCACCATCGAGATCGACCTGGCCGACATCAAGGAGCCCATCCTCTGCTGCCCCAACGACCCGGACGACGCCAAGTTCCTCAGCGAGGTGGCGGGCACCAAGATCGACGAGGCCTTCATCGGCTCCTGCATGACCAACATCGGCCACTTCCGGGCCGCCGCCAAGCTGCTCGGGGGCCAGCGGGATATTCCGGTCAAGCTCTGGGTAGCCCCCCCGACCAAGATGGACCAGAGCGAGCTGGTCAAGGAGGGGCACTACAACACCTTCGGCGTCGCCGGCGCCCGTACCGAAATGCCCGGCTGTAGCCTCTGCATGGGCAACCAGGCCCAGGTGCGCGAAGGCGCCACGGTGGTCAGCACCAGCACCCGCAACTTCCCGAATCGCCTCGGCAAGAACGCCAACGTCTATCTGGCCTCGGCGGAATTGGCGGCCATCGCCTCCAAGCTGGGCAAGCTACCGACGGTGGCCGAATACCTGGCCGAAATGGGCATCATCAACCAGGACGCCGCCAGCGTGTACCGCTACATGAACTTCGACCAGATCGAGGAATACGCCGAAACCGCCAAGGCCGTCGCCGCCTGATCGGACCAGGCGACCGACGGACCGTCTCCATAGCCCGCCGGGAACACCCGGCGGGGTTTTTTTAGCCAATCAAGCATGAATCCGAAATCGGGCGGTGATCGTTTCCCACAACACCGGGGTCAGAGCCATGCTCGTTCACACCCTTGACCAAGGTACCAAGGGTGTCGTCCAGCAGTGTTCGGGGTTCATGGCAGCCGCCGCACCACGCCCCCCACCACACCCCAGATCTGCAGTTCCTGCCCCGGTCGCAAGTCGATGACGGCAAAGTCCGGGTGATGGGGGCGCAGGCGTGGCGTCGGCCCCTGGCTGTCCAGTTCCTTGACCGTCAGCTCGTTATCGATGACCGCCACGACGATATCGCCATGACGCGGCTCCCGCGCCCGGTCCACCACCAGCACATCCCCATCCAGTATGCCGGCCCCGGTCATGGACTGGCCAGTGACGCGCACATAGAAGGTCGCCGCCGGGTGACGGATCAGGTAGTGGTGAAGGTCGAGGGGGCCTTCCGCATACTCCTCCGCCGGCGAGGGAAAACCAGCAGGGACCCGCGAAGAGAATAGGGGCCGGGACAGGGGCGTGCCGGGTCGGGCCGGTTCCAGGTCCGCCAGCTCCGCCCCCAAGCGGGGTGTCATCTGCAGCCAGGCCTGGATCGCGGGGATACGGCTGACGGGCAACCGCACCACCTGGGTTGCCTCACCCCAACGGCCGGATCCCACCTTGCGCCCGGCGCCGGGGCGTGCACCGCCTCGTGGCATCTTGGCTCTCTCCGATAGTCGTTACGAAAACCAAAGTATAGCGCATTGGCAGACACCAGGCACCTAAAGAAATGCAACCAGGGCGCACATCCGGCCGTCGATCACCCCAAACCGTGCCGCCTGGGGTCCATTATGGTGGGCTGACACCCTCGGATTCCGCATCAGCCCCTGGAAATTGGCAGGGGCGCAACCCGCACTATGAGCGGGATAGCCTATGATTTGGACAAATACCGACCGGCGGGTCTCATCAAAACATGTGCGGACGCTATGCCCTCTTCCAAAGCGCAGACACCCTGGCCAGCATCTTTGACCTGGCGGAATCTGTTGACCTCACCCCCCGCTACAACATCACTCCGGGCACCGCGATCCCAGTGATACGACGCTCGCCAGCGGGGCCGTCCGTACTGCATTTACTGCATTGGGGCCTGGTGCCGCATTGGAGCCGGGACCCAACGATCGGTGCGCGGCTCATCAACGCCAGGGCCGAGAGTGTCATGGCCAAGCCCTCCTTCCGCACCGCCTTCCAGCACCGCCGGTGCCTGATCCCCGCCGACGGCTTTTTCGAGTGGCAGCGGCAAGGCCAAACCAAGCAACCCTTTTTCTTCAGCGCCCCCGACGGCCAGGTTTTGGCCTTGGGGGGGCTCTGGGAATCCTGGCAGGCGCCAGATAGCGTCCTGCTGCGCAGTACCTGCATCCTGACCACGGCCGCCAACAGCTACGTCGCGCCGGTTCATGACCGGATGCCCCTGATTCTCGCTCCCGCCGCCTGGCGAAGTTGGTTAGCGGGAAGCGCCGCGGAGGCCATGGCCCTGCTGGCACCTGCCCCAGAGGCCACCTTGCGCTCCTGGCCGGTCAGTCAGCGGGTCAACCGCGTTCAAGAGGACGGGCCAGGGTTGATCGAACCGGCGGCTGCGCCAGAACCACCCCTCGCCCTTCGGCAGAGCCCGCTTTATCCACAAACATCTGCCCTATGACTTCAGCCCGCCAACCCCTTGCCGGGACTGGGGGTGGGCGTACATGGCTTCTGGCGGCCGGAGGATCAAATGCAGCCCCTGGCCGGGTTGCGGGCCGGGTGGCGTTGATGGCGGCGCGGTATCGGCAGGGGTGGTAATCTACATAAGGAACAAATAAGCCCTGGGTAACCTGGAGTCATCACTTGGAAGCCGTTGCCGTCATCGACTTTGAGACCACCGGCATGTCACCGGGTTATGGGGCGCGGGCCACGGAGATCGCAGCAATCATCGTCCGCGACGGCCAGATCCTCGATCGCTATCAGAGCCTCATGAATGCCGGGGTGTCAGTGCCCTGGTTCATCACCGAACTGACCGGCATTACCACCGCCATGGTGCGCCAGGCGCCGACGGCACGGCAGGTGATGGCTGAAGTTGCGGACTTCGTTGGTGATTACCCCCTGGTGGCCCACAACGCCTCCTTTGATAAAAGGTTCTGGGATGCGGAACTGGCCGAGATTCGGCGTGCCCGCCCGCAAGATTTTATCTGCTCGATGTTGCTGGCCCGGCGCATCCTGCCTCAAGCACCCAATCACAAGCTGGGTACCCTGGTCGATTTTGCCAAACTGCCGGTCACCGGCCGCTATCACCGGGCCGAGGCCGATGCCGAGATGACCGCGCACCTGATGCTGTATATGGAGCGGGAACTCAGACGCCGCTTCGGGCTGGGCGCGGTGTCGTGGCAATTGTTGGCGCGAATCCAAAAGACCCCGGCCCGCCTGCTGCAGGATTGTGTGGGGCGTTATGGCGGATGTTCGACGCAGTAGCTAGGCGCCCTACCTTCCGGCGCCTCACGGTCGCCGGGCTAGTCCTGGACATCAAGCCGCATCGCGGGCAGCTTCATCAGGGTAGATGTGCCTGGGTGATGCCTCTAGAGCAGCCAGTTCTTCTCGGACCACCTGGCGGACGACCTCAAGTATCGAGCGCAGCTAGATAAAGGCCACCCGAGCGTCATTGATGAGAGTTTGGTAATTCCCTGAACCCATCAGCTCAACTTGACCCCGGAAGAGATCGATCAACCGAGGTCATACCAGGACGCCACCATGCCCATACTGGGCGCTGAGGCGATCTATTTCCCTCGGTACAAACCTGCCTTACTCACAGGATAAATTCCCAGACAGAGAGAATGTCAAGACCCTCGACGAAAAAAGATGTCAAGTTCTCAACTTCATAATAAATAGCTAATAAATCTCTCATGGCCAGAAAGTAACCAGACCCTCCCCGTCCCTTACAGGACGGGCCTTTCTGGTGACTCGCCACCCATTCTCAACAGACTTATCCACAGCTATTGGGGATAAGCGAGTAACAATGACTTACGGCCCCGGTAGAACTGCAGGAGGATTGGAAAGCGGGGCAGGTAGAAGGTGACCGAAAATTACGCTCACCTGTCGTGTTACCCGCTTAGAGCATTGAGAAACGGGAAGAGGCGGGACTATTAAGGACAAAACGGGCCAAGTTACTGGAAAAAGGCCAATTTAATGCGCCGAAACGGGGATTTAAGCAAAAGGACGCTTGCGCGGAGATTTGAGACAAACTGACCAACTTTCACCTGATTTAGCCGTAAACGCCAAACGGTATGATATGGGCATCAGGGCCTAAAAAGCGATCATTCCCCCCCTGCACGCCCGCACGCCCTCCCCGCGGGGAAGGACGGCATTACATCATTACCCGCCACCCGCGCCGCGGGCGCCTCCCCCTTACCGAAGCCCCAAAGCGACCCCCGCATCAGGTCATGGCCCTGACCCCGGCTTGCCCGTGGGAGGGGCGATCATACTAATAGATAGCGACCGCCCCGCGGCGGGGCCTGAGCCGGCCATGAGCGGCGGTGTGGGCCTGGCTTGACTGCTACCCGCCATTCTCCTCAGTAAAAATCAGCTTGCGGACGATACGCGCCAGGGCCTGCATATCCGTCTCGTCCAGGCGGGACATATCGCCATCCGGGCTGGCCGCCGTCGCCAGCGCCCGCGTCATCCTTGCCGCGATCACTTCCTGATCGCTGGTCGGGAGGTCGGCGGCAATTGCCTTGGTGGCGCCGACGATCAAGAAGATTTCCCGTAATTCGAAGCCTTTGATCAGGTCTGACGGCGTGGTCTGGCGCGGTGACGCTGCCGCCTTAGGCGGTTGGCTTCCCCCTTCCGCTGGCGGTCGCACCCCCTGGTCGATCTCGCGCTCGCGT
>WBZT01001006.1_pt1 | contig 12846 bp, 11 predicted proteins | sample 5204241 | NCBI WGS metagenome assembly WBZT01 (sample SAMN12344358, study PRJNA552823) | activated sludge metagenome | biome: Activated sludge suspended growth; feature: Nitrification reactor; material: Wastewater; isolation source: activated sludge from nitrification reactor of wastewater... | reverse complement strand
GTGCGTCTTGGCCATTCTCTCCGCGACGGTGTTGACGAATTGCAGAATTGCGCCCGCGTGCGATTCTTCGCGCGCATCAATCGCCGCGCAGTTGGCGCAGGTGCAATAACTCTCGTTGTCCATCTGCGCGATGTTGATGTTGCGCGCGGTGGGATTCTTTTTGATCCCCTCCAACACCGCATCCACCACCACGCTGACGAGGTCCGGATTACTCATGCACAACTGCGGCCCGCCGCCGCCCTCTTCCAGCTTTCGCTGGCCATTCACGAGCGCGAAGTATTCCGGGTGCTCCTTGCCCCATTTTGCCGGCGGCACGAGGTAGGCGACGTTGTGACTGACGAGGCGAAAGCCTGTCCGCCCGCCGAGCTTGGCATCGTCGCTCACCGTGTTGACCCGGAGACGCGCAGCGAAATCAGGATAGCGACTGCTCTCGCCATAATACGACCAGCGAAACGCAAAGGTCGGGTTGAAGGCACGAACTCCGAGCGGGAGTTTTCGTCGCGCGGCATCGGACGGAAAGTAGGTGTGATCGAAAGTCAGAAACCGCGCGCCGCAAAGTTCCTCGAAGAACTCGTAAACGCCGTAGAGTGTCCCTCGTGGCCGCCCGCCGTCAATGCACACCGCATTCTTGCCAACTCGGATACGCAACATTTCGTCGCCGAGCGCTCGACGGTCCGTCGGTTGGCCGGACGCGAGCACCGCATCCAGGCCGATGAAGATTGCGCCGCTTTTCGTGTCGGAGCCCGACCGCAGCGTCAGCTCGCTGCCTGTCATTTCTTTGAACAACCGTTGAAACTCTGCCGCCGCGTATTTTTCGGATTCCGTCGCCGTCGGAGCGACGACTATTTTCCAGCTCCTCATTTCCCCTGGCGTCAGGGCGGCTTTCGTCGAGACGGTGAAAATCAGAGAGAGCCACAAGAGAGACGCAAAGATAATTCGCATACGTAGGTTAATTGAAATCGCCGGTGCGGCTTCTGATGCCCGCTGCCGTTCGCAAAAGGTGTTTTGGCAGAGACCGCGCCAGTGTCAACCATCGAATCCACGCCGCGCCAACATTTCCCTCCTTGCGCACGCGGAAGCAGGATTTCAAACTCCGGCCATGAGAATTCCCCTGCTCATCCTGATCGCCCTCCTCTCGCTGCAGGCGGCGAACGTCGTCGCAGCCGATCGGCTGGAAGAATATGCGAACAAGACCGTGTTGGTCTTCACGCCGCACCCGGACGACGACACCTTCGCCGTCGGCGGCACGATGGCGATGCTGGCGAAGCAGAAGAACCGCGTCATCGTCGTCATTTACACCAACGACAACAAGGGCAGCTATGATCAGGACATGACCTCCGAACGCCTGGCGCGCATTCGCAAAGCGGAGGAAGAAGCATCGTGCGCGGTGCTCGGCATTCCGAACGAGAACATTATCTGGCTCGGGCACGACGATGGTGAACTGGAATACGTCCCGGCGAAAATGCTCTGCGGTCAGGCGACGAAGATCATCCGGCAGTATCGCCCCGATGCGTTGCTCTCGGTTGATCCCGGCGAATGGCACGAACGCTGGCACAAGAGCGATCACCGCATGGCGGCGTTCAACACGATTGATGCGGTGCGGGCGGCGGAATTTCACCTCTACTATCCCGAGCACCTGCTCGTGGACAAGTTGCAACCGTACATCGTGCCGAATCTGTATTTCTTCTATTGCACGACGAACGAAGCAAATTATCACGTCAACATCGACGCCACCTTCGAGCTGAAACTGGAAGCCATCTCGAAACAAGTCAGCCAGTTCGAACCGGCGGTGACGAAGTATCGGCCCGACTGGGAGCCGAAAGATCTGGCCGCCCTCAAAGAGAGTTACCGCAAAGATCATCGGAAAAAAGACGGCCATTACGTGGAGGCATTCCGCTACGCGACGGGGTTCAACCAGGAGTGACCAACCGGCCCGTGGCCATGGCGAAAGCTCACTTTATCATCAATCCAACCTCTGGCCGCGGGAAACCAGCGAAGTGCTGGCCGCGAATCCAGGAAATTTTCCAGGCGGAGAATTGGGAATTTAACGCAACCTTCACGCAACGGCCGGGCGAAGCTTCGGAAATCGCCCGGCAAGCCGCACAAAGCGGTTATGAACTGATCGTACCCGTCGGCGGCGATGGGACGATTCACGAAGTTGTGAATGGAATGTTTGCTGACGGCAAAGCCATCAACCCACAGGTCACCCTCGGCCTGATTCCGAGCGGCACGGGCAACGATTTGGCGCGAGTGCTTGGGCTGCCGCGCGAGACGCTCGCTGCGGCCCGACATCTGGCCACCAGCAAGCGTTCCAGAGCGATTGACTTGGGCGAAGCCACGGTGACCGCGAAAGGGAAAAGTGTTCGCCACCTGTTCACCAATGACGCGGACCTGGGCTTTGCGGCCAAAGTTGTCGAGCGCCTCGAACGAGGTGGCAAATTCAGCCGCGGCACGGCGCCTTATTTCATCGCGCTGCTGCGCACGGCCCTCGAGCATCGCAACCAAGCCATGCAGTTGAAAACCGGCGACCGCGCGTTGAATGAGCCATTGACCACGGTGCTGATTTGCAATGGACAATCAACCGGGGCCGGGATGAAGGTAGCTCCCGACGCCATCCTGGATGACGGCTTGCTCGACGTCGTGGTTGTCCGCGCGCTAAGCCGGCTGGAAATCTTTCGCCACGCGCCGAAGATTTACAACGGCACGCACGTGAAACTGCCGCAAGTTTCGGTGCTGCGGGCGCAATCAGTTTCACTCACCTCGCCGGAGCGTGTGCCGATCGTGACGGACGGCGAACTTGTGGGCGAAACACCCGCGAGCTTCCGCGTGTTGCCCGGCGCTTTGCGGGTGATGGTGTAGCGACGAGGGCGCTTCCGCCAGCTATCGGCTTGACACTGATTGCCTGCCCGCGCACTTAATCGCCATGCTTCGCCAATTGAACCGTCGCGATTTCCTCGCCACCACTGCCGCCGCCGGATTCCTGACAGCGCTTTCCATCCCAAACAGCCGCGCCGAAGGTCTGCGCGGCAAGATTCGGAAAGCCATGATCGTGAAGGAAGTTTCCGAGAAGTCCCTCGGACCGCTCAAAGCGGCGGGCTTTGATGGTGTCGAGACGAATCACATCTGCCCCGAGGAAGAGGCGGCCCGCAGTAGAGACGTGGCGGCGAAACTTGGGATGCGCGTCCACTCTGTCCTCCGCGGCTGGATGGAATTCAACAGCGAAGATCCGCAAAAGGTTGAGGAATCGCTGGAGAAGGTGCGCAAAGGCTTGCGCGCCGCGAAAGGCTACGGAGCGGACGCTATTCTGGTTGTTCCGTGCAAGGTGGGCGGCATCCCGATGCCGGAGCCGTGGGAATTTGACATCGCCTTTGACGAAAAGACCGGGCACGTCACACGCGTGGTGGCCGGAGACAACTCCAAGTTCGAGGCCTACATCAAAGCACAGAATCGCGCCACGGATACCTCACGTGCCGCCGTGGAGAAACTCATTCCGCTCGCGCAGGAATTGAAAGTGATCATCGCGCTGGAGAACGTCTGGAACAACCTCTGGGTCAAGCCCGCGCTCTACAAGCACTTCGTTGCGTCCTTCGCGAACCCTTGGGTGAAGTCCTACTTCGACATCGGCAACCACGTGAAATACGAAGCGCCGCAAAACTGGATCAAGGAATTGGGGCCGCTGATCGCCAAATTGCACATCAAGGATTTCAAACTGAATCCCGATGGCCACGGCGGCAAGTTCGTGCATCCGCGTGACGGCAGCATTGACTGGCCCGTGGTGCGTCGTGCGCTCAGCGACGTGGGTTACGACGGCTGGGCGACGATTGAGGATGGCGGCTTGGAATTCACTGAGTTCGCCCGGAGGTTTGATTTGATTGCGGAGGGGAAGTAAAGCACTCGTCAAGATGACTTGGTTCGCAAGAATTCTTACGATTGTGACTCTTTCTTCAGCACTCACAGGCTGCGGAAGTAGCAGCGAGTCGCCAGATTTCACCTTTATCGATGCTTACCTCACCACTTGGGACCGTTTTGCTCGCGGCGCAAATGAACTGCAACCACAACTGAAACTCGAGACGCCCCGTTTTCAAGAACAATTGGCCAAGGCTTTGGTGCAAGGCGACAGACGCGCCCCAAGTCGTTTGGTTTTCTATGCCGTTGTGCAGGTTGGTGGTTTAATCGCGTATAACTCTGAATTAGGCCATGCCTGCGAGCGGCTGGTAGGGCGCGAACTTTCCACCTCGACTTCGCCCCAAGGAGCCCGCTCATACTTTGCTGGTGATCTTTACTTTTGGTGGGAGAAGCACGTGACGGAGTTCGATAGATTTCCCCTCTACGAAGAATGGCGACAAAGGGATTTCGTGAAGCAAACAGTAATTCCCATGTATTTATCTGCCGCCAAAGCAAAGTGATTCTCTCAGTAAGACAACCCAAACGATCATGAAGCCCAACAATCTGACCCGCCGCCAATTCACCCGCTCGCTGCTCGCCACTGCTGTCACGGTCGGCGTAGCTCCGGCATCTTTGCGCGCGCAAAACCTCAATAACAAACTCAACATCGCCATCATCGGCTCGGGCGGACGGGGCGGAGGCAACTTGCAATCCGTTTCCTCGGAAAACATCGTCGCGCTCTGCGACGTGAACGGCAAGAACCTCGACAAGGCGGCGGCAAAATTCCCGGCCGCCCGGAAGTTCGCCGACTTCCGCAAGGTGTTTGATCACGCGAAGGAGTTCGATGCCGTGGTGGTGAGCACCTGTGAGCATACGCATGCCTTTGCCACGATGCTCGCTTTGAAGGCCGGCAAGCACGTCTATTGCGAAAAGCCGCTCACCCACAACATCTGGGAAGCCCGCAAGATTCGCGAGGCGGCGGCGAAGACCAAAGTCGCCACGCAGATGGGCATTCAGATTCACGCGACGGAAAACTACCGTCAGGTCGTCGAACTCGTGCAGTGCGGCGCCATCGGGCCTGTGCATGAAGCCCACGTGTGGGTCGGGCGCGCGTGGGGATTGCAGAGCGAAGCGGACGCGAAGAAGCACAAGGACATCGTCTTTGTGACCGAGCGCCCTACGGAAACGCATCCGATACCGGAAGAGTTGGACTGGGATTTGTGGCTCGGCCCGGCACCCGCACGGCCGTTCAACAACGTCTATTTCCCCGGCCCGAAGTGGTATCGCTGGTGGGATTTCGGCAACGGCACGATGAGTGATCTTGGCAGCCATTGGAACGATCTGCCCTTCTGGGCGCTCAAGCTGCAAGCGCCGTTGAGCATCGAGGCCAGCGGCCCGCCAGCACATCCGGAAATCGCCCCGGCTTCGATGAGCGCCACCTACGAATACGGCGCCCGCGGCGATATGCCGCCGGTGAAACTCACTTGGCATCAAGGCGAGAACAAACCGGAAATCTGGAAGACCGGCGGCATTCCGCAGTGGGACAGCGGCTGCCTGTTCATCGGCAGCAAAGGCATGCTGCTCGCCGATTACGGCAAGCATCAGCTTCTGCCGGAAAAGGACTTTGCCGACTTCAAACGCCCGGCGCCCACGATTCCGCGCGTCTCCGGCCATCACGAGGAATGGATCGAGGCCTGCAAGACGGGAAAAGTTTGCAGCGCCAATTTCGATTACGCCGGCTGGCTCACGGAAGCGAATCACCTGGGCAACGTCGCCTATCGCGTCGGGAAGGAGCTGCTTTGGGATGCGAAGAAGCTGAAGGCCACCAATGCCCCGGAAGCGGACCGGTTCATCCGCCGAACCTATCGCAAAGGGTGGAAGCTGTAGCCTGCTCGAAGAGCTCTCGCCAGACCGTAGCAGCCGACGTGAGTCGGCTCAAAATTCAGAGCGGACTCACGTCCGCTGCTACAGTTTGAAGAAACTCCGCGCGTTCGCGTTTAGAATCTTCACCACCAACCGCTGTGCGGCTTCCGCGCCGAAATAGCCACTCGCCATTTTTTCCTCCAGCACGTCGCCGATCAACCGCCGCGCCAGTTGCATGGTGCCGTAGGTTTCTTCGACATGCCAGTTGTCGCCACCGATCATCATGCGCGATTCGTCCGGCAGGATTTCAATCGCTTCATGCAGCGCCAACTTGAAATGCGATGGACTCAGCAGCAGCGACCACGTCAGGTCGATCCAGATGTTCCGATACACGAATGCCATGGCCAGCAAATCGCGGCTCCACGGATAGGCCAAGTGCATCAGCAGAAACCGCGTGCGGGGGTGTCGCTCCACCAGGCCAGCGACATGCAACGGATGCGACCCCCGAATGATCGCCGTGCCCAAGTGCATCTGCACCGGCACATCCCGCTCGCCGGCCAAACGACACAAATAGTCCACAATGAAATCGCTGAACGCTTTGCGCTCGGAGGGAGATGGTGCGGACTTGCCCCACGCCTGCCGCGCCAGTTTTTCATCCGGTGCGTCGAACACGATGTCCCGGTCGTAGGCGAGCGCGTTTTTCAAAGCCACCTGTCCGCGGGCTGCGAGTCCATCCACCAACTTCGCCAACGCGGCGAGGTAATCGTCGAACGAATCCGCCGCCAGGCCGACGCGCTGCAGCAATTTGCGTCCACTGTTCCCATTGTGATCTACGGCTTCGGGATGCCAGCCGCACGCCAAAGAATTGATCCGCATGACCGAACCGTAGTTCGCCCCGAACGCCGCGCGCGCATCCAGCAACGGATCACTGTAGGGATCGGTGATGACGTGCTCGATCTTCGCCCGTTGCATAATCTCGGCACACCAACCGGCTTGCTGATGCTTCGCGCGCACCGAGGCGTCGAGCGCTTCCCAATTCCTCCGCGTGATCTCGCCGACTCCACCCCCGTGCAATTCAGTGATGGCCCGCACGAGATTCCGGACGAACGAATTCGATCCGCTGCTCTCCAGAAAGGGCTGCAAAGCCTCCCACGTCGTCGCCGGCACGCCAGCCAGCATGGGATCACCCTCGCGCGTTTCCGACGGCAGCGGGTACGGCCGCGCCTGCGCCCAACCGGCGTAGCTTTGCTGGAAGAGTTGGAGCAGGTTCACCTCGCGGCTGAGAAAAACCTCCGGCAGGTGATGCTCGTGAACGTCGACGATCGGGGTGGCGGCGAGGAAGTCTCTCAAGGTGGTTGGCATGATGAGTGGATTGGTTGATCGGCTGCGGCCAGAGTGGCGAAGCCAGCCGGACTCCGTCAACTGCAACCGCTCGTGCAACGACCGTACCGCATTCACATCTTGCGCCGGCAAGACGGGCTTGCTCTCCTGACCGCCATGAGTTTTCCGGTTCAACAGGGATTTGCCGGCTTCGACTTGCAGCAGTCGCCCTCAGCGCCGCCAGTCAAGCGGACGACGGCCGTCATATCGGCAGACGAGTTGCACCGCGAACTGACGGCGTTTCGCGAATTCGGTTTGCCAACTCGTCAAACCGTGACCTCATTCACCACCGATGCTGGCGTACCCGGCCAGGTGGCGACGTACGTGAACGAGTTCTGGACCGCACGCCAGCGGCAGGCCAATTCGCTGCACGAGGTTTCCTATCGCGCCTGCTTCAAGCCGCAGTTGCCGCGCTTCTTCATCGAACGCCTGACCGCACCGGGCGAAGTCGTTTACGATCCGTTCATGGGCCGCGGCACGACGCCCATCGAGGCGGCGCTTCTCGGGCGTGTTCCTTTCGGCAACGACATTAATCCGCTCAGCCTCACGTTTACGCGCCCGCGGCTTCGGCCGCCGGCGCTTGCCCAAATCGCCGCGCGTCTGGAACGGATCAATTTTTCCGATCATGGCGAATTCCCCGAAGACTTGCTGGTGTTCTACCACCCGGACACGCTGCGGGAGATTTGCGCACTGAAGAAACACTTCCTCGGCGGACGGGCCTCCGGCCCCCTTGACCCGCTGGACGACTGGCTGTGCATGGTCGCGCTCAACCGGCTCACCGGCCATTCTCCCGGGTTCTTCTCTGTTTACACGTTGCCGCCCAATCAAGCCGTCTCGGTTCAGTCGCAGCGCAAGATCAACGAGAAACGAAACCAGACGCCGCCGCGACGCAACGTCCCGCAACTCGTGCTCAAGAAATCCCGGCAACTGCTCGGCGACGTGACACCAGAGGCACGGCACACTTTGCAGAGGGTGGCGGCGGCGGCCCGGTTCGTGAATGCTCCGGCACACGCGACTCCTGAATTGCCGGATGATTCCGTTTCGCTCGTGGTCACTTCGCCGCCGTTCCTCGACGTGGTCCAGTATGCCGATGACAACTGGCTGCGGTGTTGGTTTCTCGGGATTGATCCGCGCTCCGTCGCGCTCACCGTCCCCAAGAAGTTGGAGGCCTGGGCTGGCACGATGACCGAGGTGTTCCGGGAACTGCGCCGCGTTCTGAAGCGAGGGGGCCACGTCGCTTTCGAGGTTGGCGAGGTTCACGCCGGCAAAACCAAGCTGGAGGAAACCGTGCTGCCCTGCGGCATGGCCGCGGGGCTGGAGCCGGTGCTCGTCTTGATCAACGACCAAAAGTTCACCAAGACTGCGAACTGCTGGGGCGTGGACAATATGTCGAAGGGCACGAACACCAACCGCATTGTGCTGTTCCGCAAACCATGAACCGCAAACTTCCAACCAGGATGGGAGGCATGATCTGGCTGGCCGTTTGGTTATGCGCCCCGCTCGCTGCCGGCGCAGCCACAAACCTCCCGCTGGACACGCTCCCCGAGCTGACCAAGCCCGCCAAAGGAATTCCGTTCAAGGAAGTCATTCTCGCCACCACGCGCCACCGCATTCTCGACTTCGACACCAACAACGCAACACATCGCGAGTTGTTTCGCCGGTTGTCCCAGGCCGCCGAGGCGGCGCTGACGAACGCTCGCTCCGCCGGATTGTTCACGGCCCGGGCCAACGAAGCCGGCAATCAAATCGAACCGCTTGTGCGCGCCGCGTTGAAGGAAGCGGGATTGAACGCGCAGGTTCCCGTCACAACCACCGGTGAAGCGCAGGCGGTCGGCTATCCCGATGTTGAGATTCTCGGCGACCCGCCCTGTTATCTGGAACTGAAAACCTACAATGCGGCGACCGCCAATACGACTCAACGGTCGTTCTACTTCTCGCCCTCGGAGAATCCCAAGGTCACACACGACGCGCTCCATCTCCTGCTCGCCTACGAACTGGCGAGGAACACCCGCGATGGCAAAACCACCTTCGTGCCGGTGCATTGGAAGCTCATCACGTTGGAAAACCTGGCCGTGAACTTGAAATACGAGTTCAACCAGAGCAACCGCGGGCTTTACGGGAGCGAGGCCAACAAGGCACTCTTGGGCGAAGGCACTGCCAAATGAACCAGCACCATTCCGGATTTCCGTCCATGAAAAGACTCCTCTTCCTCGTCCCCATCGTGGCGCTCACCTTTTCCGCCTGCGACAAACCCGCGCCCGTGCCCGCTGGCGCTGATGGCGCAGCGAACACGAATTCCCCGCCCCCGGCGGCCAAGCCCAATCCCGAGCTCGCCAAATTGGTCGGAAAATGGGAACGGCCCGATGGCGGCTACGTGCTGGAAATCCGCACCGTGGAAGCCGACGGCAAGGTGGATGCCGGCTATTTCAATCCGTCGCCGATCAACGTATCGGGTGCGCGCGCCTACCGTGAAGGCAGCGTCTCCAAAGTCTTTGTAGAGTTGCGCGACGCGAATTATCCGGGCTGCACCTACTCGCTCACATTCGATCCGCAGCACGACCAACTATTCGGCCAATACTATCAGGCGTCCATGCAACAGACTTTCGAGGTTACGTTCGCGCGGCTGAAATGATGCGCGTTGACCCGCAACGCCGCGGGTGGCATCAATGACCGCACCTCGCGCGGGCCCGGGAATGCCCCCGGCCCGGCGACCGAACCGAGTATGAAATCAGTCTCCAAGCCCAGCCGTGCCGTCGTTTCTCGTCGGGAGTTTCTGCGTCGCCAAGCGGCGCTGGCCGGGGCGGCTTTTTGCGGACCACTGGTGTTGCCGGGCCGCGTACTGGGTTTGGGCGGTGCCGTCGCCCCAAGCAACCGCATCACTGTGGGCGTGGTCGGCACGGGACGCCAGTCCACCTACGCTAACATTCCCGGGTTCTTGCGCGAACCGGACGCGCAGATCGTGGCGCTTTGCGACGTGGATTCGTGGCGACTGAACCAGGCCCGCAAACAAGTCGAAGACCATTACGCCAAGGACTCAGACAGCGGTCGCTTTCAGGGCTGCGCCATTTATGACGACTGGCGCGAGTTGATCGCCCGCAAAGAAATTGACGCCGTGATGATCGCCACGCCGGATCACTGGCACGTCGTGCAGGCCCTCGCAGCCTTGAAGGCGGGCAAGGACGTGGCGTGTGAAAAGCCGCTGACGCGCAGCATCGCCGAAGGTCGCGCCTTGTGCCGGGCCGTGAAAAAATTTCGACGGGTTTTCCGGACGGACAGCGAGTTTCGCTGCAACCGCACCTTCCACCACGCGGTCGAACTCGTGCGCAACGGCAAGATCGGCCGCTTGCAGCACATGCTGTCCGCCACACCCAAAGACAGCACGCTGCCCGCGCAGCCGGACATGCCCGTGCCGGCGGAATTGAACTACGACATGTGGCTCGGACCGGCGCCGCTCAAGCCCTACACGGAAAAGCGCGTTCACCCGCCGCAATTGCTTAATGGCCGGCCCGGCTGGTTGTGCATCCGTGATTACGCCGATGGCATGATGGCCAACTGGGGCGCACACCTCAACGACATCGCCATGTGGGCCAATGACACGGAGCATACCGGGCCGGTCGCGGTCGAGGCCACCGGCAAGTTCGCGCCGGCGGGCAACCTGTGGGACGTGATCCAGGAATTCGAGGCGCACTTCCATTTCGCCAACGGCGTCCGCCTCACGTGCCGGACCGACCAACCGCTGCTTCGTTTCGAGGGAACGGACGGCTGGATCGAAGTGCGGTACCCCAACAACATCGAAGCCTCCAACGAATCGCTGCTCAGTTGGAAGCCCGGAGGCAATGATCTTACGTTTCCACTCAAGCGTAGCGAGAAGCGCGACTTCCTCGACGCGGTGATATCCCGCCAGCAGCCGATGTACGACGCCGAGGGCGGACATCGCGTCAACTCGCTGTCCCATCTCGCGCTGGCGGCAATCGAACTTGGTCGTCTGCTGAAATGGAATCCCGTCACCGAGAAAGTCATCGGCGACAAGGCCGCCAACGATTTCCTCAAGCCGAAACCGTTGCGCAAGCCTTGGCGGATCGAAGCCTGAGTCAACTCACCATGAACAAGCCCCGCATCCTCACCACCACCGTCGGTTCGTATCCCGTGCCCGAATGGCTGGCCGCGTTGCCGAGCGAACAGGCCCTGCTCGATGCCACGCGCGTCGTGTTCGACACGCAACGGCAGGCGGGCATTGATCTGCCGACCGACGGCGAGCTTTACCGCTTCGATGTGAATCATCCCGACACCAACGGCATGATCGAATATTTCGTCTGCAAACTCGGTGGTGTTCGATCGGATGTGGGCCGGCACGACACCAACGCCTTTCGCGCCAAGACCGAGATGCGTTTCCGCCGCAAGCCCGCCGCCGTCGTGACCGGACCGATCACCGAGGGCACGCTAAATTTGCCCGAGGATTGTGCGCGCGCCGCGAGCGTGGCTGGTGGCGATTTCAAGTTCACGCTCACCAGTCCCTACATGCTCGCGCGCACGCTGCTCGACGAGCATTACCACGATTTCAACGCTCTCACGCTCGCCATCGCCGATGCGCTCGCCGCGCAAGTGGGCGAACTCGCCTGCGCCTGCGTGCAGGTGGACGAAGCGAACATCCCCGGCAATCCCGCCGACGCCCCGCTTGCCGCCGAAGCAATCAACCGCGTGCTCGACGCGGTGAAAGTGACCAAGGCCGTGCATTTCTGTTTTGGCAACTACGGCGGGCAGACGATTCAAAAGGGCGAATGGGCGGCGCTGCTCAACTTTCTGAACTCGCTCCGCGCCGATCATCTAGTGCTCGAAATGGCGCATCGCCCCGCGTCCGATCTCGACGCGCTTAAAGGCCTTGCGCCGCACCTCGGCGTGGGTTTGGGCGTGGTGGACATCAAGGTGAACCGCATCGAGACGCCGGAGGAGATCGCCCGCGCCATCGAACGCGCGGAAAAAGCACTGGGCGCTGGCCGCGTGCGCTACGTGCATCCCGATTGCGGCTTCTGGATGCTCAAGCGCAGCATCGCCGACCGCAAAATCGCCGCGCTGGCGAAAGGGCGCGACCTTTATTTGGGGCGCAAGTGATTCCAAACCTCTCCCTCCTCACCACCGAATTCTTCGTGCGACAGACGCGCACGCGGTTTCCGTTTCGCTACGGGATCGCCAGCATGACGGAAGTGCCGCATCTGTTCCTGCGCGTACGCCTCAACGTGAACGGTCAGGAAATCCATGGCCTTGCGAGCGAAGGGTTGCCACCCAAATGGTTCACCAAAGACCCGACCACGACTTTCGAGCAAGACTTGCCCGCCATGCTGGAGGTCATCGGCCACGCAGCGGCGTTGGGGCGGGAGATTGCGGCCAAGCCGGTCACATATTTCGAGTTTTGGATGGAGCTTTATCGCCAGCAGAAAGTTTGGGCAGCTCAGCGCAGCTTTCCGCCGTTGCTCTCGAATCTCGGCGTCAGTCTCGTGGAGCGCGCGGTGCTGGATGGCTTTTGCCGTGCGGTGAAGCAACCATTGAATCGCGTCGTGAGCGAGAACTTGCTCGGCTTGCAGCTCGGCGAAAACTATCCCGAACTGGCCGGCAAACAGCCGCGCGATTTCCTGCCGGCACAACCGCTCGCGTCGGTGCTGGCGCGCCACACCGTCGGCCTGGCCGATCCGCTTTGTCCCGCCGAGCTCACCGCCGAGACGC
>WBZT01002376.1_pt1 | contig 12856 bp, 17 predicted proteins | sample 5204241 | NCBI WGS metagenome assembly WBZT01 (sample SAMN12344358, study PRJNA552823) | activated sludge metagenome | biome: Activated sludge suspended growth; feature: Nitrification reactor; material: Wastewater; isolation source: activated sludge from nitrification reactor of wastewater... | reverse complement strand
AACGGGTCTGCAACATCAATGCTATCAGCGGAAAGCCGTTTCACAAGCTGCGCAGGGAATCGTTCATCATCCCCAACGCTTTCACCTACAGTATATGAATCGCCCAGAGCAATGTAATCGAACCGGTGTTTTTCTGTTTTTTCTATTATCATAAAATAGGCTGGCAAAGTGATCAAAAAAACAATTGCAGTAACTAACGCTAATATATCAAATCTCAGTCTTCTAACAGTGCAGTGCATTTCAGCTCAATAGCAATTGGTGTTGGCAGGCAATTAATTTCAAGTGTAGTCCTGCAAGGCTGACTCTCCTTGAAATACTCAGCCCATAAGCGATTGTACACAGGAAAATCATCCTTCATATTAGTTAAATATACAGTAACATCTACAAGGTCTTCCCAACTTGAACCGGCTTCTTCGAGTATCCACCTCACATTCTGGAATACTGAGCGGCACTGTGTTTCAATATCGTATGAAGTTATTTTTCCGTTATCATCAAGCTCAACACCAGGTATTTTTTTTGTGCCGCGTTCCCTTGGACCAACCCCGCTTAAAAAAAGCAGATTACCCGCACGCCTGGCATGCGGGTACAATCCAACCGGTTCAGGCGCTTTGCCTGAATTAATTACTTCTTTTTCATTCATTGTTTAAAAAGCTCTTTTGCTTCCGGTTTTATAAATGAACTGATCTCTTCGTACGGAATAGAAATAGTAATTTCGCCTTCTGCGTAGCTTGATATTTCATACGGCACGTAATCAAACATTATTCCTGCGGGGGATATTGCAAAGTTGCCATTTACAGGAATAGTGTCAAGGAACAGCCCAATTTCCTGCAGAGTTTTCTCCTGCGGGTAACCGCGTTCTATCTTGTAATATTTTTCCAGCAGATTTGAGAGCTTAGGCTGATCCTTTTTTGAGATGATATCATCAAGCTCAAGTACCCTCCTGCGCTTAAGATCAAGGTTTGTGTATCCTGTTCCGTAATTGCCGTGTGCACCGCCGGTAAACGAATAATTGTAGTTTGAATATACAAATATTCTCTCATTAAAAAATACCGGCACAGTCAGATCAATGTTCTCAAGCGAGTAGCTCCAGCCTCCGCTTTCCGCTTCTTCGTGTTTTACTTCGGCATTGTAGTCGCGGAAGTCTGTCATAAATTTCTTTTTGTTGGCCAATAGCAAATCGCCAATTTCATTCAGGCCGCTGCGTTTGTTTTTCATTTTGAGAATTGAATTTCTCACAAAAGTTGCATTGTCATATTTTTCTTTCGGCCAAAAGGTACCCTCCAGATAATTTGCGACAGGTGTTTCAAGGTCTTTGAATAGTCTTTCTTCGCCTTTTACATAAACAAATTCCATTTCTCCTGAAACAGTTTTGTCTTCAGAAAGTGAAAAGCTGTATTCTTTGTTGCCGGGAGCCGTTGACCATTTGCCGGTATAGCTACCTGACTTATAAACACCGTCAAAATTTTCACTGCCGTCAGCAGAAATATACGCAACCAATCTTATTGAATCGCCCGGTGTTGAACCGAATATTTCAATAGGTTTTTTATACTTATCGTAATAATAGTACCCCCGAACTTCATCGCCGTATTTGACTAAAGACATAGTTATGGGGTAAGAATCTATTTTTCCTGTAAACAGCTTATACCAACTGTTGGTACCTGCGTGAGTCTGCGTTAATACTGATACGAAAAGCAGCAAAAACAGCAATTTTTTCATATTTTCAATAGTTTTCCGTGGAATCTTCATTCCGGTTAATTAGCAAAATTATGAATATTGTACGGCAAATACAATTGTAAAGTTCCTGAAAAAAAGCGAGTTATCAGCATAACAATTTTGAAACAGCGCATTTTGAGAGGCAATTTTCATTGATGTTTCAGGCTTTTAGTGCTATTTTACGTTTCCTATCATTCAATAATTTAAATCTCAATACACCTATGGGAATCAATGAAACATTTATTGCTGAGATGCAGCAGGAAGCAGCAGCAACCCGCAAGCTATTGGAACGCGTTCCAATGGATAAAGCGGATTGGACACCACATGCGAAATCTATGAAACTGGGTAATCTTGCCAATCACGTTGCTGAGCTTCTGAGCTGGACAATGGTAACCCTTGATCAGGATGAACTGGATTTCGCCAAGTTTGAATATAAGCCGGAAATACCCGCATCCACTGAAGCGCTGGTGAAGAAGTTTGATGATATGCTCAATAAATCAATTGAGTGCTTAAAAAAAGCTGACGATGCCAGGTTCATGGAAAACTGGACAATGAGGAATGGCGACCAGGTATTTTTTACATTGCCAAAAGCCGCAGTATTGCGTTCATTTGTATTCAACCATGAGTATCACCACCGCGCACAGTTGGGGGTTTACCTCAGGATGCTTGATATCCCGCTTCCCAGCATGTACGGGCCGACGGCTGATGAAACAAATATGTAACACTGTATAAGTACTTAAATGTATCGATCTCAACCCGGCCGCTTACCAGGCGCCGGGTTTTATTTTTAGAATCAAATCTGTTAGTAATGGATATCCGAGAAGAAGCACTTAAGGAGCACTCAAAAAAACAAACTGAAAAAATTGCCAAATGGATAGGCAATGACGCAAAAAGATTCCAGCAGTACCTCAAACTCTTTTTGAATGATGAATACAGGGTAGTGCAGCGCATTTCTTGGGTCTTAAGCATACTTGCAGAAGAACATCCGGTAATGGTATCAAAAGGCCTGCCTAAAATAATAAAACGGCTTGATGATGATAATATTCATGTTGCAGTAAAAAGAAATGTTATCCGTGTATTGCAGTTTCTTCCAATACCTGAAAACTGCGAAGTAAAGGTACTTGATCACTGCTTAAAATATATCACAGACCCGAATGAAACGGTTGCCGTACGCTGCTTTGCCATGACTGTAGCTGCAAGGCTTGCAGGGCAGTATCCCGAGCTGAAGCGTGAAGTTACTGATACCATTAAAGCGGCGATGAAAACAACAACACCAGGCTTAAAAGTGCGCTCAAGGGATGTCCTTAAAAAAATGGATGAACAGCGGTATAATTAATCTTCAAACTCTTCATCGCTTTCAACTTTGTCTTTCCGCCGGCGAAGCTCAAGCTCGTCATCTTCCCTGCTTTGCTCGGAGCGGTAGATCATTTCAAAGGATGGTGAGAAGACTTTCATCCTGTTGTAGAACTTAGCCGCAATGATAGTGCCATCGGGCAGAACTGTGATCTTATCTTCTTCTTCAAGCTGCCCGCCTTCCCGAAGATCTTTGATAATTGTTTCAAAGCTATCACCTGCAATATTAAACCTTACTACCCGGGTATTTGATCTATCGTCTGTTCCTATAAAATAAATATAGCCCCGTTCATCCTGTACCGGTCTGCCTTCTTTGCTGTTCAGGGGTATGTACTTTGACCATACTTTAGTGCCTGATTGCTCATACTTTGCAATTTCGCCGTCAGAAGAACTTCTATCCAGCATGTAAAGGTAGCCGTCCATTCCGATATTAAGGTAAGTGAAGTCGCCATTTATCCTCTTTGGAATGCTGCCAACATCCTTAACATATGGCGCATATTCGCCATCATTATCAGGTATGGGATCACCTTCGCCCGCTGAAAACAACCCGAATTTTTTAGCCTCCCAAAGAATGGTCCTTTCGCCATCCTCAGTGAATCTTGCGAAAACATTGTTTATAATTGTCAGCAGCGTACCATCACCGCATGAAACAAGCCTCGTGCAGCCTTTCATGTTCAATCTTTTTCTGCTTTTATCGCCATCAAGCTTGCTTATATCTTTGCCGTCGGCAGATGAAATTTTAGTAAGTGAGTGGCTTTCGCTGCTCCAAACGAATAAATTGCCGTCAGGCGCAATCGCCAAATTAGCATGCTCATAGTCATATTTTAAACCCTTTCGGACCCAGCGGGTATTCAGATCTTTATCTATTGACCATACAATAAAACCGGTTTCATCCATAGCCGAAGCAAAGTAGGTGTTTCCATCCCTGTCAGAAAGCATATCAGGCAGATAGTACCACTCAGGCATTTTATCCTGCATTGGTACAGCATCTTCATCAACTGTCATATACCACCTTGCAACCTCGGTTGCGGGATGCAGCCTGAACCAAAGATCATCAGGCAGGTAAATCTGCGAGCTGCAAAACTTACATGTCACCATGCGGTCTTTACCGTCAATCTGGAGATTTCCCGCGCAAGATGGGCAAGTAAACAACACAGGTTTAGCAGAATCCGGCAATGAAGCGGCCTTTGGATTGGTGCCTATCATATCCGCGTCTTCACCTGCAAGGAATTTCACCTGGGGGAATGATTCCGTGATGAACTCATCCGGTTTTCGGATAAAGATCGAATTCTGGCATTTTGGGCAAACAGCTTCACCGGCATTGGTGTATTGTTCAAGCTTATCCATATCAATGCCTGTTTTGCACTTGGAGCAGCGTGGATCCTGCCTGCCGTACATCATGCTGTAAGTGTAAGTGCCGCGCATAATTGTCGAAGGCTGGCCTGCTCCAACTTCAAAACCGGGAGCTTCCTTCATTGCGTCTTCCAGCAGGTTCTTCCATTCATCCTGCGCAAAACGGTTGTTCTTGCCGCAAGCATGGCACAATATCAATTCAGTGAAAGCATTCAGCATAATGGGTGAGCTGCAGTGGCTGCAGGATGTTTTTAACTCAATGCAGATTCCAATCATAACTTGTACATTAATTTGTTTATGAAAAGTATTTTAACTTTCCATAATCCCACCGGTAAAACAGAATAACTCAAAGCTTAATGCATACATTTTTCGGCTCGGTGAAGAATCTGAGGGCTTCCATACCGCCTTCCCTTCCGACACCGGATGACTTCACTCCCCCAAAAGGAGTGCGGAGATCCCGCACCATCCAGCAGTTTATCCAAACAATTCCGCTCTGAATAGCCGCAGCCATTCGGTTGGCGCGGGTAATGTTCTCTGTCCATATGATAGAAGCCAGCCCGTACTCTGTGCTGTTTGCCATCATCAATGCTTCTTCTTCAGTTTCAAAGGGGGTGATCGTTACCACCGGCCCGAAGATCTCTTCCATATTAGTTCTGCAGTTATAAGGCAAACCTTCGATTATTGTGGGCTCGACGAACCAGCCGTTTTCACAGCGCCCTTCGGGAATAAACCTGTTGCCGCCGCAAAGTATTGTGCCGCCTTCATCTTTAGCAAGCTGAATATAAGACAGCACTTTTTCCATATGCTCTTTTGATACAATTGCCCCCTGGTCAGTGTTATGCTCAAGCGGATCGCCGATAATAAGAGATCTCGTGCGTTCAACGAAATCCTTTTTGAACTTTTCATACAAGGGCTTTTCAATAAATATCCTGGAACCGCAAAGGCAGATTTCTCCCTGGTTGCGGAAGGAAGATAAAACGGTTGTGCTGAGCATTTTTTCATAGTCTGCGTCAGCAAAAATTATGTTGGGATTCTTACCGCCAAGCTCAAGCGAGAGCTTTTTAAACATCGGAGCTGCCACCGAAGCTATTTGCGCACCGGTCTTAGTGCCGCCGGTAAATGTAATAGCTTTTATCTTTGGGTGAGATACAATTGCACTGCCGGTTTTACTGCCGTAACCATGCACAATATTCAGAACTCCTTTGGGAAGCCCGGCTTCAATACAAGCTTCTGACAGGAGGTATGCAGTCATCGGCGTAACTTCCGAGGGTTTTGCGATTACACAATTGCCCGTAACCAATGCCGGAGCAATTTTCCATGTAAACAGGTAAAGAGGCAGGTTCCATGGCGAAATAGCGCCGACTATTCCAACCGGGTTACGCAAAGTGTAATTAACAGCTTCGGGGGTTGAGTGTGATTCACTTGCGAATCCGTGAATTGCAGATGCAAAAAATTCAAAATTTTTAATTGCTCTGGGAATATCAACAGTGCGGGCGAGATGCAGGGGCTTGCCGTTATCAACGCTTTCGGCACGTGCAAATTCCGCAAGATCGCGCTCAATGAGCGAAGCGATCTTAAGCATGATCTTTGTACGCTCTTCGGCTGGTGTATTTGCCCATGAAGGAAATGCAGCCTCTGCGGCAATTACCGCCAGCTCAACATCACGCTCATCGGAATCAGGCACAATACCATATGCTTCGCCCGTTGCCGGATCAAAGTTATCGAAGTACTTTTCCGATACAGGTTCGCGTAATTCGCCGTTTATATAATTCTTAATCACAGATTCAGCTGATTAAATGATTTCACAGATCTATAGTTTACAGATTACAGGTTGCAGGCTGCAGGTTAAACGTTACAGATTTCCTGTTTCAATGATGTTACCTAAATGTATTTCGTAGAATTCTTTGCCTTTCATTATCTTAGTGATCTGCACGACGAGAAAAGGCCTTTCTTTGCCGTAACCATTAACAAATTTAACCTCATCATAATGTTTACTCATCAATCGCTCATAAAATGGTTTAATTTCCCTGTATTCAATTGTTTTAGTACCGTTCAAAATTTCATCAAACCACTTTTTATACAAACTTAAATGTAATCTACTCATTATTTTAAGCTATTATCTAACATCTTATCACACTATATCACCATTTCAATATTTCAATATTTCGCTATTTAGCTATTTCAGACTTCTTCCATAAGCGATCTGATAGCAGTGAACTTGCCGCCGAATTTTTCGATATGCGCATTCTGCAGCAATGCAGCGTGCTCTATCTGGTAACGCTCATAGTCTTCAACATTATCACATACATACTGTATTACATAGGTACTTCCTTCTTCCGGTTCAGGTGAAAGCAATCTATGCATGCTGTAATTATTGAAGCATTTTGTTGCAATGACATCCGGTATATGCTGCGAGGTCATCCATTCAACCCAGTCATCATGGATATCATCATCTACATTAATTGTTACGTTGTATGATAGCATAATATTTCCTCTTTCATTTATTTAATTTTTCTAATACAATTCTAATGCGGGAAAAAATAAAGATACCAATTCTCCGCCATTTTTTCTTTATTCGAGTCGATTAGCTCCTTTTCGGAATAGATGATTCCGTACCTGTTATCCACAAAACCGCTTAACTCATAGTCTACCTTGTCGTCATATTTCCCAATCCAATAATTTTGTGTAGTTTTCATTAATTCAACAAGACGCTTTCTTTCATCAACGTTTAATGTACTGTCTTTATCCATTATACCTCTACTCTTGTGGATAGTTATAACTGAACTTTTGGATAACAGGATTTTATTCATTTCCATAAGTTCATTTCTATTCCTGTATATATAAAATTTCACAGAGCACCTGAACAAATAAGAATATGAGAAAGCATAAATACCTGCAAAAATACAAACAACAAGGAAAACAGAAATTTTATAATAACTTATTTTACATCTATCAACTGCAATAAACAAAAAAGCAAGGAGACCAGTCAACAGTGCTAGCCCTTTTATCAGAAATGCTTCCACTACTTCAAAATCAGAGAGAAGCGAAGAAGCAAAAAATACCGACATCGCAAACAAAAGAACAGATTCCGGTAAGTACTTTTTCATTTTGCGAAGCTGAATTAAAATTTACAAACAGTTTAGCCTGCCGCCATCAACCGGAAGGTTTATGCCATTGATGTATCCCGCCAATGGCGAAGCGAGGAATGCCGCAGCGTAAGCGGGTTCTTCAGCTTCTGCAAATCTGCCTGCAGGGATTTCACTCAAAAACTCATTTGATATTTCTTCAATAGTTTTACCGCTTGCTTTAGAGCGTGCTTCAAATATTCCGTACAGCCTTTCAGTTTTAGTCGCCCCCGGCAGAATATTGTTCACTGTAATGCCGAACGGAGCAAGCTCTACACTGAGAGTCTTAGCCCAGTTTGCAACTGCAGCGCGAATAGTATTAGATACTCCCAAATTCTTTATCGGCTGCTTTACCGATGTTGATATAATGTTTATTATTCTTCCGTACTTTTCCTGTTTCATGCCATCACATACTGCCTGTACAAGTATATGATTGCAAACGAGGTGATTGCGGAAGGCCTGTTCAAACTCGGTAGTTTCTGCTTTGTGGATCTCGCCTCCCTTGGGTCCGCCTGTGTTGTTAACCAGGATATGCACCGGTGGATTTTCAGAAACAAAATTTTTCATCTTCTCACGTAATCCTTCCGGATCAGAGAAATCTGCTACAATAAAATTATGGTTCTGAGTTTTGGAAGCAGGCAATTCACGAAGTACGGATCTCAATGATTCTTCATTTCTTGCAACAAGCACAACGCCGGCACCGCATGATGCAAATTGAACAGCGATTGCCCTGCCGATTCCCTGCGTGCTGCCGCAAACCAATGCCCTTTTTCCTGTCAGATCGATTTTCATTTCACCAAATTAACTTATTTCAAAAGCAGTAACCACGAATTGCACGAATTCCACTAATTACAATACGACTCTCTTTGAGTTAAAGGAAGTCTCACCAAAATTTGCAAGCAAGCCTAACCTGAGTTTTGAGGCTTTAAGATAGTTTAATGTCTGCGACAAGTTATCATCTGATAACCTTTTATATGCCTTCACTTCCAGAATGATCTTATCGTATACTACAAAATCTGCGTTATATTTCCTGTTTAAAGTTCTGCCTTTGTATAAAACATCAAATATTTTTTCCCTGCAATATGGAATTTTATTTAGCTGAAACTCTATCTCCAACGCATCCTTGTAAACAACCTCTAAAAATCCCGGACCCAATTCGTTATACACTTCTAAACAGCAACCTATAATCTTATAGGCTTCTTCTTTATAAAGAATCTCGTTCATCTTTTTTCACACAGCAAGAAGCTTCTTTTTGTTCGTGAAATTCGTGGTTAAGTTTTGAATAGATTTGCATTACTATACAACTTCTATGGTTTTGTATAGTGAAAGCTTAACTCCTTAATCAATTCATTCGGTAATTTAGGCAATTCCGAGCGTGGGATCAGGTATGTTGACAGGTTAAACAGGTCCGTAAACACTCTGTGTTTATCAACAGTTGCCATCAAGTATTGGTGCCCTGAAGAGCCGCCGGTTCCGATTTTCGCGCCAATCATCCTGTGAACCATCAGGGCATGCCTGTAGCGCCATTCCGTGAACCGTTCATCAATTTCAACAAGGTAGCTCAAAAGCATAAATGGCAGGTGAAGTATTGGTTCATCGCGGTAAAGGTTTATGAAAATTGCAGCAAGCATTGAACGGTTCGAAAGCTGTCTTCTTCCTTCTTTTACAAGCTCGTTATGTTTTTGTTCATCGAACAGCGCTGCAAAATTCTCCCGGTTCAGTTCAATGTTTTTTAGCTGGAATTCACGCTTCTTTTCGGTGAGCGTAGCATTTTCCATAATTATTTTGGTTTCATGTTCAAGCATTCTTTCTACCGCTTCTTTATAGCTCTGCCAGAAATTGAAGTTTTGTGAGTTTAAAAAGGGAGTACGCTCAAGCCACTTTTCAACCAGCTCAAAGAGCGAACGCTCTTTTACTGTCTGCATTATAAGTTCGCGGTGAGGCGCTTCGAGCGTGTTAAGGTAATCAACATTATTGTACTGGATGCGTTTTTCATCAGAAAGCCCCAGCTTATTTTCAATTAGCCTGAACTGAAAGCTTTGAAAGCCGGAGGCGGGAATGAGGAAATCCCTGAATTCCAGGAAGTCGAGGGGTGTCATCGTTTCAAGCACACGAAGCTGCTCTATAAGCAGCTTTTGAATCTCTGTAATCCGCTTAAGCCTTGAAACTGCAATACCAATACTCTTTTCATCCACCACTTCATCGCGGAACATGCCGTTTATAGAATCAATCTCATGCAGAATCTGCTTAAACCATAACTCGTATGCTTGATGAACTATGATAAACAGCATCTCCTCATGCGCTTTATGGCCGTACTCATCGCTCTTCGGTTTTTGTGAACCGAGCAGGGTATCAAGCTGCAGGTAATCTGAATAATATATAGGCGGATATTTACTCATTTACTGGTAATTTTCATTGATTAAGTGCTTAAAATAAGGGTATTGTTTTAATATAAAAAGTGCGTTTTGGGCACCCAATTTGGGCTGATTAATTGTATCTATCAAAAATTGTATTAGAAAAATGAATATATAAAAGTATATTTAACTTAAGAGACAATGACAGATATTCTAAAACAAACGCATTACTGGCTTAATCAATCAGACTCCGACCTTGAGACAGCAGAATTGCTTCTGAAGAATAGTCGAATACTCCATTCACTTTTCTTTTGTCATTTGGCTATTGAAAAAGCAATAAAAGCAAAAGTTGTTGTTTCTACAAATGACTTTGCTCCAAAATCTCATAACTTGTTCTACTTAACTGAAAAGGCAAAGTTAACATTACCTGACGAATATGAAGCTCTCTGTGGTACTTTAATGAAGTATCAATTGGAAGGCCGGTATCCCGATTTTGAACCGGAAATTCCTTCTGAACTGAAAGCAGCTGAATTTTTTGCAAAAACAAGTGAATTTCAAGAATGGCTGAAAATCAAATAATTGAATTAGTTAGGGAATACCTAAGACAACTCGCCTCAGCAGGTGTTAGAGTAGACCGTGCATTTCTATACGGCAGTTACGCTAACGGAAATTCAGGCAATGAAAGCGATATTGATCTCTTGATAGTCTCGGAATCAGCGGAAAATGATTCCGATAGAGCAGCAATAATAGCATGGAAACTTACAAGAAAAACTGACACAAGAATAGAACCTTATCTGGTTAGTCCTAAGAAATTTCATGAGAATTTTTCACCTCTAATCCTTGCGGTTAAAAAGAACGGAATAGAGATATTCTATAACTAAATTACTTTGAATACAACAAATTTAAGGTAAGTTGTTTCATCCATTGCGGGTAATATCGGGTGATCCATCGATGGGCCGCTGAAATAAACCTGCTGTAATATTTTTCCTGCCTTTGCCGCACCGCTTACAACAGCTTCAATAAAATCATCACGGTTAATATGGTGCGAGCATGATGAAGTTACAAGGAAACCATTTGCTCCCACACAGCTTGCAGCCATCTTGTTCAGCTTGGCATATCCTTTCAATGCAGTTGGAATGCTCTTTCGGCTCTTTGCGAATGCCGGCGGATCCACCATAACAACATCAAACGTTCTGCCTGCATCAACACTTTTTTGCAGGTAATCAAACACATCCATAACTACAAAATCAGTTTCGGAAGTTAACCCGTTAAGCGCGAAGTTCTTTTCTGCATTTGAAATTTCAACTGCTGACGAATCAAGGAAAGTAACATACCCTGCGCCTGCAGCAGCCGCATGCATACCGAATCCGCCTGAATTGCAGAACGCATCCAGAACAGTTTTGCCGGCCGAGATCCGTTCAGTAAAATCGCGGTTATCGCATTGGTCAAAATAGAACCCTGTTTTCTGAGAAGAAGAAAAATCAATCCTGTACTTCAGTTTTCCGTCATCAATAACTTCAGTGCCAACTTCACCAAGATATACATTATCATCTTCAGGCAGCCCCTCCAGCTTTCTGAAATACGGATCGTTGCGCGTGAAGATATTTTCGGCATTGAGCTCAGATCTCAGCACATCAACTACAATACTGATATTTTCATTCATTCCGAAAGAATACACCTGCAGAACAAATGTATTGTTATACTTATCAATTATGAGACCGGGTAAAAAATCGCTTTCGCTGAAAACAAGACGAAATGACTCACGGTTTGGGTAAAAATTCTTCCTTAGAGTATAGGCATTTAATATTGATTCCTTTATGTATGCGAAAAGGTCATCCTTATATAACGGGCTTAGCAGCCTTAATGTAATAAGGGAATTTTTGTTATAAAAACCGGTGCCAAGAAAATCCTTGTTGTCGTAAAGCTCAACCAGGGCTCCGGTTTCAGGGCCGCCTTCAGTTTTAGCAATTTCATTGCTGAATACCCAAAGGTGCCCGTTGCGGATCCTGCGGGATTCGTTCTTTTTTAAAAATACTGCGGCCAATTTAGTTTAATTTAAGTTATCTATTACCTTAGCAAGTTTGCTGCTAACGGCTGCTGCAACTTCTTCAAGATTGGGATTCGCGACCGATTTCATCGATTCCATCGGGTTTATTGCTGATACCTGCACAACTCCGCCTTCTTTTTCCTGCACAATTACGTTACATGGGAGCATTACCCCGATGTTTTCTTCTTCACTCAAAGCCTTATATGCCAGCGGCGGATTGCATGCGCCAAGTATCCTGTATTTCCTGAATTCAACATCAAGCTTTTTCTTCAGGGTTTCCTTCACGTCAATTTCCGTAAGTACCCCGAACCCTTCTTTTTTAAGTTCTTCAGTAACTTTAATTATAGTATCATCGAAGTTTGTTGATACTGTTTTAGAATTATGGTATGCCATATCAGTAGTATTGTATTTTTTTATCAAAATGCATTGAGTGCATCAGCAAGCTTTTCAACATCGCTGTAATTATTATATATGTGGGGAGAAAGCCTTAGGTAACCTTCACGCAGTGCAATGTATATTTTCTTTTTCTCAAGTATTTTTTGTATCTCTTTATTGCGTGTGCTGTCAACATGCGAGAATATCATTATTGTAGAACGATTCTCCGGCGAAAGTACACTTTCTATCTTGTACTTATCTTTATCCAGTAGCTCAATGAGCCTGTTTTGAATATCAATAATATGATCAAAGATATTCTGTACACCCAGCTCCATGAAGTAGTTCAATACTTCATTTGTGCCAATCATAGCCAGGGTGTTCAGCGTTGAGTTTTCGTAGGCTTCACCAGATTGTTTAAAATCAAGCTTATAGTCAAGGAAATGTTCAAAATCATAATTCACATTTGTCGTCCCTGCGTAACTTGGCATAATAAGCTCACGGTATTTTTTTGAAATGTATGTGAATCCAAGCCCCGC